>Ga0179593_1781907_pt1 | contig 13645 bp, 14 predicted proteins | sample CZODoug2_1_08_16_FD_185931 | JGI IMG/M metagenome (GOLD analysis project Ga0179593, IMG submission 185931) | Vadose zone soil fungal communities from Angelo Coast Range Reserve, California, USA - CZODoug2_1_08_16fungal (PacBio error correction) | ecosystem: Environmental > Terrestrial > Soil >... | reverse complement strand
CCTCCCCTTTTTCCAAAAGATGATATCTAAATCAAACATTCCCTTCCTCATCTACCCGGTAAACCCCCCTTCTCTAAGCCCCCAACTTTCCCCGACGGGGCATCTGGTATCTCTTCCTTTTACCCGGATTACGTCTCACTTTTCTTGCAAACCAATAATCTTCTCCTTTTCTCGCGACAATCCCCCTCCAATTGTCCCAACAGGATCCAGAACCCACCCCCCCCCCCCCTCTCCTGCCGCGCCCCCCCCCACGCGATCCTTCCTGAACGTCACCCCCCCCCTCCCCTTTGGAGGGATACGCCCTACCTGTACCCCCTGATCCCAGGCCAAGACTCCCAGAAAGATGCCCCCATAGCCTGAAGAATCCTTCCCAGCAGCGAACCCTATTTTTCCAAAGAAGAAAGCAACCCCCCCAATTCTTTTACCTCAGGGACCCCACATGTTAATCGGCAAGTTTCCCAGTACCTGGGAAATGGGGAGTTCTTTTCAAAGATTCCTTTTAGGGAAAATTCCCCCCCCTCTAAAGCAGACCTTTTTCCAGAAAGCGGAAGATTATCTTCCAGCCCGGGACCCCACCCCTCGACATAGGGGTCTTTTCATGTTAGTCCTTCCTTCATAATATTAAAGAATCTTCGTCTCCCCCGGATCCATCGTGCATGTTGTCATTTCCGGTTGCGACCGACTTTCAGGGTAGATTCCGCTGATTCAAAAGGCAACTCCCTGAAACTACTGAGGTGCCCATCGACCTCCCCCGTAGTACTACTTCTCGTGCACCGGCTCCTTCACCACGTAAGCACGGTTCCCCTCACTCCATTTTCATAGACTGCTTCCCCAAGCCCCGCCCAAACACTCTCTCCAGTTAAGCAGCCCTCCTCCCCCCGCAGATCAGACCGAAACTGTTTCCACCGACAAGACGGTCCCCCTCGATTTATCAATCTCGTGACTAAATCCCAGAAAGTTGACCACCCACATCCCGCAATCGGTTCCCCTCGAACTCACACAAGTTGAACTTTCGTGCGGAGTTTGGCCTCAACCTCCGAAGCTCTCCCTGGCTCTTCTGGTGTTCCAGGAGAAGATAACGAAAGCTCGGGGAGATGAGAACCTCTCCCAGGAACCGCAAGACACGAAGGGAGTCTCGTTCCTAAGGAGTGGTCCTTCCCTTCCTTCATGAAAAAGAATTCCCAAGGCCCCAGCATTTTCTCCTCCAAACTCCCCGGATGTTCTATCTGATAGGAGTTCACCTCCTTAGCAAAAAGCCTCCCCCCTTTTCACTGCAAAACTCGTTTTCTGGCGATTTGCGTCTTCCCCAACTTCCCCCCCCTCCCCCCCCAAACCCATCCTCTCCACCATCGCTTCACAGTCGGAAAGTAACAATCTTTTTTGCAAAGAAAGACCTATATCTCTTTCCCCCCCCCCATATTAGGATGTTTCACCCTTTTCCACAACGACGCAAGTTGACTCCTCAGATAAAGTTTTTTCCCTGAACCTCACCATTCCTGGGAGAAGGACGGAGGAGCCCTCCACCGCAGCAAAGAAACTTTCAATGTTGCGAGACTGTCCGCTTCTGCGACCATTTTGATGGAAAAACCGACTCCGGACCGTCTCTCCCCTTTCACAAAAAGTGGACTTGCCGTTGCTTGATGGCGTTCCCTTCCTTTTCGGTGACCAAAGACGGACGATTGTAGCTTTGATTAGAACCCCCCTCCCATAGTGAAACTACTTTTCGAGCGAGCGTCATGCCTCCTCGTTGCAGGTCGATTAAGCCCTTCCCTGCAACGCTTTTAGCACTTTTCCCCCCTTCCCACTGCGGAGCACCATAGATTGGCACAAGCATGGTTACCGTAATTCGCAGTCTTCTTATTCCTTGCCCGGGGCACCTCCACCGAAGCTCACCCTTTATCCCTGTGGACGCACCTTCTCCTGTTCACCTGACGAGAATAGCCCGACTTTATTTCCCTGAACTGACAGTCCCTCCCCCCCTCATCGATCCCCCCCGTCCATCCTCCTCTCTTGCCTTCTGCCGGAAAATGCTTTCGAGGCCCTTTTTTTTGTCTCTTTCCCTTCAAGAAGGAATCCACCCCCCCTCATTCTTTTTTTTCTTTTAGCGGAAAGCTTCTTTCTTTTTACTGGCGGAAAATAGCCCCGAAATTTCTGTCGATAAACGAGGGCTGCGGCCCCCCCCAACCGGCCCAAGAGACGCAGACGAAAAACGAGCGTCCCTCTCGAATATCAGCCACCAAGCTCAAATCCAACTAAAGCTCCCTGCCCCCCCCCTTCTAATAATGATACGTTGGGAACCTCCCGACACTTTCGGATCAATCGTGCAGCTGGTTTCCTTCCTCATACCCGACAAACCCCTCGGACCACTTGACGTTAAAAACTAATCCTTTTCAACCGCCTCATTCTTCCACCACCCCCCTTCCCCGATTTTTTTTTTCGTATCAACAAGACAATTTCTCCTCCAAAGTGTGAACACCCCCCCCCTCCCCTTGTCTTATTAGCTATTTGCCCATCTGATCGCTACCGTTTCCCCGGACAAAAGTCCTCTCTCCCTCCTTCCGTTTGGTTGTTGTTTATAGTTCTCCCTTTGGGGCGTTTACAACCCTCAGGTATCCTTACTTTTTGGAAAATTAGCGCCCCCTTTCCAGAAGCACTTCTTTTTTTCCTTACTACGTTTGGATAGGGGAACCATTCTTTTTTTGATTCTGCAGAGGCCAGTTGAATATCTTCCTTCGTTTAACCTCTCTTTTTTTTTTGGGTCGTTTTGAAGGAGTACGGTGTTCTTCCCTCGGTCATGGTGAGTGTCTTATTTCAACCTCTTGATAAGGATGTGTCCTTGCTTTTTATTTTCCCGGATGAAAGAGTTAGCTTTTTTCTTTTAGCGTTCTCCCCCCCCCCCCCGGAGTGAAGAGATTTCCCGGCCATTCGTTTAGATGTTTGTGGCTCCTATAAGGTGTGGCACGTGATGTTTTAACTCCATACCTAGTTTAGAGGCCCCTTTTTGTTCTGTTCTCAGGAAAGCCCCCTCCGTTGAGAATCCCACTTTCCCGGTGAGTGGATTTTTCCCCTTTCTTGAGTTTTCCCATTCCCCCCTCGGGAATCTCCCTTTTTTCTTTCCTCTTGCTGTCTGTCGAACTGATTTCTCCCCTCTTTCCTCCCCTACTGTGGCGCGGCCTTTTTTCGGTAGCTTCCAGCCTTCGGTGAAACACTCCCCTTTTTCCTCCAAATCCTTGCCGAAGTGCGCTCTTTTCTTGCTTTTTCCCCCCGCACAAAATAGACTTCTTGTGACTTTTCCCCAACCTGATCAATGAATGCCCTCCCCACGTGGAAGGTTCTCTTCGGTTCCGTCTTCACTCGCCTTCCCTTCGGAATGAATTCTCTCTCGGAAGCCGCTTTCCTTGTGGCGGTTCTCCTCCTTCGACATCTTCCTTGCCTGAATGAAAATGAAATCTCCTCCTCTTGTGTAAGAATCGGCGGTTTCCTTTGCTTTTCGCTCCCTGTCGGAGGGTCTTTCCGCTCGACTATGTCCTCGGGGGGCTGTTGTTCAGGGATGGTTGCTGCTCCTGTGTTGGCTGGTGGGTCTTTGGTAAGTGGACGTTGGTCTTGATCGTTAACCCCCTGGGATTTATTTCCCCCCCCCCTGTGACCCCTGCCCCTATATTACGATGGAATTTTTTTACTTCCACTTTTTTCTTAATGCAGCCCCATTTCTACCTACACACAACCCACCACAACCAAAAACCCCCAACGATGGGGGACAAGACACTTCACATGAAGGGTGTGCACCAACAAAAAAAAACACCCTCACCAAAGAAGGGAGACCTCCTGCTTCACGGAGTTTGCACTTTGAAAAGCTCATCTTTTTTTTATCTTTTCTCAAGATAGTTTTCCCGGATGGGACTGTCACGCAGATTGTGGATCGTTTCCTTCTCCTGTTTTGTGGGGAGATGGAGGCCTTGAGAACTTCCACCCGAAATGAATTTTTCCCCCCTTTTTTTTTTTGCTTGATTGAAAAGCTTGTTTCATTCTTTTTTTTCTCTGGATGTCTGGTTCCCTCAAGATCCGATTCTTTCTCAAATGAAGGAGGTTATTTGCTTTCACCAAGTGTGGGGACTGGGCGGTTCTCCCCCCCCTTTTCTTAAGGACATCATTCTTTCTTTCTTACAGACGACCGCGGGGAATCGTTTTCTTCCCCAGCAAAGATCCCCGGGAGATGAGCAAAGGGGGTAAACACATCCCCTTCACCCTTTCTGCATAAAGTTAAATGTGCTTCCTTCCTTTGAGCAGGCATGCCCCTTTTCACCTTGATTTTCCAAACCACACCACCTTTGACCCCCACGAGTAAACTTTCTTCCCCCCATAAAATTTTATCGTTTTAGAAGAGGAGACCTTTCGGAGGGGGGGGAGGGACGTGGGTGGGAGGGCTTTGCGTTCGCGTGGTGGGGGGGTGGACGGGGTGCCGGGTGTGAGGAGGGAAAGTAGGGGGTTTGGGGGTGACTGAGCGGGGGTAGATGTTTTTTTTTCTGTTGGGGGGGGGTGGATAGGTGGTCGGGGGGGGGAAGTTACCCCCCCGGGTGGGCTGCCGTGGAATGCGAAACAAACACCCCCCTTAAAAAACAAAAAATAAACCCCCCCCCCCACGAAACACACACACAGACTCAAACAAAATCAAACCCAAAAAATCCAACACCCACGACCCCCCGGGAACGTCTTTCTTCTCTTGCGGAAGAAGGTTTGAATGTTCCGAATCATTTCCTATTTCGGTTTTGTTGGGGGGGGTTAACTTTGCTTTCCAAATCATCCTCCTTTCTTTTTACTTCTGTTGAAAGTTGACCCCCGCGGAAACTGGATACAATCCCGACTGTCAAATCTCCACCAGCCTTTCCCCATATTCCCCCCCCACAAGCGAAAAGGCTCAGGTTCTTTCTTCGAACGATTACTTTCCCCAAACATCCAGCTAAGGCCCCCTCCCGCCCGACTTGTCGCGTTTCCCCCATATTTGGCCAGGAGTGGAAGCATCCCTTCCTCTTACTCTCTTCGCCAATTTAAGAGCGTCCCTTTTTCTCCCCCGTTTCATCGATTGGTCGGCGTTACCCTTCCATCTGAACAGATGATGCGGCCCACCCCTTAAGTAAAAGCCACACCCAATTCGTTCCTGCTGAGGCGGTTATAATCTTTTCCCTTCGTTTCCCCCCCAACTCCTCAGTCACGATGAGGGGAATGCGTACTCCCCCCATTTCTTCCCTTTTGGAATGGGAAAGCCACTTTCCCCCCTTCTCTTAAAATTGAGGTTTTTCCCCCTCTTCGGCGGTGTGAAGGTAATGAAGGGCATTTTCTTCTTCTTCCTTAGGCAATCCCCGAAGACGGTGCAAAAACCCCCAGAGTTGATGGTCACTCATGAACATGATTTGGGTTTGCCCCCATCCAAATTTTTTGTGTAGTCCTGGTCATGCGTGATTTTTTACACCCAAAACCCTTTCACAGCATGATGGTTAGAAACAATGGGTCTTCTCCCAGACATCTAAGAAGTTTTGGCGTGACAATGTGGATTCTTTCCTTTCTTACGATAGCAAGAATCCAAAGGAAACAACCCAAAACAGCAAAAAAACCCCCCAAAAAAAACTTACCCACCCAACCCGGTTAGAGGTTATTTTACTTCTTTTAACTGTATCGATCCCTTTTTGGTGTGTTGAACGGGGAGCTTTTTGTGGATTGAGGATAGAAAGAGGCAGCTCTTGTTGATGTGTCGTTCCCTCCTTCTTTTTACGAATAATCCGTTGTTTCCTGTTGATCGCGTTATCCACAGAAATTCCCTCCCCTTTTTCCTACTTGGCCATAACGCCCGCCCCCGCCCCCCCTCCGGCCGTCCGCATAGACGGGGACCCCCTGTGATCCCCCCTTTTTCCTAAGTCAAAAGGGCCCATAATCTTCCTCTGCCTGGGGAATTAGTGCCGGCTTTGTGTTTAGCATCCTTTTATTTCCGTCTAAATGAAAGGTTGCACCTTTACCGTGGCACAATCATCGTCCGCCATTCCTCTCCAAATAACAACACCAAAGGAAAAGCACCCCCCCCCCCCTTATCCCCGATGACCCCCCCACCCCCAATGACCCCCTACATACCCCACACCACTCTCCCCCCCCCTTCTTTTTTCGATGAAAACAACCCCCCTCAGCTACTTTTCCCCTCAAGTAACAAAAGAATATCCCGTTTCCCCCCATCACGGTGACAGGATTCGTCGGTCCCCCTCCCCTTTAGCGACAAATTCCTTTGCAGCACTCATTGGCGGCTCGGCTTCATACCTCCCCCCCAAGATGAGACCAGCTCCCCTTTTTCCCACCCCCCCCGTCGTTATAGACAGGAGACTTATGAAGAGCCCCTACATGGTTCGTGAGTTCTTTCCCCCCCTATTTAAAATGAACCTCTTTGGTGGCAATAGCAAGCGGAATTCGATTCCTTCCCACCTTGTTTTCAAGCAGCACGCCCCTTCTCGCGGCGATTTTTCCCCACCCCCTGGCAATTTTTGTTTTTTTTTCAAGAATATACTTCGAAACGGCATAAGACGTGCCGTTAATTTGTCCCGCAAAGTCTTGGGATCCTTTTTATGCCGCTGGATTAAAAGGTCACCCTCCTAACCAAATTTCTTTTCAAAACCACCAAAGAGAAAGTTCACCCCCCCCCTCCTTCTACGTATTAGGGACCCCCCATTCAAACAGGAGTCCAGCCCACAACCCCTATGGCAAGTATACAAGAGGCGAATTCCCTCCCTCCTACTCCCCCACCAATCTAAGATAATACCCCTCCCTTTTTCCCACACCAAAAAGAGAAGAACTTCTCCCCCCCAAGCCCCCCTCCCCCTCCAACAACGAAGACGAAGTCAATTCCCCCCCCTCCCCCCCCCGCACCGGCACGACGATTATAATCCTTCCCAAATAACCTCACTACAAAAATAAGTGAACCTCTCCATAGGATTATACCCTCCCCCCGTTGATGTCTCCAAAGAGGAATTGGATGTGTTCCCTTCCTTCGACGCAGTAGACTTTTTTGTTCCTGGCACAAAGCGACTGACCATAACCTCTTCTTTTACGTCGTATAGAGAAGCTTTTGTCCTCTCCGGAGTAATAAAACGCCGCCCCCCTCAAGGTTTGTCCTTTCTGCCCGGTAGTTCTTCATCTTCCGGTAGTGACCCCCCCCCCGACGAAAAAACATTTCTTTTTTCCCCCCCCGAGAACAATTTCTTCCCCTCTCTGTGAAGTATAAAATGCACCCCCCCCCCCCTACGACCAACACTCCCCACCCACGATACACAATTCTCACCCAAAACCGTTACATTCGTCCCACCACCCCCCCACTCACCCCAGAACTCTCCCCAACCCGACCCCTCCAACCCGTGTATACAAAGTCTCCCCCACACACCCTACCTCCAACCCCAGCATCGTCCACCTTGAATCGTAAAACATTCCCCCCCCCCTGACCCCACCCCCCATCTCACGTAGGATCACTCACCACCAACAAACATTTCAAAGCGTCTCCCCTTTATTCCCGTTGCCAGAGGGATCGGCAAATGCGCCCTCCCCCTTCACGACCCTTCCCACCCGTCGAGAACAGCGGATTCGTCCTATACTCTCTTGGCCTTGCATGATTACCTCGCCCCATTCTCCCCTTTTTTCCAAGTTCCAATGATCGAGTCGACCGCCCCTCCCTTTAAACCTAATGTTCCCTCCACCTGGCCTCGTCCCGTGCACCTTTCTCTTCCTCTCCCCCACGACCACATCCTCCCCCAACTCTTATTCGAAGAACGGCAAACTCAACTACCCCCCAAAATCCTCAACTACGGACCCCTCCCATGATCGCAACCACCTGCATACACCAGTTTGAACCTTGTCCATATTTTCAAACACCTTGTGGAGCTCCTTCCCAAACACTTCCAAGAACGTGGACAAGAAATTTCCCCTTTTCCCACAAACCACCCAATGACGCGGACCCACCATTCCCCAACATCCGGCAAGGAAAATGCACCTCCTTCGAACACACAAGCTTTTCTCCCCCCCCCCCGATCCAATCCGACTATCTAACCAGGACCCTTACCCCACAACCATGTGACCGGAGGATTCCGTAGGTTTCAATTACATTCCCCCTATCAAAGGAACGTCCCCACTACTCCCCCCACCAAACCAAATGTCACTCTTAACTACCGAAAAGATTGCGTGGGCAACAAACCCAAACCCTGTTTTCAAAACAAATCCCATCCCTCATTTTCTAAAACATACGGTAGGCACATGAGGACCCCCCCCATATCCACCCACCACTTTACATCCGCACAAATCGCCACCCAATATACCCCATGAGTCCCTTTTTAGAAATCTCCTGCCCCCCCTTTATCTCAAACTCCCCCCTACAACAACCCATCCCCTCGCACCCCGAACGCTTACGCCCCCCTTATATTTACACAAATCAGCAACCATCCAACCCCCACTCACAACCTCCCAATCGGCAGCAGTGACCTTCAGCCACCCCACCCACCCTCGCACCAGACCCCCTCCCCCACACCTCACAAACACCGCATCCAACCCCATCATTTGAATCAAAGGCCCAACCCCTTCTCCCCCCAACCGCCAGGCACGGGGATATGCACCCCCCTTCCCCTTCTTTATCCCCCCCTTCCCCCTTTCCAGATCCACACCCTTTCACCCAAAGCCCGTGATTATTCGCTATTTTTTTCAATCTTGCTCGACATGCCTGCCCCCCAGGACAACGTTTCCTTCCTATGTATTTTCTTTGAGATGGCAGTGGGGGCCGTTTTGTTTCTTCTTTCGAAGCAGATTTTGCCACTCGCGACCTTTTTTTTTTTCCCTTGTTTTGTTTAAAGAAGTTTGGATCTTTTCAGAAATTGTTGGGTCCCCCCCCCTTCATCGTTCCGTTGCAAGAGCCCCCAGAGGGGGAAGTGAGCCTCTGGTTCCTTGATGGAAGGAGGAGGTGTGGCCCCTCGGTGTGTCCAGTTCCTACATCTGAAGATGTATTTCCTTTCTTTTTCCTTTGGGCAGAGTTTCACACCATCTTTTTTCCGAGTAGAGAGGTTTTCTTTGAGCCCTTTTTCTCGATGGAGGAGATTCTCCACTCATCTCTGTTGTGGCGATGCGTATCCTCTCTTTTTGTAATCCGAAGAACTATGTTTCTTTCCGATGCTGGCTTTCGCCAGTGAAAGACCCGCCCTTTCCGCAAAGCAGGCTTTTTTTAGTAAGTATGATTTTTACACTAAATCCCCCAATGATCTCAGGAGAAATTTTTTCTTTTCTGACTCTGAGGGAGGTGGATCTCTCTTCTGGGAGACTGACATTCAGTTGAATCTCTCTTATTCAGTAAGGTGACCCTTCTTCCCTCTCTTGCCAAGATTGCCGAATTTCGGTTTATGGAGCACCACCCCCCCCCTAGGCCTGCCCGTTTCCCAATGCTTACCCTCCTCAGCATTCTTTCGGAAGTGCTACACGCTTGTTTTTCTTAAATCGCCCTTTTTTTTGCGTCTCTCAGGTGCAAGGACTCTTCCAAATTATTTCACTCCATACTCATTTTAAAGAGTTTTTCCCGGCCAATCTCCCCTCCCAGTACTTTGGTAGCACGGAGCCTGCCCTTCCCCACCCCACCCCCCACTATAAAAGAAGATGTAAGAATATTCTCCACCAACATTTAACAACATGAATGGAAGCTTCCACGGCAAGCACTTCTTCCCCAACCAAAATACTCGAAGGAGACGTCCTCCCCCATTTTACCACCTTTTCTTTAGAACGGAGGTGAATTCCCACCCTACACTACGAACGAAAGCCCCCTCTTTAGGGTTTCCTTTTCCCAGCAAAAGGGAAGCTTGTTCTTTCCTTTACGTTGGAAACCTTTTTTTCCTCTCACTATGTCATTTGCTCCCGTCGGTTTAGGGAATTCTTTATTTTTTCCCCTAATGTAGCAGCTCTTTTTTTCCTCGACGTGAGGATGAGCCCTTTTGGTGGTGTTCTCTTCCCAGTGTAGAAACTCCTCCTCTTGGAATTTTTCCGAAATTTGTCGCTTTTATTGAAAAGATGTTTTGCGGCGTTTTTAAGGCTTCTTCACGATTAAGAGCTTTTTCCTTCCCTGGGTCCTGGGGTTCTATGATGGGAGACTCTGCGTGACTGTGTTCCAATGTGCTTCCTCCCTTCGCAGAGACGATTCCCCTCTATCTGGGTGACATGAGATTGAAACGCCCCTCCACTTTTTTTTACCCGCAGGAGGCTCGTTTGGAAGTTTCCCCCCTCCGCAACGGCTCGTTTTTTTTTTTGGTGGAGGAGCAGTAACGGTTTCAATGTGGTCCGCAGCCAATCCCGGCATGGAGTCCGCATAATTGCCCGTGCATTCCCTTTGAATTTCGAGGGCCCGGGCCGCTGCTTTCCCTTCATGTGGATGCGGCGCTCCACACCTTATACTGGACTCTGACAAACTCTTCCCCCACCACCACCACTGGGGCGGCTCTTTTTGGCTTTAGGGTCCCAGCAGTATTTCCCCAAACCCAGTCCTTCTTTATAGCCCCAGTAGAGTCTTTAATTAACTTCCTGAAAATCGTGATTCGTGCGTTCCTTACATTTTCGTTCCCCCTAGAATGACGTAGGACTTGTTCATTCGGGCACAATCATCAGCCTGCGGGTGGAATTTTTCATCTTTGACCTTTCTCTTGCATAAGACATTGTCTCATATGATTCCCTCAGGACAATGACCCCTTCCCCAGAGCTAAGGCTTCTTTTTTTGTTTGCGAAGATTATGAATATCTCTTCCCCCCTCCCTGACTAGAACCGTAGGTCGTTTAAAAATTTGAGTTCCAAGAATCTCTTCTCTTCTTCTCTTTTCCATAGGGTCCATGTGCGTCTCCACTATTGGGTAGGAGCTCACGGACGAACCCTGCTGAATCCTTCTTTTTTTGTTTCCCTGTTTTTTTTCCCTTTTTCTTGCTTGAGGCATTTTCTAGTGGCTGTAGAGACCATTCCTCCAGATGGGGAATGTCTCTCTCTGCTGAGATGGAAATGGACTCCCGATGGCTGACCCCATCCCGCCGTGAGATGGCAGTTCCCACCCACCGTGATAGGATGGTGCTACCTCCTTCTCGATGGGGTGGTGGAATATCGCCCCCTTTTCTTTTTTGTTAGGGCTTCCTTTTTTTTTTTATGTTGAAGACGAAATTTTGTTTTTTCCTTTTTTGCCTCTAAAGGGAATGAAGATGATTGTTTCTTTTTTTGTGGAACTGCACTTCCCCTTTCCACACATGACTAAATCTTGAACGATAGCTACCAGCTCTCCTCACCCACATTCGCCACTGTACCAAAACAAAGGTTTATGACATCCTTGGAAAGGTGGATGATCTAATCTTCCTTTCCCAACGTTAATACAAATGCATGCTGAGGATGCTTTTTTCCCCTATCTTTAGAAGAAAAGAGAAGCTTTCGAGGTCGTTCCCTTTCCCCTAATACGCTTGGTTGTTGTTGCCAACCCCAGCAAACTTAACGCACCCTTACCTTATGGAACCCCTCCCAACTCCCCCAACTTCCCCACGGACAAGGTGCAACCTTCTCCCCCTTTTCCCCCCCCCCTTCCCAGACACGAGATAACACCCCAACACACTAGAAAAATATTACCCCCCTCCGGGGGTCCATCAGTTTTCTTTTTCCCCCCATTATTTTATTTCTTATTCCCCTAGCGATCCCCCCCCCCCCCCAACCTGTCTCCCGGTATCAATGCAACTGTCCCCAAACAAACTGGCCCTCCCGGCCCCCACCTTCGAGCGCGCCCCCCCTTTTTTTCATCTTTGCCCCAGCACAAAAATTCGGCTTGTCCCTCTCCCCAGGAGAAAGAACCACTGCACAAAACCCACCCCCCCATCCCACCATGCAAGGATGTTCCACCCGCGCCAGCAGAACTAACCCCATGCATTTCCAGGAAAGGAAAACCCTCCCCCTACCACTTTTCCGGTCTACACGAGCAATACCTATTACCAACGAGAAGACCCAAACACCGCTAAAAAGAGGACCACACCGGGAAAATGTGCCGGGCGAAGACAGCTTGTCTTTCCCCAAAATCTTCCCGAATTTTTATTACGAGAAGCGACCCTCCACCTTTTTGCCCAAGATGAGAACGCTTCCTCCCCCTCCCTAAAAATGATATTATCAGACCTTCCGACGGCCTACCCCTTCTTCTTTCGGTTCATTTCTTTCTTTCCCTACCAAAGAGATTGACTTCCCCGATGGAAATCTCCTCGGACCCCTCATCCCAATAGTCCCCCCCTCTACGCCCTGAAAAACGAGCCCCCCCCATGGTGAATGATTCTTTTAGGTGTAATGGGCTCGATTTTAAGAATATCGCCCCACACTAGTACTCTCCTGTTTAATTGAAGACTTTCTTGGGTGATATCCTTCTCCAGGTAGTTCGACTATTGATTGATTAACCTCACTTAAATTGCCAACCCTCCGCCCTTAAATGCTAGACAAAGAACCTCATCATAAGTTACCTCTACTATTAGGACCCAAACAGGTAGTCCTCAACTCCCCCCCCTCCACTTTCTCCAGAGACAGAATTCAAGGGTGAAATAAGAAGAACGAAAGAAACCCCCCCCGTCCTCCGACAGAAGTCGAAGAAGCGTCCACCCCCCCCCCCTCCTAATAATAAACAAACCTTTTCTCCAACAGGAATCCCTTCCCTCCGAAAGTGAAGTCCAGAATAACTCCTTCCCTCAAGAAATAGATAATTCTTCCCCCATCTCCCAATTGATGCGAACTTTTAGCATGTGGGATGTTTTTTACTCCCCCTCAGAGCATTTTCCGCTGAGACAGCTTTCCCCCCACGACAAGAACGAATCTTCTTTTTCCCTCAACAACAGACAACCCCCCCAATAACCAACCACACCCCCCCTGAGGGAAGGAGCACCTCGGAACTACCCCCCACCCTCCCCCTCCCCCCACGCAATAATCGCAACGAAACGCCCTTCACCTGTATCTGCGTAAGGACAGCGGACCCATTCCCAAAAACCCCCCACACCATCCATAAGAAAACCCAAGGTCCCCCCCCTTATCCACCCGAGAAAAAAGATTGTTCCCCCCAACACACACCGACGAACACACACGAAAAAAAAACAGATGAAGAGTCGTCCTCTACTCTTATACCAAACAAAAACAAACCATGACCACACACCGTATCACAACCAAAAAGGAAATCTCACCTGAGACACCCCCCCCCTCCCCACCAAGCCCCGATAAATAGGCCACCCCCCCCCCCCCCACACATTCCATATTTTACTGACCATCCCCACCACCCCTACACCGAAGCCTCCGCCCCTCTTACACGCAAACCCCCATACTTATAGGAATGTTTTCACCCATATCTTGCAACCCCCGATCTCAGCTCGTGGGTCGTCCCCCATCGTCCCACATCGCTTTTGTCCTTTTCTCAGCAACGCCGCGCATTCCCCACCCTTCAACAAGCGTACGAAGGCCTCGGGATCGGCCCCCCCTCCCTCCGGAAAAGAGGACAGCCATTTTCCCTTTTGCGCCCACTCTCCCACTATTCTCACATGGAGATTCCCCTCCCTCTGACAAAAGCAGACCTCTTTTTTTTATAGAGTAGAAAGCCCCCCTTTTTTAA
>Ga0179593_1604905_pt1 | contig 13645 bp, 13 predicted proteins | sample CZODoug2_1_08_16_FD_185931 | JGI IMG/M metagenome (GOLD analysis project Ga0179593, IMG submission 185931) | Vadose zone soil fungal communities from Angelo Coast Range Reserve, California, USA - CZODoug2_1_08_16fungal (PacBio error correction) | ecosystem: Environmental > Terrestrial > Soil >... | reverse complement strand
GCGACGCATCCCACTCCTTTTGATCGAAGAACGATCGCCTTCCGGCCTATCGTACCTCCCTTTCCCCCTTTCTCTCCTTCCCGGCAGGGAGCTCTCTCTCGTCGACCCCACAGTTGGCACTGCCGAATTTGCCACCTGCCTATTCAAATAAGAAGAAGTCCCTTTTTTTTTCCGCCTTCCCGACGCCCCCCTTCTTTTTAGCTTGTCGAAGATCCTCTCTGCCGATTCGAGCATCCCGGTGCTTCACCAATAGGCGAGGCCCACTTGAGATTAGGAGAGAGGGTCCCGTTTTTTTTGAGCGCGGTGCAAGTTTTTTTCCCCTCTCGCGGATTTTTTCTTTTTTCCGCTGAGAACGAGAGAATAGTATGGCTTCCCAATGATCGCGTGCCCCCTCTCCTCTCCCGTCCCCTCTCCAGGCGAAAAACCGATCAGAAGAAGATAGTCTTCGATAGAGTGCGCCTAGAACTCCTTCTTGCCGCCTCCCTCCTCGAGGCCTTGATCTTTACCCTCCAGGGATTATAAGAGACCTGCAGCGCTTTCTCTTCTCCTCTCCTCTGTCGATTCGGACGGAGTGAACTTTCCGCGAAAAACTGCGGCCTCAATGAAGGAGTCAGAGAATTTTTATGGAAAGAAGGAATTTTTTTCTTTTTTACCTTCGCAGGTAAACCTAATGACTAGTACGTGATTTCCTTCCCCTTTCTCCTTGGGAAGTATTCTTCTTTTTGATAGAGTCGCAGTTACATTTTCCTTTAAGGAGCGATGGCGCACGTTCCTCGCTTTGCTGTAAGGATAAGAGGTAGCTTTTCCGTGATGCAGTCTCATTCCCCTCATTACCCTCAGAAGAGTTATACCCCGCTCTTTGAAGGATTTCGCTTTTTCATCTTGGCTTCGGTAGAGATAGTGAATTCGCCTTCTGAGGAGAGTGGTTCATCGACGCCTTCGCTTTTCTTTTTCTTCTGGTATTCTCTTTCCCTCTCGATGCAGAACGGGTAGAACATTCCGGGAGATATTCTCCTCTTTAGGACTTCCTGTGTAAGGCTCTTTCCCCGCGATAGAAGGTACCTGAGAGGGGCTTCCTTCTCCTAAGGAAATCGGTCTTTTCTCCTACCTTCCATCGCTAAGCGTTCCTCCCCCTCTCAATGCCTAAACAAAACGCCCCCCTGCTTCGCTTCACAGGAAAGAGTAGAAGACAATGAGATCCCTCCCTTTTTTCGTAAGCAATCCCCTGATCACGATTTTCTCATCCCACCTTCCCCCCTTTAAAGTAGCTGGCTTTAGGAGCACGTGCCGAGATTCGGAAACCGCCTCCAGCCAGAAGAAATCCCAGCCCCCTTCTGGATACTTGCGCAGCTTCTTCTCCTTTCTTTTTTTCCTACACCCTTTTCCCTCTGACTCCCAGAGAATGAGCAGCGACCTTCCTCTCCGGCTCGAGCGCTGCTTCCCTCTTCTCCTTTCGTCCATCGGAAGCTCTTCCTTCCCCCCTTCTTGCCGGAGCCGCCGACCCCAGGAGATACGCGTAGGCTTGGCCCCCTGACTTCTCCACAAAAAAGTGATTCCCTCTGGTTCCTTTGAATTCGATGGTCCCTTCGTCGCTCTTTTCTTTTGTAGGCCGCTTCGCCGGGAGCAGAAGCAGCCCCGTTTTATGGGCAGGAAGGAACGTCCTCCTCATCGTCGCCTTTCTGTCTTTTTTCTTCTCCCCCGGCAGGCGCGGCTTTCTGCAAGGGAAAGCGCCTTTTCTCCTTGTCGCGCGACTTTCCCCCCAGTTGCCGTCGGCACGGCTTCTAGATTATGTTTGAGAATGATACCTCTTTTCCCTCTTTCGCTCTTCGTTGCAGATTCCCCCTCCTCCTTTCTTTTCCCAGGCCGCACTCAGTGATGTTCTGCTGAGAAAGCATCGTTCCATGCGCTTCCATGAAAAGAAGGATCCCCCCCTTTCCACCTTGATGGACATGTTTTTTTTTTTCTCCCCACTCCCCCTCTGTGGTTCTCCTCTTCCATCAATTTGAAAGCGAGAGACTAATGGATCCCGGTTTCGCATGAAGAAGTGTGAGGGATGGATTGATGCCCCCCATCGCGGGTCGTTCTCTCCTTTGCAACGGGTTTCCCCTCCCTCCTTCTCGGTGCCGAAGACGGGAAGGCCGGATTCGGTGTTGGCCACGGGCGACTTCATTCTCTCTTTTTCCTTCCTCTTTTTTTTTTTGACTCTCTCCTCCCTTCCCACGCCGTCCGATTTCGAACAAGACCCCCGGCAGAGATAGAAGATCTTTCAAACCCGTGCCCCCCCTTTCCTGACCTCTGACGGCTCCCCCCTTTTCTCCAGCAAGAAACCCGGTCTCAGAGAAGAACTAGCGCGGGCTCCCCCGCCTGTCAAAGTTTCCTTCGGGCAGGGGGTTCTAACAAAGAGTTGATTTTTTTGCCCCAAAAACTCAGGTGAGGTTTTGGGATTCAGGACGGGCCCTCCTTTTTGCGGACGATGCGGGGTTGGGGATGGTTCAGCATCAATGTATGGGAAGAGAAATCGTTTTTTCTCTCCCCCCGAAGAGCATGATCTTTTTCCTTCTCTTTCGCGGACCATCCATTTTTTTTTGTTTTTCCCTCTTTTCTAGAGAGTAGGCGCCTCCCTTTGTTCTCGCGCACCCCTCTATTACGTTCCAGGCCCTTTTTCCCCCCATGAACCCGTTCGCGCCGCTCCGCCGGTGCTTTTTCCCCCTCCAGGAGAAGATGGAGATCGAGACCCTTTTTCCTCCAGGGGCAGGTCTGTTTTTGTCTCCGGCGCGCCTCTTTTCCGGCCTACACCAGCATCGCACCTGCGCTTGTCCCTTCTTTTTTGAGGGAAGGTGAAGAACCTGTCGGGGCCTCCTTTTTTTCCCCGCCAAGCCCTCCTTTTTCTCCCCCTTGTGGCGGCGGCCGGTCAGAAGAGGAAGAGATCCTATGGCGGAAGTGGACGCCTCTCTCGAAGGCAGGAAGAGCCTCCCTCTTTCTCCTCTTCGCTGCGTTCTAGGGCGCTCGCCTCGGTTTTTTGAGGGAAAACACCTCTTAGCCGCAAGCTGCGCAAGTAGCCGGCCCTTCTCTGCATGCTGGTAATTTAGCGATAGAGGATTTTTTTTTGCGGCGCTCCATTACGCCCCCCCTTTCCTGAATCCCCCTTTTCCGTGAGTTGTCATGGGCTCCGAACGCTAGTTCCAAGGGGATTGATTACGAGGGGGCCCCCTCAGTGGGGGCCTCCTCCCTTTTCCCCGTTTCTTGGAATTGAAATCTTTTCTCTTTTTCGGTTCCGGCCTCTCCTTAGCGGAGGGTTATCCGCGACCTCTCGAAAAGAAGAAGATTTTCTTTCCAGTTCAGACCTCTTCCCTCCCCCCCCTTCCTCGAGTTGGACCTAGAAAGAAGAACCCCTTCGTGAACCATATTCCTGCTACGGGATGAAGATTTCCTTGCGCATCGATCCTCAGGTTTCCCTCCTCTACCCCTGCATCCCTGAGCTCCTGCTTCAGTAACGAGCCTTTTCCCTGCAATCAGCTTCCCCTCGCCCTCGACCGACGTCTCCCGAAACTGCTAAAGCATGAAACCACTATCGTTCGCTCCCTTCTCCTCGGGAACTTTCCCCTCCTTCCTGCGCGAACAGCCAAGGAGATTTCGACCGCTCCTCCGATCGCCGAGCGCCATCGCTCTTCGGTATGCGTTTCTCCTCGAGCGGATGTCGCGTCCCGCGACTTTGCTTTCATAAGAGAAAAAGTAGAAGTATGTTTTCGGGTTCGGGGTGACCCCCCACTTCCTCTCATTCAAACTTTTCCTTCCTCTTCTTTCGATTCCTTCTTTCATGCTCATCCCGCAGTTAGAAAAAGGATTCCTTTTTTTCCATTTAGACGATCCTCGTTCTCTCCTCTCCCCCGAGGCGTTCCTCCCCTCCGCGCTGCCCGGTGCTGCTGAAATCCTCCTTTGAAGAAAGGTAATACGACCCTCTCTCGCGCAGGCTTCCCCCCCCCCTTCTTCTCCCTCGCAATCTTCCCCCTCCCCGGACGATCTGAGATCAGCGGTACGCAGACTCTCTCTAAGAGGCAGGGAAGCTTCTTCCGCGCAGTTGCGCCTCTCCCTTTTTTCTGCGCTAGTCTCCCTCTCCCTAGGAGACGAGACATCAGTCGCTGCTGCTCAAGGAAAGAGAGCCTTTCTCCGGCCCCCCGCTTCTCCCTCTCGCCGCCGCTCCCTTCTTTTACTATTGGGCCGCACGGATTGCGAATCGTATTTTTGTGGCTCGATGGAAGAGAGTATTAGACAAGTTTCTTTTTTTTTTCGGGATTCGGCACTACCTTTCTCTCCTCGGCTGCGGCGGGCTTTCCTTTCGTCGGACAAGAGTGGCACATGAGGACTTGCTTCGGGTTTAGAGCACAACTTCTCTGCCTGCGCGAAAGTTCGCCTCCCTTCCTCCTTTCCCTCGCCCTCTCTCTCCTTCCTCTTTGTCGTTAGATTTTATGTCCGGTTTCCTTTCTTCGAAATCTATATATTTTAACATCCTTTGTTTAGAGAGTCTTGTCTTCTCCACTCGGCGCGCGAATCTTATGATTCTCTACACTTCGTTAGGAAATATAGGAAAGAGGTCAGACCTGCCATTTCCTAGATCGCGCGTGCGCAGGAACCTCCTTCCCCCCCCCAGTGCAAGTCCTCATTTCCCCCCCGACGAAGAGCTGCAGGCCCTAAGAAGCATCCGCTTGTTTTGACGGAATAAAGAATTTCTTCCCTTTAGCTGTCGAAGAGCGCCCCCTTCCTCTTCGAGCATCCCCTTCTCCAATAGTCGAGGAGACCGAACAGATTGTGCCCCCCGCATTAGGAGAGAGGTTTTTTAGAGCGCGGTTACTTTTCTTTCCCCCCCTCTCTCGTCTGAGGTTATTTCTCCTCCTTCCCTTATATCTCAGAAAGTAGAGAGGGGCTGAAAATTCGCGATTTCCCGGAAGAGTAGCGATTTCCCCCACTATCTTTTTTTTCCCTGCAGATCGTCCTTTTTCTCCCCCTTCGACTTTTTACGGAAGAAGCCGGCTGGCGAATGAAGCCCCTGTGATATAGGAGAAGGGATCCTCCTCGCTTCGGGATCTCCTTTTTTTCTCTCTCGGATCTTCTCCTAAAAGACGGAACCCCCACTTTTTTTCGGTAAAATGAAGCGTCCGCGGCCTTCCACTTTCTCCCGCTCATGAAATAAGTCTCCCCCCCCCTCGCCGTGAACAGTTGGATGATCGTCGTGATGGCCTCCCTGAAGGGGGAGGATGGCTCCCTTTTCTCGCCGGTCCTTACCATCGCTCTAGTTCTACGTCGCTTCGAGGGATGGAGTGACGTCCTGATGATATCCGTTTTTTTTTCTTTCGTGAGGAAATCGCCACTTTCCCATCTCCGAGTTCTTTTCCTCCCCAGATGAGGTGATGGTGAAGGACTTTCTAGGGGAGGAGACTTCTCCCCTTGTCTGGTTCTCTTTTATGGACGGATGCGCTCTCAAGGATCCTCTCTGTATTAGCGGAGCCCCTCTCGATGCTCCCCTTTCCATTCGTCATAATAGAGGAAGGACTCTATGGAGGTAATAGCCTTTCCGTGAGAATGCTTCAGGATCCACTCTCCTCCCCGCGATATTGTAGAGAGGGGTCCTGTGATCTACGGATCTTTTCTTTTTCGGAAGAACTTTCTCCATCTTCCTGCAACAGCCAGATGAAAAACCTCCTCACATTCGCAGAAGATGGAAAGCCCCCTTTTTCGTAGACACTGATGAGCCCCCACCTGCTTTTCCCCCCTCGTAATCCCTCCCCTCCTTCTCGCGTCGGGCGCCAATGAAAAACTCCTCGAGACTCCGAAAGTGAAGAGCTTCTGCGCAAAACCGCCCCTCTTCCTCCGACGAACCTCATCCCCGGAAGCGCGATAAGCTAGCTTGCGATCCTGGTGCGGTGCTTCCCAGAAGATAGGAGAGCTTTATCCTTCCTCAGCGACTTTCCCGCGTCCTTTTCTGTCTCTAAGGATATCTCTCTGCCCTTCCCACTCCCTCGAAGATATTCAGTAAATTATTACTCTCTGCCCTAGCCCTCTTTCTGGAGATGGAAACCGACAAGTCTCCCTTTTTCAACTGCCCGCCTACGCCTTCCCTTTCATTTCGCTTGTCCCTTTTTCCTCCCCTCTCCTTCTTATTTTTTCTTCCGCTCGATCGCGCTCCGGAGAAGAGAATCTTCCTTGCTGGCAGGCCGACGGCCTTCTCTCTTCTCCCCCCTTCCCTCCTTGATGTCGGCCCTTACGAAAGCCAACCGGCATTCGGTTCCAGTTTTTCAAGTGGAAAGAGACCCCCCTCCTTGTCGCGCGAGTCTCAAATTTTTTCTTCCTCTCCGGACTAGACTCAGACTTTCTTTCCCCGCTGCCGCGACCAGAGACTGAGAGTCTGCCGAAGAGGAAGAGGTTCCCCTTTCTGCTTCTTGCTGAGCCAGCATCTTCTCTCCCGGTAGTCTTCCCTTATTATCCCCTGACACAGAAGATAAACAAACCTAACCGGTCCCTTTCCCAAAAAAGAAAAATATGTGTTCTCTCCCCTTCAATTTGACCGCCGTTCCTTCTTTCTTGCTGTTGAGGTGAGAGAGACAGAACGATTTCTTATGGAGAGTCTCTTTGGTGTGGGTGCCATTTTTTTCCTAAGAAATCTCTCACTCTCTAGCCGCGGATTCTTACTTGTCTTCTTTTTCGATCGCCGTCACTCCTTTTTTCCCCCCTCCTCTCCGTTGTTGTTGTTTCTTCGGCGCTTCGCAATCAGCCCCCTTTCCCTAATCTTCCCGGCACGAGCTAGTCTTCGGCTTGTTTTTCCCGTGGACCATGTCACCCCCAAGAGAAGATCTCCCTCCCCCCCAACTCGGCATCTTTTTTCCGCACCGCCTCTTTGCGCGCGATTCAAGTTATTTTTGTATAACAAAGAGGTGCTGTTTCCACCATGGCCATCCAAGGTGAGGTGGTTTCCTTTTCTTCTTTTTTCCCTCTTCCCCCTTTCATCCGACATGAGACGATGCGGAGCCGGTCGAGAGGGGAGAGCATTCCCCTCTTGCCAACGACTCTCTCTCTTCCCTTTCGCGGTCCTTTCCCCCCCCCCTTCAACGATTTATGGAGATCCGTCCCTTTGTAAAAATTTATATAGCGCGTTTTTCGTTCAAGGCGCGGGCCACGGGCTTTACCCCCCTCGCATGCCGGTTGGATTTCGAAGACCCGCCTTTCGATAGAGAAGCCTTCCTGGGCAGGCGGAGCCTTCTTCTTCCTATTCCCCTTCTCGCGACTATTCTTCCCACACAAGCATCTACCTGCGAGACTAAGGCCCCCTTTCAAGGAGTCGGAGGGAGTTTCTAACGTGGTGGTTTCTCCCCTGGATCGAAGCAGGGCGGGTCCTTCATCCCCTTTGGAGGAGAGGGATAAGGCTTTTTTTTCCCTTTTTTGAAGAGATTGCCGATGGCGTAAGTTCTAGCAGCTCCTCCTCTCTCGAGCAGGGAGAGAACTTACGATTCCTCGCGATGCGAATGATATGTTTTTCCTATGCTGGTTCTCTTTTCTCACCCCTCACCGACCTTCTCCTCCCCCCTTTCCCAGTAGCAGGCATTAAAGGAGAGAAGGAGGGATTCTCGGTTTTCTCTGAAGAGAGGAAATTGAGCTCCTTTCATGTGGCGAGGAGTTTCTGTGCTCCCTCTCTCCCTCTCCTTGTGATCTGCTACGAGGGGAAAACGACAGGAAGTGGGTTTCATCCCCCTCTGTTTAAGGTTAATGGCTTGCCATGGCGTCTGCGAATCGGCTTTTCTTTTTTTTAGGCTTGCTTTTTTTTCCCTCCCCTGGTTGGCACGCTAGCGCTGTACCTGATTCTGCGGCCCAACCATTTATAAGTTACTCTCTCCTGCGATTCGCCTCCTCCCTCTTCTCGGCCCTCTTCCCCCGCGAAAATTGCGACCCAGATTCTCGTCGCGAGGTTCACCCTTTTTCCGACCCGTGAGGAATCGAGACGCACGTGTTTAAGAAAAGCGATTTTTCGTACACGCGCCCCTCCTGCCTCCCTCTCCCCCCAGGCAAGGATAGAGAGATTGGTGGATGAGACCCTGCACTCCTTCCTTCGTGGCGCCTTTCCTCCCAAATCGGCGTCAGATACGGACCCGGATGATGATAAAGAATTACCCCCTTAGATTCATCCCCCTCCCCTCCTTCTTATACGTCATTTCCAGCCGCATCGCCGATCTCCATCGCCGCTTTCTAAGTGATGAGGAATGGTTTCTTTCTCATGTGGCCACGACGTCCATCCCCCCTTCCTTTCCTGTCTTGCCCGGTCGGGTTTAAAGGAAATCACCCTACTGATTATGCGATGAGAGAGATTCCCTTTTCCCTCTTTTTAAGATGCGCGGATCCCATTTCCTCAAACGGAGGCCTCTCCCGGAAAGATTCGACGATTAAGCGCGCTGCGTAGGAGATTTCCTTTGCACGGGGTTGCTCTCGCCTCCTCCCCTTCTGACTCGATACGGAGAAGATGTAATCTCTTTCACGACTCGAAAGTATATGAGCCATATCCCCCTTGACGATCTGCTGTCCCCTCTACTCCTGATTCTTCCTTTAATCATAGAGAAGCATGCCGGTTTTTTCGAGAAAGGAAGCGAATTCCTATGAGATCGTTCCTATCCTTCCTTCTCGGAGACCTCTTTGGGCCGGGATACATTAACGTACTCTCGAAAAAAGAGAGCAGTTTCTCAGAGAGATTTTCTCCCCCCCTCTATGGTAGGTGCTCCTTCTACTCTGTCCTCAAAGGGTGAGAGACATAGATTTTTCCGAGATATTAGACAATTCCCTTTTCCCTTCGTGGAGGAGGTTCCCCCGCGTAGCCCTTTCCGCCTTTTAGGGACAGAATATATTAGTTACTGTTCCCGTGAAAGGTGGGTAGAATGCTTCTTCTACTGCTTCTTATCTCCCTTTTCTGATAGGGCCGATCTTAGTTCTCCTTTCTTGTCGGGAGATCATGAGATAGAGCGACCCCTCCCTCTCTCTCTTTTCATCCTCATCCGTGATGGTTTCTCTCTTTTTCCCCTACTAAATTCCCCCTCCTTTTTTCCCTCATGATCGCCGACACGCTCCCCTTCCTCCATCCGGAAAAAGGCGAATTTCCGACTGTCTCTTGCTCCCCTTCTCTTTTTTCTTTACAACCCCCCCCCCCCCCCCCAACAAACCAGTGAAAAGGATCACTCTGAAGGAAATAAGAAGAAGCTCTTTTCTCTTCGTGCCGCATCCGGAAGCCCCCTCCCTTCTTTCCCTTTTTTCGCGGTCGAAAGAATCTCCCCTCTGCTCTTCGATTTAGCGAATAAACACACCCCCGCCCAAATAGTAGAGGAGTCTTTTTTCGGCGGAGCGCTTCGGCGACTCTTTCCTCCGGCGCGGGGGGCGAGCTGTGAAGTGAGCCAGGGCCCCTCTCCGGACTTCGTCCTCTCTTACGAGCGCATCTCGGGAGCACATGCGCGCCTTTACCTTCCCTTTTCCGCGTCGCGATGAAGTCGAAAAACGATCGTTACCTTTCCTATAGTCCTTGTTCTTTCCCGTGCTGCGGCCGACGGCCGGCTCCTGCTTCTCGTCCCTCCTTCCCCTCTCGGCGAAGGTCTTCTCCGCCTAGCAACCCCTTTTGCCTCGAGCGGCGTCTCTCGTCCTCCCTCTCTGCCAAAAAGCTTCCCCGTGCGGAAGCAGGCGTCCTCGACATCGCACCGGCCTCCCCCTTCCTCTCTCTCATAGAAGGAACCTTTGAGATAGATGGAATTTTAAACCACTTCTTCACTTAGAAGGGCTTTCTTTCCTTTTCTTCACATCGACCTGCGACCCTTCAGATATAGTTATAAGGAGATGGATAGGATGGAGAGGAAAGTATACTTTCTTTCTTTATACAGGCTCCCCTTCTCATAGTGATCATCTCCCGAGGAAGAAGAGTTATTTACAAACGGGTGATGGTGCCGTTAGAGAGACACTTTCAGGCGACTCCTTTAGAGACTCGGTCGGCTTATCTGCCCTGTGCGAGGGTAAGGTCCTTTCTCGCTCGATGTGCTGTTTCCCATGAGGCTCTCTTTCTCCCCCTTTTTTCTTTTCATCGTCATAATAGAGCATTATTTTTCTGGGTTAATAGAGTCTCCGTGCGAATGTTTCTTTTCCCCCTCTAGTCTCTCCGCAGGATTATGAACGGATCATACGGCCCCTTCCCTTAGTTTTGCTCTTATCATGTCCAGCGATAAGCGTGCACCCGCGTTTGTCCCTCCCCAAAAGAAAAAGCCGAGTTCCCCTTTCTTCAGTCCAAGAGCAGTCCCCTCTTGTACGACCCCCTTGAGAGAAAAAACTAATGGTTAAATAACTTCCCTCTTGGTGGGTTCTTTCTTTTTAGCCCTGAAACCCACCCCCCCCAAATGAAATGATGATTCGTCTTCACTTTGAAGCATAGTACTTGAAAAAGCAATCCCCCTCCGGACGAACTTCCCCCCCCCCTTCGTCTCATGGTCCGTCCTTTCCCCTTGCGCAGCTTGAGCTCAGTAGTGCGGGTGTTTCGCCCATTAGGTTTCCCAAGCTTTCCCGCCGCGCGATTTCCGAGACATCTGCGCTCCCGGGAGAGGATAGAATTCAGCTCCGGCACTTCTTCCTCTTCTGCGTCTCTTTCCCCTTTTCTTCTTCTTACGCGGTAGCGGCTTGCGCTGGACCCTCCCCCTTCTTCCACCACCACTTTCTTCAAATGAAAGCGGAAGAAGGTGACATTGGTCGCAGGTAGATGAGGGTGTAGGAAGCCCTCGCGCGCGGCTCCTCTTTTCCTTTTCACTCCCCTCTTCCACCTGGATGTGCCGGCCTGGCCTCCCCCTATCTCAATAGTCGCAGTGATTCCCTCTTTCTCTTTCCACAGGAAGGAGTTCCCCTTGTATGCCCGTGGCCAGCGCTTCCCTCCTCCTTGAGCGCGTAGAGAGACAACTCTTTTTTTAGGAGAAGACTTTGCCGGATGTTGCGTTTTCCCCCCCTCTCTTTGCGCGATATGCTCTTCGTTGCAGATGGAAGACGCCGATTTTGCTTCCTGCTGCGCCAGATAGTCCGAATTGTCTCTGCCCAGCAAGATCCCCCCCCCCTCACCTGATGGCCCTGGTTTTCTGTTCCTCTCCAGCACCCTCTGTGTCGCCAACTTTTTTTGACCGCGCTTTTTCTGCGGTGCGGTCGATCCTCTCCCTCTGCCGAACTTTTGCGGGATGGCTGATTGCGCGCTTCTTCTTTCAACGGGTGAAATACAGATCCCTTGCCCGGAAGACGGGCCGGTCTCCCCCTTTTTTCTAATCGGCCTTCTTTCGCCGTAATAGATATATTTTAATCCTCTATTTCCCCCTTTTCCCGATTTCCTTCGACCCACGAATCCTCCGGCCCGTCCCCCTTCCACTAGATTAGATCTTTCGGTAACCCGTTGCAAAAACAACCGGCCTTCACTACTCCGCAGAAAGAAAGAAAATCGCGAAAGCACCGCCCCTTCCCCCTTTTCCCGCGTTCCCCTTTTGATCTTGCAGGGCGGTTCTAAAACTCGGGTGATTTTCTTAGACGTGAGGTTGGGGGATTCTTTTTCCAGGAAGGGATAATACTTCCTCTTCTCTCCTCTTCTGGAGAATCACTACCTTTAGGGTCGGCTTGGGAGAGAAAATGTAAGCGCGTCTCTCAGATAGAGAAGGAGATGATCTTCTTAAAAACATTCCCTTCCCCCCCCTTTTCTGAGCTCTTCTTCTCCTTCGTAAACAATGTTCATCCTGCGATGAAATCCTCCAGAGGCATTCCCCCCCCCTTCTTCGCGAAGCGCCTTTCCCCTTGGCTTTAGAATCGACGTCCGACCTCACTTTTCTCGAGTTTCTGGCCTGGCCCATCCAGGTGCAGGCTTCTCCTTCTTTCCTGTCGCGCTCTTGCGAGTCGGCCACACAAGCATACCCTCCCTCGAAGGAAAGGGCCCCCGTAGGGAGGTGCAGGCTCCCTTTTCTGGTTTGTCGCGGGAGAAGAAGGGAGGGGAACCCTGCGACCACCCCTCCCCTACCTCCACAATTCAGGCGCGGGCTTCAGTCCTCGAAAGAGTGAAGGACTCTCTTTATTCAAGTTCTCTCCTCTCTCCTTCCCGCGATAGAGAAGGAGAGAAGCAACCCCGCGTTTCAATGAAGGGGAGATAGCAGACCCCCTGGTTTAGTAAACCGAACCCTCTCCCCCCCATCTGGCGCAGTATCCTCCCTTCATGCTTGGCGGTTCGAGGCTGAGGGCTAGATTCTGTGTTGCGTTTGCCTGCAGCCGACGACTTTCCTCCTTTGGCGAGGAGTTGTTCATGGGTCTTCCTCTCGCTCTTTGCTCCTTTTGCTTTACGGAGGGGAAAAAAGCCAGGACGCCTTGGTAGTATAATCGTTCTCTTGCAAGCTTTCCCCTGCAGCTGTTGCTTTCTCATTGATGTAAGCAGGTTTTGAAAGCTAATGGAAATTGTATCCCCCTATTTAAGTTATGTCCTTCCTCGCCCGATAGATTTAAAGGGATTAGAGATCTTTAGCCCGCCTCCTCACGAAGAACTTCTATTAACCCTTCGTCATGAGAATTGAGTGATTTTGAAGAAAAATCCTCCCCCTCTCCGGAAGGGCCCCTAAGAAAATCAGCGAGAGAAGGGGTCCGGAAACGCTCCCCCCTCCTTGCACATCCGCGCCGCCCCATCCGACTTAGAGTTTCCGTACCTCCAAAACCTTGCTGAGCTCCTGAACGCCTTGCACCCTCCCTTTTTTCGTGTCGGAAGAACTAGGCTCTATGATCACGCAGCAGCGACCTCCCTGATTTTCCTTTTTTCCCGCGTAGACGGTAAGCGCAGCCGCCTCTTCGCAAATGAGCAGTCCCCTCGAGCGGAATGGTTTCTCCCCTCATCCTTTTTTCCCCTCCCAATCGGCCACGTAGAAGTCTTAGATTTCTTTCAAAGGAAATCCGTTATTTCCTTTTCCGGAGATGAGCGCCTTCTCTTTTCCTCTTAATATGCGTCTTCCTCTTTCTCCACTGGAGGCCCCGCTTTGTAAGGACAAGTTAGACGACTCAGTTCTCTTAGTAGAAGAAGAGGCTTTGCTCTCGGAGAAAGCACCTCTTTTCTTCGATCACCGTTCCATCGATAGAGAACTTCGATTCGAACCTTGAGAAATATCGCTGACCCCCTTCCCCATTTCTTTCTCCTCTTATCATCGTTTTTTAGAATCAATTTAGAGAAACTTGCATTCCAGAGAAAGTAGCGCTTCCTCTATTTTTCGTATAGATCTTCTGAAGACCCAGCGAGGAGGGAAGGGATAACCCTGACCCAAAGATAAGGAAAACGCCCCTCTTTCTCCCTCGCTCTGTTCGGGATCTCCTTTCTCTTCCGCACCGGGATGCGCAAATAGGAAGAGACTCCTTACAAGCTCACTTTGATTTTTTTCCCTTTTCTCCCCCCCCCTCACGACCCCTCTTTAGCGTAGCGGATGATTGGAGGGGACGGAATTTCTCTCGCTCCGGACGTCCAATGTGGGTTTCCTGCGCAAAACGTCCCTCCTTCTCTTTCCTGAGCGAATGTCGACGCTTTCTTAGTTTGCTATCATGGAGTCGAGAGTAGTGGCCCTCCCAAGATGCGAGCGCCTTTTTCCCT
>Ga0179593_1595318_pt1 | contig 13645 bp, 11 predicted proteins | sample CZODoug2_1_08_16_FD_185931 | JGI IMG/M metagenome (GOLD analysis project Ga0179593, IMG submission 185931) | Vadose zone soil fungal communities from Angelo Coast Range Reserve, California, USA - CZODoug2_1_08_16fungal (PacBio error correction) | ecosystem: Environmental > Terrestrial > Soil >... | reverse complement strand
GCGCAGTCACTAACCTTTTTCTCCCCTTCATATGGGCCCTACGCAATGACCAAGCCTTTGCGGGCCCTCTCCCATAGCTTCTCTTTCCAGATAGAAGATCCGGTACGCTCATCATGTTTTCTTCCCCGTGCGCCCCCCCGCAACCGCCAGGTCTCCGTACAAAGCAACCCCCTACGGATGAAGTAACGAGAGGTTACCACACCATCATAGGGTGTCCCAGACTCGCCTTTTTTTCCCCCCGACGTCTGCAAACGCCTTTCTTCCTCCTTTGTACCGCGTACCTCGGTTTTTGACTTACGTCCATCCGTCTTTTGCCCCGCCCGCTCCAGCCATTTTTTTTTACCAGGTAATAGCCCGGTCGCTGGTGACAGACGCCCCCCCCCGGCTGATGACCCCCTGAATGCCAAGAGAACCTGTGATGTTCTTTTCTTCCCGTGTATCTCTTATTCATCTGGATCTCCCTCGTCCTCGCCCATTTCCCCCCCCCCCCCCCCTTCAGTGGCCAGCCCTACCCCCGGCATCCCCCCTCCCGCCCAAACTAATGGCGTGTTTCTACCGACCCAAAAACCCTTTTCCTGCGAATCTTCTGCCGAAGCAGCAGTGTAGCGTTCTTTTACGAACAGTCCCCTTCTTTTCCTGCCCGCCGCTAAGACCCCCCTAGTAGAATATCGCGTGTGCCCTTTTTTCTTTTTTTCCCCCCAAAGTCCTCCTCTCCCCCGAAGCATCAATTTCTTCTTCCCCTATGAAAGGAATCTTTCGAGACCCAAGTTCCCCTTCCCTTTTTCTATGCAACACACAGCCCCCCCCCCGCATGTTGAAACGCTTCCACGAGACGCATCTTGGCTTTTTTGCTATTCGCCGGTGACGAATTTTTTTTTTTTTGTGCGATTAACAATGAGCTGGCTCGTTCTTCACTGAACCATCGCCTACCGACCACCCCCCCGTGTTAGAATTTTCTGCAGGGGGCGGCCTCCTGTCCACCCCTCTCATAGCTTTCCCCTCGACGAATTAGATTTCGCCCCCGTTTCCCCTCCGAGAATACGTTTCCGGTTTTATAACGACGCGCCCCTGCCCCAGAGAGGTACCCAACCCCCTACGATGTGTATTTCCCTGCTTCGTAGACTTCCCCTCGTAAAGGGGGAAGCCCCCCTGTCGGATGGCCCTCGGACTTAAGGCTGGACCTCATGCAAGTCAAGACCCTCGCTATACAATTTTTTTTTTCAGGGTCATGTACTGTTTTTGACCGTTTTATTCGCGCCTCACACACCTTCCCCCACAGCTGCCCAGGTGCTCGCGATTTTGTCTGTTTTTTGACGCAGAAGTTTTTGAGTTTCTGGGCCTGACCGTGTCCCCGGGTTTTTTCGCACCTTTTCCCCGTCCAACCCTGGCCCCCCCTTCGGCCTTGCGATCTTAGGTCTTCGATGATACCCCGACTGTGTAAAAGGCCACACCCTTTTTCCCCTTTTCTTCAGCTCAGCACTTCACGAAGGATTGCGTTTTTTCTCCCTTTCCCCCGACCATCCACCTATCTTTTTTTTACCGTCTAAGGTCGTCATAGGATAAGACTGCCCAACGGGCCCCCCCGTGGAGGGGCCCGTCCTGGGGCCCCCCCTCGACAGTGATAACGGAGATCCATTTTTTTTGCCGAAGCTCTTTTCGCCCCATTGACGGTTAGGCGACACTCCGCAGTCGTAGTCTATGTGTACAGTTTGGCCCTCAGCAGGCGTCACTCCTCGGACTGTGCACTTTTCCAATTTCCAGACAATCAAATCGTGCTTTTTTCAGCGTTGTCGAATCTAGTAGACATGCAAAACCCCCCCCCCCCCCCCCCCCCAACCCATAACATTCATTTCCTATGATACCCTCGGCTTGTATAAGGTGAATCTTGCGAATGATGTGTACCGACACCTGAGCAGTTTTGAGACCTTAGGAGCTGTACCCCCTCCCCTTTTTTTTTGTGTTAGGGTTATGGATCCCTTTTAAGGAGAAGGAGTTAAGACCTACCGGGAACAAAAGGCTAATGTTTCAGATGTCCCACACACATTAAGATCTACAGACAGGATTCGCTCGTATACTTAGTCCTCAGCCTCGAGACTTTTTTTAAAACCTTTCTGAAAGTAAGTGAGATTTTGGTGGTTGGCCGAGAGGGCGAGCCAGTGAGCAAAACAATTGAGACTGAATTAAAATTCTGCTTGAGACTTACACTCCGACGCTAGAAACAGAGCTTTCTGAAGGTAAAAGCTTCGCGGACTCGGCTGGAACAAGGGAATTCCCTTTGTATGTGCCTGAAACATAGACCCCTCAGAAGGAATTGTTACCCAGAAGACACTTTTGTAGCTATAAAGGTTTCTTTTCTTTTTTCAGCTGGTCTCCAGTTGAATGTGGTTTTGTAACGAAACCCCAGCGCCCCCCCCCCATGGAACTTTCCACGGATTAAACCCTTGTTGCTGTCGCAGTCGGCATACGACACTCGTAAGGCAATAGAGCGGGCTTCCTTTGTTGACCCTAATGAGCCTATTTTTTCCGCGGAGCTTCTCCGTCCCTCTCCTCAGCTATGGGCGCTCCAGGGGTGTCTTTCCCACTAGCTGAGTGCACGTTTTTCGCAGTTCTTGAATAGCCGATCCTCCCACCCGTAGCAGCCTGGTTTTTTTGGTTTTTTTTTTTTTTTTTTTTTTTTTTTTTTTTTTTTTCTCTACTGGAGAGTTTTAGGGTAATAACTGCGTATTTTTCACAACTGTACACGAGCCCAGAGATGTAATGAATTAATCTCTCTCCTCAACACCGCCAGGAAAGCAACCGCCATCTTCTTCTTCGAAAGTTCTTCGATGCTGTGTACTTGATTCCCTTCAGCACCCCGTGGTCTCTTCCCTCTTACAACCCCCCCCCACCCCCCCCCCCCCCCCCCCCCCCCCCCCCCCCCACCCCCCCCCCCCCCCCCCCCACCCCCCACCCCCTTGGAGATTCAATTTCGCCCTTTTACTGTCAGCTGTTTTTCTACAGAGCGCTATGCAGACCGACCGCGGTTTTATATTTTGAGATTGTAAGGCCACACTCCCTTTTTGCACGCGTGGGATTCGTTGTTGCAGCCTCTTCTCTCGAGGCAGAGAACGCCTTTGGCAACGCATTAGGGGTTTTTTTCCCGAAAGGAACACCGTTTCACCTTTCCCGAGCCCAGCACCCCCCCTTTTGAGACCGTTTTGAGGACCGTGAAGTGAAATTGGGGGGTGTCGTGAAGAGCGGGTCAACTTGTGTTGGTCAGGGACGACGGCAGATGAAAGAGGTAGACAGGAAAGGTGGGATTAATTAGCATGTCTGGTTTTGTGGATATAATCCTCCCCCCCCCCCCCCCCCCAGATCCTTGCTCCGGGACTGCGATTTCCTGGGCAGGTCATCGGCAAGCCGCCCCCCATCTCTTTTTACTAAACGACTTCGCCCCCCCCGCCCATCCTAAATGAGGAAGAGTGCCATCTCTAATAAGAATAGTTATATTTTCCCCCTTCCCCCCCCCCCTTAGGCCCAGCCCCCGGAAGGAACTAAATAACCCAGGGTTTTCTTTTGCCTTTTTTTTTCCCCCCTTTTATCCAGAAAGTTCTTTGTTGTTGCGGAAAAACCCCCCCCCGTGGGGCCTGATTATTTTTCTTTTTTTACACAATTACCACCCCCCCTATCAGATGCAGGAGACGGTGGCAGCAAGAGTATTTTTTCTTAGCCCGGATAGGGACTTCGTTGGCTTTCGCCCGCACCGACTATTTCCGTTGATCAGACTTTCCGCAACCCTCCCCCTCCGCCACCTTGATGCTTTCTGGAGGATCGGCGACCATGAATGCCACTTTTTCCCCCCGTAACAGCCCCCCCCCCCCCCCCCCCCCCCCCCCCCCGAGTTCACACCTCAGAAAGGAAGGCACTTGCCTTTTTGCGGCCCTTCCCCATCATAATGGGCCATAGAAATGAGCTTTAGCGGCCTTTACCTCCAGTGTGAAATGAGCCGGAACTGCATGCAGCCGGTTCGGAAACTTTTCCCAGTCCCTCTGGCTTATCGACTCTGGGCGAAGGGACGGGGGGGAGACAGCGACAAGGCAGGTACAAGGTATCGGGGCGGTGTGGTTTTTTTTTTCCTTTTGACGGGGGGGTGGTTCGTAGGGGAGTGGAGGCAGGGAAGCGGAACTGAAAGACCTAGCAACGCCAATTTACCCTATCGGACATCTTAGCTTCTTTTCTTTCATGAATAGTTTCCCAGTATCGGTCTGTGGGGGCCAACGCGTTACTGTCGTGGGGATTTTTTAATTAGTGGGGCAGCGTTTTCTATGAGAGCCCCCCCCCCTCATTCCCCAGTTTTGCTATCATGACGTAATGAAGACGCACCGACCACAAGTCTCCCACCCGTGTGTAGTTATCTCAGCGTAACGCTCGCTTGGGTAGGGACTTTTTTTCGCGTACGCCTTCAAACACAAGTGACACGCCTCAGGCCCATGCCGCCACCCCCTATCAAGTGGATCACCTTATCAGCGAGGCAACATCGACCCTTCGGTTTTCCAAGATTGAACCCCCTCTTCCGTGCGGCGCCCGATAGTTTATCTCTACTTTTCCCGGCTTGGTTGTATGGCCTTGTTTAGCAGTAACGTCTCTCCTCACGCGCAGACGTTTTTTTTCCTCCCCCCTAGTACCCTCTTTATTAACTCCCCCCCACCTGACATGTGTTTGGTGACACCCCGTCCAGTGCTGTCGATGTAAGGGCGAGATGCACCTCACTTTCTCCCTGAACATCGAGAATACCCTAGAGCCCTTTTCCTTTTCTGCGGGCCATTCCCTAGATCGAGACATCGCCCTCAATGAGAACCGTCACCGTCGAGGCAACTACTTCGCACAACGTCCATCCCGACCACCAGAGTCCAAGCCCAAGATGACTATAGGCTACTTTTTTTTTACCGTGCGGCTTTTCACCAAGCTATCACCACAGTGAAAAATCACCTGCCCCGATTAGAAGAAGAAAGTTTTCCCTTTCCCCCTCTCCCTGTAGGATGGCAACCGTGAATTCGACCAGTAGGGCCCCTTAACGGAAACGCTGCCCTCATGCAAAACCCAAGACCACCGTCACCCCAACTCAGATTTTCCGGTCGCGGGATAGATACTCCATGCTGTTATATTGCCCAACTGCGGCCTGAGCTGTCACCTTCCCCTGATGGAACCTCTTGTTTTTTCTCAGGCATGGCTGCGAGGCCATTTCACCCTTCCCAGCGTGGGTTCGGGACTGCCATCAAAACGCCTCCTGCAGAGCTATTTTGTTCCCTTTCCCCTACGGCGCGACGAGCGGAAAGTCACGAAACGGAGGATGGAAATGAACTCGCCCGCCCAGCGTTTTTTTTTTTTGCCCTGCCTTGCTGCATGTACGTGAATAAGTCTCCCCGCCCGCACATCCCCCGAAGTCACGATCGAAAATTTTCTCTCCGATTCTTTTATGAGGACTCCTCCCCCCCCTCGGAGCGGGCGTTTACGTTGACGCGCCTGTTGCGCCGATTAGACGGTCTCCAGCCAGCCGCTTCTGACAGCCTTTTTGGTGGCTCATTAGATCTTCTTGTGCTTCTTCACCTTTTTCCCCGGTTTCCGTGCCTGACCCCGCTTGTGAGCGCCGTCTGGCGGTGAGTTTGAATCATCGATTTTGCTGACACGCAGTCCCACCAGCCCTCGCACCAACCCCTTTTTTTTTTGAGCAGAAACTTGCGGGGCCCTTCCCCCCCCCAGTTATTGCCACTGCAGTTGAGGACCGACAACTCCCTTTGTGGCGGAGACCTGGCCCTTTTTTGGCAGCAAAGAGCGGACCTTCTCTCCGCATTCGAGGCCTTTTGTAGCGCTTTCTCACTGGTCTCCCAGCAGTGCCCTGGCCTGACGACTCCCTTCTCCCCCTGCACCGCTCGTCAGAACCCGCGCTCTTCAACGCACGGAACAAAGTTTTTTGCCGACACCGCGGCCCGTGCGGGGGCCACGTTTTTCCCAACCCCACCAACAACAACGCCAGTCGGCAGCCCTTACCATTTTTTTTAACGGCCTGTGCTGGTCTCCATATGGTCAGCCTTAACACGGCGGCTATGCAACACACCCCCCGCCCTCACACCATGAGAGCTTTACGTCAGATTCCCCACCACCAGCAGCAACGGGACACTGGACCCAGACACCCCCACTCAGGGAAACCCAGCGATGAACGTTCGAAGTCTGTGTAGCCTCCGGCTTTGCAAAACGCCCTCAATCTTTTCCTCGCCCCCCCCTCCGGCCCAACCCCCCACACACCCGATATGGCGCCCGACCGGTGGCTAAAACCCTTTTTTTTTTGACACGTAGTAGTACCCGTTCCCCCTCCCTTTTTCTTCATACAGTAGTTTGGCATGTCTGCCAATTAAGAAAAAACGCACGTCTTTTCTCCCTTGTCGGGTCCCCTTCTTGAAGGATTTTTAGTTAAGGCTTTTTTTTCACCCACCTTCCCAAATGGAGGGAACCCAAGAATTTCCTTTTTGCCTGAAACCAAACCGTTTTTTCGCTTCCCTTAGGGGCTTTCTGACGTTACAGACCGGGGCCCTTCGACTTCCCGTACCTAACCCCCCCGTAGACGACCTTTTCCTCCATGGCTACTGCAGGAAACGTTTTCCTGACAACGGGAGAAGCCTTGACGCCTGGACCCTAGGCCAGTCCCCCCCCGTCCGCAATTTTTTTAGCACGTTGCCTTCCTTCCCCACCCCCGTTGAAATATGTCACCGACTGTGCCCACATAGCTACCATTTTGTATCATTCTTTGTTTGCCGTTTTCAGACCGGCCCAAAAAAACCCCAATGTGCCACCTCTTCAAAAAGAAGTCAATCGCCACGGGAGTTGGACGGGACACCAGTTCCGCACTGACCCCCAGTCCTGGCCCCCTTTATCAGCGATCAAGTGGTGATCGTTGACGGGCCAGGGAGAACCACTTTTTTCCTGACCGGTTTTGTGTTGACCCCTGCCTTTCCGTTTCGCCGTGCTGTGGTGGACAAGAGCCCCTTCCATTCTGAACCCCCTCCCGCGATTGCGCTGGGACAGCGAAACCCCCCAGACCATCTTCGCAAAAGGAGACTGATAAAGAGGCCCTGTGCGGCCAACATGAGACTGCTGTCTTTTTTTTTTGGGAATTCTCTTCCCAATCTGCGTTTGCTCCTTACTGTGATTGCGGTGAACGCCTTATTAGTTTCTGCTATATTTTTTCGAGATGTATTGTGCAGGTCTTCCCTTCGCAGTCTCTCGTAGAAAACCTGTCAAGATGATTCGCCCATCCTTTGGGGAATTTTTTTTGAGCCCCTCCTTATTTACGGCTTCTCTCTCTTTTTCCCTTGATATGAGGCACTGAATAATAGAAAAGTGATCGTTTTTTTCTGTAGGAGGTTGACCTTTTCCCCGTAACCTTCTCCTGAGTGCAGACTCCCCAAATATGGCAGATTCTTGCTGGGGTGTCTCCCTCGGTTTTATGGCCCCTTTTTTGACGGCTTTTTTTTTTTTTCCCCGGTGGACGTGACAAGTAGAGGAAGCTGATCGAGATTCCGCGGGTCTTCCCTACCAAGGTAAAGGTTGCTCATCTTTGTTGCGGCCCTTTTTCACTGCTAGCCCGCGCTCTGTCCATGAGGACGGGCGTACCCTCGGGATTTAGCTCACCTCCGCTTCTCATCGATGGGCCTTCCCCTATGAAGTGGGCCCCCGAGGCTTTCTGCCCCACATTTCTTTCTTCCTGTTGTTGAGAGATATCTGGTCATCCTCGCCCACTTCATATGGCCAGCAAAGAGATGTCGCCACATTCTCCCTTGAGCGATCCCGAGAGGTCCCCTTCGGGACCTTCGCGGAGAGGGCTCATTTTCCTTTCCGCCAGTTTTAGCACCTGTCCCGGGGTCTTTACAAAGCAGATACCGTGCTCCGCGGCCTCGACTTTTCCCTTTCACAGTCTCCCTCCAGCAGCCTTCTCCACATCCGCCTCCCCACAACCCAGCCCTGTTTTTCCCCTTTCGAGACAGATGGTCTGGGCGGCACGCAGGAATCCCTTTTCCCGTGCGTCTTTCCCCTCCCAGCCGTCACATTTCAGGTGGTCGCCTATCAAGCATTCACACTAGATACCGCAAACTAATGGTGTTTTTTTCCCCCAATCCTTCAATGATGGCGAAGCAGAGTTGCGGTGTCGCAGCCCAGCAGACCTTCGCATGACACGCCGATCCCATTCCGCGCCTCTCAAATTTTTTCACCCCGCCTCCCCATGACTTTCCTTTCTGGACCCTGCTCGATTAGATCAACCTTTCCTTTCAAACAGCAAGTCCTCTGAGAGGCATTAGCCGTTGCGATTAAGAGGAGTCTTTTCCCTTTTCGCTGCTGTTCCCTCCGCACATCCGCGATCAACATGTGATGGCAGGTGGTGTTTCTTGTTTCACCTCGAAAGCCTTTTTTCCCCCCTCTCCGGAACGCCGACCTGAGGCCCGCTTTCGTTTTTCTTTTCGCCTTTGTCCGCGAATAAACGTTTGAGGCTCTTTTAACTGACTTTTTCCTTTTTCCTCCCCTGGGTGTGCGGATCACCTTTCCCTTGGAAGGCAGGGTAAGAATTGGCGTTTCTGGTTTCGATGTCCCTTCCGTGGTTTTTTTTCCGGTCGACCCCCCCTTCAAACCTTTCCGGTTTGACCGCTTGTCTGTGGAGGCTATTTTTGAAAGTTTTTTTCCCCCCGTCACCGTGTAGATGCCGTCAAGGCCCCCCCTTCTCCGGTTGTCCCTGGTTCGTGATTTACCTGGAAACCCCGAGGGAAGGTGCTTTCACGGTCGTCCCCCGGTTCCGTGGCCGCAGTAGCCATGATGCAGTTCCGTCCTCCTTGGGTGAACTTTTCTTGCTTCGAAGTCGATTTGACCAACCTCTTTCACGGTCAATCGGCCCTTTGTCGGGCGACGTGGGGGCTTCGGTTTTTTTTTTTTTCCCCGGCAGAGACTTGGCTTCGCCAGTTTTTGGATGGTCCGGGACCGTCGGGAATCCCCCCTCCCTGCAATCCCCCTTAGGAAGCCCGGGACTCGCTTTCGGTGTCCTTAGACCTTGTCTTAAACCCGTCCTCCGCGCGCATGTCGAAACCCCCTTTTTCCCCCCCTCCTCCCCCTCGGCTGATGAGTTTGAGCCACCTGGTTCTGCGCCCTTGTTGGGCCGCAAGTGTTCCTCGGAGATCACGCCACGTTTTGTTTGCCCGGTCGCTCCCTTCTTTTCGTCTTCGGCGCGTTGTTCCCTTCTTTGTTTTACTGCGCCTTGGTGGTGGTTTTTGTGGCCGTGGTCAAGTTCTTTTTTTTTGGCAGCGCGACTCCAGCGCAAGCATTCCGGCGGCTTTTTTGGTATCGCCGGCCTTGTTGCTGCCCCCGCATTTTTCTTCCACCAGCAAATTTCCGTTTCTTTTGTGAATTACTGTTGTTTATTTTTTTTGCCGGGTGTGCTGCCAACGGTTGTCGTCGGACCCGGTCGCTGTCGGAAGAACGTTTCTTTTCGTGTGCCTTTTTTTTTTTGGCGGGGATTCCTCGTGCCGAGTCTGTTTCAAGTGGGCCTTTGCTGGGCGAGTAGCCTTTTTTTTAATCTTTTTCCACTGAGCTAGGACCCGGTTTTTCTGGTTTTGTTTCCCTTTTTGTGTCCTGCTGGCGGCCAACACCGCGGATGCCGCGGTTCATACTGACCATTTTTGTTTTCGAGTCCATTTCCTGCAATAGCGCTTTTTTTTTTCCGGGCTTGGCGTGGTTTATGGGCCTTGACCTCCCCTCCGGTTGGTTCCCTTTTTTTTTTTGGCGTTTTCCTTGCAAAGATAGATGAAGCGGTCCTTTCCCTTTCGAAGCGCTCACCCTTCGTTGGCAGGCCCCGGCAGGACCTGCTTGTTTTGACCTTTTCTTTTTTTTGCTTTCGCCACCCCCGATGTTTTTCGCGTGGCGTTGGCGAATCGTGCAAAGACATGATCGTCCACGTCGACGCCGCCCGTTGAGGTTTTTTCTACCCTATACTCGTACCTCAGGGTAACGAATTTTTTTAATAGGAGCATACCCAAGTTTTCGGTGGGGCACTTTTCGAGTACTTTTTTTTTTTTCGCACCGCTTTCTTGTCCACCACCAAGGCCAGCCTGGAACGCTTCGCGGAAGTCACCAGGTTTTCTTTCGTCTTCTCTCGCGCTTTTTTTTACCCCCGATTCGATCGACCTTTTCCGCTCAAACAGACGTCGGTGCAGCTCGGCGACCAGCTTTCCCCCAGAGTTACCCCCCCTTGCAGTTTGGGCCCTCCTGCAGTTTTTTCCATTTTTTTTCGGCCCCTTTTTCGAGGTGGGCCCCCCTGCGTGCATGCCGGGGGTTTCCGGAGACCCTTTTCCTTCCTTTTTCGAGCCGGGGAAGGCAAAGTCTTCTTCGAACTATCGTGGTTTCCGTGCGGAGAGTTCTAACGGATCGTAGACACGTGTCAAAGTCCTTTTGTGGATTTTTGTTTCTCTGGAGTTTATCTCCGTGTGTATTGCGTCTCTCTCGCGAATGTCGCCGCACCGACACCCAGTCTCACCAGGTGTAGTTCCTCATGCCGTCGTCGGTTTTGCTTGGTTTTTTTGGGGGTGGTTTTTTTTTTTTTTGGTTCGCGCCCGTGCGAATCCCCGCCCCTCTTTGTTCCCGGTATCGGAGGACTTGTTCACGATGAACAGGTCTCTGTCTCCGTCCGAGAAGGTCTCCTTTCCTCCTTTTGGAGGAACTCTCTTCCGTCCTCCTTTGAACCCTAGTCCGATTACCTCCAGGGCTACCAATCCCCTGGAGTGACGGCCATTCGTTTCTTTTTCCGGCGGATTCACCTTCCCAGAAAGCGACCGTGCCAATCGATACACCGTTGGTCGATTTTTTTTTTTCGGCCATACTCGCGAAACGCATTTTTCAGCAATACCGGGCACCTGCCGTGAGTCTCTCAACATCCCCACACCCCCCTTCCCAACCTGTGGTACAAGGTGTAGAACTTTCACGAGCCATTAAACTCTCCCCTAAAGACGGTAGAAGACCGGCGAGTTTTCATTGGCCAAGTTCTTTCCTCCCGCAGATTTTTTTTCACCAAAAAGGCCGCAGCCCCTTTCCTCAACCTCGACTTGCCCTTACCGCGAACTGGGTTTTTTTTTTTCCATGCGGATGTCCCCCCTTTAAATGGAACGAGGTGGCACTTTTTTTTTCCAGAAGATGGGTCTTTCTCACTCGCGGAGGGGGACCCGGAAAAGGTCTCTTCCTCTATGACTCTCCTTCACGAGCTTTCCTTCTGCAGCCAGAACTGTTGACTGCCCCTATCCCTCTCCTTCCGCTGAGCCTTTCCGGGTTCTCAGCGGGCGACACCGGGTTTTTCCCACTACTCTCGGAGGGACAAAGCTTTTTTCCCCTGGTGTTTCCTCCGATTTTTTCTGTCCCCGATGAGGGACCCTTCTCCTCCCCCCCCTAGTGCCCTCGCGCGTCGAAGTGAGCAGAGGTATGCCCTTCTCGACTTCCAGGCCGAGACAGCCACAGCGGTTTTTTTTTTTTTTAAACTCCCCTGATTTCACCCAAGTACACATGTCCTGCAGATGGAATTCCCCCCTCGCGGTGAGGTTTGCCTTGGAGTCCTAGATTTTATCTCTTCCTCTTCAAGAGGCCACCTTTTCCGAACATTAACCCGGATGGTGAGCAGAAACCCTTTCCCCTCCCCCCGGCACACGACCCCACTGCCAATGAATCGACAATCCCACCCTCCCCCCCTTGCAGGATCAACTCTGTTGATCGCAGGTGTTGGGCCTCACGAAGAGGAACCCTCGTCAGCCAGAAAAAGCCCCTCTTTTTTCTGCCTCCCGTTCGAGGTGATGATTCCCTGTCCTATCTCCCCTCCCCCCCGCGCCCCTGCCCAGGACCGCACGCTTCTCCAGAAACCTCGCTAGGAAAAACACCTCCCCCCCCTCGACAAAGGTCCACGCGACAGGGGCCGACCAACCCCGTTTCCCCCCAAACAAAAAAAAAAACGAGAAAAGGAAGGCAGATTGACACAAAAGAAAGGACTGCTGTGTCATGAACGTTCAGCACACTCAGTAGCCCACCCTCGCACGCACCATCTTGCCTTTGGCGCGGGTTCTCCCCACAAGGCAGCTTCCCCACTGCCCCCCTCCCCCCCCCCCCATACCGGAAAAACAAAGCTTTTTTTTTTTTTTTTTTTTTTTTTTTTTTTTTTTTTTGGGCACGCGCCGAGCCCTCGCCTTCTGGGCACAAGGCCCCTCGAACCCTGTCTCTTCCCTCCTGTTTTTCCAACCCCCCCCCCGATCTGGCGCTTCCTTTTGTAAATCCCCTCCTGGCTGGCTTTCTCGTCACCGTTTTCGACCGCCTACGATTTCCTTCCTTTCTACTGCCTTCACCCCAACCGACGCCCTCCTGGAAGTCCTTGTCGTGGTGTTTCAAGGCTTAGTCACGAATAGGTAAACGCTCCTCAGGACCCACTGAGGCCTCCGTTCTTTTTTCCCCCACTACGAAACACCCCTTTACGACCCCCGGGACTGGCCAGATGACCAGACCCCACTTTTTTCTTCGATTCTGCGACCCCTCCGCCCCTGGTCACCAGTCCCTTTCAGAACGACATCCGGCTACGGCGGCCAGGAAAAGTCCTCCCTTCCCCGTATTATTTCACTCCTGCAGCTCGTTGCGGTCATTCCCCGGAAGTAGGAACCTGTTCCTATGTCCCTTGTGACCCCCCCCTTTTTCCCGCCCTCCCAGCACCGCGTTGCCCCTACCTGCCCCCCCAACACCAAGGGCCCCCCGAAAGGGGAACCTCCCTTCTTCAATGAGGATTTTTCCCCCCCCCGGCCCCTCTACGTCCCCAAGCAATTTTTCCTGAGGGAAGTTTTCGGATCCCCAGCGCTCAAGCGGTTGGCTTAGCGGCTCCCCTCCGACCCCGTCGACCGGAGGTTTTCCTCTTCCGTCGTCTTGTCTCTGGCTGGCGTTTGACACGCGCCCCTCCATCGCGACCCTTTTCCGCGTTTTCTTCCCAGCTTTTCCCGTCCCCCCCGGCACCTCTGGTAATCACCGGCGAATGCCGACCGCCCTTGTTTTGTCCCTTTTCATTTTCTGTTCTTGGGACCTGTTCGGGGTCACACTTCCCCGTCATGGTGGTACTTTAGTGCTTTCCCAGCCTTTTTGCCTTTTGCGATATCAAAGCTTTCTGGCTGTGCGTGGCGAATTAGACGGCGTAAGGTATGCGTCGACAACCCCCCCTCGCTCGACCTCCCCCGAGTGTTTTTGCCCTCCCACCCCCTTTTCTCGGTATATAGTTTCTCTTTTGAGAGATGCAGGCAATGATCAGCATGCGTCTCGTCGAGTCGTTTCTGATCGACTTACGGTCCTTTGTGGGCCCCACCTTCGGGGGGGAAGCTGGGTGGGGCGTACGAGAACGCTGTTCGGGGGGATCCCTTTTTTCCTAGGTTTTTGTACCGAAGCGACGTCCCGCTACGAAGCTTGAGAGGCGGGGGCGGAAAGACCCGGGTTCAGGTGTAACGAATTTTGGTTTTTTTGTCCTGCTCTGATGCTTGCCCGCGGCGGGTTGCTTTCCTCTCTTTATCCTTCCCGCATACTAATTATTTGGCGAGGGCGCTCGCTTGGTTCGAACCCCTTCCCC
>Ga0179593_1536207_pt1 | contig 13645 bp, 12 predicted proteins | sample CZODoug2_1_08_16_FD_185931 | JGI IMG/M metagenome (GOLD analysis project Ga0179593, IMG submission 185931) | Vadose zone soil fungal communities from Angelo Coast Range Reserve, California, USA - CZODoug2_1_08_16fungal (PacBio error correction) | ecosystem: Environmental > Terrestrial > Soil >... | reverse complement strand
TCCTCCCCAAATCAGAGCTCTCCCCTCTCGAGCTTCAAAGGACTTCTAATAGTTCCAACCCCGAATAGTTCGGTGAAGCCCCCTTTCCCTGGCTTAGTGGGTCTCTGTACCAACAGGACCTTCCTTCCCTCTGTCGCCCCCGGCTTTTAGCGGTGCGAGTTGGTCCTGTTCGAATGAATGGTCGAGCGTCTTCACCCCCAATCTCACCTTGTCTTAACTTTCCTTTTTAGATTTCCCTATCCGGTTTTCTTCCGCGAGCGTCTTTTTTCTCCCAGATATTTTCAGGACACATGCCCTTCTGCTGGGAAATTTTTTCCTTATTCACCCGTTTTCCTGGTTTCAACGACCTCCCCTCCTTTTGTGAGATTTCTCCCATCTTAGAGGCCGTTAACCTCCGACCTTCGTCTGTTATTACTTCAAAACTGTCCAACCGTCCCTGTCTCTGATCAGCTTTCTGTGCCAATAGCGAGTGTTTCTTCGTCGAACTTGGTCCCCTTCCCCCTTCCCTCCCCCTCTTCCCAAGTGCTCATTCGCGATTGGAGATGGCGAGCTTATTTTTCTCGACGACGAAGCCCCTAAGTAAAAATCCCAAACTTGCTATATCCCGCTTGCTTTTTGTGGTTAGCTTCCCTATAGGTTTCCCTTCCCCCCCCCCCCCTCCGCCAACCTCTTGGATTCCCCTTTTTCCGGCCGCAGCCTTGCAGCAATCCGCATCATCCTCTCAGCTGCGCGGCTGCGCTTTAGTACGGGCGCCAGCACGGCCGATTCTTGGTTCAGTGCACCCCTTTACATCGTGAGGCTATTCACCTCCCCAACTTAATCGCATGCGATATTCTTTGCGATTCGGCGAATGTAAGAACGGCGGTTGGGCGTTCTCCTGAAGGCCGAGCTGGTTTTCAACAGGTTTTCCTTGACCTGTGTTTCTTTTCCCTCTACCCTGTGACAATTTGACGGGGATTCTCTTTCCTTTGCATCTCTATTTTTCCTTTGTGTGTTGAGACTGATTCCTGTAACGAGGATCCCGTCCCCGCCTTTTGCCCCGTCTTCCCTCTCACCCCCATTCCCCACCGGTGGAACGCTTCAGGATTGGATCCATGCCCCAGCCGCCGTTCTTGCCCAATTCGACGGAATCTGATTTTTGCTATCGCAGAGATTGAAGAGTTGTTTTTTGGTGGATTCTTTTTCACCCCCGCCTTTCGTTACCGGATCTCTTTCGTGGCGCCGGCCCCCGACTCGAATCGCCGATTGGAGGAGAGGCGGTTTTTTCGTGATGAGACCGGAGATCTCTCTAACTTCCGGTGGGGTGTCGTTATTCTCTTTAACCCCTAGAACCCTACTCTGGCAGCCCTCGGGACGCCACAAGCGGGAAGAGCATTTGAGTTTTATTGGTGCGGCTTCTCTTCCTTTAACTTAGCTAGACCCTGTAGCGCATCTCCCTTTTCAATTGGTCGGTCCCCCCCCGTCCCAGTTCCGATGGTTTTTTCAAAATAGACGATTGGCCTCTTTTTTCCCGTTCCGGTCGACTTCTTTCGCTTTCGTCGGGGTCTTAGTCTGGCATGTCGTGAAGGCCTTCTTCCGCGAAGGAGTGTCGAAACTTCCTCCCACGATATGAGGAGGTCTTTTCCATTCTTGTGTCTTTCTACCTTCAGTATACTTTTTTTTGACTACTGAAACCTCTCAACAGCGGGCTCTGCTTCCTGAACGACCGGATAGTCCCAAGGACTCCTGACCCGGTAAAAGCCAAGACTTATTGTTCTTCTCTTTCCCACTTCAAGTCATTGCCCCCCCCAGCCCGCCAAACTCCGGTCCTTCTACAGCTTAAAGCCTTCTTTCATGTAGGGTACAGGCCCTCCGAACCCCCCCAAAGCTCCCCCTTTTCTCGATGTTCCCGTCCCGGTGGAACTACTTTCCGTCTTGAATCTCTTCTGAGAGCTATGATTTTTCCTGAGTGGCGCTCAAAATAAAACCAGGGCCTTTCTTAGTCCCTTTCCCCTTAGCCTTCTACCATCGAGTCCTTCCAATCCCCCCCTTTTCACGATAGGGTTAGTTCCCTTTGCAAGGCCTAAACCGTCTTTCCCCTTTTCATAGTAAAGTGAATACCTGCGTTCTTCTACCCTTTCCCCCTCCTCTACACTTGCCCGCCTTTAGCCCCCTTCAAAAATTACTAGAACCTCCTTCTTGAGCTGGATATATTTTTGCTCCCTTTCAAATTGAAACCCCAGCGTGCGCCCCTTTTTTTATGTTGGCCGGGGGCGGTCTTCCATCTCTGCCACCTCTGCCCCCCGATGTCTTAGTCGACTTGACTAGGCAGAGGGCAATGGCACCCGTAGCTGCAACCCCCCTTTTGCTAAACCATCTCCTCTTTCCTGTTGTGCGATGTTTCGGCCCTTAAGCCTTTTCCTCTCTTGTTTGCTGCATAATGGTCTCCCCAAAGAGTGCTCCGTATCGGTTTTAATGAATAAGGGTCGTTTTTCAGTCGTTCTTCTCCTCACATTCCCCCCAACCCTGTTTTCCGCGATCAATTTGACTCTCCCCCGGCAGGGATGTCAATGTCCAGGGAAAGTGGTCTAGTCCTTGAGACTTGGTGAGCAATTGATTCCCCCCTTTCGTTATCTTCCTTCCCTCTGGACTCGTCTCCTTTGGACGATGACGGCTGGTTGGTCAAGGAGAAAAGGTGCCCCTTGATTGGCAACGTCCGGATTGGCCCCCAAGTAAGGACCTCTTTTTTCCCTGCGTGTTCCTTCTCCCCGATTCCCTGGCCGCTCCTCAGAAAAACAATCGCTGCAGCTATTTCCCTCAGAGAACTAATAGTTCACCCTTGTAACATTCTCGCCCCCTCTTAGTGGTTTCTCTTATCCTTCCTCAAAATGGACGTCTTTACTCTCTCATCCACCGGAGTTTGTCTCTTTGAGTTGGTCATGCGTGCTATGTCTTGCTCGTGGAAATAGACAGAATTTAAAAATGCTTCTTTTTGCTTGATCCAATAAATCCCTATCCGGTGGAGCCCGAGGAGCCTTCTGTTTGACTCCTTTTTCAGTAGTCTGCACTTCCCCAGTAGGAAATGACTTCCCCGCCTTTGCCCTTTCCTCTCACCCCCCTCCGATCTTTGTTCTCTTCAATCTCGCGTGTACTCGTCCTCCTTCCACTTTTTCGTATCCCCCCCAAAACGGTTTGCCCTTCGGAAAACACGACCCTCCCGTCTTGATCCTTTTCTTCCTCTTTCCAGATAAAACTGTTTTTCCGAATGTTGACGCCCTCCCAGATCCATGATTTGCCAGTGCTCTTCGCCTTCTGGAGAGGGCGAGCGTACTTTTTCTCGCCCTTACGCAGCCCTCCCAACCCTCCCGTATCCGCTTGCTTTTTTTTATTTGGGAGCTGCCAGTTATTTTCGGTAACCAATCCCTACTCTCCAAAACATAGTGGATCATGTCTAATCAATGCCTTTCTCTTGCAATGTTCTCCCTTGCCTTTTTTTTCTCGTTTTAACATCGTAGTTCATCTCCCTATCCTATCTTAGAGGTGACCCCCGGTCCCCTAACTGTATTGTTGAAGACAAGTTTCTGCTGTGAATCCCTCCCCTCGTTTTCAACTTCCTTTTTCTCTTCGATTCCTTCTCCTTTTTCAAAGTCTTTTGTGATACAGATAGGACGTTCCTCTTGCGTCCCTCTTCTTTTTTGTCCGCTCCTCCTTTCCCTGAAGTGACAACTGGTCGCTTTGACGGGATTACGGCTTTTGAGCATCGATTCTTTTCCTACGTTGTTGTTTTTGTAGTCTCTGTTACCCCCGTCGTACCACCTCTTCTCCCCAATATCATTTGCTTTTTCCTGAGGAGCAACCCCAACTCCAAACCGCCCTTTTTTCCCCCAGATCGGCCTTCCGGATCTGTTTCCAAAAGCCGAAGTTTGCCCCCCCTCGCAGGAATCGCATCTGTCATTTTCTCGAGCCGCGTGTTCGATTGTCCCCCCCCTTCCCCGTACGGATTCACCTCTACCTTTCTCCAGGCACTCCCCTACTTACTCGAAGCCTTCGGATGGAGGAAACGAGGCGGGCGGATTGGCTGAGCGCTTCTTCGCCTGGTAAATTGAGGTGTTTTGTTTTTGGTAACCTTCCCGCTACATCTGGCCCCAAAACGCTGGGACAGACAACTCTTACTAGTCCCCTTGTTTACTTTTTTGTCTTTCCTGTCGAGAAAATGTTCGTCCCCAATTCCCCCTCCTTTCCTCTTAAAGGGCCATCAGGAGGAAAAGGGGCGTCATTATGAACGTAAACGTTTCTCCACCCTGCAGTCCTCTTTCTCTTCTTCTGAGATGTCGTCCGAGACTGGTCCCTTTGCGAGGTACTAAACAGAAAACCTTATCTTTCCTTGAAGGAGTAAGCCGTGACTTTTGTCTCCATCTCCCCCCCCCCCCGATTATGTCGGGTTCCATGAGAGAGGTGTGGCTCTACCACCCCCTCTGGGGGCATTTTAGACTACTGAAAACTGCTGCAAAAAGGGCCTCTCCTTGACTACGGTTTAAAGCCCCCACCTTGGTCTTCTATCTGACACTTTCATTTCCCTTCACTGAAACAAACTCGCCACCTTCCCACTCCGGGCGGGCGACCAGTAAAAGCAAATCTTCTTGTTCCTGGAGCCTTTCCCAAAGCTCCTCACGGAAGGATGGTTCCACCGAAACTCTTAAACTCGAGGAGTCTTTGACGCCAAGGAGAGATCTGATTTTTCTTCTGCCGATGGATCACATAACACCCTTTGACTTAGCATTCTTTCCCCGCGTCCTTTCCCCTGGCCCTTTCATCCATCTTTCCCCTTTCCCCTCAACTTTTTCGCCTAAGCCCCCCTCCCCAACGTGATAGTAATGAACATATGTTTAGAGTAATATGGCCTTATACTCTTTACAACAAATTTACTCACTTGACTTCCAAAAAATCACAGCTGAGGCCCTCATGTGCCTGCAGTTCGCCTCTCCCACGCAAATCCGTTGCCCTCGACAATTGGTGGTTGCTGAATGGGAGGGCAGCCCCCGCTTTCCTCCCCCCCCCGGTAGCATCCCTCTCTAGAAGAGCACTTAAGGGATGCCCCCATTAGGCCTCTTTTTTACACGACGACGGAACCCGTATCCCCACAAAAATTTGAAACCATCCCTCCGTTTTTTTGATTCTTTTTTGTATTTTCCTTTTCTCCTTTGCTTCCTTCTCCTTTTATTTCTCAGAGTGCTCTTTTGTCTGGCCTTAGTGGCGGTTGGCAGAGCCTTTCTCTTCCAATCCACCTCCCCTTAGCAAGTCTTTCCCGCTTTTTTCCTGTCTCTCGGACCCAGGTCTCTCAATGACATCAGGGGACCCTTTTTTTGGGACGACTTGGTTTCTTCCAAGTGGAGAGTACCTGTTCTTTTTAGATGAGGCTGCTTTTCATCCTATTCTTCTTCAACCTTGAGCCTTGCGCGGTTGATACCCTATCGTTTCTATTCCTGATGGGAAAGCCCTCGATGGGATGACCTGACCTTTGACTCATTCTTACGTTGTTTCGACCTTGAAACTTCATCCCCCTCAGAAGATCTCCTCCTCAAAGACTCGCGAATAATCGGAAGATAGTTCGGTTACCTTCTAAGCCCATTTCAGGTCCTGGTGCTTTTTTCATCCCGCTGGCCTGTACCCATATAGTGGATTTACCCTTCCTGTCCTCCCTTCTCGGAGTTTGTATCTCGTTTTCGCGTGGCCGCGATATGGTATGGTAGATCGTGGAAATCTCCAATGGTTAGCTTCCTTCGAGTATGGCCCCCCTTTCGATCTCGTTTTGAAGAAGACTTATGCACGGTACCCCCAGTAGAACTGACTTTCTAACTCTACACACGCCTCCCTTGGGAAACTTTAGGTTCCTCTTTTTCTAATCTTCGCGGCGTAAACCCCGGACTACTTTTTTTGTTCTTTCCCCAACGGTTCCCCTTGGCCCCAAGCCGTAACAGTTCTCTCCAATCTGTAGCCTGCTTCACCACAGCTTCGTCCTGATTCCTCCCTCTCCATGGATGGCCCCCCTTTTGCTCTTCGCTACGCGTTCGAGCGTAAAAGGTCGGACTTCTAGACGACGAGCCCGCCCCCCCCAGAATTGCTCGTCGTCCCCCAGTTTGAGTCCCAAGAGGTTCTCCTGGGAGGTTAACACCCCCCAACTTGGACCCTGCGAATACCGGCCGCGAGCTCCTTTTTCATCCTCGCCGTTTTTTTTCTCATCACTTTTTTTTCCGGCGATATTCTTTTTTACAACTTTCCCCCAAACCCCTGACAAGCGAGATCTCCTACCATCAACAAACTCGTTTCCCGCATGCAGATAGCTGCGCTGCGTCTCTTTTTTTTTCCCTTCCTTTGGATGTGATACCCTCACATTCCCTTTGGTTTTCCCACTGGTCTGTTTTTTGATCATCATTGTTGCCTAAGTGGCCAATGGACAACTTGGGCGACTTGTTCTGAGAGCGGTTAAAAGTGATTCCCTTCTTTCCTTGTTTTTTCTCCTTTTCCCGCGATTTCCCCTTCCCCCCCTCTCCCCAGTTGTGTCACATTCTCCTTTTCCCCCCTTTTCCAACCCATTAGGCCCCAAGAAACGGAAACCGCCTGTAAACCAAAGCTCGCCTTCCGTTATCTCCGCCAAAGCAGAGTTATTCCATCTATCGTGCGTATCTTTGTTTGGTTTATTTTCTTTTTTCTTTATTGTTCATTCAACAATCACCTTTTTTCCTCCCGGATTCACCTCCGAAGATTGCTGGCGCATGCCCTCATACGAATGTGAGACGTCTCAGTTCAGCTTTTCCTTTCGTAGCTTCCTTTCGTTTTGGGTAAAGGGACCAGAGGTTGGGTGTTCGCTTCGTTCCTTCGAAGAACAGGGCTCTGGAAAGCTCCCCCCGCTGGGACGCCACAAAAGCCCTCGCTCTTATGTTTTTGTGTCTTAGTTCTTCTCCCTTGTCCCTCTTTCTCTCCTCCTCTCCTTTTTTTCGTAAGCTTTGCCATCATGGATCTTCCTTCGGGCGTAAAAGTGACCGTCCCCTTGATTGAGTGGAAGCGAAAACCATAGTGCTAACATGACTGGTTAGTCCCCCCTGTTAAGGTTTTTCCGTTTTTGGGGCGCTTTAAAGCCCAAGTTCTTTTTCCGTGAAGGGCGCTCCCTTGAGTGTCGAACCTCTCCCACAAGAATGATTCTTTTTTTCTTCTCAGGTTCGACCCCTGTTTCCGTGTCAGTTTGCACCTGAAAAATATCAAAACAGCGCTCTGAGAAGTGAACGATCCGTGATTGGCGACTTGCTTCTGAAATTCTGCTTTTCAAGATTCCCCCTCATTCCCACCTCGCACCTCTCTCCAAAATCTGGGCTTTTCGAGTAAAGCCAGAGACGTCAATGTATTCCCTTCCCCCTATCCCCCTAATACCTCCCCCCCTTCTTGGCGCGATGGCTTCCTCAACTATGCTTTTTTTCCCAGTTCGCGGAGTTTTGCTCCTGAAGGAGAGCTTTTGTGCGTGGAAGCTTTTCAGGTCATTCGGCTATTCCGGCAACCCTTATCGTCTTTTGCCATGAGTCCTCTTCATCTCCCCCTTCGCTAGGCTAGTTCACCTTTTCCAAGGCCTACGATTCCAGCCTCCTGAAATACGATGGACTCTCGTCTTTTTGACCTTCCTCCCCTTGCATGGACATCCTTTTCTCCCCTTGCACAAACAAATTCCCTCCCATCCTTTCGTCATTTCTCACCTGCCGTTCTCATATGAATCCGGGGCAAGCTTCAACTTGGTGTTTGTAGGTGGCCCCGGCCACCCTTCCCCTTTCCCCTCCCTTTTCCCCATCTTCGCTGAGCCCCCTGAAGGGAGAACCTTAGGAGAGGTCCCTCAGAAGGAAACAGTAGCTGCCCCTTTCCCCCCTACCTCTTTTTTTTCCTTATTTTTAGCAACCGGTTATTTTTTTACTACTTTTTCTCTCGTTTGCCTCGACTACTTTTCCATTAGCAAAGAGTGCTGATCGGGTCTGTTTTTTGCTTTTGCTGAGTTCTTTCCCTCCCTTCCCCCCCCCCAAAACACCCTTTTTCTCCCTTGTCCTAATTTGAAAGATGCTAATAAAGATACAATGACTCACTGTCCTTTTTCTAGGGAATTTTTGGGAGCGACTTTTGCCCCGGGATATCTTTTATTATAGTATTTTCCTATCTCCTACGGTATTTTTCTGTGCCCCTCTGACCACCTTCTTTCTTCCTGTCTACGTCACTCTTGAACTAACCTATCGTCTTTCGGATTGTACCCGTAAGGAATAGATGGGATGCCTTGTTTTTCCCTTTCCCCGACTTTCCCCCCCTTTCTCCAAGCTCCATCAAAAGCGAGCTCTCCTTCAGTTTTCTTTCCAAAGGACTCCTTACTAATAGTTCACCCGGAAGCATTTTGAATCGAGACCATAGTTTTCTTTGGTCGTTTTTCTGTCCCCTCCTTTCGTTTTTGCTTTTACTCTGTCGCCTTCTTTTCATATTTTCTGATCTATGATCTGGTCAGATCTTTTACCTGGGACCAATCAGAAAATGGTTTTTTGGAGTGATTCTCTAGTCTTTTGCCCACTTTCGCGCTTTTTTCCCTCCTCCTCAGTAGCTTCCCTGGCCACCTTTTAAACTAATTGTTCTACCCCCCGGCCATTTCTAGGAAGGGAACAACACTACCTTCTCTATTGTTGGTGCTTCCTCTTCAGACCTCTTTCCCTTGTCTCACTGACATTGCCCTCCTTTTATTCAATAGCCCTGTGCAGCTCTGGCCCCCACGCCGGAAAAGTCTCTTCCCCCTTGTAGCCCCCCCCTTGATTGTCTCCCTCTGGGACGGTCCGAATGGTTCTTCCCCAAATCCCTCTGGCCCCCTTCGCGACTCTTTCTTTACGAGCGTAAAGGTCGGGACCTTTCGACGAAGCCCGCCCCTTTTTTTTTCCACCCTCCCTTTCTGATCCCCCCTTTTTGTCCAGCGTGGTCTCCCTCCTTTGAGCGGGCCTGTTCTCCCTAAACAGCGCACACCCAACCTCTTGGACCCGAATACCGGCCGCTATCTCAGGGTTCCCATAGCCGGCATCAGCCGCCTTTTTTGCTCCCTTTCGCTAGTTCTCCTTTAGTAGGGCGTTGAGATCTTAGAGGTGAATACTTGGATGGTTTTCAAGCGTCTTCCATCCAACAAACTTCTTCCCCTCTGCTGCGCTGCGACTCCTGCCTCCTGCTGGAGAACGGCGGCTGTGCTTCTCCAGATCAGAAGGCCGAGCTTGGTTCTTTCTTTTTTCCGTGTTTTTTTTTGGCTCCTTTTTCTCTTGTTCCCCTTCTTCCAGACATTTCTCTTTCCCGGGTAACAGTTGATCCTTTCCTCTCTCCGTGTGTTTTTTCTCCTAAACTGTACCGCGATACCGTCCCCTATTGTAATCCTACTTGCCCCCCCCAAACATGAGGAGCCCAAACCCCCCCCTGAAAACGCCCTTTCTCATTCCGGATGGTCCTCCCCAAAAGCCGCAGTTCTCCCTAAATTCGCAGGAATCTCGCTAGCGGCATGCGTCTTTTCTGATGGTATTTTTGGGTCCTTTCCCCCCCCCCAAGACAGTTCGGATTTTAGATCGCCTTGCTTCGGAACTATACTCTCGCAGCAGTGCGCCCCTCCGACGAGGGCTCTGATGCCGGCGGCGGAGCTTGGCCTTCCAGGCTTCCATGTGGGTTTCTCCTTGTAACCGCAGACTCCGGCTCCCTCTTTGTGCCTTCATTGGAAGCCAAAAAAGACCTCGTCTCGAGCACTTCTGGTCTTTTTCTTTGTGTTTTCTACTTTCCTCCTCCCTACTGTCGCGAAGGAGCTGGTTTAGGATCTGGTCGGTCCTGGTGGTTTACATTCGGGGACCCTGGATTGGTGAAGCTACCCATCGAAGATGGCCTTGGAGTACGAACGGTTCTTCTCTGTTTTCCCCTCTTTTTTTTGGGGTCTCTCATAACAGAAAAGTAGTCTTCTTTGAAGAGTACGCCGCGAAGCTTTTCATCGCCCCTTCTTCCTTTAAATGAGGCGGTTGCTTACTCACCCCCTTGTTTCCTACTTTGGTCTTTCAGACTACTGAACACACCTCTGCAAACAAGCGTGCTCTCGTGAAACGACCGTGCTCTTGGATTGAGCCAAGACATGTTATCTCCTCAATCCTTTTTTTCTCAGATCCCGATCTCCCATCATCGACTCCTCCAAATAGCCTATCCACCCTCCCTGTCCGGGTGAGTAAAAGCCAATATCTAAATGTAGGGTACAGGCCAGCACGTGAACCCAACTATAAATCCCGTTCCTCTATGGCCCCACCCTAACTGTCCCCTTCGTTGACCTCTTTCCTCTGAAGGAGAGTTTTTTGCTGAGTGGCCTATACACTAAACCATTCCTGAATATCTGCCTTTTAAACCAGGAGTCAGGGGCCTCTAGTCAGTCCTGTTCCCCCCTCTCGTAGGGTCGTTCACCTTTTCCTTCCTTTGCGCTCACGATTCCAGCATTTACCCGATGCCTACGATTTTCTCCTCCTAATCGTTCTTTCCGAACAAGGGAATATCCCTTTTTTTCGCACCAACCTTCCCCCCCCCTAGTTACCTTACGTTCTTCTTTTGAAATCCTCCTTTCTTCCCCCATGAAATCTTCTCCCACTGTGGTTTGTTGTCGGGAGACCGACTTACTGCCTGCCAAACCGCCACTTTCCTCCAGGGACACCGATGAGCGATCCTTGTCGGCCCTCTCTTCCCGACGCACTCTTCCCCTTTTTTCCGCCACCTTTTTCATCCTCCTCCGTTAGAGAGGATGGTTGGTGGTATTGCAGATACTTGTGTCTTTATCCCTCCGTTTGCCTCGCCTCCGACCGGTTTTCTCCTGAATGAATTTTTTCTCCGTCGTTTCCTACCCACAGCAACCCCCCTTCTGCAGCGCTTTGGCACCGGCTTTCTCCTTAAAGATGCGAACGGCAGGGCTTCCCTTATTCTATTCCTCTGCGCTTCTTCTTCCCAGGTGAGATCCCCTGGTCGTCTTCCGCTCTCTTGCCCTTCTCATCGGTATTTCAATGCGACGATTCGTGGGTCTGGCATGAGCTTGGATTAAGAGACACAGGTCCATTTCAACTATTTCTTTTCCTAGTAAGTCCCTCTGAGGACTTGTCGTCAGGCCTAATAGCCTCCCCCCCTGGTTTAGTGGATTTTCAAAAGAGGCGTCAGAAAAAAATCAGAGCGAGCTTCACTCCCTAACCTGCCTTCCCCTGTTACGCGCCAAACCTTTTCCGTTCTTTTTTGTTTTCTTCCGAAAGAAGGCTTGCCGTGGGGACCCTCTCTTGTTTCTTGCCCCGGAGTTTGTTCCCTTCCCCTCTTAGTGTAATGGCGTCTATGATTCCCTGACGTGGAAATCGACAGACCAATTCCCATGGTTTTTATCAGTATTTTCTTTTTCTCAACCCTCATTTTTTTCATTTCGGAGCCGTGTTTGCATTTTTTCAGTCTTCTAACTCCATGCCCAGTAGAACGTCTACCCTCCCACCCGCCGAGACGGGAACACCCGACCCTAGCGTTTCGAGTCTCCCCTTCGTCCCTTCGTACCTCCAGACTACCTTTTCTTTTTCCTCTCACACCAAACTGCAAGATAGGCAACCCCCCGGACAGTATACGTTTCGTTCTTTCTTCAATCCGATCTTTCGCTTTTTCCATCACTTGACCTCCTGACTCCTTACCCTCGACCAGATCCATGATTTATTGACTTAGAGAATCTGGAGCTTTCCTGTAAGTCGGAAGTTCCGACTCCCGAAAAAAACCCACTTCCCGGAATTGATAGATCCTCTTTTTTTTGGTCCAAGGGCTCTGCCTCCCTTCTTTTAACCCCGCGACCACCCCCCTTCTTGGAACTTACCTGCGAATCCCGAGCTCGGGATAAGAACCCGCCGAATCAGTCAGCATTGCAGCTTCCACCATTCCTTTTTTTTCGATCTCTTTTACTCTGTAACTTTTTCCACTTGAGGACAGGCGAGTCCAATAATCAACAAACCTCGTTCCGATAGATGCGCTGCGAATCCCTTTCGGCAAGTGACTTTTGGAGCCAGATCCACGTCTTTGAACGTTTTTTCCTTTAAGTTTCTTGTTTGGACTCCCCTTTTTCCTGCTGCCGACGGATTTGAGAATTTTTGCCCCCCCTTGGGGAATGTGGAAGGGATCGCCCTATCTTCTATCCCTTCCGTTTTTTTTTCTTCCTCCAACGGTCCCCCCGTGCAAGTTCTTCATTTCCATCTTCTTGGCCCAACCATAGGATCCAAAACAAGAAAGTGTACCCCCAGGTGGAAAACACCCCATTCGGCTTAAGATCTGGTCACTCCTTTGCCATCATAATCTAACGTCGCAGTATGCGATGATCTCTTGGATGGTATTGTCTTTTCGCGGTAATTCAACTCACCATTTTGATTGATCCGCCTTTCCCCTTCGAGCCCTTCCCTTCCTTTGCTGACTCGCCCGCGATACTGCGCCATTCTCGGGCTTGGCTGGAGCCCGTGAGCTTCTCGGTAGTAGCAGGGTAAAGGTCGAGGTGGGGTTCGCCTAGTTAATCTGCCCTTCTGCTCCCAAATTTTTAAAAGGCATTTGCAATTCTTTTCTTCTTTTATTTCGGGATTCATTCTAGAATGTCCGACTGTCCGTCGACCCCCCCGAGTAGCGAAGAAGACAATGGCCATTTCCCTTTCCCCTCCCCATCGGACTTCCCCCCGTTCCTTCTTCTTGAACAATCGACCGATTGCTGAGTCACGCCTTCCTGTTCGGCGTGTTGCTCGGGGGGAACCCCACCACTTTTGGTCACAGTCAAACCAGTTTATTCTTGTACGTCTCCTCCGTTCTGAACTCGCACACTTTAAGGTCGTGTTGCCCCTTCATCATGAGGCGGGTGGTCACTAGTCAACAAATTAAGTTAATCCGAATGTGTCAGTGAAGAATGCCCCCAATATCTTGTTTTCACAGCTTCCTTTTTTCCCGGATTTTTCTTCCAGACTCCTGTCAATTTGCTATCCATCATCTTTCTGATTGTCCGATGTCCACGCGAAAATAGTAATCGTGGCCACCTCCCCCTTTCCACCCCGGGTCCATCTCAGGCCACCGTACATGTACAGGCCAGCCCTCTGCGAAACCCCAACTATTTCAAGGAAGACTATTGGCGAGATTCCCCCCAGCAATATGTTCCCATTTCCCTATTGGAACGTTTTCTTCTTATTTGCTCTTTTATCCACTAAACCTTCGGCTATTATGCATTCTTCAAACAGAGCAGTCAGGGGTGTCTTTTCCTTCGTCACCCCCTCCCTTCATACGATCTTTTTTCAAAGCCCCCCCCGTTATTTCCAGCCGTCATTCCGGCATTTTCCCTCTGACTACGAGTTACTCTTCCTCATTCTGAAAATCAAGAACCAGGTTTTTTCAATGGCAGAATTAGCAACCAATGAACTCCCCCACTCCTTCCTTCCGTTTCATCTTTTTCACCCCCTCGGGCAGCGTGCTCCTGTTTTTTTGGCTTTTTTCCCTTTTGAGCGACGCCCCCTCTGCCAAACGCACGTGCTCCCTCAACACGATGAGAGAGAATCTTGTCAGGCCCCCATTAGGCAGTACGACGACGGGCACCTATTGTCCCCAACCCACCTTTCCC
>Ga0179593_1528970_pt1 | contig 13645 bp, 16 predicted proteins | sample CZODoug2_1_08_16_FD_185931 | JGI IMG/M metagenome (GOLD analysis project Ga0179593, IMG submission 185931) | Vadose zone soil fungal communities from Angelo Coast Range Reserve, California, USA - CZODoug2_1_08_16fungal (PacBio error correction) | ecosystem: Environmental > Terrestrial > Soil >... | reverse complement strand
AGCAAGGAGAAGCTCATGGCCTCCCCAGGGGGTGGATCGACGGTTTTTCAATGGCTTTCCCCCCTGCTGGATGGCATGACTGCCGCATGCCGGGCCCTCCTAGGCATAACAGCTGGCCTCCCCCTGAATGCGCAGAATCCAGACGTGCGATTAACGTGGCCCCTCCCCTATAAGCTGATCTCCCCCCCCCGCATCCTGAATTTTTTTTCCTGAAAAGAGGTCCTCGTCACATCCCCTTTTCTCCCCGGGGCGTTTCTTTTCCGAAAGAAGGGTTCTAGGAGAAAGACTGCTGAAAGAACGCGACAGAAGAAAACGGTTTCAATGGATGTGTTCCCTTTTCTAAAAAAAGATTACGGAGTACCCCTTGAAAAAAGGTCCTCCTTAGAGAAACAACTCCAAGGAGTTGAATCTTTCGGACCAGTTCATCCTCCCCGAGTAGAAAGGTTCTTGGAGTTCTTTCATAAGATTGCCCTGTTTGGATTACGCCTCGTATCACCTCGCGAGAGCGCTGAATTCCCCCCGCTCGATCGCAGGCTTGAAAAAGCCTCCTCACAACGGTGCAGCCCTCAGAAGTATGGCCGGACCCCCCCTCCGAAGAGAGTGCGAAGCTGTGGCAACAGAGCCACATTCGGGTTTGTGCCCCGACGCCGCAACAGAGCTGTGATGCCTGATTCCCCCCTCATATGTTTCATCCTCCTTTTCAGTGAGCCCCCCAGCCCGACCCTCGCGAGTTCGTCTCCATTCGGGAGACATTCCCTGATGAATGTTTCCCGAAAGAAAGAGGGTTTAGGTTGCACCTAGTCAAAGCTGCTCTGGCTAAAATGATCATCTCTGATGTGGAGTTCTTGATAATGGACTTTCTAAAAAAAAAAGAGCCGCGCCTTTTCCCCTTCCGGTTCCCTTTGCCTGGCGACCGCCGCGTCGCAAGTGTTTTTTAACCCCTTTTTTTCGGGTTAACTTCTCGGCTTCTCGTACCGAACTCCTAGGGTTTCTCCAGAGGGCCCCTCCCAAAAGGGGGGGGATTTCCGTTAATTCTGAGATTCGGGGACGTCATTCTCTACGTAAGATTAAACGGAACTGCCCTTCCATTGGCTCACTTGTTTTTTCCCACAAGGTAGACGCACGCGAAAAGGGAAAAAACCACTTCATGGCCTCCTTCTGGAAAAGGGAGAGCCCCAGGAGAGAGGGAGGTCAGCCCTCCCCGTTGTGAGAGAGAGCGACGGTCCCCCAGGTATGTGAAGTTGGGAGGGCGTCCCCCTCCATGCAGAAGACGGCCTTCCCCCAACTACTACTTGTTTTCCTTCTAGATGGAATCGCCCTTTATGCTTAGTGATGTTCTCCAAAAATTCACATTCTTTCGAGATTATCTCTCACGACTCCCAGAGCGACTTTTTTCCCCTCCCCTTGGAAATAATGGCCCAGTCTGTTGGAAAGTGCTCCCCTTGGTAGGACGCCTTGACAACGAAGTTCCCCCCGTTCCTTTTTGCGTAGCTTTTGCCCCGGCGAGAACAGGATGCTCCACGAGAATTGAGACCTCATTACCACCATTCGATGTGTTAGGTACCCCCAAATCAAGGCGACCTTATGAAGGTCTTTCCCACACTTGCGAAAGTTTCGTTCGCATCATAGGACCTCTTTTTTTTCAGGCCCCCCATGAAGAGATTGTCCCCTTTTTTTTGGTCGATTCTCTCGAAAACACGTTCTCACAAAAGATGCTCTTGAGGATGAGCACCCCGAGCGCGTTCCCCAGAGCGTCCAAATATGCCTCTTGTCGTTCGGGTCCTTAATGCCATTCAGTAAAACCTTTATCAAGACCTTCATGGCCGAATCAGCGCCTCTAGAATGGACCACGTTGAGGCGGCCACTTTTTTCGCGTGCGGTGCCCTTTCAGGCAGCTCTTTGTTGGCAAAACCAGCATTTGACCGCTTCGCAAATGAGTAAAGAATGTTGAGTAGGATTAAAGTAATCCGGCGCACAAAATCGCAAGGTATGCTCCCCTCTCGCGAGAAAATGTGTCTTCGCATGACTCTACCCCTTTCTGCCTCGAATGGAGGAATTTATTCCAATCAACCCCTTGAAATGGTCCTCCCCCCCTTGGAGGGAGGATGCTCTCCTCAGAAAGAGTCAACGCCCCCTGAAAACCCCTCTATAGACCCCCTTTTTTCCTGAACGTTTGATGGGTAGCCCTTATTCCCCCCTCTCCCACATACCTGTCCCTTGGAGGATGGAAGGGATTTATCCTCTCCCACGAAGCAAAAAGGCGTCCCTCCCCCTAACAGGGCCCCCGGATGTTTTGTGACGAGGACTTCTTAGGCCACGGGTGCAGGCCGGGCAGGTTAACGAGAGGATTCATCGGGCTACAGTTTTATCCCAGATGGATGCGGCCCCCAGTGAAAGAGTTCGATTAAGGAATGAATGATTTGAGGACTCCATCGGCAGGACATCCAGTCCCTTGGGCAAATGCCATGGCCTGCCAGTAGATCCTTTTCGCCATGAGCTGTCGTTGATATACCTCCTGTTAGAATGCCTGGCCCCAGGTCTTCCCTCCTGGACGCTGCCATCCCTCTCGCCAGAATCTCACCCCTCGGAAAGTCTTACCGATTTCCTTCGGTTCGCATTGCGTTCCCCAAAATGAGCGATTCCTGATGACTTTTCCCACGAGCGTGGCCTTCGCCTTGTTCGGCACTTACTTGCTCTGCTCGTGCTAGGACGACCAACGGGGAGTAGTCCGCCCATCACGTCATGGGAATACTGAGAATGGCCCATTTAGATAGACTTAGGTAACCCTAGAGTCTGATCGCCCTTCACTCCTCTAAGGTGTCCCTCTTCGAGCTCTCCGTAATCCCCCCAATCAACCGGATCTCCAATCAGATGTTCTTCCCCCCAGAAAATTCTCTCCCCCCTTGTAGAAAAATGAAGTCGAGTCCAGATTAAAGACCGAGAGAGAATCCAGATTTTATCATGGTTAATCTTTCTCCCAAAAGTCTCTCCCCAGAAACACTACTCATTCACGGCTAAGGCTGTCCTTCCCCATATGGTCCTCTCTTCAGATCCAGAAGAATTTAGGTATGGAAGTAAGTTCCCCTGCAGCGCCCTCTCATGTAGGGAATGCAGGAGAAAAGAGGTTGCTAAAGGTGCTCTTTTCGATCCACCTCATCGACGCCCTCAGTCTCTTAGTCCAAAGTTAGCCTCATTTATGAATCCTCTCTGTTGTTGGGAGATCGCCTTCCGTAAACATCTCTGCGGGCCCCCTTAAGAATCGCCAGAAGGAGGAAAAAACTGAAGGAGACTTGCAAGGGTCTCCTCCGAAGAAGAAGAGGCCCCTTTGAGGAAAACTATGGAAGTCCGGCAGAGGGGAGAGTCCTGGGAGGGAGAGCTTAAGGAAGCCCTCAAAGAAAGGAAGGAGGATGACAGAAAGCTCCCAAGAGAGGTCCCCTACGAGGAAAAGATTGTCCATGAGGGGTTTTACAGTCTGAAGACCCCGAGCTTAGTATTGGGACTTTCAGCTACTTCCCGACCGACAGGCATCAAGCGCTGTCTTTTCCGGTTATCGGGGATTGAGGATCACCTGGGTCTCTATGCGACGTTCCTTACAAGGTGACCCTCCGATTCGGCGAATCGAAAGGAGAATTATCCGTTTTTGAGCAAATGGCTCTTGTTTGGCCCGTGAATCCTTCTTCGAGAGACTCTTGGAGGGGACGAACGAAGTTCTCGAGGGCACTCCCCTCTTCTTGGAGAAACATCAAGAGGTCTGGCGGAAAAAAGTGGAGGCAGCCTCCCAAAGGTGATGAGTGTAGTTTTTGAAGACTCCATCGGGGAGGTACCCCGAACCCTAAACAGTGCCCTTGCACTCGGCTCGCCTCGTTTTGGATGAATCTCCCTTCTAGATCTAGGAAGAGGATCCTCGAGTTTGTCTCGAGGACCTTCCAAGTGAGCCATCAAGAGAGCCCCCCGTAAGAGGAGATCTCAAGGTTCCCGGTTAAAAGCATCGACAAGGCGAGCAGCCGAGGCCTTCCCCAAGCGCATGCGACCGGAGATACTGAGTCGTCACATGGCGACCCTCCCCGTGAGGACTGTCCCCCCAGGATTAGTCATGAGGGGTATGCCTGGCCATAAATATTCTTTCTTATGACTCTCCTTCCTTAATGCATAAGTATGACTTCACGGGGCGGCCCCCCCCCTTGAGACGATTAAAGTGGACCCTTATGAAGAGTCGCTTCCCCCTTACATTCCCCACTCCCCGTGGCATGCCGGTTCCTCGTCCACCACAAATTTTTTTTGCGTTAGAATCTCTTTTTTTCTGTGCGGCTTAGAAATCCTCTCCCCTTCCTACACTCCTCCCCCCAGGGCCATGGCTTTTTTTAAAGTTTCATGTGCCCACGATTTTTACCCATCACCATTGGTTTTCGACCCAAATTCAGTTTTCCAGGCCCGGCGTTTTTTTCGGACAGGGTGTGATAAAATCCCCCGCCCCCACGTTGAGTCCTTGTCCCTGGCCCTCCTCTGCCGCCAGGCCTTTCTGCTGCGGCCTCGGTCTCCACCATGTCGAGCGAGTGCCTTTCCTACCGTGCGATGCTTCGGAGTCGTTAAAGCCTACGTCCAAACTCTTGGAAGAACCGCCCTTTTTTCGGACGCAGACGAAGCGATGGTCCCCCCAGAGCCCACACCCTGTGCCAAGACGGACCTCAAAGAGCTGTGATGTTCAACCGCACTTCCCTCCGCATTTTCGACGGGCCTTTTTCCGCGCGCACCTCGCTGGCATTTCAGTCGGGCCCCTTTCCGGAGCTGCTTTTCATGTTGTGGGCGACTCTTGGTTTTCCCGCGCTTACCGCGCTCTGTCATCACTGCCTCCTTAGCAGATTTTGGACCGGTTTTTTGCCCGGTAAAGATCCAACAACTTTTTTTTCAAGCGCCTTCATTACCGTTGTCCGATTGATGGACGGTCCCGAAGTTTCTCCTGTGGAAAACCCCTTCGATAAGGGAGAGTACCCAGGAAAGGAGAGGACGGATTGGTATAGGTAAATCAGCAGAACTGGTAATTTTTCAGAATCAGCCCCAACAGGTTCCCTCCTGTTCGTAGCCGGTGCAACTCTCCCGTACGCCAAGCTTCCCCCTGGGGGACAATGGAAGTCAAACTGTTGTTTAAGACCAATTCCAACCAAATTCCTTTCCCCCCCCGAGATTGCCTTTTTGCCATGATGGCATGGGCTACACAAACACCGTAGCTCTGGAGGCGTGAAAACGGCGATCGCGCGTCCTAGGTTGGGAGGTCCGCCAAAAGAACGCATTTTTTTTTCCCGAGAAATATAGATCTTCTTTCCCTTGGTGGGGGGGGATCCGACCGGATATGAATTACGTGCTGTTCCCCATCCCAACCCCCCTCCGATGACAGGAGCGTCTACGCGCGACTTTCCCTCGCCCTTGGCTCATGGCCAGCAATTCGCTTCCCAGTGCGATTGCGTCTTTGACGGCCTCCTAAAGAACGGGAGCAATGGGAACTATGGAAACCGCCCCTGGAGGAGCCGCCTCCCTAGGGAAAAGACCAGACAAGGATTCGAGAGAAAGATCCCCTGGATGTGAAGAGACTGCCCCAACTAAGGGAGGATTCTGTACCGACGCGAAAATACCCCCCAGCAATGATCGGACGTCAAAAAAACTTTTTTTAGAAAGAATCTTAAAGCCACGGAATGAAATTCTAAGATTGCTCTATAGGGAAAAGGCTTTCAAAAAACGTTAGAAATCAAAAAATCCTTTATGAGAAGCGGAAAAGACCGGAAGGAACGATGAACCCCCCCCCAGATGGACCCCCCAACTCGGTACCCAAACTGCAGCACCCCCCGACTGGCGCGAACCCCCCACTGCAGAACTTTTTTGTGCGAGGAATTTTCCCGGAGGGATGCCGGAGTGAACATATTTTTCTTTTAAGCCATCCGCGACTTTTGCTCTGTTTTCACAAACCGCATGTTTCCAGATTAGCAATCTCGTAAAATGTCGTTCTTCGCCTTTTGAGTAGGGTTCCATCTTCCCATCGCACTCTGCATGAAGCTCTTTTTAGAAGAGCGCAAGCCTCATCAAAAGTCCTCTTATGAACAGGATCGAAGATTCCACTGGATGAGCGATGATCCCTTTCTTAAAGAGTCCCCCCTTGAAACTTTCATGAGTTGGGCGATCCACTCCTTCATGGACAGTTTTCCGAATCGTTTGAGCATTCAAAGAGCCCCCCCTTGGCACTCGCGGCCTCTTCGCGGTAGGGCTTTTCTCGAAAAACGAACGAACCCTTGCGGAGATGGCTAACGGGATCCCACCTTTTAAGAGGAACCCTGAAAAAGGGTCAGGATGTTCTCTTTTGGCAGGAAATTTGATAGTCTTCATCTTTTCCTTTTTAACAGGAAGCCGCTGTTCTGCGGCTTGAGGGCGCCCAAGAGTTCCGGAATGAAGATGAGTGCTTTCGATAATCCTTCTTCCTAGTAGCGCCATCCCTCTCAGGACTTGGCCTTCCTTGCCGTTCATCCAGTTGGCGGGTCGCCATGTTTTTGCTCCTTGATCTCCTGGTTAGAATGACGCTTTCTGGGCCTTCCTTATCGACCGAAGCCCTGCCCTTCCCACATGCTTGAAACAATAGGCCTTTCTACGGATTACCGGCCTCCCTTTCTGTGCGGCGGTTCGCATTGCTCCAAACGAGGAGCCTCTTAAGATCTCACTTCAAAAAGACCGGTAGTCCTGATTAGTGACGTTCAACAACTCTGGAGCGTTCGAGAACGACAATATTGCGACACAGAAATTGTGGACCATTCATAGAACTCGGTAAATGTACCCCTTAGGGGCTGATGAAAGCCCCCCCTGACCCGCTAACTCTTTCCTAGATAAGGTGTCCACCCCCTCAGAAGTCAGCCTCAAACGGAAATTCGACGGTGACCCCCGGGATTCCTCGGAAAAAGAAAATTTTGCCCTGAGAAAAAGGTCTCATAGAAGTGATTCCCCCCCGCAGCTTCTCAAGAGAGCCCCCGATGATGATGTTACGCTCCCCCTTTCGGAAATAAGATATCCCCCCCCCCGATCATAAACCCCCCCCTGTCAACCTGAAAATCTGTCCTCTATGTTGGTTGGTTTCGGGCCCTCGAGCGGCCGATGTTCCAGCATCGTATGTACTTCCCGAGTGACGGCCGCCTCCTGTATGGAATGAAGGCTAAATCTCTCAAGGTGCTCTTGTCTTATTAGATCCAAGTACCTCCCTGGCATCCCCTACTTTACCGAAGCATGGAACGCAGATCCTCATGTTGACGTGACCCTCCTCCTCAGTTTCGAGATTTCCTGGGATATGCGGGCATTCTTATTCGGACTCCCCCCAAGGCTTTTTTTGAAGTGGAATCCAGAGAAAATTAGGCAAAATTTGCTGTTAAGTCCTCTTTCGATAGGGTTAGCTGCCGTCACGACTTTACACCTAAGAAGGAGGATCTCACCCCCCCTCGCGGCCAAGCTCCTCTCCTACAGAGAGGAAAAGCTTGATGCCCTCTGGTTACAGTCTTGAAGGAAGATGTATGAGCCCCCCCCAGGGGTTCAGAAAGAGCTCCCCCGAGATTGGATGGCTCGCCTTTAGGTATAGGGATTTCGGACCTAGACTTAGTTCAAACCTTTCGAACGGTTTGACCATCTTTTACCTCGGAGGGGCAGAAGCCTTTCCAGGGGGAGGGGCTGGAAAAATTTTACGGAGGATTGAAGAGGGAAACCTTTTCGGAGGGGGGGGAGAAGTGGAGAGGTGAGATTGGCCGAAAACCAATCCCCATCATTTCTATGATCAATGGGTTCGGAGAAGCTTGCGAAACGGTGTGAAGTTGATTGTTTTCCTCTCGGACGATTTGGCTCGGCACGAATCTCAGAGATCCCCGACCTCAAGTTTTCGCTCGGTTTGCTTTTTTCTCCAGAGAAGACGCGGCTCCTGTAGTTTGGTCGGAAAAGCCTTCCCACCAGCCGCACTCGATCCCGGTATAAGCCGCGAAGACTTTTTACATATTTTCAAGAATTTCCTGCGCGAGGTCGGTTCAGAGGACTCTTCAGTGAACCCCCCCCAAGAAGAATGCGAAAACCAAAAATTTCGGGCTCCAAAATTTCGAAACGAAACTCTAGAACGTGGCTCCCCCACATGCCCCCCCTCAGGAAGGAGCCACTCCTCCAGGAATCCTTTTTTCATTTCCACCTACCACTACTCCCCCCGCGAGGGGGAAGCCCCTCAGGAGCCCCGTTTCCTTTTTTCCCTCATCTTTCCCTCACCTCTCCAGACTTTAAGAAGGCCTAAGCCGCTCCGAAAGCTTGAAAGGAGCTTTCCCCCAAGAAGAAAGGAGGCGTCCCCGTGGAAAAATAGAAGACTATAGCTTCCATTCACCCACGCAGGGGAAGAAACTCCACCAGACAAGTTGGGCGGTGCGTAGTGGGAGAGGTCCTCCTCGTCATACCGCGACTCCTCCCCCGCACGCGCTTTCTGTGTTCCCTCCAAACGACCCATGCAAAAACGGTTCAGGTAATCGGGTTTTTTCCCCCCCCAAATCAGTTTTCCGGCTTTCTTGAGCTGGATCCCATCCGCCGACTCTTTCGCCAGGTTTTCAGGAAGCTGCCGCATGCCTTTTGCATTCTTCCGTATCACCATTGGTCTTGCGAGCTGATTACCGTTGGGCGCTTGATTTCCGCGCGGCTCCCTACGTCAAACGGGCGAGACAGAAACAGCAGAAGAAACAGGGCTGACTCTTTCGAATCCAAGAGCCCCCCTGCGGTTCCAGACGCCCTTTCTAGTGTCCTTTTCACGCGCAATATTTTCATCCGCATTCAAGACCGCCCCGTGGTCATTTCTCGCACCTCCGCTTATTGTCGCTCCCGGGCGCACCTCCTTCACTGTACCTTTGTGGAGGTCACAAGAGGGTGGTTTCTGCCCGCGCGTGGCCCTTCGCTCGGTGCTCAAGCCTTCAGGAGCAGATTGGATTTGCTGGTGAGAATGGTTATGTTGACAGATCCAAACCCCAGAGCCTTCTGTCAGGTACGCTTTTCCCAGCACTGGTCCGCAAGTGTCCCCCAGGCCTTTGTGTAACTTCTTTGGCTCGTACCGAATTGCCGCCACTCGCTGGTGTTTTCCAGAATAATAAAAAAGTTTGATCGTTATCTTCTTCGGCCGCCTCGCCGTTAATTCCTTCGATCAACGGAACGGTGAATAGGCAATGGCTCCCTGTTGGCACGCTAGGTCGCCGTTCAATTGACAACACGATTGAGACTTGCAGGGCCCTTATGGGAAAAGCGGCTCACAGAGAAAAACTTCTCGCTTTTCAGGATCCCCTGTCTATTCTTTCGATCCGCTCCGAGAGGACTGGGGAAAGAATGGGCCTCCGACTTCCATAGGGTGTGAAGGTTGGGCTTTCCCGTAATGCAGAGCCGGGTAGATCACTCTCTCTCTCCCCTCCGGTTTTTTTTTTCTGGATCGACCTGTTTGCTGTTCGCTCCCCCCCCCATTCACGCCGATTTCCCGGCGCTATTCTCGTTCCCGCTGCGGGTTGTTTGGCCATCCTCGCGCAATCTTGTTTGCAAGTGCGGATGCAGGCGCCACGCTCAAACGCCGTTCTGGGATTGCCTCTTGCGTAGCGAATTAGTGCCACGGCCGGAACCTGTTGCAGATCACGATCACCCTTTGCCGAGAATTCCACTCGAGTGCTGCTTCGTCTGAGCCCAATCAGGCCCGGGAAGAATGCTGGGGCACCAAGGGAGACCGTGAGGAGAAAGCCCTAAAAAGGTCCAATGAATTTCGCTTGATCGTTTGGTTGAACCATGATAACGGTCGAAAACCCCATCTGCTCCTTTGCGGCTGCCCTTTGAGCACGATTCCGCCCCCCTCTGGAATTTTTGGTCCGCCACACAAATGCAAGCAGTTCCCCTTGCGCCCGTGCCAACTAGCTCGGTGCGCTCCCTGGACGTCATTGGGGAGGTCTGATGGAGGATCTGACATATTTCGTGCGGTGTAAACGCTCAGGCAGCTCTGTTTTGTTGGCACAGCCTGTTTTTGAAAGCCCTTCTCAAATAGCTTTCTTCAGCCATGTCATTCCCGTAGGGCTCACGGGCATCAAATCCTATGGCCAAGTGCTTGCCCCAGCAGCGTAGTCCTCCCGAGGCGCCTGCAAACCATTCTTGAAGATTCTGAAAGAACGACAGGGACCTGGCTTTTACTGAGGAGGATGCCCCCCCTGGAAGACATCCAAAGACGTGCCCCAAATGTCTCTCCCAAGTGATTTGGGCGAAAAAAAAGAAAGTTTGCTGGGCAGATACATAGTCCATTAAAAGAGCATACTTTTGAAGGTGGAGGAGGTAGAGGTAGGGCCCCTAGGATTTCTCCCTCCCCTCAAAAGGAGGGAGCTTAAAGAAAAGGGCGAAACACCCCTGGGATTTGTAAAAGACCAAAAGCGGGGCACTTTTATGGAAGGGAATGGAAACCCTCAGAAGAGATCTTCTTCGGGGACCCGAAGAGGTCTCTCTTCAGGAGGAGAAGGGACAGGGGAGAGAATCTAAGAGAAGGTTAGATTCTCAGAGGAAAAGAAAGTAGCCCTACAGAAAAGGACTTGGGCCCCCGTGAATTGAAAGTTTAGTGGAGGGTAGCAAAAGCTGCCATCCTCCCGAAGTCTCCGATTGGACCATTCTGAATTCAGGCACGAAGCTAATCCCGCGGGTAGTTGAAAAATAGGAAATCTCTTCCAGAGCATCTTTGGAGGTTCGCCAAATGAGTCCGAACACTAGAGTATGAAGTCAAAACTACGCGCTCTCTAGGTCGGCAAAGGTGCTTTCGTGCCTTGCAGAAGCCAAACTATGGCCGGCCGGCCGCTCAAGACCCAAGGTTTTTTTTTCCCAGACACGGGTGGACCCATGGCCTATAGACAGGCTATGTGCGCCAAGCTTCCGGAGGCCCCGAGAACAGGAGCCTGTGGGCCTAAGTTCCGGGGGAATTTTTCAAGAAGGAAGTCCGCCCCCCTGGAAATAAACCCGGTAGAACTCTTTCGAAGAGGCCAATATGTAAAACTGTAGAAAAATTCCCCCTCCAGCGATGCCGATTACCCGCGAAGCGCATCCCTGCTTGATGCTGGTTCTTTTCGAAACATTTTCAGAAAAGAACGATTTGTCAGGACTGTCTTTCCAGCCTGGGAACCTTCTGGTCCTCCGTCGCGCTTCCGGCACGCTGTCTGCCCCTAGGATGTACTCGGCAGCTCCCGATACGTTGTATGGCTCAGGCTCAAGGTAGGGGAGAGGATCCTCCCCTTCGAAATAGGCCCAGAGCACGAGATTTTTGTGTTCTCCTGAAGAAGTCTTCCTTTCAGAAGAAGAGGCATTCTACCCACTTCCTCTCCAAGGGGAAGGGTCAGACTCCTAAGAGAAGCTTCGGCAGAGAGAGGCCCCCCCAGGGAGGGAGTCAGTTTGAGGAATCTCCCCCCCCCCTCCTCTAGAGAAAGAAGCTCTAGGACCCCACCCCTCCAGGAGAAGCACCCCGCCTGGCTTTGAGTAGACCCTTCCCCCCCCAGAGAAACCCTACCCAAAGAGGGAGATGAAGGGCGAGTAAGGCAATTTTAGGAGAGGGAGTAGGAAGGATTTGACCCCGACAAATTCCTTTCCATTTCTGAGGGAAAAGAAAGGATGAATTGAAAAGAGGCCGTAAAGGCTTCGGGGGGTTGGTGAAATCCCCAAACTGAAGATTTATGATTTTTAGTCTTGGTTCCCCCGGTTTACCGACCTAAGAGTAACCCCAAGGCATGGATGCCGGTATCGGGAAACTATCAACTGGGTACTTTGCCTGAGGACTTTTTTTAGAAAAATTTTTGGACCCTTTCAGAATTCGTCGAATCGATTGGGCGCTGACACGTAGATTCCCTTGAGGGAAAAAGGGACCTGAAGTCCCTGAGGGGAGAGCATAGGAAAAAGCCACCGAGAGAAGGCAGGTTGACCAAGGGAGCCGGTAGAAGAAGCTAAAAGTTAAATACCTTTCCTTGGAGAAAAAAGTGGCGGTAGATCCCAAAGTCCTTCCGAGATAAGAGGACCTATAAAGAGGGGGTCCCCAAGGAAAAGATAGCAAGAGAATTCCCCCCCGTCAAGAACGGAGGAGAGAGAGTTTCGCAAATCCTCCCTCCGAAGAGGCCTTAGTGGAAAGAATGCGAACAGACGTCTTTTCAATAGATCATCGTAAGGAGAGGACGTTCTGGATTCTCTGGTTTCACATACTGAGCGCCTCCAACCCCCTTCTAGGAGGGAAGACGAGGAGGATCTTAAGGACTCCGGACAAAAAATTTTTGCGACCGCAACCAACCACCCCCCAAGGAGGCCTCCTCCAGGAGAGAGAAGGGCCAAAGAAGGATGAGGGCCAACTTCCAAACTGGATTTAAGTACTTTTGGATTCCTGCTGACTAGCGGGTACCTTCAATATCTGCCCTAAGAAGATGATCGCAACGCTGGCTTTCCGAACGCGGCCGCGCCAGCCCAGCGTGATAACGTGTGATACGACGACTCGTTACCTGTCCATGACCCCAATCATCAAGGAACCAGGAAAAAGACCGGGAAGAGTCCAACTTTCGGAGAAGGTGCAGAAACAGCAGTTTTTGGGCGAGGAGAACTCGTCCCTCCCGAGACCTCCTGCACGCGGTGCCTGGGCGCTGTTCTTTTTTTTTCTTCAGAGGGGATGTTCCATGCACCCGGGAATGGAACTTTCGAGAGCCCCCCCCAGGGGAACCCGGACAGCCCTGACAGAGGGGAGGATAATAAGACGCAAGTACAGTTTTTCCGCAGGTAATGGTCCAGAGCCTTTTTGGCATCGAGGCTTTTCGCCTCTCACCATTGGTGTATGGGCACTTGGCCTATTGATGCCCGTGAAGCCCCCTCCCCTAGTTCCCACGGAGAATATCCCCTTAAGCAGAATCGCCGTTGCGAACGAGCCAAACATTTCCCCTGTTTTTGCAACCCCTCCCGAGCAAAGATTTTCAACGGAAACGCGCCATATTCATAAGACAGCAGACCTTTGGTCAATTTCTCCTTCGCAACCTCGTTTCATTGTCCGCCAGCTTTGCACGCCTTTTAAATGCTGATGTTCCCAGAAAAGACCAAGCGGCTGAAATTCCCGGTGACGCTCGGTGCTCCCTGATATTCTCTTAGCAGAAGATTTTTCCGACCGGTTGACCCTTTTGGGGGGGTAAAGATCACAACCCCGAGAACCCTACCCTCTTGTAAGTAAAGGTTTTTGTAGGACTCCTCCAGAAATTTCGAAAGTGTTTTTAAAACAGGCACAGTTAAGAGAATAATTTTCGGCATTCTAGGTACAAGCAGCCTAGATGGTTGGGTGGTAAGGACAGGCCTTAGCATCATCAACCATGGGGTGGGGCGATTTAGTAGAGGAGAAATTCCGTTCGCAGGTTTTTCAATCGCAGTACGCCAAGATCAACCTGGAAAGGTGCATACAGGCACGGCTTTTCCGACCAATCAAATCGCACTTTTCAACAGAGTGCTCCTTTCCCCGGATGGGAAAAGTTTCGAGGGAGAAATCTTTCAAAAAAAGGAGAGAGGGCTTTAAAGTCTTCTGTTCGAGAAGGTAACTCGGCGCGGCCGTTCTGTGAAGGTTCTCACAGCACGTAATGCATTTTCC
>Ga0179593_1413164_pt1 | contig 13645 bp, 6 predicted proteins | sample CZODoug2_1_08_16_FD_185931 | JGI IMG/M metagenome (GOLD analysis project Ga0179593, IMG submission 185931) | Vadose zone soil fungal communities from Angelo Coast Range Reserve, California, USA - CZODoug2_1_08_16fungal (PacBio error correction) | ecosystem: Environmental > Terrestrial > Soil >... | reverse complement strand
CCCCCAGCCGATCTGACCTCTTCCGATCCGGTTCGCCCCCCCCTCCAAACTATTTGTTTCTCGAACTTCCCCGTGCGGATTCTTCGTCTCCCCCGGTGATCCGTGCCTTCTTTTTTCCGCACTGCAGGACAGCCCTCTTTAAGTTTTAATGCCTGAGTTCCTCCTTCCGGAAGAGAGATGGACTAGTTCCCCTAGCCGCGAGAGCCACCCTCTCGGCAACTCATTTTTTCTCTGTTCCCCTCTCCTCAAACGCTTAACGCGTGCAGCGGAGGATCCCCAGGTGTCACACTTTTACAAGCTTATCTTTGGGAAATTCTTCCCCATGGGCTAACGCCCCATACGTTTTTCCATCCCACCGAGGAGTTTTCCCTTCTTTTTTACCATGACTGCGTTTCGTTATGCCTCCACCCCCAAACATTCTTCTTTTCAACAGGGAAACCGATTCCTAACCTTTTCCACTTGATTTTCTCAGTTATTCTCAGTTTTTCCCTCTCCTTCCTAGATGAAGAACAGCCGCCCAGCGACGTACGTACGTCTGTTACTCCCCTTCAGACTCTCTAACCCTCCCTTCTTTCCTGCTCCTGCGTACCCCGCAGACAAAACTCCCCGCTTTTTCCTGTAGGTTTTTCACCTTGAGAAGGGATGCGCCCTCCCCCCCCCGGGCCACATCCTACTTCCCCGGCTTGCGCTCTTTGACGTCCTCCCTACCTACTTCCCCCTAATTCCCCGTATTTCTTTTTTTCTTGGGCAGCTTTCGAAAAAAGGCGCATTCGTCCAACAGCTCGTCCTCCCCCCTGCAGCCTCCCATGTTCCCGTTTCTGGAAACAAAGAGAGTTTCCTTTTTTATCCGCGTCTTTTCGGCGATGTACCTCATTTTCACGGGCCCCCTCCCTCCCCCAGGGTCAAGACAGCTTTTCCTGAGGCGCGACCCCATTACATTCCTCCACCATTTGGGGATTTCCTGTAAGGGAGAGGTCCCAGGCAAGCTTAATTCTCAGAAAGGGAGCGACGACCTAAGGAGCTACCCGAGACATTGAGGATTGTTTCTGTAGGATTGATTAACCTCTTAAAGGAGCGCTTTATAATGCCCAAATGAAACTTTAGTGAAAAGACCCGCAATCTCGAATGTGGCGAACAAAAAGATTCCTGTTTGAATCGGGCCTCTAATAAAGTAGATTCCCAACTTTTTACTTTTATCCCCCTACGTTGTTGTGAAGAGATCCCCCCCCGTTCTTTTCCCTAGTCCTGTGTAGATCTGGGTAGCCCCTGCTCACCCCCCCTCCATGGCGGTTGGGAGCCCAAATCTCGATTTGTTTTATTAAACCCCGTGCAAGGGGCCGGTAGATGGGCCCCCGGCCTCGATCTGGCCGGTTCCGGCTTTCTTACAACCCACTCCCCGCCCTATGGACCCGTTTGCGAAGTCTTTAAGGGAGGGTCATCCCGAGAAGGAGAAGATTTGCCCAAGTAGTACACCCTCTAAGACGGCACCCCCTCAACCCCTGGGAGCGACCTTATTCAGGCCCCCTTCCGCCTTCAGGCGAGGACGGTCTTGACAAGAGTGTAGGACCGGAATTGCCCCCCCCGGGTTCCCTGAGAATCCCCTTTTTCCCAAGCAAACCGCGGAACGTTCTGCGTTTGCTTTCAATTCCTTGTTCCCCTTTCTTGGGCTGATTGCGGGTATTAAAAAGTCTTTTTTTTTCCGCTAGCTTGGTGACACGCGAAAACCTTTTCAACGACTTTCCCCAAGGGAGTAGGATATTTTTCGAGTCCAATAGGCGAAGTTAACGTTTCTCTTGCCGTTGTTGTTGACTTTGTGCTCTTACTCTCGAGAAGGTGCGACCAACCGCCCCCTTTCCCAACGGGCTTGCGTCGCTGATGTCCGCTCTACTCTCTGCTTCTATGGCTTCTGCCGTCGTCCCCCTTTTCAGGTTTTCCTTTCGTTTCTTGCCCTCTGCTGGCCATCGGCGATTTCCGCGCACGAGTCGACCCGACCAGGGGCACAGTTTTCCAGCCTTTCGTGTCAAGGCTTTGTTGGGGTCAACCAAGGGCTCCCACCTCTTTTTCACGTACTCCTTTTTAGCCGTGAACGTATGAATGCGTTTTCTCCCGGAATCGGGTTAACTTGGGGACATCATCTTGAAAGCTTTTTTTGGACCCCTGTGAGACGCCTTGCGAAGGATCCCTCGCAAGGAGCCCTTCCCCCCCCTCTTGTTCTCTTACCTTTAAGGTTCCCTATGGAGTCTCGAGCGCAGCTACCACGTCCCCGCGGCCCCTACCGACTCCCCCTCATCTCTCGTTAGTCTAAGTCGAAAATTCCGGCAGTAACTTACATTGGGTTCTTGGAAGAGTACCTCGGGCCTTGTGAGTAAATCCTTACTAGGTGCTGTTCCTAGGAAGGGTGTTATCCGAGACCTTCCTATTGGTGGGGTGCGAACAGCGTTGTCCCCCACCCTCCCCCTTTTGAGTTGTGGACCACTTCTTTAATCTTAAGGCGGTTGTTCTTTTTTGTCATTCTATCCTTCCTTCTTTGAATCCTTCTTTTGTTGTTTTGAGTCTATCCACTCCCACATTCACTCTCTCATCCTAGTGAGTATAGACCGCTTGCCTTTAAACATCACACAACCTTTGGAGAGCCCTTCTGCTCCACCCTTTTGATGCGATTTCCTCCTCAAACTCCTTCCCGGTGCCACGTCGGCATTCCCTGATGTTTCCCTCCTCTTTTGCTGAGGACTTAGCATAGTTTCCCCGTAGCCTGGCTGCGTCTCGAGATCTCAGAGGTTAGGTTTTGAACCCTCTTTTTTTCCAGTTAAGAGCAGCATTTCATGAGACTACTCCTCGTAGTCAAGGACCATTATCGTCTCTAAAGAGCATAAATCGGCAGTCACCGGGCTTTTAATTCTTGACAGGGTCCAACCCCGTTAAGTTGCTTTTTTCCCCGCGTAACCGTGATGGTACAAGCCCAAGTAAGCAGGACTGCGCCCCCGGCTGGAGGAAGGACTTCCAGAGGATTTTTTAAGGCTCTTCTGTCGCCCCCCCAACAAGCCCTGCTTTAAACAGGCCCCCAACGGCCGAACAGGTCTAGGAGATCATTGGTCTTCCTATTGGAGAGTGCTCGAGGATTAATAAGAGCCGCGCGAAACGATGCCATTTTAAAGCCCTAAAGGAGAGACCGGCAGATCCAATAACCCCCCCCCTCCCTTATCCGTTTTAGGATGCTTCCGAATACTAAAAGGCCACCCAGCTGCTGTGTTAATGAACAGCCGCGCCCTGACCCGTCCCGGCATGGAGTTCCCGTTTGCCCGGACGCGTCCCTACCCTTTTATCTCATTTAGGGGATTATGTTCCCTTTCTCAACCATTCGCAATGACGGACACCATTTCAGTACCCCCCATGCAGAAGAGCACAGCTTTTTCCAACGTTTTTTGTCTGCCAACCACCCCCTCTGTTTCGTTCTCCCGTTGTACTGAGTGAGTTAGTCTTCTGTACGGCCAGATTACCGTTTTACTCCCACTGTTACACTACCCCCCCTCTCATTTTTCGCTGGCTGACAGTTCCCCCACTTTTTTTGATGTCCCCTATTGACTTTGAGGAGGCTTACCGCGTTATATTCGCCCGGTAGCCTACGGACGCTAAGATTCTGCTGCTTTTGTTTTCGGATGTCTGCCCCCGACGACTTTCTGATGTAAAAAAGTCTCCCTCCTAGAAAAGGAAACCGTTGGGAGGAAAGACCTGGATCCACTCTCATTTAAGTTGGAAAAACCCAACTTGGAAGGTTTGACCTGAATGGAGAAAAGCATGATCACGTGCCTTATTAAGAAAATCCTAGAGCTCTTTTACTAATAAGTCTCCTCTTCTCTGAGTGCGATCGCTTTGCTTGCTTCTTCGTGTTTTTCTTTTCCTCGTTTTGCCTCCCCGTCCTCCAAACATCTGCGTTTGTGAGCCCCCCCCTCTCGCCGCTCACGTTTCCCCCTGACCTCTTTGGACAGTTTCGAGGAACAATACGTTTTCACGGGGCCCCCTTCTACATTGCCTCTCAGTGGGCTATGGTTTCCCGACAGAATTCGCCCCCCACAACTCCAAATGATCGTTTCCTTCATGGATTTCCTACCGCGGATCCTATAAGTGCCTTTCCTTCCGCGATTTTCCCATATACCTTTTACCCACCCTGTTGAGAAACGTGTTGCACATGAGTTTAGTTGCTTGCCCGGTATAAACTCTTTTATGCCCTGTCCACGATGCGACCCTCAGTTCCACCCCCCCTTCCTAAGGTCCACCCCTCTCCCATTAGCCTCCGGTGTGATTTAAGCACCTTTTTTTCACTGCTTTTTCGTGCTGAATATAAATTTATCTCAATTTCGCTGCAGTCCATTGAGACGTTTTGCCAAGGCTGCCACATAAGAATACGTGGCCCGTCCTTCTTTTTTTTCATTCTCTAGTAAACGTCTGAAATTTAATGTTTCCCCAGTTGGCTTTGTGGAGATTTTCCCTTAGAGAATGATCCCCCCCCCCCAGGTTGGACCCTTTCCTTGTTTGTCGCTGTATCCTTTTAGCAGACATACCTAGAAGTCGGTTTGCATTGATGTTTTTTCGCGTAGAGCCTTTTTTGTTAAGCGTTCCTTTCGTTGCGTTTCTTTACGTAATTGCCTCGTGCGTAGAATCTTTAGAAGGCAATATCCCGGTTCCATTTCTAGAAAAAACTTTTTCTTTGGTTCAAAATCTATGAGTTGTTTTGGGGGGGCTACAAACACTATAAAGTCCTCCCCCCCCTCCTTGGCAATTCCCCATAGCAGGTTGGACCTTTTTACTTCTGGGAGATAAGAGGGCCTCGGGGATCCACCGCAGTTTTGCGAACATTGAAGGAAACTGTTTTTTCATTGGAGTCTACCCGAAACGAACAAGACACATGTTTAAAAGTGGGTTCCGACGATGGGTTTCTCCGCAGGCAGTTACGGTTTTGTGATTAGCGAGCTGACGAATTTTCCGATCCGAGGAGCGAGCCCGGTGGAAAGAGGGGAAATTCCCCCTCTTTTTTCCTCGAGTGCAAAGAGATGACTGATAAGCCAAAAAGAGATGGGGACAGACTTGACTGGCACTTATCGCCCTTCTGAGTTCAGTATCCCAGAGGATTTTTTGTGGCACGGAGTCGGGGGGCCCTTTGAATTCGTTTTTCGGGACCCCCTTGTCTTCAACCCTCTCGGTTTTCTTTGGTGTCCTCCGGAGAGAGGAGCCCTTTGTTTTTTCCCCCCTTCTTTTAGGCTTTGGGTCGACCACCTATCTCTACCCTACCTCTGTTGAGCTTTTCCCTGAAAAAAAACGCCATCATTACCAGAATGCCCATTTCCTTACGTCAAGTACCAAAACGACCCCAAGGATCGTTGATTTGAGTCCCATGTCCTGGGCGGTTGCCGGAGAGACACCCCTCCGGTGTAACTAGACGAGACTGTTTAATACCTAGATGCATACAATAGTAGGTATCTAGACTGGGATGCTTTTATTTTGACATCTCTTCCGCGAGTCCTCTCGTGAACCCGTTTAAAGTATCCCCCTCTAGAGAAGATTGAGCGTCCAGAAAGTATCTTGCAAGAGTCTTTGCCGGGAAGGACCGGAGTCGATCTCTGGTAAAACCTGCTGTTTTTTCAAAGCCTTTCCCTCGGAAGACAGAAATAATTCGGTTCCAACGGATAACTCCCCCGTAGAGGATCATAGTACCTGGCACCTTTTTGCGGCCGATTTGACGGTCTTGTACGAACACCAAACACTTTCCCTCTTGTTCAGGTGACAAGGCCCCACCGGTGCCGTGGTCGTCCAAAAGGCAGTGAAGGCAGGTATGTCAGTGTCACGCGTGCAGAGCTGAATGCAACATATGCTCCCATTCTAGAAGGACAGCTGTCAATGAGACTGACCTAGCTGCCCATATAACCTTAGTTATTAGCTTTGAACCCTCATCCCCAAGTAACCCCTTCCAAATCCCAGTTTATCCGGTCGGGGGCCCACAGGAGCGACGCGCACACCTAGCACCCACCAATTCAAACGATAACGAATTTTTTTCTGAAAAAGGGAGGTTGTGCTTTCGAGTTGGGAACGAGGACCTACGTCTAAATAGAAGAACAGGGAGTCAGGGAATTTTAAGCGTGGAATCCAATTCGAGGGCGCCAAAAACCCTGGAATAAAGTTCAGCCTCCAGAAAGCTTTTTCCCACCAGGTGGAGGACAGTACCACTTAGAAGGTGGTTTTTTTCCTGGTTTAAGCTGAGGTTCGTTCAGGCCTCTGCGCCAATTTGTTCACGTCTACTACCCCACACTTCTTGGGAGCTTACGCTCCATGTTTAGTGCGAAGGTTTACCTTTGTTAGCATTTTTTTTGAGTTAGGAATTTCGTTGGCTTTCGGAACTAGTTATGATAGCAAGGGAGGAATCCTAGAGTCTAACAAGCACAATTGTATATTGGCAGATTTCCCAGAGCGCATTCCCTTTAGAGGTCCCCCTGTCAAGTGTATTACAGCGCCACCCACACTCGGGGATTTTCCGTTGTCTACCACATTCGTTTTAAGCAAGTTCGCCCGATCCAAGGCAGGATTCCCGCAACAGCCTTTCTTTGCTTTTCATCCCGGGTTTTTGTCGAGAACGTAGGTTTCCCTTTCTGACGCGGGCTCCCCTCGTTACAATGTCCCCCCTCCCCACTGCATTCGTTGGGCCGGTAAACAAAAACGGAGCTTTTGGGGGACCCCGCAGAAAAACTTGACCAACCGGGGTGAACGCCGCGGGCTATACAGGAAGCCCTAGAACAAAGAAGAAAGACCTGTTGTTTCTCCTCAGGATGAATAACGTTCCGCAATTCCTTCCTTCAGCCTCCCGCTGGACCCAAGTACCATACCAAAACCTTTTTTTGGACGATCGCCCAGAAAACGGTTCCTGCAAGAGAGACTGGATGTCGGAATCTCTTTTCTAGGCCCAGAGGGGAGTCGCCCCTTCAAGAGGGAACATGAGATTCTACCCCCTCAGAGAAAGGTTCGGAATCTGACTCTCGTTTTTTGGTTGCGTCGCCACGTTTGAACAGGGGCCCTAGGCGTGATTCAGGGTTCACCGGCCGATTTTTACCCCAGTGCGACCCAGGGCATGTCCCAAGAGGAAACTCCGCGTTTTACTGAGAGTCATTTTCTTCCGGTAGCAATACTCAGCACGACGTGTTCTGTTGGAGGAAGTTGTGGTTTGTGCTCCCCCACTCTTCGAGAATTACACCACTCGTTCCGACACACCGGTCTTTTGGAAGGCTTTGTAGTTCTTTTCGTGGTTTTCCCCCCATCTGAAAGTTTTCTAGTATGGGATTTCCTCCTGAGTTTAAGAATCCATTCTCCGGTAGCTGTGGTACAGGCATTCGGACACCGCGTCCAAAGAGAAAGAGTGGGCCCAAAGCTCCGGGGACAGTGGCCCAATCCGGAAATGTGTACCTTCCCGGTGGTGGGGGCGAACCCCCGGAGACTGGACCCACAAAGTCCGAATCTCGGCGTCTTCCAGGGAAACAGTTTTCCCTGTGTCGGTCTACTAGCAGGCCGCGCTTGGAGCCGGCGGCATTTTTAACCGCCTGGGGAAAAGTTGGACCGTTGAGCGAGCAGTTCCGCAGACTTCCATTTTAAGCTTTGATTTCTACAAGTGGAATTTACGAATCATGTCCTCTTCGGAGATCGGAGTTCAAAGGTACGTTTTCACAGAAGATTGATCGAGACCGCGGAGACCCCTCAGTAAAACGAGATTAACTTATGTCTTTCTGACGCGGAGGGTCCGTGCCCCCACCGACGAGATAGCGTGTTTTGGCACGCGCCCCGCAAGCCCGTGGGGCGACAGCGTGGTTCAAACAATATCCGTGTGTTGTGTGGGCTCAGTGTCACTTCGGGAAATCGCTGGCTGGGAGTCCTGATCTCTTCGGTTTTTCCTATTTTTTGTTGTTGTCTTTATCAGACCCACCCACATCTTCCCCCCGCATTCCCGTCGCTCCTTAGCCATAACGACCCCCACGGCTCGTTGGGTGATTTAGACAACGTATGTTTGCCGCTGGCCTACAGGTGCAACGGTATTTGTTCAAGTCCGACGGCGCGGCACCCTTCCCCAAAGTTCCCGAATTGAGGGGCTGCACTCAAGATCTCGAGCAGGAATTCTAGTACTTCCGTTTGATTTTTCTCGAGCTGCCCGAGAGTAGCCCCGTCACGCTCCTGCGCCCGCAGACCGATTGACCTGCTTCGCCTTTTTCGTCTTTGGGTACCACTTTTCCAACCTTCGTGTTTCACCGACCCCTTAGTTTATCCACGCATCAGCAGGTTCCCGTGGCAGACGGCGATGAGGGCCCATGCTGGTTGAAGTGCTATTGACCAAACCCCCCCGCCGACGGTTCCCCATCTGCTCCGTAGGTAGGAGTACGTGAAAAGGGAGGGGCCGTGCTGATGCGTTGTTCAAGGCCCCCGATATTCTTCGTGATCAACGCAGACTGTAGCCAATTTTTGGTGGGAGAACCCCCTAAGCAAAAGTATTCGCCTTAAGAAGCCGCAGACGAGAGCTTCTCTAAGGCCCCCTGCAGACCACCATCTTTTCCCAAGGCTCCGGGTTGTCGAAAGGGCGTGGGTTCCCCCCCCTCCCCCTGTTCGATGGCAATGCGAGACCACAATAGGAAGAAACCTGCCAACCGTCTGCATGGTAGAAGAAGGGGAAGATTGTTCATTATGGCCTCCGATACCCCCTTCAACCGTCCCGGCGGATGGACTTCCTATCCCACAAACTTAGCAGAAAGTCTGGAAAATCCGAACTCAGAAAATTCGCCCCCCCTACCATTTAACAGGTACGTTCCTGGAACAACCACATTTTGATTTTTTCGAGTTTGTGAAATTGATCTTTAGGCTTTACTGCGTTTGGTCCGCTTGAACTTACCGAACTGTTAACGCCAGTCGTTTTGCGGGATGACCGTCGGTGAGTCCACAAACGTTTGGGGAGCCCCACGAGACGGGATCGCAGCAGGACACACTGTAGTCTTCATGGTTAATCCTGAACCATGCCTCACGGCACATTATTTCTAAATACGCCCCCTCGGCGATGAAACTAGTCTAGAACCCTTATGTATCTGTGCCCTCGGATTATGATTCAACACGCTGTCACCCTCCGCCCGACCGCCCGTTGGCCTTCAGCACACCTTGAAGTGCCGATGAGGAAAGTACTCTACATGAGATCGGGGAGAACCAGTAAGCCAACGAGGTCCCAAACTATTAAGCTGGTTTCGTTGACAGAAAAATCTTACTATGTGCATGAAGCTTGGGGGGTTGATCGATTGCCCCCCCCCGCATTTCAGAGGCTCCTCGTCTGTTAAACACGGACAGGGGAAGGAGCCAAAAACAGGTTTTCCCGGTTGTTCGGCTCTTTCCGCCGGAAGAAACAATGAGTGCCTGGATTGCCTGAGGCCGGAATGTTATGACACCGCGGGCCTGGAAGGAAAACGAAAAAAAATTTTAGAATAGCGGACCTTTTGACGATCACTTAATGGAGGCCGTAAGGCGAGAGGAACCACTAGTGCCGATCACCTCTCCAGTAGACCAAACCCACGTTGCCAAAGAACCCCCCTTTAAAGGCACCGAGCATGAGGGCCCTTTAGGCAGGGGCCGGCCACTTGGACAGCGACAATACCAGAAATAACCCCGATGCCTTTACTGAGTCCTTTTATTTATTTAAGTTACTTGGACGTTATGGCGGGGCTGAGGGCACAGTCGAGTTTTAATCCCTGACTTTGTTAAAACAATACCAATACGGAACGTCCTTATGTCAAATTAGGGGGGTCTCATCTAAACCGCCAAATGTTTCTCCTTGGGGACGGGGCGCTCTCTATAAGCGACAAAAAGCCGTTTTCTCCAGTCGTGGGTGGCCCTTTGTCGGCCTTTTTCCGTTACCTCGGTAGGTTGCCGGTTTTTATTTTTTTTTTCCGCGAGACTTGCATGGCCTTTTGGCGCTGGTCGTATTCACTCTCCCCGTAATACAGTCAGCATCAACGGACGATCCGGGCCGTGCAGCCCAGAACGTGGCCCTTCCACCGGCTGCGGTTTGGGGGGTTAAACAAACCCTTACCGTCCTTCAAACCAGCATTTTCAAGTACGTAATCATTCAGGACGATTGAAGTTGGGAGCAAATTCATTGCGTGAGGGATACTCATGTGGGAAAGCATTCTTACAAGAAGAGTTCCAGTGCCGACACAGTGGTTTACACCCCCGGACCCAAATTAATTCGTTTCTTCAGTGTCAAGCCCTGGTCTTCGGAGATTCCCTGGACCCCCGCGGGGTGGAGGCCTTAGCGAGGGAGAGTAGCGGATGAGCGGGAGAACGGACACGGGGTGTCCGACGATTCGCGTCGAGTTGGTCTAGAAAGAAACGTCACAATTAAGAAGCAACCCGACTTGAGGTAATGAGAGAGGGTCTACGTTAAAAATTCTAATGGTTAAACAGTCCCCGAGGGGGGCAGCGGGCCACCGGGTTCGACCCAGTTGTAGATCCCCAGCCTTGGGGAAGGACCGTCGCAAGGACCCCTTCCATCGGAGTGGGGAGAATCTTATTTTCTCCTCGAAGTTTTTTTGGAGTGTGAGAGAGAGGCTCATGACACCACCCCCCTCCCCTCTTGAATTAATCCTTTTCTCTCGTAATTCTCCGTAAACCCCCCTCCACCAGGATCGTGTGGTGATGGGCCAGATGTTAGAAACCCCTATTTCGTTTATAACCCTTTAGGTGAAAGGATTAAGCCCATGCGATTTATGACCTGAAATTTTCCTGAAGATCGTAATGTTTGAGTTCTCAGCTCTCTGAAGATCGACTTCCGTATTTTTTAATCTTAATGAGAGTCATTGCCTCGCGCGACTCCAGTCTTATTGTCCACCTTTGTATGAGGAGTTCACCGATTGCCTTATAGGCAGTTTGGGAGCACAGCTTTTGAAAAGGGCGGAGCTGGGGAAACCTGGAACCCCGAGGCATCGGCCTCCAGACCACACGTAAAGCGCCAAAAGCCGGGGTGGCCACGATTCCTTCTCGACTATTGGGCTGACCGGCTGAAGGCACGGCTGCCACCCAAAAACCCCACCAAGAGGAAAGGTGTTGAAAAAAGGGCCCCGGATTTGGTTCGACCCCTGGCCCCATCGATACCTAGTTTAATTCCCGAGGGGGCCCTCGACTAGTTCATTCCAGAAGATGCAAAACATCTCCAACGGCCAGACCGACAGTATTTTTTCCGAGAGCAGCAAATCCCAAGTAGTGGTCTCTGCTTTAACACCTCTCACCTTGGACCCCCAAGGAAAAATCCAGTGTATCACTTCTGGGGTTTTAAGAAGTCCTGAACGGCTACAAGGGCACCACTGCGAAGGCTGATGTTCCCCCCCCAGGACGCGTACGTCCCTACGCCCCCTATACAACAACAGGCCAGTAGGGATATTGTACAGTTTAACCACTGTTCATGATTCCAAAAATCTCCCTCGCCCAGCCTGTTACCCCTGGTTTTCAACCACATCCGGAAGTTTCGCGCTTGAGCGGAGTGGCAGATCGGCACGATGGAAAGTAGCCGCAAGTGTAAAATTCCCTGGCTTCATGTGAGGAGGTGACCAGTTTCCGGGGGGATGGACTTTTCCTTTCGATGATTATTTTAAGACGGCTATAGAACGGGTGGGCCCTGGACATTTTGACCTTAATTTCATTATTCTTTTTTTTTGTTCGAAGTCCCCCCGTAATCAGTCATCCCGACATGAAAGTTTTGCGCATCCACATCTATAGGGGTCCTCGGCCATGCAGTTGTGAGGTGCGCACCAAGATCGAAGTTGGTGCATCCCCGATCCTCCCTTTTTCCACCACGTGTGTTGAGAGAGTCCCCCGTAATACTGAATCCATTTTAATGAACTCACCCACAATGCCAGGGGTTTGTTTGCTGCCAACCCAACCTCTCCTTTTTCGGAGCCGGTAAGACCAAAAAGTTTCCAGGTCCTGCTTTACCTTTTCTATTATGGGCAAGGATTTATGTCTACACCAGACCCCCCAACCCCAAACAAGTACAGAATGCTTGAGGACTTGGCCTTTTCCCTTAGATCCTAAACTTAGTGAGGAATACACCGCTTTACAACTTCATACGGGACCCCCAGGCTTAGAAAAACACCGCGATCTAAGACAAGACTTTGCAGGTTTTACAAAGATGGCGGAGGCCCTGTTAGATGACCGAACGAGTACTCTGCGTGACCCAAGGACACCCTAAAAGAGAGAGGTGTTTTGTGATTTCCGAAAAGTGTGAAACAGGGGCTTGGAACTTAAGGGAGGAAACTGGTTGCTGGGTTATTCTTGCGAATTGAAACTTCTTCACCTTAATCCCTACTGTTTTCCACTTCATTTTTGGAGCCCCTATAGCAGTAACTTGTTGCCCGTTTGTCTTTTCGGGCCTTTACTCATTATTGAATGCTGAACATTCCAACAAACCGGGAGTTCCTTCCCTTTGTCTCTGTTCCGGTGTTAAGACAGCTACCGACGGTTAGAGATTTAGGGGGTCCTTCTCCTTACGTGAAGCTTTCCTTGGCTTCGCGCGCTGCTTTTTCCTAGCTTTTTCTTCCGCGCCGAGTCCATTGCAGATAACTTTCCGTTTTACCAAGCATGTTCAATTTTTTGGTTTTTCTCACGCTGATTGTTTGGGGTGCGACAACTCTCCGTCAACAACCCGTCATGTTGCACAGTCCGTCATCGCCTGCGTTCCCATGCCCTCTCAAGGGGGCCCTTGTAGAAACTTTTGTTCCGATTTGTCGTTAAACACTCCGCGGGTCACGTCCCGGTGAGCGCAGCGGACACGCCCGTTCAATTGGGCTTTTGGCGCGACGTTTGAACCCCTGCGCTTCCCCTCATCGTCAGATTTGCCCTCGAGAGACTCTACAGGGACCACCCCTCTTTTAAGAACAGTTTTTCTCTTTTTTGTTTTTTTTGTTTTTGTGTATTTCTAGACGCATACTCTTTTTTTTGTGTTTTTTTTTTTTTATTATAGTTTCCCCTCTCTTTCCCCTCTGACCCCCTTCCTGAGAAAATGCACCCTCCTATGACGGCCCACCCCTCTAAAGATGGCCCTTAAGCCTGGCCTTTTTTGTGGACCAGGGAGGGTGCGCCCTCTAATAAGCCACGGTTTTTTTCGAATTATCAAACCAATGTTTTGTGTTTTCTTGATCGGAGAGCAAGTTTTTTTTCCATCGAGCGTGGTTTTTGGGATCCCTTTCTCTCTTTTTCAACAAGTGTTGTCTTTTATGGTCTGAGTGGTAAACCCCCACGGTCCCTTTTTTTTTTTTTCTAAATTGATAACGCGGATCCCCCTCAAAAGGCAACCCCCGTATAGTGTGGAGCTACACTTTTTTTCTACCCTTATCCTGATGCTCAGCCATAAGCTTGAACTCATTCTTTTCCTTTTCAAGATTCCTTTTTTTAGGACACCTTACGGTAAGCTATTCCTGGGTCGTCCCTCTATAGACCTTTTTTTTTGACCCCGTTCCCAGATAGCGCATATCGTAGTCCCCCTTTTTAGATCATCAACGCTTGTTTTTTTTTTGCGGTCGTGCGTTATGCACCCTTGGAAAAAAGTGACACCCGTGACGGGGTAAAAAGATGAAATCGGAATTTA
>Ga0179593_1345230_pt1 | contig 13645 bp, 22 predicted proteins | sample CZODoug2_1_08_16_FD_185931 | JGI IMG/M metagenome (GOLD analysis project Ga0179593, IMG submission 185931) | Vadose zone soil fungal communities from Angelo Coast Range Reserve, California, USA - CZODoug2_1_08_16fungal (PacBio error correction) | ecosystem: Environmental > Terrestrial > Soil >... | reverse complement strand
GCGCACGTACCTCGTTTTCATATGCGCGTCCAACTCTCCCCCTTATACCCGTTTCGCAAGTACGATGCAAGCCGACTGTTTCATGAGAACTGCATCGCCTCTTCACCATCATTTTTTCCGATCCCCCAAGACTTTTTTTTCTTCTCTCTCTACCTTCTGGGGTTCATGTCTTTGTTGCGCGGTAGGGGAGAGTCATGGTGTCCATTACCCACGTTGTCCTGGTGGGGTTTGTTTGATGCTTTTTTTCCACAACAGTGTCTCATCCGCCTCTATCCTGATTCCCGACTTTTTGAATCTATCACCTTTCTGCTAGTGACAATTTTATTTTTTTTGCATTTTGATCCTTTTCCATTGTGTATTGCTATCTCGAAATCCTGTGCCCCCAGGCTTCTTTTCCAATTTCGTGCCTCCCCTTATATTGACGCTTCATTCTCTTTTCTCACCCCCCCTTCTTACAGGGCGTTTGCAACTCCAACGGGTGTTGCCGGACGCCATCTCTTCTTGTCTTAATCCTTTACATATATTGCTTCTCTTCACCTCGCTTAATTCCCCTTTCGGCCGTGGAATGAACTGCCCCCCGCCCCTCCCCCTGACTTCCCTCGTTCCCCCGATTTACAGTCGGCGCTTTTCTTTCATTCAGTGCAATCGGTTTCGGAGTATTTAATGTACCCCTCCATTCTAAACGACCCCGACTTTTTTCACATATGTATAATTTCTCATCGCGAATTCAAACCACAAATCCCATAACAACTCGAGCATCACTCGCACACGTCTACTTAATTCTGCCTGCTCAGTCTTATCGCGTACGTTCTTACGTTCTCTCCACCTTTCTTTAAGGCTCTTTTGCCGATCTTGAGTGATGTGGGTCTTCTCCCTTTTTTTTCTTTTTTCTGAATTGTTTTTTTTTTCTTGATTTTTTCTTTTGCTTTTTGTTTTTTGTTTTATCTCCGGAGAGGTGACGTTTTTTTTTCACTGAAGGAGCTGCCGTCTTTCGTCTTCGCGGGTTATGTCCTTGCGCCACTACTTGATGTCCGTTGCTTTCTGGCTGCTTTGAAGTTTTTCTCTTTTCTCAGGACATACAATGTGCTTGGTTTCTCACCCCACCTACCCAAGTTAATCCCTTTAGGTCCCGCTCCTCTTTATTTTTTTTTTTTACGTTTTCCGAGTTGATTTATAGCTCCCCCCCAGGTTTTTTTTCGTCAGAACCATCTGTTGCAAGACCCGACAACCTCAGCTTCCCAACCTAGTGACTTGGGCCTTCCGCCCCCCTGAACGTACCCCGGTACGAAATTTCTGAGCACCACAACGCGTTCATTGTTGTACTGGATCACTTTTTTCAGTCATACCTTTAACAGAGACATGTATCTCCTTAAGTCGAACTCCCCCTCCCTTATTTCCCCTTGCCTACGCTTTGCCTTCAACCTTGGATGACCGCCTGCTTCGCAACCCCCCCAGCCCGACTAGTTTTTTTTGGATTGCCCCAGTGTTTTTACGTTTCCGTTTTGAGCGAAATCTCCTTCACAGATTCGTCCGGCTTTATCCTCTGCTGTAGAGCGCCCACGGCCGCCTGTTTCCTTCTTCCTCCTATCGTTGAACGGTTTTTATGTACATTTAATGTGTGAGGGCAGTACTTTCAGTAGCCTACTAACTGCCCCCGTTTTCTCTCATGTTAGTTGTCCCCCCTGTAGAAAACGCCCCGTATCTGCCCTTCTTTCCCTTTTTATTCAATGAATTTGCACTTTTCTCCAGCCTCTATCTCGAACTTGTGCTCAGACTCATTTTGACCCTGTTTTCACACTATACATTAACAGTCATTCCGTGACTCTTCCAGGGTGAAATGGATCCACCCACCTTACTCTAATTGCCCTATTATAGCAAACTCGCCGCATCCCCAATTCTTTTCGTCCACATTATGAGTCTTTTTTTATGGATGATTTGTTTCCCCAAGGCCCCCCGATTTTTTTCCCCCGTATGTCTTCTACCCACCTTGTATTTCTCGACTGATTAGCACTTACATCGGTTTCAGCTTTTGTATCCCCTTTTTCTCCCCCCCCCCCCCGCTGTCCCCCCCCTCGCCCCTCCTCTCTTCCCTTTCTCCAAATCTATGTACCTCTATCCCCCCGTCTTAACTCCCTACCCCCCTCTTATTTGGTCAGTATCTCTATCCCTGCCCCTTTTTTTCTCTTTCCCATGGCTCCCAGTTCGAGACACCCAAGCCCCTAGTAGAGAGAAGCGTATCTACCCTTTTCTGCCCTAGAAGGGGGTCGCACTTCGTCACTTTCCCTTTTTCTTCCGACTCATTCTGTTGCCATTTTTTTTCTTTTGGTGTCATCTTCTCGTGTCTAGTTGATAATTGTGGCGTCTGTTTCTCAATTCCCCAATTCATGCCCTTTCTTTATTTTCGTTTTATCCATATTTTTCCTAAGCTACCGATAGCTTTTTGATCCCCGGTGAGTAAGAATAGCTTTGTCGATGAATCCCCTGCCATCTAAGAGTAAGATTGACGGATTATCTTCAGAACACCCTGCTCTTTTTTTTCCTGAACTGGGCCTTTTTTTTCCCTTGAGGCATCTGAAAAATTGTAGTTTGATACTAGACATGTGATCTGTACCTGTACTGTTCCGAGTCAGGACCCCCCACAAAATTACTCTTACGACACCATTGTCTTCCCTCGGTGTCTCACCTTGTAACCTAGTTTTTAGTAGAAGCCGCAATGTTTAGGTAAGATTGTATGTTGTTGAACGAACTCACCCCCCCCTCCCCCCCCCTCCCCCCCCCCCCCCCCCCCCCCCCCCCGCCCCCCCCCCCCCCCCCCCCCCCCCCCCCCCCCCCCCCCCCCCCCCCACTAACCACCCCACCCACCTCGCCCCGTCTTCCCTTGGCCATCTCCCCCGGTACCCGTTTTCTGGTTCCCCTTCTCCCCGTCTGTTCCCCCCTCTCTTTATTTGACATCCTCATCCACATTTGCAGTTCATACCTATCTTTTCATTCCTGCTACGTCTTGGTTGCCTCTTTTTCCCCAGATCTGTTTTCTTTTCCTTCTCGCATCTTGGGCGTGTTCTTAACCAATCAGGGATTTACCACCTCCATTTGAACTCGCATCCCCGTGTCGACTATGTCTGCATCCGTTTTCGATTTCCGACCATTTACTCTTCCCCCTAGGGTCAATGAGAATCGTTGTGCTCTCTCTTTCCTCTTTTTCCCACCACCCCGAACTTCTCTTGTTCTTCTGTTTTGCTTTTTTTGTAGGACATCAGTAGTCTCGAGCCCCCCGGATCTATTTTTTGTGTTATCCCGGCAGTCCCCCCGTGGATTATATTTTCCATTGCTTCCCACATCTGGTGCCGCATTTTCCAGCCTTTGGTTCGGTTGCTACTAGGCTCAAAGAAGGTCTATGTATGATTGCATCACCGTACCGCGTCCGTCCACTGGTTATTTTTGATCGCCATCAGGCTTTTTTTGGGGGTTATGTTTATCCATTTTGCTAACCCCGTATGAGATTCCCCAGTCGTTTACCACCCCGGGTCCGAGTATGAACCCCCCAAACAACATGACACACATTTCCATCACCCGTGCTTCCCATCGCGATTCAGGAATTACAACCCTTACCAAGCTCATATCTTTACCCCACCCCCCCCCCCCCCCACACGGAACGATCATTTTCTGTCAGGGTGTTTTCCCCCCCCACGAATCTTTTCCCAAACCCTTTCCCCATACGACTTAATTTTTACCCACACCCCCCCCCCCCCCATCCCGCCCGCCCCCCCTCTCAACTGTTCCAGACTCAACCCTCACTTCGCTGTTCCATCTATACCCCTAACATGCTGTCGCCTCCAACAAAACTATTGCACTCAAATTTTTCGACTCTGAAAAAAACTTCTATTTGTCTTGTGCACCTGTTAAGTCATTCCTCCCGTCAAAACCCCCTCTAGACTGTATTCGCGACCCCTTTCCCCCTTCCTTCTTGTACTTAGTACATGCCATGAGACTGGACACTTTTTTTGGTCCCTCTTTAACCTTGTTTTCTGCGACTCATTCTTGCTCTATCATCCCACGTGACGTTTAGCTGTTTCCTAACGTCTTGCTTTTTTTAAGATATTCTGTTTTTTTCAAGCTTTCTTTTTATGTTGGTCCGTGATTTCCAATTCTTCAGATCTTCCCCCCTTTTCTCCCTTCTCAACGACCCTGTTCATTCGAAGCCAATAACTGATTCTGCCTTCTTTGGATCTGCTCACCTGCCAAGCACCTTTAGTCTTTTCCCTTTGCGACGCATCCGACTTTTCTCGTGCGATACAGTCCCCCTGGACGTTATAAATCGAATTCTTACACAAATTCAAATTCTTCAGGAAATTGCTTTTTCACCACTTTTCCCTTCTCACTTTGTAAGTTTTTTACCCATCCACTTCTATGGCTGAAATCCTGCATCTCTGCTTCATGTGGGATCCATTGACCTTGTTGTCGGGACATTCCTTTTCCCATGCTTGTTTTTTTAATGATTGTTATTCCCTAGCCATACGCATTACAAAATATGGATCCTCTGTGATCGCTGACCCCCTCTTTCTTTTATCCCTTGTATGATTTGTATTGATAACTTCCTCTCTTCCCTGAATCTCATCCGACTTCCTTTTACTAACGGTCCACATCCGATTGCAACAGAGCTCGTAAACTCGTTTCCCTTGATTTTTCCTTTAGAACCCTGGTAAAACTTTTTCTTTCCCCCTCGGTTTTTTTCCGGAAGTGTCTATGAAGCCATTTCTTTTTTAGTTTCAACTTCGCTTGGTTTCTGTCGATATCCACCAAGATCTTTTTACCTTCTGGCTCCTTTACTCATTTACAACGTTTGTGACCCGCCCGTGAAGCGCTCCACTCTCCACACTTTCTGACCCATCTCCCTGCCCACGATCTTCGGTCTCCCTTTGCCCCCCCTTTTTCCCCTTCTTGATACCGATTTTTTTTCTGTACTGACTTTTTCCCGTTTTGGAATTCCAACGGATTATTTTTCTTACTCAGGATAGGTTCACCGAGTCCGGATGTGTTGGATACTTCCGGTTCTTGCCCATTCTAACCATTTCTCTCTTAAAACCCATTTTAGCCGCTCTACACTTGTGTTGCTCTCCGTGTCCAAATGAACATGAGGTCTAATTTTTTCGCTAGGCACCCCAGATATGCTTGAAGTTTTCTTTTGCACGTCGTTAGGTCTCGCAGATATTATTTGTTTTCTAAGGTTTGAATTCATATTTTATCCACTAACGTACCTCCCCTACTCTTTACTTCCGTTCGTTTACTACTTTTTGTTTTCTCTGATAACAAAGACTGCAACCCAGTCTTTCTTGTTTCTTTCATGCTTCGCCTTTATGACTTTTGCACGTCTTCACCGCTTTCTTTTAGAGGCAGGAGCTTTTTTTGTGTTTCCCCTGCAGCCCTTTCTACCCTGCTGGTAGCACGCCGGAGGACCTCTTTTTCTTGTGCACTTGTGTTGGTCCGAACGGGTCCTCCTTTCCGGCGGGCGGGTTATTGGTTGCATAACCCAAAGTGATTGCATTATTTACAATCTTTTTTTGTCTCACCGGGCATCCTTTCGACTGTCCTTTCCCTCCTTCCATTGCAATCGTTACTTTTTCCCCTTTCGGAATCATTCCCAAAGTGTTATGTCGGTAATACCTCCTTCTTTTGTACCGCCCCCCATCTCGATCTTCGACTAATTTTCCTCTTAACCCATTCTTTTCTTTTTTTTTTCCTCCAACTCCCAACCCTCCATTCGCCTATGAGATTTTATCTCCTTTTGACGTAACTGCTTTTGTGGCTCCTTGCTCCTTTTTCTTTGGTCTGCTCGACCTCCGCTTTTCGCCCTATATCCGCTTTTGATTCTGGTGTTTTTCCCGATTCTTTGCAAAATACTTTTTTCCGAACTTGCCCCCCTTTTGTCTTCCTTCCCGGTTTCAAGTGCCGTTGGAAAGCTTTCCAGTCTGCCCTCGTTCCACCATCCTGTCTATTATGTTTTTGTACAGTTACTCTGCACAACCCCTAGTGGTAGTCCCCTCGACCCTCGCTTTACGCTGATCTGTTTTCCCATCTTCGCTATTCTTTTTTTTTTTTTTTTTTTTTTTTCACTTTGTGCTCCCCTCGCCGCGCCTCTTTTTTCATACCTGATTCCCTTCCTTGAACTCCGCGGCCAAATTCTTTGGCTTTCTTAGTGGTTGTGTTACATTCCGTCGAGTCCCCCCTTTCACTCACTTCCTTCATTAAGTCTCTCCTTCGATTGTAATATCCTCCCATTCCCATCTTTTTCTTTTTCAATCGAACACTGAAGTTTACAACCCATCTCCGATTTTTCGCCTGCACCCGCGCGCTCATTCACAGTCTACCGGATTTTCCCTTTTCCCCCTGATACATTCGCCTGTTCCACGCTTTTCTTTGCCCCCCCCTCTACGGCAGTTCTGACTTTTGTCGCTTCTCAGTTTTCCGTTTTTCGCCCTTTTGATTTCACAACTTTTGCCGATTGCTGTCTCTGAGGGCACTACCTCTTCGTTTTCCCCCCCCCCTTATTTTGACCAAACAAACTCTTCAGCTACCCCATCCGCTTCTTATGCCGATTCCAGGCTTTTGATTTTCCATTCTTTCTTCCACGCCTAGACTCCTTTGAGGTAACCTTTCTCGCACCGACCCGGTTCTCTCCCTTACCGTGGAGGAGAGCCACTTCCCTCTGCAAAAATGTGCACTTCTTTAGCAAGAATGCTATCCAAAGCCGTGTCCAAGCCCTTTTTGGCTTTCGGCTGCCCACGTACACCTCTTGAGTTAGGTCCCCTCCCTTTCCCCAGTCCTCCAGAATCCCATCCTCTCTTTTGGCGCGACCTTCTTACCCTCCTTTTTCAATTTCCCCCTTCTTAACCCCCCCGACTTCCCCCCCACCCCGCAAACTATTGTTTATGTGCCAACCTTAGATTTTTTTTTGCTTTCATGCCACGTGTATTCAGCGAGGAAAATCACCAATCCTCCCCCCCCCCCTTTCTGTCAGCGACCCTCCTCCCCTTTTTTGTTTTGTGAGGTACGACTTTCGTTTTCTCTCGGATTTGTTTCCTAGGCACCCCCCCTTCAGTGGAAAGGCAAGGCACCGACTAAAAACTCATTTGACCGGGCGCTTTGATGTTGCTTTTACTTTTAAATCGGGCGATTCAGTTTTTTTCCAGCTCTCCCAGATCGTTTATCATGTTCTTTTTTTTTGGCGCCTGCCTTTTTTGCTGCCAAATGGCCCTGTGACCGTGCGCCCCCATCACCTATCCCCGCCTCCACGAATCGACCTGCGTTCTCTTTATCCGCATATTCGCCAGACAGTACCGGCCCCAAACTAGTTTTGTCTCGTGCCCCCAACCCCAAGTACGTATTCGTTCTTTTCGTCACTTTATTTTTTTTTTTTTCCACTTCCAGGCTCCAGTGTGACCCTTTTTTTCCCAACTAAGTTGCGTTATACTCTCCCCCTCTTTTCTCGACCCCCTTTTATCGCCCATCCAGTGTCTTGTATGCCTTTATGAATGCATGCCCGACCCCACCCAACAACTTCTGTTACCACGCTTTCCCCATAATGATAAGACTCTTTTTCGGATACTTGCCCACCTTTCAAGGAGTGAATAGAGAACACCGCTCTTCTCCCAGAGTTTTAAAGAGTAGCCCCCATTTTTCACCCACCTCCACCACTCCACCCTTTGACTTTTCCCGCTCCCCACTTCCCCACCCACCACACACCCCACACACCCCCCCTTCCCTCACCATTTATAACTTTTTTAGAAGAACATTTTTAGCATAGCTCTGTCAGCACCTCAACCCCCCCCCCCCCCCCCCACTTGTTGATTTTAGATTATGGACCTTTATAGTTCCTTTTTTATCCCCCCCCCCCTCCTCCCACACACCCTTTTCCCCACCCCCACCCCCCCACTCCCCCCCCCCCCCCCCCTCCCCTCCCTAACTCGTTTACCTTCCCAGTTTGGAATCCCCTCTCCCGGTCCTGACTCCTTGTTCTAGCGTATATCTCATTCCCCCCAACCCTCATTGCTGACTTTCCCAAATTCCTTTTCCTACTCCCCCGACGTCTCGTCTCGGACAGCGCTTTTGACATTGCCGGTTTCACGCTCTATCCGCTACTTTTTTTATATATTCCTTTTGACATCGTCACTTCTCCTCATTTGTCCGTCCCGTGTCGCTGAATTATATCCTCCCATGTCGCCCTCTCCCCCCCCCCCCCATTCCCATCCCCCAGCGTTAACCGTCTGAATTTATTGTTAACACGTGTATCTTTGAACAATTTGCCCTTGTTTGGCGAAAGCGATTGTTTTCCTCCGCGTTCCTCCGTCCGCCAACAAAGCCTATCTCTTTTCATGTTCGACCAGCTTGACGTCCAGCGCTTCCGTCCTCCTTCCTCACCTACGCGTGGACCCATGAAGCTTTATGATTTCCTTTCCACTTTTCAGCCTTATATTTCCTCCATTTTGATCGTTCCGTTCCATTTCCAAACAGTTCAATCCTGCGACACCTGTTTTCCCGGGTGTCTTCCCTGCCCGAAGGCTTAGAGCATCTTCTTTTTTCCCCTTTTATTTTTCCTTACTCTAGGTAGACCATCTCGCACCATGATCTCCAGTGCTTTTCGTTTACCTCCCTCCCCTCGAACTTTCCCTTCCGCTCTTCGTCCGCGCTCCACATTTGTCCCTTGCCCTCCCAACCCCAACTAATCTCCGTCGTATCCCCATCACCAGTCTCTCGCATTCGACGTTTAATCTTGCTCTGTTTTACCTTTCGTCCCCTGATTTACCTTCCAGACCGCTGCTCCCCACTTCCTCATTGACATCTTCTTTCTTCCAACATCTGTTAAGACCGTTCAAGGCTCCTTTCTTCTGTCAAGGACTCAATTATTAACCACTTGTACATCTACCTCGACGGTGCCTTTTTTGTCCGCAACAACAAGCCTGTCTTTTTTTTTTTTTCATCCCTTTCTTGGGCCCAACACGATCCCACACCTTTTCTCGGTTTCCCTCTTTCCCCCTACTTCCGTAACCCATTTTCCCTCCTTTTTTCCTTTCCCGAATTCTTATCTCCCCAGAGAATCCCCGGATCACCTTGCGTGACCGCTCGTGAAACAGAACTTGCCCTTCCGCGTGTGGGTTCCCCCTATTCGTCGTTTTCTATTTCAAATTTTGACCTCCACGTCACGCTCAGCTTGACTTGATTTTCTGTTCTCCGGGAAAAATTCCGGGATTCTCCTGAATCCTGAAAACTACTTATTTTTTCTTGATGTGTTTTTTTTCCTCATCTTTACGTGCCGGGAAGCGCTCCATCGTCACCCCCCCCTTTTTCCCTCAACCACCCCATTATCTGGCGGGAGCAGGTTTTTTTTCGCCCCCAACTTTTCCCCCTTCCTTATAAGTTTATTCTAAATCTGCCGGTCTACATTTCTTTCAGTCACTCACACTACCCTTATTTACTGGCCAAAACGTATCAACAGTTCTAGTTTTTTTTTGTTCGATAATGAGTTCCACGCTGTCCGTTCTTTCCCATGAAGTGTCAGTCAATCCTTACCCGCAAGTTCAAGTCCCCATCCCCGCCTCAATTGGGACCTGGCACTGGACTCTTGTACCTCTTCCTACTCGCTTGGGGCCTATCCCCCCAAAGCTACGTGAAGAGGGGCGACCTACGTCGCCAATCGGACACACCGGACGAGTGACCGCGTGATTCATACGTAAAGCCCAGGAACACAGTTTTCTTGGCCTTGTTTTTGTTGTTTGTTTTAGTCTTTTGGCTGGTGTTTTTTTTGGTGTCGTTGTATGTGTATTCCGTTTTTTTTTTTTTTTTTTTTTTTGTATTTTTCTTTTTATTTTTATATTTTTTATGTTTTTTTTTTTTTTTTTTTTTTTTTTTTTTCTTTTTTGTTCCTTTTTGCCGTTTTTTTTTTTTTTTTCTCTTCTTCGGGACTGAAGATACCTACCTCCCTCTGTCTGGACATCCGCGTTCCTCCAATTATTTTTCCTGTCGTATGCCATTTCTTCGAGTTTTATTTTTCACCCTTGACAACCCCCCCCCCCTTCCCCCTCCTTCTTTCCCCTTAACCCTCCCCCTCCCCCCCACCCCCCCCCCCCAACAGTAGCCAACTCCCTTCCGCTCTATCCCGGCCTGTTCTCTTTCCTTTTTGTGTAGCTTTTTTCCCTTGAGCGACGTCTCCTGTACTCTTTTCTTACTGAAGTTAGGTCGCTTATGCCCCTTGCCGTCGCGTGCATTCGTCTCCACTGTTTTGTTTTTTCGGACCTGCACATAATGAAATTTGTCACCTCCTCCCTCAATTGCCTTTTTATCTTTGTCGCTCCCCCCCCCCCTTTACCATCGCCTTCGCGTTTTCTGACCTTCCGTTTGTTTAGTTTTTCTCCCTCGTGGTCATTTCTCCCGTGTGCGGTGACAACTAAAGTTTTTCTATTTTGTTCGCCTTCGAGCTGAGACTCAATCCCTGATCCTTCCCTCCATCTTTGCCTTACTCACTCTGCCTTCCAATTGTCCTTATCATTCCATTTTTCTCTTAAGCACCTTGCATTTCCTCCCCTCAGCTTTTGAGTGTCTTTCTGCTTGAGCGAGACCTCGTGAGTGAGATTTAATTCTTCTCTTACTTTCCTAGAAGGTCTCCGTTTCCCTTTCTCCGCCTATAAACTTAGGATGTAAGCATTTTTATCTCCGGATCTTTTTGTTCCGCCCACTGTATTCCCTCGATTCTTTTTTCCTACTTCCCAATCAAAAAAACCCCCCTATCCCTTCCCCTCGCCGCGATTAAACCACAGTTATGCCTTTTTCCGACTTTGCAACTTAATTTCACTTTAATCTTGTATTTTAACTTACAACTACATTCATCTTTCCCTCCCCTGGCCAAGTGTTTCACCTTTTATCTTAGACCTGTCCGTTCATTCCCTCTTCTTCACTAGTCTTTCTCTCTACCCCCCGTTTGTTTCTCGTAAGGTTTTCCTTCGTGTAGACCCTGAGCAATTGCCTTGCCCGCCCCTTTGAGTCTGGGTCCGCTCCTTCTTTTTGAGACCTTTTCTCGCGCCTTTCCTTTTTCGATCTCGCATTTCACCCCTCCTTTTTTCTTCCACTTAGATTCCTATTCAGTCTGCCTATCCTTTTTCTCGAAGTCCCCACTCTCCCATCCCCCTCCTCTGCACTTTCACCACTCATTGCTTCCTGTCATCATCGCGTCCCAGTCGCGTTTTTCCTTCATATCGTTTTTCCTCACCCTGCACAACACACCCTCAGGCTTCTTTGTGGATTTCCTTCTCCCCCCAACCCCCCCCATTTCCCTCAGTTTTCGACTCTATTTACACCACATTTTCCCTATCAGCTTGCGGGGGCGCGATTGTCCACTTTCCTGTAAAAATTTTGTTCGTATTTTTTCACCCGGGTTCGCTCAACGACCTGCTGTTTAAAAAACTACCCTCAACACTTCCGGTGAATTGTGCCGGTAAAGTATTATTTACTTTTTTCCTTTTTTCGTTATTGATATTTTTTTACCTCTCCGAACTTGTCTTTATTTCTCCCCCCTGGATAGCAGATTTTTTCTTTTTTCCCTAAATTCCGTGCCTGACTGTTAGCCCCCATCCCCCTTTTTCCGCCGGCTGTTCCCCTTGTTTTGTTCACCTTTCCCCGCACTTCTTTTTTTTTTTTCCGCGGTCAACCCAATTCCGTCCTTAATAAATTCTTTCCCGCAACTTGTCTTTTGGAACTTTTCCGACCTTCCTGCCAAAGGATCTCCCTCCTCTTCTTCCTTTCTTTGCATGACACGACCATTCCCTCTGTTTTTTATCTCGTTTACACTGATCTTCTGCTATTTCTGAATTCTGCCGTGGCCCATCCTCCCGTTCCTTTTTTTGTCTGCTTCGCCCTCTCCGTCTTGACCCCTCCACCTTTCTGCCTTTTGGAAATCTGAATTTTCGCCCTTCATAGAATTAATCCTTCCCCCTCTCAACGCCATTGTTTTTTCGACGGGAATCTCGCGTCTCTTTTTTCAATTCTTTTTTCTTCCTTTAATGACCCCATCCTTTTCATATCTTGCCGTCTTTCTCCGAAATCCCTCTTCTGTTTCTTTCTTGTTCATTTTTTCCCTTCCATTCCCCTTTTCCCTGGACCGTTAACCCCATTTTTATGTGTCTTCGACCCGAATTTCCTTTTTTCGTCATCCCTCACTCTAAGTGTTCCTGCATTCTGCCAACATGCCTCAGACGCGCTCCTTTAAGCTTTTGTTTTTTCGCCCCTGTTGCTATCGACATTTTGCATTTGCCCCGCCCCATTTCCCCTTATTTTTCCCGCGAGTTCCTCTTTCAAGGATAACGGGGTATGGACGACCGGCTCACCATGCTTTTTTTTTTTTAGCTTTATTTTCCTTCCACTCCAGATGATTTTTTCCAAAAAGTTTTTTCCGCTCCCCATTCCCTTATCTGAATCCACTTCGTGCTCCCCGCTAGGATTTTTGACATGCTCTCCCTCTATCCTCTTAGTACTGAATTACCAACAGGCCGTGTTATCTTCGGACCCAATGTACTCTTCTTTTTACCCTTTTCTTTCTTTTGTGACTAAAAACCTCTCCCTTTGACAAACCGAATTTCCCCCCAGATGGCATTCTCTCCAAGGGTTTCTGAGTTCTTTTTTCTTCCCCCTAGCGCCGAGGGTTTCCACCATTTGGGTGCACCTTTCTCCTTGATTCCTTTCTGACCGCGGTACTTTCCATTTGCCCGCTCCCCCGATGGTCCCTCATCTCGCGTAATCCTTTCGCCTCCATCTCCCCCCCCGAAGGTCACAAATCTTTTGGTTCCATTGTTCCTTTACCAGTGTGTCCCAGTGATGAAAGGACCCCTGTCTTCTTCCTGTTCCCGTCCCTGACTCCTCTTACCGAGTCGGTACGCTTGACGCCTACAGATACTTGTACTTTCGCTGGTTAGGCTTTTTATTTTTTTCCCTTCCCCCAGTGGCCCTGCTTCTTGTGCACCCTGTCGCCTCCCCCCCTTTTGACTCTTTCCTAGTCGTTCAACGGGTCTGTGTACATCCCTTTTTGGAGCTTTTATGATGTGTTTTTTTTTTTTTTTCCCCCACGTTTTCCTCCTGTGTTCTCTCCAACGTGAGATGCTCGCAGTTTTTTTTCAGTTTTTCCCTAACAAGTTTTTTTCGAACCCATTCCTTCTTTCTTCACGAGGCTTCATCGCGTGCTGCGAGATTCCCCCCTCCTAAATGCCTTTCCCGGTCTCAGACGCCTCTTCACTGTGTAAGTGACAGACTACTACTTCCTTCTTCTTATGTAGTAGACGATCCCGTTCTTTCTTCTCACCTTTTTTACTCCCTCTCTACCGGAGACCTGAGATTGTGAAGCTCTTCTTCCTCCTACCATCTTGTTCCCCAGTCCTCTGCCCCACACCTTCCCCTTATCCCCACCGCGCGGGTTTTTTTTTTTAATTTTAGCGACCTCCCTTTGTGTCCGTAGCACTTTCTTTACCCTCCTTCGGTGGTTGTGATTCTTCCTGCCGCGGGTTTTAGTCTTTTGTTTTTTCCGCAGAAGGGTGCCCTCACCTATGTTTTTTTCTTGCAATGAGTAAACTAATTCCCCTTTTGGGGTCGCCCTTTGTGTCGTGGCGGA
>Ga0179593_1693398_pt1 | contig 13646 bp, 29 predicted proteins | sample CZODoug2_1_08_16_FD_185931 | JGI IMG/M metagenome (GOLD analysis project Ga0179593, IMG submission 185931) | Vadose zone soil fungal communities from Angelo Coast Range Reserve, California, USA - CZODoug2_1_08_16fungal (PacBio error correction) | ecosystem: Environmental > Terrestrial > Soil >... | reverse complement strand
TATTAGACTCTTTCCCTTCCTCTCCTTTTTTCTTTCCTTCTTTTTTTTTAGCCGCAAATGAATAGAGCAAAGCCACTTCTCCCCTCCTTTTTCTTTTCCTGGGTCATCCCCTTCTGTTTCCCCCTTTCTTCTCCTTTTTCCCTTCTCTCATCTTTTTATTGAGGAAAAATATGAATAGGAAGTCCTTCTTCCCTTTTCTTTTCAAGAGTTAGCCTTCCTTTCCTTCCTTCTTCTCCGCATTTAGCATCAGTCGGTAGATAAGTATTTCTCTCCTCCCTATCCTTCTCTAGAAGATAGTTCCCTTCCCTTTTTTCCAAGCCCTCAGGTTTCCCCCCCTTTTTTCCCCCATCGAAGGGAAGATCGTTGATGGTTTGCCTTTTTTTTTTTTTCTCCCCCCCCCCATGAAGGAGCGCGTAAGCTTGGTGGTTAGTTCCCTTCCCCCCCCTTTTTTTTATAGTTTCGGTTTTTTCCCCCTCCTTACCCTATTTTTGAAGCGCTATGAGCCAGACCTCTTTCTTTCCTCCTCTTGTGAGGGAAGTAGCAAGAGAGCTTGGCCCCTCTTTTTTCTTCCGGTCATGCCTCTCCCCCCCTCTTTTTTCCTCTTGTCACAAAGGGCGTATTACGCGAGGACCCCCTTCCCCCCCCTTTCTCCCTCCAGCCAGATACTTCACGCAAACGTAATGTTCTTTTTTCCTCCTTTTTGCGGAACTTCTCTTCCTTTTTCTTCTCCCCTTTTTTTTCCATTCATTGGAATTTTCCCCCCCCCCCTTCCAATAAGAAGAATCGTCCTTTTCCTCTCCCTCTAAGGCCTCTTTTCTCTTTTTCTTGTTTAAGAACCGATTTAATTACTGTTTTCCCTTTCCCCCCTTTTCCCCTTTTTTTCTTCCTTTTTCTTCCAGGCGCCAGAAAGACTCCTTTCTTCCAAGATTTTTTTCCCCTCATTTCCGGCAAGATCTGGAATCTTATGTTTGTTTCCCTTTTCCTTTCTCTTTCTTTTCTTTCTCTGATTGAAGGATGAGGAAGGAGAAAGTCTTTTTCCTTCCTCATAACAACCCCGCCTCCCCTCTTCCTCTTTTCTTTTTCTTTCTTAAATACGTGAAAAAAACACCCCCCTTTTCCCCTCTTTTCCCTTCCTCGAAAAGAGAATTCCGAGAGACGCTGCTACCCCCCCCCCCCTTTCTTTCTGCTCCTTCTTTCCCCTTCCTTTTTTTCCCTTAGCGGGCCTGAGCATAAAGAATTGTTTTCCTTCCTTACGCCATTTCCCTCCCTTCCTTCTTTTCTGTTTGGAATCAACCATTCTCTCTTTCCCCCCTTCCTCGCGCAAATTCTGGTCGACGGCGGTTCTCCCTTCTTCCGCTCCCTCCTATTTTCTCTTTTTTTTCTCAGGACACCTTTTTTTTCCCCTTCAGGCTAATACAGTGAATAAAACGCTCCCTTTTTCCAATAACCGCTATTTCCCTCTTTCCCCCCTCTTTTCCCCTCTCCTTTTTTTCGAGAGATTGCGTTTAGAATCGTATACTCGGGTTATTCCTTTCTTTTCCTTTTCCTCTTTTTTTTTTTTGGCTTTCACGGAGTAGGAATGCATGTTTTCTCCCCTCTTTCCTTTTGTACCCTTCAAACCTTTTTTCTTCTTTTTTCTCCCCCCCTCATGATTTATGGGCCGCAGATTCCTCCCCCTTTCTCTCCTTTTACGTGAGTTTGAAGCAGACCTTCTCTTCCCCCTGCGTGGTTTCTCCCTTTTTCCCCCCTTTCCGGAATTAAGGTTTTCCCCCCCTTTTCTTTCTTCCCTCTCTTTTTCAAGGTAGGTTCCTCCTATAACTTCTTCTTCTCTTTTTTTTTTCTTATTCGCTTTTTTCCCTTTTCCCCCCTTTCCCTCGTATTTAGGCCGGTTTTTTCCTCTTTTTCTTTTCCCCTGAAATAAGGTCGGCAAATTGTTAGCGTTTTTTTTCTTTTCCTTTCCTTTTTTCTCATAGCCAGCAAGGCTGTCTATTTACCTCTTTCTTCCTCTCCCCTCATCTTTTCTCTTCCCCCCTCTCTCTGCAGGAAAATTGTATGGGGATATTTTTTTCTTTTTTTTCTCCCACGCGTGTCGGCCTTGCTGAGATGGTTCCTCCCCCCCCTTCTCCCCCCGCCAAATTGGTCCCCCCCTCCTTCCCCCCTTTTCTCCAAGGAATGGGAATAAGCAAGAATAGAAGAAGGCGTTTCCTCTTTTTCCTCTCTTTCTATGCTTTCGGATTTGCAGACGCTCCCCACTTTTACTTAGACTGCCTTTTTTTTCCCCTTTTCCCTCTTCCTTCCACCGCACATGAGTGTTGCTTTATTTTCTTTCTTCTTTTCTCTGCAGAGAAGACGGTTTCGCGTCTCCTCCCTTTTTTTTCCTTTTTTTTTTTTTCCTCTTCTATATTGTCCGCAAAAGTGATGCGTCTTTTTTTTTTCCTTTTTCTACTCCCTCCAGGCGGCGGGGACGTCTGGCTCTTTTTCTCTCTCTTTAGCACCTTTTTTTTATCTCCTCTTTTTCTCTCCCCACGGCAGTTGAGACGATGGACCGCTTTCCTTTCCCTTTCCTCCCTCCGACTGCGGGATGGAACCCCTTTTCCTTTCTTTTTCTTCAACACCTGCCTTTCCTAAACTAGACAACGTCGTAATTTCCCTCCTTTTTTTTTCTCCCACTGTTCGTTCGACTGTTTCCCTCCCCTTTTTGGATGAGCGCTGTTCCTTTCTTCCCTTTTTCTTCTCTCCCTTTTCGGGAGGTAGTTCGAGCATTCCTTTTTTCCCCTCTTCTTTTCTTCTCCCTCTGAGAAAATCGGGACGCCGATGCAAGATTTTCCTCGCAATTATCGCTTTTCCCTCCTTTTTTTTTTCCTTTCCCCTTTTTCTCACTACGAACAGCGAGTCGAACATTGCGGTCCTTTTTTTTTTCTCCCCCTCTCCTCTCCTTTCCGCGGAGCACCTGCTCCGGAAAGGGATAGTCTACTTCTTTCTCCCCTCCAGTTACTTAGTCCCCCCCCTTTTTCTTTTTTTTCTGTCTGAGTGACCCAAAAGGCATCTTAGGGTAGAGCCTCCCTTTCCCTTTCTCCCTTTTCCTCTTTGTCATTCGCAAAGGGCAGCAGAACGAATAGCCCTTGATATCTCTTTTCTCCCCCCCCTTTTTTTCTTTTCCCTGGGGCGTGACACTTTTTTTCTTCTTTTTCCCCCTTCCCTTTTTTGACCCGAAGATGACCGGTTGGAGGTCACTCTCCTTTCCCTTCTCTCTTTCCTTTTTTTTCTTTCCTCTACGGATGTGACAATGGACATTTATAGGGCTCACCCCTTTTCTTCTCTCCTTTTTTCTCAGGTCTTTCCTCTCTCAGCAAAGCAACTTCAGAAATGTCGGAACGCCTCTTTTTTCTTTTCTTTCCCCTTCTCCCTCCTGAGGAAAGGGGAGTACTTTCAAATCGATTCTCCCTCCCCTCTTTTTTTTTTCTAGAAGGCCCAACTTTCTCTCCTTCCTTTTCTCTCGACTCTGCAATCTATCAAGCGTGTAGTAGCCCCTCTCTCCCTTTCCCTTCTCGCATTTGAGATCGTTAGGGTAGATAAGTATTTCTCCCTCTTTTTTCCAATCCCCCCTTTTCCTTTCCCCCTTCCCTTTTTCCTTCCCCCACATCGGAATTTAAACATAAGGTGTCGAGTTGCCCTTCTCCCTTTTTCTTCTTTTTTCGCATATGAGCATCAGGAAAGTACAAGAATTTTTTCCATCCCTTCTTCTTTCTTCTTTTCAAGGACTTTCCCCCCTCTTCCTTTTCTTTTTCCTCCCCAACCTTACAGCAAAGATTGCGAAGTCAACTCTCCTTCTCTCCTCTCTCCTTTTCGCAGACGGCAAGCGCATGGAGGAGTCTTCTTTTTCCCCCTTCCGATCACGCCTGTCCCCCCTTCTTTTCTTCCCCCTCGTATCTCACAACGGGAGTATACGCGCTCTTCCTTCTTCCTCGTCCCCCCGATACTAAAGCAACAGTCCTTTTTTTTCCCCTTTTCCCCGTCCTTTCCCCCCCCTTTTCCCCTCTTTCACTTCAGTGGAATGGCCAAAACCCCCCCCCCCCCCCCCCCCCCCCCCCCAAAAAAAGGGAGAGGTCTCCCCCTCCTCCCCTTTTTTTTTTAGAAGCCACTCTTTTTTTTTCCCTTTTCCCTTCCCCCTTTCTATTGTTTCAGCACATGTAATTCCTTTTCTCTCTTTTCTCCCTTACCTTTCTGCCAGGGACAGCAAGACGACCCTTTTTTTTTTTCACTTACCAGCTCACTCCAAACCCAACTTCCAACAGCCTCATACAAATCACACCAAATATTTCTTCTCCCCCCCCTTTAAAACAAAAAAAAAAAAACCAACACCAACCACACAGAACCGCCTCCCCAAAAAAAAAAAACCCCACCACAAACAAAAAACAAAAACAAACCCACACAATAACTCCTCCAAAACCCAAAAAAAAACATACAAACACGCACACAAAAACAAAAAAAAAAAACAAAAACAAAAAAAAAAAAAAAAAAAAAAAAGGTGTTTGGGTTTTTTTTTGTTGTTTGGGTGGGGTGGGGGGGGTGGGGGGGGGTTGTTGTTCAAACAACACACAAACAACAAAACAACACCTGTTTTGGCGGGGGGTTTGTTTTTTTTTTTTTTTTTGTGGGGGGGGGGGGGTAGGAGACTTTTTCACCCCTTCCCCTTTCTTCTTTCCTCTTTCCCCTTTCTTCCCAGAGGAAGCTGCGAGAGTTATACGGAGTGCTCTTCTTCCTTCTCCTCCCCTTTCCCTCCCTCTTTTTTCGCAATAATAACACCCGAAGAAGCCTTTTCTCTCTCCTTCTCTTTTTTCAATCCGTTACTTTACCCCATTTGCCTGGGAATACGCTTCTCCCTTTTTTCTCCCTCTCCCCAGCGCGAGAAGCGAACGAAGAGTCCTTTCTTTTCTATCAGTCATCCTTCTTTCTTTTTTTTTTCCCTCCTTTGGAGAACATGAATTGCAGGTGCCCCTTCCTTCCCCTTTTTCGAAAGAGAGCACCATGAGGAGTCTTTTCTCCTCCTCCCATTAGTCCCCCTTTTTTTTCCTCCTTTCCCCCCGGCTCACGCGAGGGGTGACTGAGCGAGCTTTCCTTTCCCCCCCTCTTTTTCCTCTTCCCTACTCCGTAATAACAGAGAGAAAGGTGCAAGCGTCTTTTCCCCCCCCTCTTAAACGTCAACTCTTTTTTTGTTTTCTCCTCTTCCCCTTTCTCCCTTGATGGGTGAAGAGAGGAGAAAAGTTCTCTTTTCTCCTTTTCTTTTTCATGTTTTCCTTTTTTTTCCTTCGGATAAAGTAAACATGCGACTTTCTTCCCCCCTTCCCCTCCCTACTATCTGGAAGAAGATTTCCTCTTTTTTTTTTTTACAGTATTAACTTTCTCCCCCCTCTTTTATGGTGGCGCTCTTTATGAAGTTATCGAGGCACCCCCTTCTTTCTTTTTTTCCCCTCTTCCCGCTATTTGACGAAAGGTAGGGGTTCCCCTCTTTTCTTTTCTTCGCTTTTGATTTTCCTCTCCTTTTCTTTTCCTTCACCGGCGCCGCCAATGAAAGCGTATGCACAGGCAAATGTTGTTTTCTTTCCTTCCTTTTTCTTTTTTCATTGGACTTTTCCTTTTCCCCTCCTTCTCCTTTTTCCCCGGCTGCGGCGATAATGCCGACAAGTCTTTCTCCCTCCCTTCTCCTCTTCTCGGTCGCGGAACTTAAACGAGAGAAACACCCCTCTCTCCTTTTCCTTTTTTGGATACTCCTCTTCCCTGACGCAACGCGGTCGGCTTGCTTTTTTTCCCAGCAAAACGTATAGATTCTGATGTTTTCTTTTTTCCTTCCACAATCTAAGGTCTTTTCCTCCTTCTCCTCTGGCCTAAGAGGTTAATAATTCTGTCTCCCCTTTTTTTTCTTCTCTTTCCCTCTAACATTCCTACCTTTGGAAGACAATGAAGTCCTTTTCTTTTAGACTTCCTCCCCTTTTCACCCCCTCCCCCCATGAAGATGTTGCGGTGCCTCTTTTACTGGAGAGAGTGCCTATTCCCCTTTTTTTTTTTTTCTACGAGTTCTTTTTTCTTCCTTCCTTCCCCGTGATAGAAGGGTATGGGGCCTCGGATGAGCTTTTCTTCTCTCTTTTTCTTTTTCCTCCCGTCATCAGAGAGATGATCATAGTCTTTTTTTCTTTCTTTTTTTCCTTTTTTTTCTCTTTCTTTTTTCTTTCCCGACAGTTGAAAGAACCACCAAGCTGCTTTCTTTTCCCCTTTTTTCCCTTTCCCCTTCTCTGGGATCATATGCGCAGCGCAAACAGCAACGCTTTTCCCCCGTAAATTTTCTTTTTTTTTTTTTTCCCCCCTTTCCTGCTCTGGGACTTTTTTCCTTCCATTGGTGAAATGGGTCTGGATGTCCCTCTTTCTTTTCCTTTTTTTTTTTCGTAGAGAATGGAATTCGATCTGGATACTACACCTTTTCTCTCTTTTTTTTCTTTCTCCTTCTTTCTCAAGATTGACCTTATATCAAAATATGCTCGCTTCCACTTTTTCCTTTTTTTCCTTTTCTCAGAGTTTGCTGTTCCCCTCTTTCTTTCTCGTTCCCGAAAATGCGGAGTGGCGTGGCCTTCTCCCTTTTTTCTCTACCTCCCTATCCGTTCAGCGGAGCAATGCAAGAAGGGGACTCGTCCTTCCTCTTTTTTTTTTCAACTCTTCTTTTCTTCTCCTTTTTTTTGCAATGATAGAGTGACCCACCCTCCTTTTTTCCCTTTTTTTCTCAGTCGAACCCAAATTGCGCGTAAAAAATTGCCTTCCCTCTTTTTCTTCTATCTTTAAGCTTCCTTTTCTTTTCTTCTTTGGGGCGATGCAGAAGTTTTACGCGCAATGGGTGCGACTTTCCCTTTCCCTTTTTTGCCCTTTCCCCCCCTCTCGCGGAGCCGGTGATGGGCTATTGTGGGGATTCTCCCCTTCCTTCCCCCCATTTTCCGTAGTAAGTCCGTCCTTTCTCTTTTTTCCCCCGGCTCGATTTCTCGTGTTAGAAGCAATGAAATAGAGCCCTTTCCCCCCCCTTTTTTCTTTTTTTTTTTCCCAAGGGGTCATCAGCCTGTCGGAGGAAACAGGGAGTCCTATCCTTTGATAGAAGTCCCTATTCCTTTTTCTTTTCTTCTTTTCTTTTCTTTCTCGCCTTGCAATCTATGCAAGAGTGTAGTAGCCCAGTTCCCTTTTTTCCCTTTTTTCTCTCCATTAGGTCAGCATCAGCCCAGGTCAGCCAATGGATTCCCCTTCCTTTTTTCTTTTTCAACCTGCTCTTTTCCCTTCTCCCCCTTCCGTTGTCGAGTTTGAAATCGCCTTTTTCTCTTTTTTTCTCTTAGCCATAAGCAGTCACGACTTTTTTTTCCTCTTTTTCTTTTTTCGGTCCCCTGTTCCCCCTTTTCTTTTTCCCTTCCTCCCCGATTGGCGAAAAGTAAAACGTCCTCTTCCTTTTCTCTGCGATGATGCCGTTTCTTCTTCTTTTTTTTTATATGATTTTTTTTCTTTTTCTTTTCTCCCCTTTGCCGGAAATATACTACATCAGTAAAAAGGCTTTCTCCCTTCCTTCTTCTTCTTTCCCCCTTGCCTTGCAGCGCCGCCAGTAACCCGAATACTAACGCAAAACGTTCCTTTTTTTTTTTTTTTTTCCAGCCATGACCCTCCTTCTTCCCTTCTCTTTTCCGGTCTGCAAACCTCCCCCTCCTTTTCTCCTCTGAACAGATTCAGGCCCTCGGCGTCGATTTTTTTTTTTCCAGCCCTTTCCTTTCTTTTCTTTTTCCTCCTTTTCTTTCCAGGAGAAGAAAGCCGACACTCCTTTCTTTTCTCCCTCTCTTTCCTGAAAACCATATCACAGAAAAGTTTCTTCTTTTTTTGGAACAGTCCCCCCTCTCTCTTTTCCTTTCTCTTTCTTTCGAGATGCGGATGGGACAGACTTGCGGCTATTATTCTTCCCCCCTCTTTCTCCTTATCTTACAATGACAGTGCAAAGGCTGACCGTCCTTCCCCCTTTTTGGAATAAATACTTTTCCCCCTTCCTTTTTCCCCCCTCTCATCCGCGAGCGAAGCGAAAGCCTCCTCCCTCTCCCCCTCTCCTTTTTCACCGGACGTGCGCAAATAGAGGGCCTTTCTCCTTTCGATGCCCCTTCCACCCCCCCTTCCCCGTTTCCGAAGATAACTGTAAGAAAGAAGAGACCCCCCTTTCTTCTACCACCCCCCTTTTTCTCCCTTCCCCTGCATAGCGACATTCGGTCGATTTTTTTTTTTTTTTCTTTCCCCCTCCTATGCGAATGAAGAAGAGAGGGCTCGTCTTCCCCTTTTTTTTTTTCAGGCCCTCTTCCCTTTCCCTTTTCCCCCTCCCTCCCCAATAACGCGAAGTGATACGATTAGAAAAGCACTCTCCTTCTTTCTTCTCTTCTTTTCTAATAGTATCACTCGCGGTTATTGAAGTGATAGGGTTGCTCCTTTCTCTCTTTCCGGAGTAGTTCTTATTTCCCTCCTTTTATGTATAGAGCACTTCTTCTTTCACAACTAGAGTGAGCAGGGGATTTTTCCTCCCCCCTCTCTTATCGAAGCTTCTTTTCTTCTCGTTGAAGACGAAATCGCCTTTTTTCCTTTTTTTTTTTTCTTTCTGAAAGTATAGTAGGAAAAGACCCTTTCTCCCCTCACTCTTTTTTTTTTCCTCCCTTTTTTTTCAAATGATATGTTACTTTCTCCCTTTTTCCATCCTCTGCGCGAGAGGAGTAGAGGTGCTCGACCTGGTCTTTTTTTTTTTTCGTGCTTTTTTTTTTCCCTCATTGGGCAAGGCGGTCATTGGAATTCATTTTTCCCCCTTTTCTTTTTCTTTCTTTTTCTATCCGCAGGATGTCTATCATCACCTCCTCCTCCTGGTAGGCGTTAACATTCCCCCTCCTTCCCCCCCTCTTCACAGATAGGAACTGTTGGATAGGTTTTCCTTTCTTTTTCTTTTTTTTTCCTTGAAGCAAAAGTATAGATTATGATGGTGCGTCCTCTTTTTTCCCCCTTTAAAAACGTCCCTTCTTCCATCCCTCCCTCTCTTCTGAAGACGGTTAAAATGATGAATAAATGGTCTCTTTTTCTCTTTTTCCTTCCTTCCCTTAAATGAAGGAAAAATGTAAATTAGAAGGACAAGTTTTGTTTCTTTTTTTTTTTCTCTTTTTTTTCTTCATTTGGTGCTTTTTACTTTGTGTGTTCTTGGTGCATGGAGGCCTTCTTCCTTTGTTCCGGTTCCTCGCTCCTGGTTGGACGCCCTTCTTTTGCTCTTCTCTTTCTTTCGCAAAGTGATTTTGGCATGGCCGGAAGGGGGCCCTCTTTCCTTTCTTTCCAGAGTCTCCTTTCTCTCCCTCCCAGGGCAAGGAGAGCGACGTTCTTTCGTCCTCTTGCCTCAACATCTTGAAAAGATTTCCCTTTTGGAAGGGAGAAAAAGCATTTTGGTTTTAAGGGGGGGGGAGTCCCCCCCACTAGGTAAATTTTTTTCTTTTCTCCACTGCAGGTGGGGTTTTCTCCGATGGTTTTCAGGATCTCCTGCACCGAAAACCAGAGGGAATAAGAACATCTTTGTCTTGAAAAAAGGAGATTTTCCTGAGGACCGCTTTCTTTCACTTGTTCTGACGCCTTCCCCAAAAGAACAAAGCTTCTTCCACGGAGAGCCCCCCCCCGCCTTTTCCCCCCTTTCCGGGGTTTTTTCCCCTTTCTTCTTGAAAAGTAAGAGTTTTGCAAGGGGAGTGTTGAACTCTTTTCTTCTTTTGTTCTGCGAATGTTTTTCTTTTATGACTGACCCTTTTTTCCCGACCGTTTTGATAGCGAAATGCGTGTTCCCCGAGCTGCCTTCTTTTCCCCCTTCCCCCTCTTGCAGATTTTTCTTTCCCTCCCCCTCTAGGGAGAAATAGGGCGGCCTCTCCCTCTTTTCTTTCCTTCTTTTTTCCCATGTAGAGAGGGAAAAGCTTTTTCTCTTTTTTTTTCGACATTTTATTTTCCTTTTTAGCCCCCTTTCCTCCCCCCTCCAGCGGGTACGAAAAGGGAGGAATTTTCCTTTCCTTCCCTCTCCCTCGAGCCGTTTACGCGGTTAGCAACTGCTCCTTCTTTTTCTTTTTGAGCCCGATTCCCTTCCCTTCCTTTCCCCTCCCCCCCACAATAGCCATTCCGCATCCGCTCTTTTTTCCTTTTCCTTTTTTTTCATTTTTTTCTCCCGTCCCGGTTGCAAAGCCGTAGCAAGTCTCCCTCTTTTCCCAAGGCTTAGACTTTTTTCTTCCCCCACCGGAATCGAAATGATCTATATAATTGTACTCCTCCCTTTTTTTTTTTTTTCCTTGCAGATCCTTTTATTTTCTTTTCCTCCTCAAACTTTTTTTTTTACGAGGAAAGTGGGTTTCCTTCCTCTCTCCCGCCCTTTTTTTTTTTTCCCCCCTCCCCCTTTATGCCGGGGAAAGGGCTATTGTGTTTCCTCTTCCTTTCCCTTCCCCTCTCTGGCTCAAAATGGAGGACGGTCCTCTTGTGGGTTGCTTTTTTTCCCCTTCTCCCTATTTATCGTTGTTTTAAGGGCCGTCCCTTCCTCTCCCCCTTCCTTCTTTCTTCACGGATGGTAGTAGGGTTTTCCCCCTCAGTACCTGTCCGCTGAGGAACCTTTTCCTCCCCTCCCTTTCCCCGCGAGCTTGTAAAGCGGAAAGATTTGCCCTCCTTTTCCTTTCCGATCCCATTCTTTTTTTCTTCCTTTTTTCGGAGCCCAGAGCCGAATTCCATGCTCGAATTTCCCCCCCCTTTTTTTCCCCCCCGCCGACATTTAGCGATCCGAGGGTCCTCTTCTTTGGATTCCCTCTTTCTTCTCCTTTTTCTTTTCCCCCCACATCAGACTTTACACATTAACGTTGTCGAGTTTGACCTCTCCTTTTTTTTTTCTCTTTTTCCCTAGCCAGTCACGGAATTGTTTCCATCACCGGAAGGCGGCGCGTTTTTTTTTTTCTTCTGTTAACTATCTTTTTTCTCCCCCCCCTTTCTTTTCCCTCCCACACCGATTGGAAGCGCTATTGAGCATCGCTTCTCCTTTTTTCTTTTTTTTCTCTCCCCCTTCTCCTGGCTAATACGAGGGAAAAAGAACCGGACGGTCTTTCCCCCCCCGTAAACCTTCCCTTTTCTCCTTTCTTTTCTTCCCTTCTTCACCAGAGAACACCGCTGATCTGCGCGCTCCTTTTCCCCCTTTCCCTTTGGGTCAGAGAGGTTACCCTTGGCGAGGCGCCCCTTTCCTTTTTTTCTTGGAATCCCCCCCCTTTTTTCTTCCTTTTCTTCCAAGTGATGCAGAAGGATGAACCCCTTTTTTTTTTTCTTGCCAGTCATTATATTGTTTCAGCCCCCCCCTTTTTTTCTTCTAGTGTTTGTCTTTCCTCTTTTCCCTCCATTCCCAGGCGAATGAAACCCTTCCCTTTCTTTCTTCCTTCTTTTTGTCTAGCGGGAAGTGAAGAGACGATGACGTCTTTTTTTTTCTTTCTCCAGCCTTCTGTTCTTCCCTCTTCTTTCCCCCCCCCTGAAGCAATTGCCGACCTGTCCAATGCCCTTTCCCTTCTTCCCCTTTGAAAGAAAAAACCATTGCCTTTTTTTTTTTCCCTCCTTGGAGCCCCATTTTCCCTCCCTTTCCCTCCTCCCTCATACGATCCTTGATGGGGATAGAACAGCCCTCCTTTCCTCCATACGGGAATGGCGAATAGAATTGGGTCATCCCCCTCTTTCTAACTGTCCTCCCCCTTCCCTTTTTTTCCCCCCCTGTTGCGATTCTGGCTTAAAATCCCTCCTTTTTTTTCCTCTAGGCGGAAGATAATCATTTCCTCCTCTTTCCTTCTTTTCTGAGCCGCGAGGGGGCTAGAGACACAGGCTGCTGCCGGCCCTCCTTCCCCTTCCCCCCTCTCGCCGGTGCTAAGAGATTAAAACAAATCACTTTCCCCCTCTTTCCTCCCAGATTTTCTTTCTTTTTTCTTTTCTAGAGATTGCGTTTCGAATCGTATCACTCGTTTCTCTCTTTTTTTTTTTTTCCCCTTTTCCTACGATGTGATGCAAGGAGTAGGACTTTTTTTTTTTTTCTAGAGCCCCCCTTCCTTTTTGTGCCAAAGAACATGATTATAGGGCCTTTCCCCCCCTCCTTGGTCGCGATGAAGGGGAAGTGAGTTCCTCTTTCTCTTTTTTCTTTCCCCTAAGCTCCTTTTTTTCTTCCCCTCCCCTGTCCTTTTCAGGTGATAAACAATTGCGGCTTTCTTCCTTTTTCCCCCTTTTCTTTGGTGGGGACACGGAGCGTGTTCTCCTCCCCCCCCCCTTTTTTTTTTTCTTTTTTTCCTTCCTCCCTGGCGCCCCAATGACTCCTCTTTCCCAGGCAAATGGTGGTTTATTTCACTTCCTTTTCCTTTCCGTTGACCCTTTCCTTTCTTTTTTCCCCCTCCCCTTTTCCTTCGTTGCTTTTTTCTTCTTCTCTCATAAGATAACCGAGAGCAGAGTATCTTTCTTTCTTTTTTCTTATCCTTTTCCTTTTTCCTCCCCCTTTTCTTTTTTCCAATGACGCAAAACGCGTGTTCGGCTTGATGAGCCTGTTCCTCCTTTCCCTCCCCTCCCCCTTTTCTTGAAAACAAAGGAATTAAATGTATGTGCCCCCTTCTCCCCTTTTTTTTTTTTTTCTAATCGATCTTTCCTTCCTCCCTGGTAGACAATGTTAGCGATTTGCAGGACCCTCTTCTCCATTCCCTTTTCCAATTCGAAGGAAAGTCGGGGGATTTTCTTTCCCCCCTTTCTCCCACAGAAACTGATTTTTTTTCTTTTTCTTCTTCCCGATCAGAGCAGAGGTTTATGTTAAGGTCCCCTTCTTCTTTTTTTCATAGTCTGCGCTTTTTTTTTTTCCTTTTCTCGCCGGGTATGGTGCCCGAGGATGAGCCTTTCTTCCCTTTTGCTTTTTCCCCCTTATCATCGATTTGCTCAAGAGAGTCAATCGTTTCTTTCCTTTTTTTTTTTTCTATTCCCTTCTTTTTTTTCTTTTTTTTTCCTCCCCCATCTTGACGCGCCGCTGCCGGTGATGGAAAAAAATTCGTTATTTTTTTCCTTCCCCCCCCCCCTCACTATCCGTCCAACGAGATTTAAAACTCGCCTCTTGTTCTTCGAGGATTAGCCCTCTTTTTTTCTTCTCCCCCTTGGATGACATGGGCTGGATGATTACTTTTTTTCCCCTCCCTCCCCTTGCGGGAGAGTCGTTCAGGAGAATGACCTTTTTTCCCCCTTTTTGCGCTCCGTTTCTTCTTCTTTTCCCCTCTTCTTTCTCTCAAATCTTCTCCTTTAAAAGCTGCGATTATTCTCTTTTCTTTTTTTTCTCTCTTCCCTTGCTGAGGACCAATGTTCAGAAACCTCTTCTTTTTTTTTTTTTTGCTGATATGCCTTTTTTTCCCTTCCTTTTGTGCACCTGACTCGGCAGGGAACTAGTCTCCTCCCTCACTTTTTTTTTTTTCTTTTTCCGTCTTAGATAGGCAGCAATCCCCACAAGAGCCACCTTTCTTTTCTTGACCACGCTTCTTTCGTAGAAAGTCGCACCCAATTGCGGTTCCCCCCCCCTTTTCTTTCCCTCCCCGTAATCTCCAATG
>Ga0179593_1566394_pt1 | contig 13646 bp, 12 predicted proteins | sample CZODoug2_1_08_16_FD_185931 | JGI IMG/M metagenome (GOLD analysis project Ga0179593, IMG submission 185931) | Vadose zone soil fungal communities from Angelo Coast Range Reserve, California, USA - CZODoug2_1_08_16fungal (PacBio error correction) | ecosystem: Environmental > Terrestrial > Soil >... | reverse complement strand
CGAAAATGTGGCGGGTTTTCACTGCCCCCAAGATAGACGCTAAACTATCCACCCCCGTTATCCCCCTTTCCGTCCGGGTCTTCCTCGACTTCTTTTTTTTTCATCCCGCGACCAGTGTCTCTGGTTTTATCATCGGGTTCATTTCTCGGTTACAAAGCTGATTTATACCACTGGTAAAACGTTAATTCGCACCCCTCAATGGTCGCTCCGTTATTGGGGCGCAAACGGCCCACCCCCTCCTGCCTCCTTTTTCGAACCTTCGTCTATTTTTTTGGTCATAAAAGATCTTTCCTCCCCCTACGTATCAAATCCCCCCAATACCTCTAAGACCAATAGTTTCCGTTTTCATGACCACCCTGGACACCTCCTCTTGCCTTTTTATTCTTTATTTCTTTTCGTACTTTGACCCCTAAGCCCACCGCATGGACAAGTTCGGCTTGCTACTGCCGCTTGACTTTGTAAAAGCAGAACGATCTAAATGAGCTTTCCTTTTATTTTCATAGGGCCCCCTTTTCCCCGTTCAGATACACTAGAAGGGTTTCCTCTTCGCAAATTGTCTTTCGTTTCGACCGCATGCCTATGACATGCTTTTTTCCCTCAAATTCGGAAGGTCCCTCCCGTTTTTTTCATAACAGGCCACCCCCGTTGGCACTATTACCATTTTCCCGACCGCGTACCACTTTTTTTGCGACCAGATTTCTTCTTGAGGCCCACTGATTTCCCGCGTAGAATCAAGAGTTTCAAGCCTTGCTTTCTTCTGGAGGAGAGCATATCTACCCCGAATCAACCTCGATGGAGAGGTCGTTCCTCGAATACGCAGTTGTGAGTTTCCCACGGTGTGCTTTGTGGGTTTCTGATAGCGTCTTTCGCGTATTTAATCGGACAAATATCAAGGTTATGCGTTATTATTGTGCCTGGTCGCCGACGAGGGAGTTCTCCAGGCGTGTCCCTTCCCGTTTCAATTTCATTACCCCCGCTGGTCCCTTTCTTTTACATGTCCTCAGCGAAACTGTCTCGTGCACGAATAGTGAGTAACCTTTTGGTGAGCCGTCAAAAGAATCTCACACCCTCGGAAACTAGTTTTTCGCGTGTTTTCCTTTATTGTCGGCTTCCCGTGTGTTTTCCAGACCTTGTATAACCCCCCTTCTTGCAAGACGCCTCAAGGGGTCACGAGCGACGACCTTCTCATCGTTCGGAATGCTCTCCCACCCACGGAGTGTCTTACTTTGACCCTCTAAAAATTTTCCATTTTCCCTATCGCTATGGTCTCCATGGGTAGCATTTTCCCCCCAGTCAGAGTGCAACTCTACGTTCCGTAGAATCCCGTGCGATGGTTTCCACTAAATTAATTCCTGGACTTCTCGTGCCTCACGAAGATCTTCCCCTGTGACTCCATCAATTCGCCCCGGTCAATCTCTCTCCTTTCTCCCCTTTTGTTGTTGTTTTGATCTCTCCCGAGCCTTTCATTTATGTCGTTTCTATTCTTCGCTGCGTTTACCCCCGCACCAGGTCTTACTTTGTTTGCCACTCCTTGTTAGTTCCTCTTTCACAGTCCCGGACCTCGGCTTTTCCTTCGGGAACCCCCCTTTTGTATGTTGGTGTGGCTTGCCCTAGCGATTGGCCCACATTGTACGGGATTGTTCACCCATGTAATAAATATCGGCCACCTTAGCGTTACTTTCGTCTTCGTCTTGTCGGTGTCGTTGCCGATTGTTACGATGACTGCCATCTTTCCTTCTACCGCCATTAGCTCCTCCTAGAACCGCCTCCGCGAATGTTTTGGACGTTTACCTATTGATCCTGTCGTTGTCTCCCTTTCTCTACGGGAACATATACTTCCTTACCTTTCGGTTTTGCCCCTTCAACTTTTCCTTTCTTATGGGTAGAGTCTTTTCACGAGATCCTTTTTTTTCTTCTTTTCCACTTCGTCGTGGACTAGCGATGGAGTGCGACTCTCCCCCTCATTTTATGACTGAGCGTAACTACCAGTCGACACCCGCGGCATTGGTTTACCCGCAATGCCCGAGTTCTCACGGTCTCTAGTGCTCGGCATTTTTCCCATTTTTTTCTGTCCGATGCAATTCTCGGTTCCTTTCACCCCAATGACCGCTAGGGTGCTACCTCTTTATCATCTTTTTTCATTTTTCCCTCAACGAGCCTCGTTACCAACCAATTTCCCGGGTTTTGATTTCACTCGACACTGTTATGTCAATGATTCCACTTAAGTTTTTCGCCCCTTTTCTTAGTTCAACTTTTGTTTCACTCCTTGTAGTGTTGAACCACCCCATTGTCTTTACCTTTGCCCTACCGCACTTTATTGGCCCCCCTGTTTTTTTTCTCCGCTTCCAGGCCCTTAAGAGAAGGTTTTTTCCTTCAGCTCTTCCTCACTCCCTTTTTTTTCAGGCGATTAGTCTTGCCTCACTCCCGCATTCTTACTCTCACGAGTGAAAATGTGAGTCCATTTCTTTTTGGATTTTTCTTCGCCCCCAGCCTGCCATGTCTTGTTCCCCATTTCATTAGACCGCATATTTGAACTAGGCTTATTTTTAGCAGTTATGGCCCCCTTCCGGATACCCGATTAGTTGATCAACCCAAGCAGCGATCTTCGCGATGCTTAATGTGTGCGGCTCGGTTTCTTTTTCACACTCTAATGGTGCCGAACGTGACCCCCTTTGTCGGTGGCGACGTTGCTTTTGTCCGTGTCTCCTTTCAGCTCCTCGTTTGGTTTGCATCCGAGAGAAATTAGTCTGCAACCCACCGCCCGCGTGAAAGGTGTCCCCGCGCCCAGCAGGGTCGAGTTGAAGTCCTTCCAGAGCCTTTTGCTATGGGGGTGATCTGCTCTGGCTCTTTCCCCCTTTCGTTTTTAATTGAAACACATGTCTTATCCCGAGTATCTCTCTTTCACCATACGTTTCTTGTATGAGTGCTGGCAAGGGATCCCAATTAACGCCTGTTTCTGACCCCGTTATCGGTGTGGACACAGTTAGAACTTACCAAGACAATAAGGGAGGAATACAAACGAGTCCCTTTCTTTTTTTAATTATTTAAGTGAACCCCCCTTTGTATTGACTACGAGTCTAATGTCTTTTGTGGTACTGCATACGTCGAATTCGGGAAGGGAGCTCTGAGGCCAGTGTCTGCTATAAACCCACACTTCCTTTAAGATGACGTCGCCCGCACCTGGGAGTTTCCCTCAAGGGGACTTTGGCATTTTGAATGAAATCCACTTCTCCCCCCCATGACGCATTCCCGGAAGACTCCAGCTACATTCGTTTTTTTTTGGGCTGACTTTACTCCTAAAAGGACATCACTTTATTCAACCCCCCCCGCCACCTTACGGCCATTCAGGCTTCCTGACAGAACCCCCTGTACGCGACCACCTCTTCCTCTCTTTTTGGGATCGAAGCCACGCATACCCCCCCTTTTCCCTTGCTGGGATTACTTCCGGCTCTTCGTGTGCCCCACAACATTCTATCTCAGATCTTATGTTCAATAGGGAGACCTACCTGAACAGAAAGTCTCCACTGTAATCTTATGAGGCAGATTTCCGTCTCCAAACTTGGTTTCCAATTATTCTTAATTTCCAGAATTTCGCCCCTGCTTGTGCCCCCCCCTTCACCCTCAATCTCTTCACTGTCACTCTGACAACTTTCTCACATCACGGTTTGTTTTTAATACATTGACTTTCTATCATCGACCGAGCCTTGTGTGGTACCGACCCTGATTGGGAGGCCTTTCTTTCTCGAACATGGCCTCTTCTTTTTTTATCACCCTCCTTCAGCAGATTGCCTTTTGGTCGGTCGTTTTTTCGCGAATACAGAGACGACCCGACTTCAGCGTTCTCTGCCTTCTCCTTTACTCTCCTGCACTGCAGTGCTCGGATACCCCTCGTAGGTTCTTCCCGACCCGCTATTCCCGTGTTCACGTATTTTTCCCTCTCACAAGAAGGTATTTTTGGCGGATTGAACTTTGGGTCGCCCTGCTTGTGATTTCTCCAATTATAGCTAGTCACCTCCTCCGTGGAAACCTTCTATTCCGAGTTTGTTATTAACCAAGAACCAATGTGCCTCCTATGAACCCCCGTTCAAGCGTTTCCCGGGACTCGTAAAGTACCTTGTTACTTGCTCGGAAACAACCGAGTTATCCCCCACCTCAGTAGGAACCAAAATATGACCCCTATTTCCCTTCGCGCTCGGTGTTTTTTTTAGGCCCTGCTTGATAGAGTGTCAACCTTAAAAAAGCTGTCAACCCCACCAATGACGAACAGGCCGTCCCTTCTCTTTCCACATGCTACCTTTCTCTCCCCCCAGACTCTTTAGGACCACGGTTGAAACAATACTCCATAGTGCACGCATAGTGCAACTCAATAGCTTTTTGTTAACCTCCGCTGTGGCCCTGAGGCGCTGTGAAATGTAGGTTCTGAGCTACGTGCGGTGCTTTAATTACCATTCCGAGGAGTCCTGTAACTGCGAAGATCGAATAGAACCTGCCTCCCTTCCCCAAGTCTTGCATCTCTTCTATGTTTCCTCAATTTTGGTGGCGCGGCAGTATTCTTTCTTCCATTTAACTTCTGCTCGTCAGAGTCTTATCCCAGTTGCCCTCGATAACTTTTTCTTGAACCCCTCAATTCTTCTCGTAATCGTGAGAGCCTTTTTCCTTTTTTTACCGCTGCCCCCCCGTCCCTGAGTGCTGGCATATTCGCGGGACCTTCTTCCTAGGTCCTAAAGTTTTTTTTTTCTTGCAAGTTCCGACGACGAGCGTTGTGTCGGTTTCGCTTCTCTCACACGTCGGTCTTTCCCCTGATGTTGCGATGCCTGTTGAGAGTTATGTTTTTCCCCAAGCCCTGGTTTACCCTCTCCTCTAATGTACCATTTCTCTCGGGTATCTTTAGATCACTTGCCCACTTTACCTTTTCACTTTCGTGCCCGTTCCAATATGGTTCTGGTATTCCCCCCCTTCTTTTGCTGTCATTGGATTCCATTTCACGGAGACCTTGGACTTTAGCCTGACATCTTTGTCCCTTCAAATCTATCGCTTCTCCCCCACCTTGATTCGTTTGCAGACTACTGCGAAAGCTGTAAGGTGCCTCCCCCCACGCCTACGTTTTTCCGGTTCCCCAAGCCCCCCCCGTTTGTTTCGTCGTTTCGTTCTCATCTTTTTTCTCCGGTCTCCTCTACATTGCAAGTTGTTTCCCTTGTGTTTGCGACTTCTGAATGGTGATCATCTTTTACCCTAGCCTTGGTTTCGTTAACCCCCCTCTTTGTTTCAGCCGACCACTGTTCCTCAAAGGGATACCCCGATTTGCCTGCCTTTTGTTTTAATGAGCTCCATTCCTACATTCGTCCGACACAGCCCCCCCTCTTTATGTTTCCTGCGGTCTAAAGTACTTTCATTCTTTTTGGTGACCCCTTAAGTTTTGCCTCGCGTCCGTTTCCCTACGGTATTGAATGAACGTCAGTTTTTCTTTACCAGAGACAATTCTCATTTGCTAGCCTCTTTCTTTGACCTCACTAAGCCACTCCGTGTTTTTTTTTGCCCCATTGGTCCATCGGGGGTTGCTTTTGCGCCAGTCTAATCTATGTTTATTCTTTAGGCTTCCTGTCCGGGTCCGGTCTTTAACGTGATATTCTCCCGAGGTATTTAGCCGACTCCTTTTTCCCTCTGTGCTGCCCCCAAAAAAAGACGGCACAGGCTTTGGGACGCCTGCTATTTCTTTCGTTCCTTGTTGATTTCACCACCTGCCGCTTTTTCTCACCGTCTCCGGTCGGGATAGGTTTCGTAGTTTCCCTTTGTCTTCCCCCTTAGTATAAATATGGTGCTAGAGGAACCAAATATGAGCCGTTCACACCATGAAGACCTGTCCTAAGAGATGGTATCGAAATCCCTACCGTGACTCTTGGTTTTTTCTTTTTTTCGTAGCCCGTAGTTACTTTTTAGTCTTTGGCCCTTGACAAAGCCCTGCCCCCCTTCCTCCCTTCTTTTCTCTTAACTGTTTTTTCTTTCTTAGATAGTCCTACTGTCTTTGCCGACAGTGGATTTGGTTTTCCCTTCCCCCTCTTTCTGATGGTTCCTCACGAAGAAACTTTTGGTTGCGGATTTCTTCCAAATCCTTTTCCACAGTTTTGGCTCCCGTCATATTGTTTCACTTTCTTTTAACAGTTCGCCCTCCACGCTAACCTCTCCTGTTTTTCTCCAAAGAAATGAGATTCCTTCACGCAGTACTCAGTGTTCCGCCTCTCCCCCACCTCTCCTCTCCAGAATTCTTCCTTATCTTGTTGCCCTTAACCGCTTTACTAGGACTAGACATTTAAACCCCCCCCCCCAACTCCGGCTCTTCTTCTCCCCTTCCCCGACCCAGCGCACCTAGAAATTCCTCTCTTTTCCCTTTGATCCCTCCCAGCCCCCCGCCGGGTTTAAGGTTGTGTTTTAATTGTATTTTAGGTTATTCAATCCGATTACCCGACCAACCGAAAGTTTTAGAGGGAGCCCCCCCTTCCTCATTTCCCTCCCCTGTCCTTCCCCTATTTCCGTCCTGCCCGCGTCGCACAACTGAGTTCCCCCGTATTTTCCGTACCTCGTGCTAGGTATTTTTTTTTTTTTTTTAAAGGATCAGCCATTTCTGACTTGGTCCTAAAGGGGCCACCCCCCTTCACCCTCCCTTTTTTAATCATTGACATTGCATAAAGTTGGCTCCTCGACATCTTTTATTCCTTTTTCCCCCAGCGCTGTTTTTCCACGAAACATGTTTTCTCTGTGATTATACGAGCTTCCAGATCTTTTCTTTTTTATGTCGTCGGCGAATCAGACGGGAACCCCTTCTTTTCTCTTCCGGGACTGACTGTCTTTTGTCCACGTGTCTTGTGTTTTTCGGGGTTCCTTCTTTCTTCCCTATGTTTTCGAGTAGTTCATCGCTCAAAACGAGGTGAGTGCATAGCGCCTCTTTTTCCCTTTTCGCCGACGATGATTTGCTCGTAAATCACTCCTTCTCCCTTCGTTGACGGACCCGCTACAGACGCCCACCCTACTAGCGCCCCCCCTGTTTTTTTTTTCGTTGCACGCATAGTGAAATTGTTTAATGTTCCTTTCTTGCCAAGATACTGGTTTGTTCACGAATTCGTTAAAGCCTTTTTCCCTTCGTTCTTTTTCTATGTTTCTTGTCCCCGCTCATTATGGTACCTCCCTCGGTCAACCCTTCAGTCTGAACGACGACCGTTTCTCTTTCCAGACGGAGCGACGCTACCTGCTCTTCGCTCTCACCTTTCCTTTGTTAGGACCCTGTTGAAAAAATACCGTCTCATATGGCCTAGTTATTTTCATTAACCCCTCTTTTTTTCCGTACTTTGTTAACTGGTTGTCCTCGTGACCTATGGACGAGAATGATCTTCTGGTTCCACGACCCCCATTACCCGAGGACCTTTCTAAACATGATCTCAAGTCATAGTCTAGTCCCTACCTTTCTTTGCAGAGCTCTTGGTAATCCCTGGTTGTTGTTCATCGATTCCCCCGAGCTGGTTTGTCGTCCTCTTTCTTCCCCTCTTCGTTATGCCTTTATGATCACTCTGGTCGGGAACCCACGCATTGCTCGGACTTTTTTTCACCCTGCAGGGAACTAGAGTCTTTGACCTTTCAACCCCCCCCAGTTTCTTTTTTCCCTAAGTTTTTTTTTCCCGAGTTCTGAGGTCTTTTTTCCCCCCCTTTTTCTCTCAGAATCCGTGGTGGCTTGACGTATTATCTTTTCCTGTTCTTCCCGCTTTCTCTTTCCGTGCCGGTGTTTGTTTGCCGTGTAGGTTGCAGCCCCACTTTTGTTTTTCCTCCCAGTACCTAGAACCGCGCCCTTAACTCGTTTTTGGGGGTGCTTTTTTTACTTCTTTTGATCCGTCATTTTCATCCCTTTCCTTCTCCTTTTGTAATATTCTTTCAAAAACCCTCTCTTCCCCCGTTTTGTTCGATGAGTAATTGTTGGCTTGGCTCTCTCCTTTTTTCCTTCACTCGCCTGTTTTCCACGTTTTCCCTCTCGACTACATGGACCCATCCCGGCTTCTTCTACCCGCTTCCTCGAGCGCTTCTTCCTCACCTCGCTGTTTTGCATGACTATTTCGGTCCCCTTTTCCTTCCCCCCATGGCCACCCTCGCAGTTGGGATCAGCCTTTCTGATAGAACTGTCGTCTCAGCTTTTCCCCTCTTCTCTTTTCGCTAAGTTCTCGTCCCTCACAACCCATGCAATCTGACCTCTTAGAATCCGCTTTTTTCTCCGATCTTTCTTCCAGCCCCCCAAGTGCCCTCGGTCTCTTCAAGCGACTGTTCCCTCCTGGCTTCCCAACTTTCAGTTTTTCTTTACGTGACCCTTCCCCTCAGTTCATTGAAGCCCGCTGTAAGGCACTTTCTTCGAAAGTACTCACCTTTTATTGGAAAAATTTTGTTTTTGCGCCTCCCCCTGGCCAGCCGTTAAAAAGGAAAGTTTATTATCCGTCCTTATCATTTTCGTTCCTTTCGGATTGTCCCTCTCCTCCCCTCTCCAAGAACTTCCCCATTGCTTTGAGGGGTGGCTGATCCTTCGCAATATCTTTCATTTCTCCCTTTCGCTTCGTAACATAGACACCCTCAACGTATCGGGCCCTGAAGCGGTTTGACGTTCCAGTTTTTTTTTCTTATTCTCTTTTTATTTCCCCCCCCAAACCGTAGTGGACTTTGCCTTTTGGTTTCCTCGTTTTGCCTCATGCCACTGTACCTGACTCCCTCTCCCTGGGGTGGTCTTGGCCTTATATTGAGTTCCTCTTTTTTTCTTCTGCATATTGTTTCTCCGTCCTAACAGGAGAAGTTAGCATACCCCTCATCCCCCCCTTTCGCGTACTGCGAATGTTTCTTTGAATCATAGGCCCGGTTGAATAGGTTTCTGACCCCTTTCGTATCTTACCTGTAGATTATATATATCTTCCTCTCCCTCGTGTGTGGAGAGACTTGCGCAGTCTTTTCGTTTTTTTCCAGGCTATAGTCTTATTTTTCCTCAATAAACATTCCTCGCGTCTTCTTCCCCTTCTCTAACCTTATCGTCGTTTTAACTCCCCACGCGCAGGTTTCTTTTTTTCTTTTCAGGTCCTTTTAATGGTATTTTAGCCCAAGAGTGACTATAGCTACCCCGTTACAAAAAGCCGTCGTCGCACTCCCCCTGCTCCGTCGACTTTGGATCTTGTCGCATTGTGAAGCCCCCCTTCCTCCCCCCCCAAAACCCTAATCGCTTTTTCATTAATCTGTTCTTCTTTTTTTTTCCATTAACTCTTCTTTCCTCTAACCTGCTCCTCTCCTTTTCCTTTTTTACGATTAAGACCCTTCTTTTTCTATTTCCCTAGAGGACCTTCGCTTAATGATCTTTTCTTACTGTGTCCTTCCCTAGAAACACCGACCTGGACCACTTTAATTGGCTTTACCTTCTATGCTGTGCCAGGAATCAGTCACCCTCTCCTTTCTTCTCTTGACCATAGGGAGCACTTAATTTATTCCCTCTTTTTTACCTTGCTCTGTGTCCCCCCCGTCAGAATAATTGTTTCCCCTTTCTCTGACTTTTTTTGCTGCCTGCGCTTGTTTTCACTTCCCTCCCTTTCTTCTACAAACATTTTCCCACACCCCCCCCCCACGCAAAAAACAAACACCCCCCCCCCCATGGGTATCATTGCCCGTCTCCTTTTTCCCTCCCCCCTTTGGGCCTCACTGAAACAGTGTCGGCTGATGTTCCCCTCTCCATTTTTTTTCTTAGACCTTTGTTGCTGTAGACTCTGATCTCCCACGCTCTCTTTCCTTTTGTGGAGGAGGACGGAGCAGCATTAAGACGATAACCCTTCTTGAGAGTCCCTCTCCGTCATCTCACCGACTCTGAGTCCATGTGCTGGTGGGGCTGGAGGGCGTCTCGATTCCTTTCCCCCCCTCTCGGTTTTGAGGGGAATAATGAGACCCGATGGGTCGAGATCTGATTACTGCCCCTGCCTTCTCTCTTTCCCCCTTAGATACCCTTTCCGTTATATCTTACCAATTTTCCTTTTTCTCCGCGACACGTTCAAGATCGGTGCGAGTTTTCCCCTGCGTTCCTTCTTGCCCCCCTACTCCCGTGTGCATTCTTTAACATTTTTTTACCTGGCAACTCGTTCTTCGGCGTCTTTCGCTCTTTTTTGTTTCCAACGCAAGTGGAGGTTTCACCAAACCTCGGTTTCCCCTTTCCCCCCACCCCCCCCCTCAACTTCCGAACGGTATTGTCCCTACTGGCTCTCTCGCCACCTATCCTAGTTCATCTTTTTGTAACCACGTCTTTCTTTGGTTCTGTCACCAAAAGCCCTCTTTTCCACCATATAGCTTCTTGGCATCAACTAGAAGGGTGGTATCAGTCCTTTCCAACGCGTCCCTTCGCTCCCTCTTCTTTTTTTCACGGTTCTTTTTTCACGCACTTTGGTGTGCGGTAACTCCTGAAGACTCTCCCTTTCTCATGAAAATGGTCGGTATTACTCCCCCCCCTCTCCCGTTGTTGTTGTTGAGATTTATCTTCACCTGCTTCCGTTTTTTCTCTTCTTCGCGTCTCTACGCAAAGGGCTCTCTATGTTGTGAACCCCAGTACGTTCCTTCCTTCCTTTTCCACGCCTCCCAAGGAAAAGCTCCGGGACTGAGGGACCCCGGCTGATTTCCCCATATTTGCTCTTTCCCCTTTCCCCCTCTTTTTTTCTGTATATTGTTCAAGAAACTATCCTTGAGGCGCCCTTACCCTTTGATGTCTTTCGAGTCGTTTTGAATCCCTTTCCCGTCTTTCTCCTTCTGCGATTGGACTTTTTTCTTTTGCCACACTTGTCTAGGCGACAAGGACATGCCCCCCCCCCTCAGCAAGTCAACTTTTTTGTTCCTACTTTTTGATCCAGGGTCTCCTTTCCTGATCGGGAACCCCCACGTTAACTTCTTTTCCCCACTCTCTTTCCCCCCCGTTGGTGCTTTCGAAAGCTTGCTTGTTTACCCCATCTGTTTTCATCGCCACGGACGTTTTCTCTCTCAGTGTCCGCCATAAGCCGGGGACCTTTTTTCCCCTCGATCGGCCCGGATTCTCTTTTTTTGTCCCCCTAGTCTAACCCAGAGGTTCCTCTTTAGCCTCTCCACTTTCTAGTGTCGACTACGCCGCCTCTTGCAGGTCTCCCTTAGGACGTCCCCTCGCTTGTTTAAGTCGAGCCTTACTTTCTCCTCCCACATTTCTTCTGAAAGGTTGATTTCCGTCGTTTAGCTGTTGTGACCTTTTTTTCCCGAGCATCTGGTCGTCCCCAGCGAATCGTTCTTTCCCTACCCTTTACTTTTCAATCCAAATGTCCACCTGCTTTCTCTCTCCCGGTGCTTCGTGACCCTTTTCGTGCCCTTCAGAATTGTCTGTTCCTTTCAAAAAGCAAATCTTCCCCCTTTGTGGCCTAATCCCCTTCTTTGTCCCCCCAAGGTTTTTCGAAGCGGCTTCCTCTTTATTTGTTTTTACATTGACCGTTTCCCGTTTATTTGACCCTTCCCTCAATTCTTTTTCTCTCCCTATTGCTTTCATTTTTCCCTCAATCCGGTCCCTCTCCGTTCATTTTTCCCCATTTGAGGTGGTGGCTGGATTGAAGTCCCAGAGATCTGCTCCCTTCGTCCTTTTTTTTTCTATTTTTAGTGCTTACTTTAGGAAGCGGATTTTCTTTAACTATCTTTCCTTTTCTTCTATGTTTTCTTGGCCAATAAGGAAGTCATAGATTGGACGCTCTTGGTCTTCACTGGGAGCGTGTGCTTTAACCCCCTTGCATGTCCCTTTTTTCAACCGAAGGTTTGTGGAAAGTCATTAGTACCGTTGTTCTTCTATTGCATTTTTCTTTTTCTTTTTATGAACTATGAGGACGTCTCCACACGAATGACCTGTTCGGCCCCCCCCATTAATGCAGGCAGGACTAAACTCGGCCCTGGTTTTTTCGTTACCATTCTTCTCTAGTCTCCTTCTCTTTTGTCCTCCACCGCAAGTCCTTTTCCCTCTTTATTATTTGAATGATACCGTTGTTGTTGCGCGCGATATACTCTTCGTCGTGCCGCATTTTAGGTCCTTCCCAAGAGCTCGGAGAATAATGCTTATTCTAAAACCGCTCCTGCGGGACTGAGAAAATCTCGTCGTTCTAGCGAACAGGTCTTCCCTTTCTTTTTGTACGTTCCCCTTTTCCCTTTGAGGCCCCTCTTTTTGCTTCTAATACTCCCCCCCTCCTAATTCTTTCGTTCCCCAGAACAGAGATTCTTTCTCCCAGCAGCCGGTTTATTTGTCTAAGGCCTTCCTCTTTTCACCCCACCCCCCCCCCGTATTTTTAATAGCTACAATCGCTTCTCCCTCTTTTTTTTGCCATAAACCTAGTTAAGTCCGAAAATCGACTAGTGCCCCCTCTCTTTATAAAAACCCGCTTCGCAATTTTTTTCAATGCGGGAGAAGGATGACCTTTCCAGACTCCCCCTCGAATTTCCTTTACGCCTCCTTTATTATTGGCGCACCTCGCCCCACCCGGATGTTTCCAGCCCTTGTCGAGTCTGCCGGCTGAATTTTTCAAGCCATCGCTCACCCCTCTGAATCTTATTTTCCCCTTGGGCACTTAATCCCCCCTTTCCTTCCAATAACTTTTCTTCCTTCGTGCCCCACCCATCCAAACCCTTAGTACTTTCGACCTCCCTGCTATGCCTTTTTTGCTTGTTTTCTCCCTTCCTACTCACTTTAGGAAGGTTTTCCCTTACAATTGGGCACTAAGCCAAATTCGTCACTTTTTAACAATATGGATACCCAGTTGTCTCTCATCTCCCCCCTGCGTACCTTTTTTGTTGCGAAAAGAGTTCTTTCGGGACAAGACCAATGACGCTTACGCCAGTGTTTAGTGTCAGAAACATGACTTCACGCTCAGCTGCGTTTTTGTTTTTTGATGTGTCAGGCTTTCTTTTTATCTCCGAAAACTGAACCCCAGGCGATTTTGGTTGTGTAAGGGTTATCGAGGACCTGCAGCTGCTTCCCGAGCTGTCCCTGCAGTTCGGAGTCACCGGATCCCCCGCTGGTTAAGTAGTCATCTAAAGCTGGGTGTGCCAGTAGCCTCTTTTTCTGTTCTACCCCTGGCTCCATGCTTCCCGTCCGTCACCCGGCTTAATGCAACCGAGTCGCGGAAGCACGACAGCCTCAGGGTTCAACCCCCGTTTAAGATTTGTACGAATATGCACCCGTGATAATTTACCAGTGATCTGCCCCTGATCCTTTTTCGAGGTACACCTCCGGTCTCCACCAATCTTGACCCTTTTAGGCTGATATTTGTCGGACCGCTCTGGCGGTCCACTACCACTCGGTCACGATTCATTTCATTCCTCCCCCCCATCCCCGGCAACGACGACCTCGTGTCCCTCTTAAGAGCCCCGCTTGTGGGAACTTCTCTCAAACGGATTGTATTTCGTGAATGTCCCTTCCTTTCGAATATTTTTCCCCCCTGGCTCGATCTGGCATCAACCTCGGTGGTCCCCATACCAGTCCTGTCCCCATAGTGTGTCCCCCTGACGTTCCCTCAGACGGGATGATTTGACGCCCCCCCGTTTTCGGTTCGGTAAAAGTGAAGAGACTTAATAGAAACTGACGTCTTGCCATTCACGCTCCG
>Ga0179593_1456385_pt1 | contig 13646 bp, 17 predicted proteins | sample CZODoug2_1_08_16_FD_185931 | JGI IMG/M metagenome (GOLD analysis project Ga0179593, IMG submission 185931) | Vadose zone soil fungal communities from Angelo Coast Range Reserve, California, USA - CZODoug2_1_08_16fungal (PacBio error correction) | ecosystem: Environmental > Terrestrial > Soil >... | reverse complement strand
AGATCTTTTCTTTACAAGATGCCCCAACCCCCTCAACATGGTTCGACTGGTTCTACGGCCCCTTTTACATGGAGTAAACCCTACTGACATTTAAGCCGGGCTTCCTTTTTCACCTCTTTTTAGGTATCCCCATTTTCTACGTACGGCCTATGGGATATACTCCGAAGAATAAATTCTACCCCCACTTTTCCTGCTATCTGAATGCCCCGCCCAAAACCACTCTTTCATTTCAGAAGAACTCCTTTCCCCCCCCCCCCTTTTCCCCAGCCCCTTTTCTTTCGCTTTTCCTTAGTTGAAGCTTTCACGTTTATCAGACCCGATGCCTTTTTTTCGAACGTTCGAAAAGAGTTTGTATCAGCGTGTCTCCCCTATCATGGGCCCAGGAAGGTCCCCCCCTCATTCCCCAAGCCCTCTTTTTTTTTTCAATTTGTTAGCCCCCGCCGCGTAAGGTGCCAAGCCTTTCGTTAGACTTTTTGTGTTCCCCCCGGAGTCTTTTTCTTTTCGGCCTTGTTTTCTTCTTTTTTTGTTTTAGACGGCCCACGCACTCCCTCCCTCCCTCCCACGCAAGCTCGGTTCTCCCTATAGAGTCTCTTTTTTTCGAGGGAAACCTGCTCTGCCGATGTTCCTCCTCCTGCACCCAACCAAACGCTTTTTGCATTCTTTCTATCGCGAGCGCAGGTTTTGCGCATTCGATTCTCCGAGCGAAGCAAGAACATGCCGCTGACGACGGGAACCAAGTCACACCCCCGCCCCCTTTCTTTTTTTCCCCGTTTTTTCTTCCCAAAAAGCTGTGTGGGCTACGGTTGAGGACCTTTCCGAGGCCCCTCCGTCCAACGCCCTCCTTCCCCTCCTCCTCCCCGTTCATTCTTAGAAGGCCTGTTCCGCTTTCCTCCCCCCCTCCCCGTCCCCCCTTAATTGCTCCCCCCGAGTACCATCGCCCCTTCCCTGTTCTTCGTGGGCGTTGTGTTAGGAGACATCTCTTCCTTTTTTTCCGTCAATTTTCTCCCCCGGTTTCCCCCATTTCCTTCCGCCAAGTCGACTCACCACCAACAACTCCCCTGGATCGTGCAGCACCCGCTCACCCCCCGGTAGCTAATTTTGGCCTCCTTCCCCTGTTACGTAGCTGATACGTCTTCCTCTTTATTTTTTCTACCCTTCCCCTCTTTTTTTTACTGCCGCCCGCGGACGTTCATCGAGGTGAGTTTCTCCCCGTTTACAACGAGCGTCTAAAGACCGTTTTACTTTCTTCGTTGGATGATTTTTCTCCTCCGCTTTTCCTGCGGCGAGTAGGTTAACTCATCCCTGACTGTGAGGTGAGGCTTTTTCCTTAGGAGCTATTCCCCACTCTCTAGAACATACGTAACCCCCCCCCTCGGTGTTGAATGTCACTTTTTCGCCACTATGATGTAGTAGGTGATAGATTGCGATTTTCCCATTTTTCGGTTTTTCTGACGCAAATCACGTTGCTTCTCCCCCTCCTTTTTCTACTGATTGTCGTCAGAACCTGGAAAGAGTCATGCCCCCTTCCTATCCGGTGTCCTGCTATGCTTCCCCTCCCCTCGTGTCCTTTTTGGGTATGAAAATATACCGGTTCTTTTCTTCGTCCTGATAAGGTGAGGTAGGTCCTTTTTTTGGATAGAGAACTGTTGGATTTTTTTTTCGTGCTTTTCAGCTCGTTCGTTCCCCTTAGGCAGTAGATTAGAGCTAGTGTCCCCGCGAACTAGGACTTGGTTCATTGGGTGTTGTTGTTCTGGTTTTCCTCCGTTAGAGGTACACCTCTTCCCTCCTAGGCCCAGATTCCCACAGCCCTTACGGGTCTAATTGATAGTGTCTTAGCTGGTGTTGGAGTTTTTCCCCTTTGGCTTGTTGAAGTGGTCTCAATTCTCTTCTCCGAGAGTCTTCCGGGGATTGAGAAAATCCCCCTGAAGTGAGAAATTCTTGTTACGAGAATTTTCGTTCGCCTTGTTTAGGCGCTTCCTCAGTCGCAATCCTTTGTCTGTTTTTCTCGTTATCCTTGATTGAGAGCCCTTCGTCCGGTTCTTTTCTCGGTAGTTGATTTATTAAACTCAGATTCTTCCTTGTTTCGTTAGGCCGAGCTTTCTTCCCCGCGCAACCTTGTTTTTTTTCCCCCCCCTATCTTTTTCTGCCTACATATCAGCATTTGTAGTCCTTATTCGAGAGTTTCCGAGATGAAGGTGGAGAGTACGCCCGTCGGTTATTTCTTCTCCCCCGCACCAGGTTCCCTTTTAAGTTAATCCCCTCCTGATTCAACACGCCGGTCGAGCCTTCGCCACTACAGGCATTATGGTCCCCGGCCTGGCTCCGACAGTTTTCAAGGATTCCCCTTCCCTCTTTTTCGTTTCTTTGCGCACACTTTTTTTTTGTCTTCTAGTAGCTTGAACGTGGCCATCTGTCGACTCTACCCTTCCCTCGCTCTCTGCTGTTACTCATGGCAGGACCCTCCATACGAGGTGATCGCCCCCCTTTTTCGTGTGAGTTGTGGTCGTACTCAAGTCTTCGTAAGCAGTCTTTAACTGGTTTCCTTCTCAGATTCGATTGGCCGGTAGTGGCTGTTTTGATCTTCTTCTGTGTTTTTTGGTATTCTCTCCGCGAAAACTCAACCTGCGTCCTTTTCCTTGCTCCCGTTTTTTTTTTCTACTAGACGACTCCCTCTATTGAGACCACTTTTCCAGGTTACAGAAGGTTGAGATTGTGGTCCCTCTTCCCTCCTCTTACGGTGGTTCGCCTTCTGCAGAGGTGTTTTGACTTTTTGACCTTTTTGATTTTTAGTCCACTGGAGTCCCGGGTTGTTCTCCCTCTTTGCCCCCCGCTTCTTAGATGACTCTTTTTAGTCAGCGCTAGTTTAGGTCAACTTGAATGTCTTGTCCGATTTTGGTGCACGGCTTCCCCCCTCTAATAAGTTTCTTTCCTTGCTTGGAACAGACCGAGTTGGGTGGAAGCCGACTCTTTACTCCTTCCGTCCCAGTTGCCAACTCCATAACCTATCTCCTATGGCTTGCGTTTTGTTGTTTCTTTTCTGAGAATTTGGGTGCAGTTTGGTGGTTGTGTGTGTCCCTACCTTTTTATGTTTTCCGTAATGCCCTTGACTTCCTTCAGACGACTTTCCGCTCTGAAGTCGCTTCAGTTTTGACTCGCGAATCACCTTTCGAGTCTCGCCGTTTTTCCTTTCCCTCCTCTTCTCCCCTCCCTCTTGACGCATAGAAGTTTTCAATAATTCCTCTAACTTTGCCTCGCGGTGACTCGGCGTCTCTCCTTGCTGAAACGCCCGTCTCGACACAGGTTCCTAGCGGACCAGTGAGTCCTTTCTTCCCCCACCTCCCCCCCTACGGTTTTTTTTCCTGTGAGCCTGATCCTTACTGTACTACCGTAAATTTTCTTCGACCTCATAATTGTCCGCTGGCTCTTCAAGTATGGGCCCAGGCGAGAATCCACTTTGCCGCCCCGGACCGCCCCCCATCTACCAAATTCCCCCCCCTTCCTTTTGCATTCCTGCTTCATCGGTCGCCATGGTTTTTTTCTCCTCGTTTTTCCACCCCCTGATTTTGAAAAGGTAACAATTTAAACCAAAGGTCCCTCCCACGGCAATCTACCTCCCACCTTTCCTTCCCTCCTCCCCTCCCCTCGCCCCTTTTTCTGGCTCTTTTCACGGACCCAAACCAGCCACGTACTGCTTTTTTTTTTCACCGTACAGACCCTACGAAGTCAGTCTCACAGTCCTCGGCCCCCTTTCTGGTTCATGTCCTCGAGCAGACCCCCCACTCCTCCCAGTTTTTTCCTCCAGTAAAGTTCCCCCATGAAGGTAATCGCCCTCTTTTCGCCTCTCTTTTTTAATGGACCTCGTAGCTATTCAAGACAATATAGCTGCAGGGCGACGATTTTGAAGTGATTTTCCTTTCCCCCCCTTTCCCGCGGTTATGGCTCTATTTCCCCCCCCACCGTCCCTCCTGATTGGCTCTTTTCCTTTATTCCGCCATATCTGACTTTCGTAGCCATAGGTTTAGTTCCGATGCGGGACCTCTCCCTCACCCTCTTTTTCCCGTTGATTTCTTCCCCCCCTCTCCTTCCTCCTTTAAGCGCTTGCTCTCTACTAGGCGGCCAATTGGTACTCGCCGGCGCCTCCACCATGAGGTGCCCCAGCGTGCATCATTCTAGAAGTCGGAAGAACCCCCCCCTCCTCTTTTTTCACGTATGTCCTGGACCACTTTTTGCCCCCCCCCTCCACCTTCCCATGGCTCTTTCTTCGCCCAGAAGATCCACGTACTAAGATCGGTGTCCCGCGCCTGCTTCCTTGCCATTTTCTGTAATGACAGTCCCTTTTCTCCTCCTTTCCTTTCCAGTTGGTCTTCTCATTGATCTTGATTTCTCCTAATTGACCATTAAGCTTGGACGTGCGACGCCGCTCGCTGACCTTTTCCAAGTCTCTTCCGGTAAACCAGATATGAAGTCCGTCACCAGCCATCGTGATAGAGGATACTCCTACCTCATGATATCGGTCAGGCCCCTCCCCTTTCTTTTTTACCACCATTAAGACGCCTTCTTTTAGTTATTATGGTCGTTTTCACGTTTTTTGCGACTCCTTACCCGGCATGGACGACCCCCTCATAAATTCTTTTCCCCCCCACGTGGTTTTTTTTGCATGTCCCCCCCCCCCTTCCCTTTTCCCTTTTCCGTCTTCCTGTGACCAATTGTACACACTTATCCCGGACCAATATCCTCCTACGTGTTGTTGCTCTCTCTCTCATTACATGGTCCTACTATTTTCCCGGTGCCCACGGCATGACCCTTTTTGAAGAAAGTAGGTTTTCCTCGATTTTCTTTTCAGCAGTCCCTTTTTCTAAAGTTCTTACTGTCAAACTGGTCCCCCGCTGCTTATAAGAAAATCTTAGTCCCAGGTTTTTTTTTCCTCCTTAAGCTGCGCCAGGCCCCGTGAGATTAGCCTGGGGTATCCTCTAGCTGTTTTCTTTTCTTTCCCTTTCCCTTTCACTGAATTTCTCTTAAGGTAGTCGTCACGTAAATTTGTGTCCCCTCTTGAGTGCCGCATCCCTCAAAGTGCGATCATGCTCGACCCCTTCAAAAGACGTCCTTATCTTCTTCCTTTTTTTCCTTTATTTGAAAGCACCGGCCATTTTTTCTCTCTCCCCTCCTTTTGCCTTTTTTTAGTTTTGTACTCGGAATTGGAACTGCGTCGGTTCCCAATCTTCTGAATTGACGACGGCTCAGGTATGTCTTTCGACGGTAACCCGCGGTAATGCTTCTTCTGACCTGTGGCCTCCCCCTTCTTGAGCAGCTTTCGCCTTCATGTGGGCTCATTACCGGGCAAGATGGCGGCATTGCTCCCTTCCCCAATAACAGACCGATGGTTTTTTACCTACAGATGACATTCAGCCCTCCCCCCCCTTCCTTTTTTCTTTTTTTTTTTCATCGAGGCCCTTCGAATTTTGTGAGACCCCCTTAGTCCGGCTCGTTTATTCTTTGCGCGGAGAGGGCGTGAAGTGCTCCCGAGGTCCCCCTCCTTTTCGGACAGGGCACCGAATCACTTTTTCCTCTACCTTTTCACTCCTTTTTGCTTCGCTTGTCGATTTCATTTTCCCAATCAGGTAGTTGCTCTGATGTCGCGACCGTCGCAATCGTTTCTACCGGTTCCCCTAACTCGAGGCTTTGCTTGGTTGTGCTAGCCGAGTTTCGTCGTCATTCACATGTTTTCAATCGACCTTTTTCTTTCTTTTTTATAGTTTTTTAGGTACTTTTCCGCCCCCCCCCCTATTGGGACGTGGAGTCTTTTAAACTTTTTCTCTGATGACGCGACTTTCATCCATCCTTCTCCTTCTGTGGGTGATTTTTGATTGTAGGCAGGGATTTTTTCCATTCCGTTTTTCGAAAGATCAAGGTTCCCTCGGTTCCATGAGAGCTGTTTTTCCCTCCTACAACCCCTTTAACGTAGGACCTAATCCATTTCTCACTATAACTCACTGAGTTGAATGTTGTTCAAGCTTTGATTGAAAGGCTCTCCCTGTCGTACCCCTTCTCGTTTTCCTCCCCTCGACTCGCCTTTTCCCCCACGGAGGGTCTCGTCTTGCAGGTCTTCTTTTTCTTTTGTGTTCAGTTGCGCTCCCTTAGAGGCGAAGATTTTTTTTTGAACGTCGATCACCCCCACGTGCTCGTTCCATTAGCCATTCACATAGTTTTTGTCAGAAGACTTTGACGAGGACGGCTCTTTTTTTTTCCGCTTTCTGAGTAAAGGTGACTATTCTTCCACCTCGTCAAAACTCGTTCTTAGCCCTCCCTCATGACGGTGTACTCCGTCCCCCGGCCGTGGACCCACTAGGTCAACGACACTGTCCTCCGATTTGAACATAAGAGCCCCTCTCCCCAGATCTCTTTCCGGGAGATCCTTTTGCTGGAGACAACTTTTGATGCCGCTTTTCCTCCGGTCACAGTCTCCACCCCCCTTTCCCCCCCCTCTCGAACACCCGCTTAAAAAGAGTAGACCCCAGTTTTTCTCCGAGGTACCTGTTCCTCGACGACCGAAAATGGTAGTAGCTCCCATTTTTCTTCGACACATCGACGGCGAGTCCGCCGGCACATTCTCTCCTTTTTCCCCCCCCTCGTTCCCCCTGTCTAATAGATCTTTTGTATGGCTTCATCTTCCCCCCCCCCCCCCGAGAAACGAACCCCCCACGGAATAACTCGCTCCTTCGCTACGACAAGCTTCTCCTCCTTCCCTTTTCCTCTTCCTTCTAGTGTTGCACCCCTCCTGCGCCTTCTTCCCCCGCTGATTTCCCCCCATAGTTACCAGCATCTCGCGCAATGAGCTCGCGTATGGGACCTTTCTCCCTTCTAACGCAGACGATTGTCTTTCTTTTCCCCTAACGAACTTCCGGTCCTTCCATTGCCAACGGCGTGAGCCCTGGTGTTCGCCCAGAAGTATTGTTTGACGTCTTTTTGAGTCGGTTATTCAAGTTCGTTTTCCCCCTTCTCGGTCCCCGTTAGCCCCCCGGTTCTTTTCTTGAGTGGGACTTTACCACCGGCATCGTTCCCTCGCCGATGATAAGTCCCCCCCCTAAGTTGGTTATTCGTTTTTTTTCAATCCTCCCCCCACCCCACCGGGTCGCCTTGATTTGAAGTATCTTTCTCACACTACTTCGAGGGGGTCCTCAACTACATCGACAAAGACCGTCTTTCGTGTGGTCTTTTTCCCCCTGAAGATTCTACCACATTTATTCCTTCGTCTCCCCTCCCCCTGGCAAAGCGATCCTCGAGTCCCCTACCTGGGACACTTTCCATGATGGGCTCCCTTCAGTTACATTTCTCGATCCTTCGACGACAGCCTGAATGACCCCCCCCCTTCACCCTTTAAGTCATTCTGTAGTCCTCGCCTTCGCGTTGGAAGCTTATTAAGGCTTCCGTTTTTTACTGAGCTAACGAAAACCCGTCCCTCTTTCCCCCCACCCCGGAGGAAACCAGGTAAGATTACTGTTGATATGTTGAGAGTCATCCAGACTGATTTTTGCGCATGTCATTCACCCAAAAGTTTTTTTTCCTCCGCCTTCCGGGGCTACACCAGTAGGTGTCCCCCTCCGTTCCAAGTGTGAGCTGTGTCATCCCAAATGGCCCCCATTACAGGGTCCTTTTGCTGATTTGACTTGCAACCATCAGTCCTCTTTTACCTTTTCCGCTCATTGATGTCTAAATTGTTTTCTAAAAATGCGGTTCCGGCTGCAGTTTCTCCTTTCCACCCGACTGTCGCCCAGTCGTCCTCCCCCCCTTTTTTTTTGGTGGTCCAAAAAAGTTATTGCCCCTATTTGACGGCAGTCTCTCCCCCGTTCGAATTGACATGCGTCCTGTCCAGCCGGCAATAGCTGACTCGCCTTTGAGGCCGCCCGCCGCCACGTCCGTGCACGCCCTGGTTCTCCTGCTTCCCTTAACAACACCCCCCCCACCACCCCCCCCCAAACCAAACACCACCCAAAACCCCCCCACAAAACCCACTCAACCCCCACAATCACAACCCCCCCCCCCCACAAACCCCCCCCCAAAGTTCCCCCCCCCCCTTGTGTGAGATAGGGTTTGCAGCTTGTATCCCCCACCGCTGAAAATACCTTCCGAGTCGGCAAAAAGTTAGAGAGGCTGTCCTGGCTACAATCGGTCATTAGTCGTAAGGCCCCCTCCCCTTCCCCACTTTTTACCATTATTCAAATTCTTTTTCCCAATTAGGTTGCCTCATACCTTGTTTCGTTGTGGTTGGAGATCTATTTTTGAGTAATTCGCGATATAGGGCCAGGACCATGCTTCTCTCTCCTTCTCCGAGAGAAGGAGGATGTTATCTTTTACCTGATCTATCGGTTCCAGGACTGACCTGCTCCTGCCCCGTGAATTACCCAGTCCTTCCTTTTTTTTTCTTCGTTCTGTTCTCAGTGTTTCCGGCTTTTACTTTTATCAGTCACTCCGTAGAACAACTCTTTTTTAAGGACTGGGGGAAATTTACTGTTGGGTCTTTCTGCTCGACTGAGCCTCTTTCCTTTCCTCCAGCCACTCCCGATCCTACTTGCCCCAACCTGGATCGCTGATCCAGCGTGTTATGCCCCTCGTTGAGGGGTTTTTTTGCCTCTTTCCGCATGCAGCAGGTCTAGTATCCCCCCCCCCTCTCCTTCTCAGCCGATCGAGTGGCACGCAAGCTCGCTGTCGTAGGGATTCCTGTAGGGCCCCTGCATACCTGCTTTTCGTAGACTAGAATCCCCACACCCGCCTCCTTCCTCTGCCCTCCTTTCCTCCCACTAGTGGCATTAGGTGCACTCAGTAGGACCGCGCGTATGTTCACTCCCCTTTAGGGTGGGGGTCAGGGCGTGGCGGCTTTTTTCATTCTGGGCGCGCGAGCTCCGAACCAAATTTTTTGAGAAGCGGTTCTTTGTCCTAGCCGTGCGACCCTTTCTTTTTTTGATAACGCCATCTTTCCAAACGAACGGTGGTTCTCCTTTGTAGTGGTTTTTTTTCGGGCCTTCTTATCTAATTCTCTTTTTTTTTTGGGAGGGCTATTCGAAATAGATTCGCTTTGTCCATTTTTCGCTTTTTGGTTAATTGGCCTCACTCTGCTAGCTCCTCCTCCCGGTTTTGAGAATGATGTTCAACCTACACAAAGTCGATGCGTCCCCTCAGCCCCCCCCCCCCTCTTTTTCCGCCCGTAGGCGTTCCCCTCGAACCCCCAGTGTGGCGCCCATTTGTCTCCCCCTGACACAAGCTTAGATTTTAATCAGACCTTGGTGTTTGTTGCTGAGTCCCTATTCTTTTTGCCCTTTGGACCCACACCAATATACTTTCCATGTTTCAGCTACTGGGCGTAACCCTTCCTCTCTACTATTCGACAGCGTCTCTGGGAGCTTTAGTTGTTTTTGACCTCTTCAATGTAGTCGCCGCCCTTCTTTTTCTTCGCCCTAAGATAAATACCCGCTATTATTCCCTCTCTTCTCACGCGCAAAACACAACTCGCTCACATCCGGGCCCCTTTTCCCTCCCTCCCGAGTCTCCAAACGTCCCCACGTTGCCCGACCAGATTGGAGTTTAGACCCGAGCTTTCCTCACCCAGTTTTTTCCGACACAGTTTTCGAACCCTCCCCTTTCTTTGGACGCCACTCCTGAAATTCTTCGCCCAAGAAGTCCCACCGCCGTTTTCGGGTAGAAAAATAAAGAGGTACATATATCCCTCCCTCTCTCCCTTTTTTCTCTTCCTTTTCACCACTCGCTGGTCGAGCTCACGTGCACCCGCCAGACCTGAGGTTTCCCCTTAGACTGGGTTGATTTTTTTTCCCTCCCAGCGCCCTTTCGCCTTTAATATCAACAGTCCCTTCCCAGCTCTGCTGCCGCTCGAGCTCGGCTCGACGTCACTTTTTTTTGAAAGGCCCTCCCTTTTTCTTCGTTTTCCCACTCCCCTCAAAAAACCCAAATCTGGCATAACCTGCTTCCCCGTAGCAGAAGTTTTTCTTGCATTCAATGGCTGATCCTCCCTCCTTTCCTACAGCGCTCACTCCGTGTACCCCCCAGACCCAGAGCCCGGAGTTCCATGGCACTTTTACCCCTACCAAGCTTATAAGGATTATTTTTTACGAGGCCCATACCTGCTTTCCCCCCCTTCCCCCTCCTCCCAGACGCCCCTTGTATAGAAGGTTTCCCTCAATTCGCGGCAGGTCTGCGTCCAATATTCGAAGTCCTAGACCTATGATGACAAACCCCAAGCATTTCGCGGATATTCTCCTTTCCCCCCCTCGCGGCCGTCACTGGGATTAGACTGGCGGCCTTCCTCAAGTACTCTTGAACCCAACATACCCTTTTTTCGATTCACCGAACTTTCTTCATGTCCTTTTAATGGGCCCAAGGGGTAAGAAATGGTCTCCGATCTCGATGTGCTTGCCAGTAAGCAGCGGTCGACACCTTTCAGACGTATGTTCAAGCTGGTTTTTATTTCCCTCTCCCCCCCCTAGGTCGAACAGTTTTTGTCACGCTCGTTGCCGACGATAGTGCCGAAGAAGGACCCACTCTTGTTCTGACTGGTTCCTCGTAGGCAGCTCCTCCATAGTCTTCTGGGGCCTTTCGGAGTCTAAGTAGCGCTTCTCATTCTGCCCAGCTCCCTAAAAGATTGCAGTCACGGTGGTCCTCTTTTTCGCCAGCCCTGAAGATGAGATTTTTTTTTTCCCCATCCTTGCTTAGGGCCGTAGGGGTTGAAGGCTGCCGAAGGATCGACCCTCCTTCTCACAGCTTTCCCCCTTCCCGACTTTCGTAGAGATTCTCTCGTTTTCTCCTTGCGAACGATTCCCCCCAACAGGACACGAGCACCGTGCTTGTTGGCCATGAGTTGTGAACATAATCACCTTTTTTTTATTCGTAGCTTTCATGTACCCCCCTTTCTTTTTTTTTTAACCCCAGGCGATTTTCCCTCCGGGTTTTGAAGCATTGAGCCGTCTTGCAGCAATTCGGAGAGACTTAGAGCCGCTTCCCCCCTCTCTCGCCTTGTACATTTTTTTTTGCTCCCTGTCTTTTCTTTTTGCAGCCTTTCCTGTACACCTCTCTCCCTCAGGCCCAGTCCCATCTCGATTACGACTATCCGAGTTTCTTGGTGCTTGGTCGTCAGGTTTCCCTCTTCCATAGCGCCCTTCAGACGTTCACGGTAGCGCCAATCATTCGGTGGACAAGGGAGTGAACCTCAGGATTCCCCCCCCCTTTGGCCGGCAGGCGCAGTCGGGGTTCCCTTTTCTTTTCTTTTCCCTATCGCTCGTTCTCCCTGGATTTGATGATCGATCTCTGAGTGCGAGGCTTCTTAATCAGGTACAGACAAGGTTTGTTCTCTAGAAAGCAAGCCAGCCCCCTTATTGTTTTTCTTCCTTTATGCAGGATCTTAAGGGATTTGTTTTTGTTACCCCCCTTGCATCCTCTTTTTTTTCTCTGGCCATCAGGGCACCATAGAGTTTAGCGAAGAACCCTCCCCTATTAGCTGATCAAGTTTAAGAATTCTTTCTTTTCCCCCCTTTCTTCACGCCGTTGGTCTTCCCTTGGCGGGAGGTAGACCTTACTTGCTTGTGCCCACGCCCTAGAGATTTTCCTTTTCCTTCCTTCTTAGCATGCGAACGGGTTCCTAGTTCGCTCATTGCGCCGAGCTCTTGGCTAAGCCTGTGCCTGCATCAGCTTTTTTTTTGATCGCCGCAGCTTGTACCCTTCGGTAAGTCGTACCCAGGCCTTTCGAATACTCCCTGACCCGCGCAGTGTAGACGATCCCGACGGAACGGTAGTGGCTTGTGTGATTCCTTTGGTTGGGGTAGCAGACCGAACCGATTTATTTCCGAGCAGGTTCAGGAAACCACCTCTGCTTGAAGCCCTCGACGTCGCACCTCTCGATGTTGCCCCTTTCCCTATTTTTAAGACATGGTGCGCGTTTTTTTTAGAGGTCTAATCGGACTGCACTTTTCGTCACGCGTTGATGCGAGCTTGTTCGAAGGGGTTGCAGTTGTTTCGGTTTCCCTCCTTTTTTATTCCCGCGGACGTCGAGCATCGGAGGATCCCCTCCCGGGAAAGATCTCGCGCTGGGACTGGTTTCCATCGCTTTTGCTTGGGGTGTCCACGGGCCAGGTACTTAGAACGCCCTCCTTTCCTGATGACACGAGTTCTTGTCTGGCGACTCTCTTGTACGCCTGCCGCTAGACGACTAGGAGCCGGCTTACCAGGCCTTTCTTTCCCTCTTCATCCTAATGGTCTTGGAGTAGGCGGGGGTTTTCTTCTTTTCGACTAAAATTCTGATAGATGGTCTTGTCCCAATCCTCTTTGAGCGCCCGAACTCTCCTCTAAGACCCTCCACTGCTCTCCTAGTACCGGGTTTCTCCCTCTTTAGAGCCTGTACGAAATGACGGCTGTTCCTTCCTTTTCCCTTCCGTCCTGAACAACATTCCCGGTATTGGCTCTTGCATCTCTTCAGTCATGTCCTACCGTATGGGTTCTTTTCCAGGACTCGTCATTGCCCTGCTGGCGCGGTCTTTTCTCCCTCTGTTCACATTGGCGACACCGGAAGCCCCCCTCTCCTTCCAAGGACGTTGACAATTTCCGAGTAATCCTGATCACTTTTTTTTGGACCGTCCGCGTCAACGTCCCCCCCTGAAAATTATTATAACAAGAACCCTAAATGGCACTCCGCCAATGTATGTACCACGCACTCTCGTCTTCCCCTCCCTCACCTTTGACTGTCGAGTTACGTACGAAGCAACGTCTTGCCGTTAGCTCGCCAAGCAGAGCACACATGGTTTATCCCTCGACAGGACTAAAAGAAGTCCCAGGGGTCCCCATGCGGTGCCCTCTTTTTCCGCCCTCCCCCTGATTTTGAATGGACCCTCAGTCACGGCCCTTTTCCCGCATTTCGATACCGTTCTCTTTGGAAGGATCCTACCAAACAGTCCGTTGGCTCGAAAATCCGACGCGGTTTTGGGTTTTTGTATCTTCTCCTTCCTCCTTGAGTCTCCGCCACTTGCTTTTTTTCTTTTTCTCCTCTTCCCGATCCCTTCCATCTTCCCGGGAAGGAGGCACCTGATACTGTAGCGACAGAACCCCTTTGGCACAGCTCTTCCGAATATTTCCCTCGTTCCTTCTTCTCCCTTATCGACGTCGTATAACGCTCAGGCTTCGTTTTCTCATATGTGGCTTCGGGCGCGTGCCCATGGATGCATTTGTTTACCTTTCAAGTCCCCCTTCATACGAGTAAGCTCCTCTTTTTCCCCTTCTTCATGCCATCGTCCCCCTGAACCAGTATCGGATGCCCCCGCTTGAAGTGTCGATCATGATCAGTTCGATGCGCACGCACGCTTGGATTAAAGATTAGTGACGTCCCGCGAAGTTCACGTACAGTTTCCCCTCCCTTTCTTCCGACTTGCCAGATAGAGGTCAAACTCAGCTTCTCCTCCTTCTCTCGGCCTCCCGGGATTGCATGATGACTCCCCATTAAGACTCCTTCGTTTTTTTATGTATGGCCGCGGTTACCTCTTTTCTCAAGTCAGTCGCCCGCCTTTGGCATGCTCCCTCCCTTTTCCCCCCCTTGCATCCTCTTTCCAACCGGCTTGACAGGAGTGCCCTTTTCCCCACCCTTATGACCGCATAAG
>Ga0179593_1388452_pt1 | contig 13646 bp, 16 predicted proteins | sample CZODoug2_1_08_16_FD_185931 | JGI IMG/M metagenome (GOLD analysis project Ga0179593, IMG submission 185931) | Vadose zone soil fungal communities from Angelo Coast Range Reserve, California, USA - CZODoug2_1_08_16fungal (PacBio error correction) | ecosystem: Environmental > Terrestrial > Soil >... | reverse complement strand
TTGACAAGTGCTTCCTTTTTTTCCCGGAGGATCTCCCTACTTCAAATAGAAAAATCCAGAACTCCCGCGCCCTTGCTTGATAGTGTTGAAGTTGACCCATTCTTTTTCTTCTTTCTTCATTTGGACCCTTTTTCAGACGTTAACATGGTTTCCGACATTCACTTTTTTCTTCTTTTTAGATCTCTTCACAACTTTTATTTCCCTTCGTTCATGTCGGTAAGTGCCCATTCCCGGCGATTTCCCACCCGGAGACACGCGTCTATTGCTTCCCTTCTTTTTCACATGATCCTTTTTTTGACCCCCCCCCCCACCAAACCCCCTGGTCGCCAACCCGGATAAGTTACTAATGCGGCCGATTTTACGTTTTAACCCCCTTCACCCGACTTTTAGTCCAGTATCGTATCTTTCTTAAAGGTCTTTCTTAGACTTTCTTATCCTCTTACTTGAGCAATTGGGGTACGATTCTACGGCTCTTCTCCTGCCCCGGGGTTACAGATTTTCATTCCTTTCTTTTTTTCTGGTTTTCTTCTGAACTCCTCCCTTTCTCTTAAGGTTTTCATAATAAGGCACTGGTTTTCTTTCTTGAGGTGTTATCGCAACAGCAAGGATTACAGTGAGAAACCCACTGAGGCTCCCTTTTTTTTTCCTCCCCTGTGGACTAATCTTCATCACCCTTCCCCCTAAGGGTCTCCTCTTTTTCTAGTATCCTTCTCTCGATCTTGAGACTAGGTATATGATGATTCCTCGGCTGGGAGCCTTTACTTTGTCAAACTCATTGACACTGCCGGCCATTTTTACACCTTCGCACCGCATCGTCCAACCAATCCAATCGTCCGTGCCCCCTGTCCCCTCAGTTCCTTCAGGCTGTCCCAGGCAGTTAACCGAAACCCCCCTCCTCAAGCCCATCTACCTTCATGCGCCGAACCATTCCCCCTTCCACCTTGTTAACCTCTTATTTTCTCGCTGGGTTTCTGAATTACTTTTACCAAGTTAAATCTTTTTTCCCCTTCTACCACCGTCCTTTGGCGGTCGCAGCAATGGCTATATTTGCGCATGCATGTGTGCCGCGTCCCCGTGGTTTATACCTGCACCGTTTTTTCTCTCTCACTTAAACATCCCCCTCTCTGGACCCCGCTCCCGTAGTTTGTGAACCTTCTCGCTGACCCCTTTCGGAATACAACTGGACCCCCCTCATGGTTATATCAAAGATGGCGATCGTTTATTACCCCCAGCTCCCGTCCCCCGTCCCAATCCTCATTCCAGACGACACCACTTTTGTCTCCAGAATTCCCCCCCTTTTTTTCAGTTTCCTACGCCTAGAATTAAGGAAACCCCCCCCTTACCTATTTTAAGCTTTCACGGCATTTTACCCGTGTGCTGTTTTAGCTCCCCCTTTCCCCTCTCCCCTCTCCTAATTCCCCAACTACCCTGTTTACCACAAAACCCTTCTCTTGAGAACCCCCCTTTTTTTAGACTTTTCGTTCTATTCCAAAGTCCAAGTTGATCCACCCAGGGGACCTTATTTAAGGAATCCGCACTACCTCCCCTACCCCCTCCCTTTTCTCATTCCGCCCCCCCCCTTTTCGCTCACCCTTGATAGGTCCCCCCCCCTTCAGGCCCCTCCCCTTCGGCCTTTTACGTAAACTTATACTTAAAATCCGTCCCAAAAAAGGGAAGCGGTAAACTAACTAGGTCTCTCCACCGCATTCTCCGAATCTCCCCCCCCCCGGTAAAGTCCATTCAGACAATGATTCATCTTTCTAGTCGAATACTGAACAAAGCTTCCTACTTATCCCCTTGGGGCATTGCCGCCATTCGGTCCCATGCTTCTCCCCTCTTTCCTAGTCAGCCTTTCATCCCTATCAGCTCAGGTTTTTGTATCGCCTTTCACTGCTAATCATATCTGACTCCTCGTACTGAGTTCCTGTAGAATTTAGTACGACTTTTTCTCAATTTTTCCCCCTAGCCTATCCTGCCGGTTTCCTTGCGACCCCCGTTGATGGTAGTCCGCACCCACTCCTCGTGCTTTATTTCAGTATTGATGCTCGTTTCTTTTTCATTTTTCTGATTCGGTACGATCCCCTGAACTTTTCCCAATCGGCCTTTCTTTCCTTCGCCTCTTTCTCGTGTAACCTTGGCGCAGGTGTTACTCTCGATGACCGATTAGTTCGGAATTTACCTCGTTCTTCCCGAGAACATCCCCATTCCTTCTCTCAATCGTGATTTTCTTTCTATTCTCCATGTTTTCTCAGCTTCTTGAGCTTCCTCCGCATCCCCCCCCCCCTCCAGGGAAATCTTATTTCTTTGGCCGCCCTGCGCGCCATGTTCAGACTTGCTCCCAGAGAAGTCTTCAACCCTTCTTCGACCTCCTCGGTCTACCCTTCCCTCCCCCCTCAGCTGACTCCGATCAATAGAAGTTCTACCCTTCCTGAGAGTCTTCGTAACAGGCGCTTGACCTTAAACTGAGCCCCAGAAGTATCCCTTCGTATGTTTCCCTTCTCCCGTTCTAACCACTCCTCCGTTGTTTGTTTTTTTAGACTATTACTTGTCGGGCCCCATTTGCTTTTTTCTAATGGCCCCCCTTGAGACCAGGCACACGTCCTCTATTCCTACTATCCCCCATAAGCTTTCCTTTTTCTTCCCCGTCTGTTTTACTGGACTAGCTTTTTTCCCCCCTTGCGTATAGACTCTCCACTTCGAATCCGGTATGAGGTGGCGAATCCTCAGTCTATTTCCCATCTCTCGACCCAATTGCCTTTTCCTGCGAGTGGTTCCTTGGATGAGGCTGACTCTCCCTAAGCTGATGAAAACCCTTTCTATCAGACGCAGACCCGTTTCCTTTTATTTGTGTCTTTTTCCCCGGTGATGGTAAGGCCTTCCTCCCCCCTCCTAAACTGTAATGTAGGGAAGCTCCCTTACTCCAGCTCTCTCATGCCCTTCATCTTGGGACTATGATTTTCCCCTCTTCTCGACCGGTTTCCCTTTTTTCTGTTAGCCCTCCCTCTGGTACTTAAACTGACTCCTCCAGACTTCCAATCTTTCTTGTGGACCCCGGACCCCGCCCCCTCGAGGTTTTTCGCTCACCCCCCCACTGCCCGGGCGCGACCCATTTTACTGATATGCGCCGATGGATTAGAGTGATTGAAGATCCCCCTTCTCACAGACAGGCGCCTATTCCCTCTTCAATATTTTCGGTTATTCGGAGTTGCTTCCGTATCTGTGCACTCTAGCTTTTTTTTCCCCCTCTTTTTTATGATCTATCTCTCGGTTGAGAAGGATATCGATACTTGGGGACTGGTCCCCTTCTTGGTTTCTGCTCTCCCCCCCTCCCCGGTTACTCGATGCCTTCTGTGAAGTAGAGCCCTCTCTTTGAGAAACTATGTCTGCGGACGCCGGAGGATGGTGCCTGCCACTGGGCCTAACCCCGCTTGTTGATCCCCTTCTTAGTGAGGGTTTTTCCGGTTATTGCGATTGACCTTCTTTCCTTTCTGACTCCAGCCTTTTTTCCTCGGCAAGGAATAAGGAGTTGGTTTCGTATTCACCAGTAGAGCCTTCCCTTCAACTTCCTCCATTCTCCTCTCCCTTCCGATATATATCTTTCCTTACTGTTTCCAGTGGCCGAGTGGGGACGGTTTTGGAGTCCGCTGGCGTTTGTCCTCCTCTCCCTTCCCACGTCCTACCCGGTGTCTGTCAACCATTCCCTTTTGTGTGTTTACCTTCTCCGATCCTCTACACCTGTTTTTCTTTGAGCAGCATTTTTTTACATTTTTCCGAACAATCCCCCCGTAAGGGTAGTCTTTCAATTCTTCATATAATTGTTGTAAGATTCTAGCGCGTCTGAAACTTCTTCTCTGGAGTGAAGGCTTCTATTGCAGCAAATTTTTATATCGAAATATCGTTGGGATTTCATTATCTCGGTTTTTAATTCAGTACTTCCAGATCCCCTTGAGGTTCCCTCTTTTTTTCTTTTACACCTGCCTCTTCCCTTTCTTCAGGTGATGCTACTTTCTCGATGAGTTGTCGGTCTATGCTGGCCCGCTCCCAGTTTTGATTGTCCTTCTTCACCTTCCCGACTGCCACTAATAGTACCATCTGGAGACCGGAATACGCGGGCGTCACCTATATTTTCCCCCTTTTCCTCAACCTCCTTCTCAAGATCACGGTTGTACCTTTCTGAGTTTTTTTTTGATCATTAGCGTCGTGGTGATCTGTTTTGTTATTTGGTTCCTGTATTTTTTCCGTTTTTTCTCCGTTTTTTTCATTCCGGTAGGACCTTTTGGTCTCCCTTTGGGCACGGTAGGTCGGGAGTTGGACTAACTTCGCTGAGGGTGTTTCTCCTTTTTTCTAGGTCTGTCCAATGGTTCAGGACAATGAAATTTTCTTTTCTTTTTTTAACTCGCAGCGCTGTAATCTCTCTGTTCTTTAAATGAACGAAGTCTCGAGCGTAAACGCGGCGGACCTTCTGTGAAGTTTTCTTCCTTGGGTCAACAGGTTGAAGTTACAACAATCCTTCTAATAGTGAGTTCTGTAAGGCTAGGCCTCGACGTCTGGGGCCTGGAGTCTACCCCATCCCTTCCCCCTAACCCCTAGTCCTTCTTCGAACCTTCCCTCTAAGTGCGCTCCCTCAGCAAGAAAACCCCTTTCCCACCGATCGACCCCCCTCCCCTCCTTCCCGGGCGACCGTGAATTAGTACTCTCCGTGTCGTCCTCCCTTCCCCGGGGCCTCCCATCCTTCAGTCCATAAGTGATCATAAAAAGAGAAAGGACTGTCTCTGGTCATGATCATGGGACGAACCCTGGTTTTCGTTTATTTTCCCTCCGGCCACCGCGTCGACAAGGACCTTTTTTTCGCATGCCTCCCCCCCTTTATCCCTTTTAGAAGGGCCGGCATAGGACGAAGTGGAAGGAAGTTGGGTGCCCCCCTTTTATTTTTTAGGGCTTTTCCCTGGTATCTCCATCACCGGTTCCCAATCAAGCTGGGTAAGGTAAGTCATCTACCTCTCACCCGTTCCTTTGCCTTCAAGCCTATGTGAAACCGTCATCTGTCAAAACCCTTTTTTCCCCCAGCCTCCACTTTCCCTTTAACTTACCAGGGATAGATTTCCTTCACATGGTTTTTAAGTTTGAGGATTTTCCCCTTTTTCCTTTTCTTGTTACTTCCTCTTTTTCCGAGAGTTTCGTAACTGGCCCTTGATTTTCACGAACCTTTATGTGTTTCTCGCCCAACGCGGGAGAAGAAGACCTCTTCCTCGTCTTTTCCTTCCGTCATTTATGTCCCTTTCCTTATATTTCTGCGTTTTGATCTCCCAATTTTTCCTCCCAGTTTCATGCCCCTTAGCTTGAGAATTCGCGTAGCCGGCCGATAGGTTGCCTTATTGGGCATTCTATGCTCCCTCCCCTTCCTTTATTACCTTCCTCTTTCGTCTGTTTTTTAAGCTGAACCGTGTTTTTCCTTTTGGTTTTTTCCCAATCACGCTACCCTCCCCTTCTCAATGAATTGAGTCGCTCGCCCGCATCTCGGCTTCCGAGTAACCTCCCTCTCTTCTTTTCTCGTGACTCCAACGGATCTCACCATCTTCCTTCCACCTACTCTCATTCCCAACAGGATCTTCAGGAGTATCCAAATTTCCCACTCCCTACACTCTTGTTAGCGAGTTTTTACGCCCGTTCCCACTCCATCTCGTCCCTCCACCGTTACCCCCTACAAATAGTTTTTCTACTATGATGAAGCAAAGGTCCTTTTCCTCCGCGGGCCCTCAGGGGGGTTTTAGGCCCTTTGTCTTTTTTTTTCCTTCCCCTTCCCCTAAGTTTCCATCCTCCATGTGCGCCGGTACTTCTCTCTTCTATGGACCGTTCCCTTCCGTTAACCATTGGAGCCAGAATCTCTGAAAAGCATACTATCCTGCTGGCCTTCCTCCTGCTTTTTTATCCTGCTTCCCCCCCAGGCAGCTCTTTTTTTTTTTCACTGCTTTTACCTCTAGTCACCCCCCCTTGCCTCTGGTAAAGAGATACGATTTTGACACCAATGACCACTTCCAGGCCCTTTTTCCCTCTTCCTTCAGCGCATTGACTGCCAGTGCTTTTCTTACCCCCTTTTCCCCCTCGGCTCTAAGCCTTAATTAATTATCATCCTATTTGGTGTTAGGCAAGGAGCTTTCTTCCTCCCTTTCTGAACAACAGGTGTCTGGGTACTGCCTGTCACTTCTCCCCCCCACTTCGCGGCATTTTGTGATCGACTTGATTTCCTTATAGTTTTTTTTCAACCTTGAAAAATTTCCGTCCCTTCCCCCTTGCCATTCCACCCAATATTCTCCCCATTTACGGATCTCCGGTTCCTGCTGCCTTGATGTGCGCTGTTTTTTTTCCAAACCCCTGTGTGAGTCCTTCTCTCTCTTCATATTTTTCTCCCTCCAGGCAAGACTACCTTGGTCCTTTCTATCCACCTTTCCCACTTCTGCTGACTTGCTTTTTTCCCTACCTTCCAGCTTTTTCTTTGAATAGATGGACTTAAGCGTTTCCTTGGCTGGCTTTTCATTTCTTTCCCCCTTTCTTAAGCATCCTTTTTTTTTTGTAGTCGGACCTCCTCTTCCAACCGAAGACGACCGCTTTCAGATCCCCTCTCCCCTTTTCAGCCTTTTGCCGCCCCAACTGTTTTTTGGGGCCCCAGAAGCATAATTGTCCATTGGTTTCTGCCGATTTTGACCTGATTCTTCTTCCTGTTTTCCTAATACTTCTTTCCCTCCATGTTGGCAACGAAATAAAGCTTCTCCTTCTTTCCCCCCCTTTAGGAGGACAGCATAACGGCTCGTGGTTGAACTTTTTTTGGTCGTCGATTCTTCTTCTCCTTACCTTTTCTCCATCAAAACATCTTCCCTTTCCGTAGAGACCCCTGTCCCCGATCTTGGTTTGGTCTCTCTTCCCGGCTTAAAGGTCCCCTTCTGCGACATTTTGGACTTTCCCTCCTTACCCAACCACAAAGAAGTAGTACTTTCTCAGGAATTTCTCATATTTCTTTTTTAAGTAACTTCCATCCGTCTTATTGAGCTTGCGCATACGGCCATCTTTTTTACATTGGTTCTCTTTCTTTGGAATTGCCAGTAGTGATATATCCAATCCCTCCCTTATGTTTCTTCCGGAAACTATCTGCGTCCGGCGCGGCTGCAATCCAGTTCTTGTCCACTTACGTCCCCACTTACTCTCGAAAACGTAGCTCTTTCCTTCCCCTCTTTTCCCAAGGTGACCTTCCTTTTCCCCTGCGGCATAAACCGTCAAGGTGAACAGTGTATGGGTGCCTATCACTTTACCCGTTGTTTAAGTTTCGACCCCCCCCACCCACCAGAGGTTGGATGGCCGGGGCCCTCATCTTGAGCTTCCGGCGTTCTTTGTTTCCCTTTTGGTATGTGGTATTCTCGGCAATGAGCGTGGGCGTACCCGAACCCCGGACAGCCTTCTTTTTCTCTTGACTTGCGCGTCCTCCTAGGCCGTCTTTTCCTAGAGTATCACCGCTTTTTTCTCTCCCCGTCCCGTCCGTTCCCCCCAAACCTCCCCCTCCTTCTCTGGGTGCCTCGTCCGTAGTTTCATTTGCGCTCTCATCCTGTCTTTGCACTTTCCGGAGTGATTTATTATTTTCCCCCCCCTCCCCACACCCCACTAGAAACCGAGCCGTCTCCTCTTCTCGCTCGCCTTTTTTCTTTTAATTTCTTTTCCACAATCCCTGTATATATCCCCTGCCCGGTAAATATTTGAACCCCCAGTTTTCCTTCCACTTTCCTAGAACCTTCCGCAGTACCGTTGCTAGTTTTTTGACCGTTTCCTCCTCCTGGAGCTTCTCAAAATACCATGAACCATCAGCGGAATGGTCCAACTTCGGTAATTTCCTGCTCGTGCTTCCCTCCCGCTTTTCCTCCGCCCCCAGCGACTTGTTCTCCATCAACTCCGGGCCCTTTAACGAATATTCTGCGTCAGGATCCAGACCTCACACTTCCCAAAAAATTCCCCTTCCCAGTCCTTATCTCGTTCCTTCTTGCACGACCGTTATTTTTCACGTGACAATTCTCATAGGTCGTCTTCTTTTTTCCCTATCCTCTTCCTTTCACCTTTTTTCCGGGACTTCCCGGCCTCCTTCTTAGATACCGAAGCCAGACCCCTTCAACCCTCTTGATCCTGTCCCGGTTCCTTCCCCCTTTTCAAATACCAAGATACGGTTGCCCCACCTCCCCAACAAGTAGTATTCATAAATCTTTTCCCTGTCTAATTTGCTCCTTTCGCCAAATTTATCCTGGAGTTATGCGTCTAGGTTGACCAATCCCCCACCCACGCAACCGGGGATTAGTCCCCGGATCCTTCTATGACTTTCCTTATCGAGATAGTCTTTCTGAATAGGACGATTCTTTATTGTATTTTCACCCCTTTTGGCTCCTCCGAAGGCTGTTCATTCCCCTTGGTTTCCAACGGTAGGTGTTCCAGTCGGCGCTTTTTTTCTCAGTGTCTGTGATCTTTTTCCCCCCCGCTTTGCCTGTCAAGTCATTCCCTCCCTGATTCGGCTTTTATCAGGTGTCATTCCTACGGGACCACCTCAAGCGTTGCACATTAACCCCCCTCGACCGGCCCCCCGTCAGGTAACTTCAACCTTCACCCCCCCACCAATGTTCCCCAAAGGGTACCCGCTTCGCTTTCGCTTCTTCCCAGTTCTCTTTTTTTTTTCTTTTCCCTTCCTTTGTTTTCCTAAATTTCCTTGTCCTGTTATTGTCCCTGGACGCCCCCCAACTAAATGATCCGCCCCCCCCCCCTTTTACCCTAGAAACCTCCATAATTGTCCCCACTGACCTCCCCTCCGGAAGATGCCCCCTGCTCCCTCGTTTCCAACTTTTCCCCTCCCCCCCCCACCAGCCCCCCCACGTAATTGATAACTCCCCCCCTACTCATTTTTCACGGCCGATTGGCTCCCTCCTTTTTGGAGTTCCCTAACCGGGGCTGAGATTTAATCAAAGGGGGTGTCGCCCACTTCCGCGGTCTCTCCCCCTGGTTCATTTTCAGGGGGAGGTAGCCGTCCCCTCACTTTTTTAATACCGAAAGTCTTCCCCCCCCACGCCTCCCTCCCGGGCAGCTCAGCCTTTTTCACTTTTTTTACTACCCCTTTTTTTCTTCCACACAAGTGGCCACTCCCTTTTCCTCGATTCTCTTCAAACAGTGCTCGTCCTTCACTACCCTCTTCCTGCAAGCCCCCCCTCCCCTTACGGCCCGCCCCCCCCCCATTTGGTTTCGCTCTCCCCCTGGCCTTCTTTCCCCCCTGACAGATCCTTTAAAACACTATCGCCCCTGAGGTGCTGAAAGGACTTCCTTTTCCGTTTTCCTTCCCCTTTCCTCCAAATTCGCTCCCCAGCCCCTACTTCCCGGTTCAGACCTACCGGTTTCCCACCACCCCCCACTCTTGATTTTGGAGTTCCCCCTTTTCCTCTTGGGATTTCTGCAAAAAGGCCGAAGTCCTCCGGGCCCCACGGGCGAGAGGCCTCTCATTTCAGTCCTCGAGCATCTCCCCTCTTTCCCCGCCGGCGACTGCGTGTTCCGCCCCTCAGCCTTCCCCCGGCCTCCCTTCCCCAAAACGTTTCCCGTTCAAAGCGGTCCGGCAATCCTAACCGATTTCTCGTCCAACCTGGTTAAAAAATTTTTCCCGCTAACCAGACGAATTCCACCTCCTCCCCCAACCCCCCCCAGGGTAATCAATATTTTTTTAAGTTATATATTTTCCCAACCCTCCTTTCCCCCCTCATACTTTTATTTTAGTGTCCCCTTCTTTGCCTTCCATCTGAGGAGACCACTCCTTACCAGACCAAGACTTCTAGCAAATTAGATTGATCTTTTTATCATACATACTACCTCCTGCTAGCTCTCTTCGACTTTCTCGAGTAGAGTATGGTTCAAACCCTACTCTTACCGACTATCCTTTTTCCTTGTTCATCCCCGAAAGGTTTTTATGATTTGCTTCCGTAACCACTTTCCTTCCTTCGTTTTGTTTGTCTACCCCCCCCCTCCCCCCTGTCCTCTTTTTTTCTTCCACTTTTCCTGTTAAGTTCATTTGATGCGGCCCCTTTACATGGGAACTCCTCCATCATTTTACTGAGAAAATAGTGCCCTTTTCATATCCCTTCCTTCGGTGCAGGGTTTTATAGTAGTCAAGAGTTCGGCGTGTTTCCCTAAAGAGTCCCCAGCACCTTCCCTTCCGGCCACCCAAAAATTCAATTAGATTCCCTACGATGTCCCCGCGCTTTTCCTTGTAATCATCACTCTTTGCCCCAACCCTTCCAGCATCCCAGGAACCGCTGTCCTACGGCCGAGCCTCCTTTTCCAGGACCTTTGAGTGATGTACCCGGTCCAGCCTCCCAACCACCGGCCCGCCGTGTGATCGGTCTTTCCCCCATGTCCGTAGGATCCTTATAACCCGAGGTGCACGGACCCTTAGCTTCTTCCTCCCTTATCAGTGTCCCGGTCCCTTTGGCGGAAAGGACCAGAAGGACAACGGTACTGTGCCCTCCGGCTCAGTTGACCGAGCTCCTTTGCCCCCTCCCCTCTTGTGTCTGAGATCGATGAGCCTTTACCCCCCCCTGAACAATTAGACTAATGGCTACTCTCTTTAGTCTCCCCACCTTCCTCCAATCGTACGATTACTTTCCCGTCTCCAATCGCCGTCCTTCGTCCCCCTCCCCTTTGCGTCTCAGCCCTCAGCCCATCAGTGAGTTATTGTACTACCGACTACCCCCCTTTTTTTCCAGCCGGGTGTATTGAGTTCCTGTCCTTCAATAAGTGCATGCACATTGCTTCTTCTTGGTTATTTATCCTTCTGCTTCGTTAGGTTCGGTTATGAGGTGACCGCGACACTCTCTATGCCATGGGCTTTCCTTCCCATGGAAGCGAAGTGATTTGTCTTTGGCCCCCCCTTTGCCCTGGAGGGGGGAGTCGCCTCCGTCACTCCGGTTTCCCCTCTTGTTGACTTGATTCCGATCATGCTGCACGCTGTCACGCTTCTACCGAATGCCTTTTTTCTGTTTTGCTTTTCTCGCTACACTGTTGATAATTCCCTTGAACCAAAGAGTTTTGTACCCAGAAAAAACTGTCTTCCCCCCATGCCCAACAAGCGCTGTCCTGGTGCAGCGCCTCCCCCAAAGCCGTTTGTCCCCCATGAAATTTGTCTCTTCTTCGCTTGTTCCCACAGCGCACGTCGCCTCCAACCCTTTTCCCGGTCCACTAGAAATCTCTTATATTACGAGTTCATGATTTGAGGTCACCCCCCTCTGACCCTATATCCGTGGTTGAGCCGGCCTGAGAATTTAAGCCTCTTGTTGATGTCCCCCTTTCATGCAAGTAATCCCTCTGTGGCCCTCTGGTTGACGTAAGAGATTCGAATCTGAAATCTTCTTCTCCAGAGGTCTTAATCCCTGAGGTTGGGAAGGCGTTCACCCCCGCGTGTGGATCACCATACTTCCCGTGATGCCTGTTCCTGTTATGACATTAGATGTCCAGTTTTTTAGCAAGGTTTCTCTTCCTTTCCATTTTTCCTTTCGTATGAGTTTTTTCCCCCTTGGGTCCCATCACTTTGTGAGATGGTCGTCCTTTCTGTCTCGAGTGTATCTTTTCTGAGTATAATGAGATCCCCCCCCCCCCCTATTCTCAGTGTCTTGGTTTTTTTCCCTTGGTCCGTTCATAGACCGCCACGCCTTGGTTAATCCCCCCCTCGCCTCTTTTTGGACAAGGTAGTTCTCGCCTCTCGTTCAGAATTTGGGGAGCCCCTCCTTCCCATGGAGTTCAAACCCGTCAAATTCCGTTTTTTCGTCCCACGCCGGTTTCCCCTGTCCCCTTTTTGTATTTCTTTCGCGTCTGTCCCCTTTCTTCGGGAGGTTTCACCCTCCATGTGATTTCGTTTTTTACCTCTTTGTAGTGGGTCTCCTGGACGGGGCTCCGACTTCAAAGTCTCCCCCTTCTCCCCTTTCTGCCCCTGTCGAAACTTTCGCGGACCTTCCTGACTTTTCTTTGACCCCGTTGTCTTTTCTGCTTGGGTGGAAGCAGACTTTGGTCATTTCTTTTCCCCCCTGTATGGGACGGTGGCCCCCCCTTCCCCTGCATCCCTCTCAACGTCGACTCCCCTACAGTGGTCGCATCTTCCCTTTTCTAATGCCACCTTCATCCCCCAGCGGTTCAAGATCTTCCTTTTAAAACTTGCTTAGGGCGTTCCTCCCCGGTCCCATTTCTTTTTCTGTTTTTTCTTGGTGGGGAGGTTCTTTTACGCTTTTTGACAGTCCGACTTCCCTTTTTCTGTTGTTCCTGCTCCGATGTGGAGGGAGTTTGCGTCATAATCGCGGGTTTTCTCCTTGAGATTCGTTTCACCCTCTTTTTTAAGAACCCTGCATCAAGCGCTGCCCAAAGAATTCACTTCCTTCTTTTTTTTTTCTCCCTAATTGCTCCGGCAGGGTACCCCGCTTGGAAGGGAATTGATGTTTTTTCCCTTCTTCGCCAAAACAGGTGGGAAGTGAACTAGCCCCTTTCTAGCAGCCTTGGTCTTTCTGTTTGCGTTCACTCCTTTTTTTTGCTTTTCAACCGAATCCCCCCCCTCCCCAATCTGCGCCTCTATGCCCCTTTCCGTCTCCCCTGGGAGCCCCTCACCTCCGCACCTGCCAGACAAAGGCTCGCATTGACCAGCCGGCACCTTTGACCCACCCCTTTTTTCTTATACCTCCTCCTTTTCTGCCACCCAATCCCCCCCCACAGCTTTGACTTCAATAAAGAGCCTTGATCTTTTTTCATGCTGACTTCTAATGCCCAGCCCCCCAGGTTGTTTTTTTTGTTCCCCGCTCTCAGTCGACCCGTGTCCTTTGAATAACCGCAAACAACCTCCCCCCCCGTTGAAGTGTTAAGCCTTGATGGTCCCCCCCTTGATCTGTCGCGTCTTTCCTGGGCAACTCGAAAGCCCTTTCCATCAAGATGTGTTCCTTTTCCGCGTCTGCGTCTCTCCCAAGCTCAAAATTTAATGAAAATTTCCAGATGTGTTTTCCAACGCTTTTTTTCCCCCATTGAAACCCCGCCTTTGCCATTCCCCCCCACATCATCCCCTCTTCCGTTCGAGTATTTAACGCCATTGGTAGCTTTTTTTTGGATTTCTCTTTTCCTCGTGGGATCATGAACTTCTGCAGATTGTTCCATGGTTGAGTCTGGCGCCTCACTGTTCTGTTGTGTCGGACCCTCCCTGTTCTTTTCTAGTCAGTGCCGTTTTTTTCCCCTTTTTTTGACCCTTCATAGAGGCTTTACCAGGGTCCCGGTTCATTTCCTCCCGATTGCGGCATTCGTTCCCCATTCAAATTAAAGTTATGCCTTTTTCCTTCCTTCGACGGTCTTGCGTTCCATCCTTTGTTTGTTTGCAGTATATGTAAAGGAAGGAACGCGGCTCTAGCTCTTCCAAAGCCCAGTCTCTTCGTGCCTCGTTTGATCTTTGCGTGGGAAGTTTTTGAGGACCACCCTCATCTTGAAAGGCACCTTCCCTGTGACTGGATCTTCCTACCAGTCGTCAATTTATATTTGATCCTTTTCCCCCTCCCGACGTCCCTGCTTTTTTTTACTCCCGTGAGGCAGAGGGTAGGCCCCCTCGAACCTCGGCGGTT
>Ga0179593_1347595_pt1 | contig 13646 bp, 15 predicted proteins | sample CZODoug2_1_08_16_FD_185931 | JGI IMG/M metagenome (GOLD analysis project Ga0179593, IMG submission 185931) | Vadose zone soil fungal communities from Angelo Coast Range Reserve, California, USA - CZODoug2_1_08_16fungal (PacBio error correction) | ecosystem: Environmental > Terrestrial > Soil >... | reverse complement strand
TCCCAAACTTCTCCCCCCCTCTCAACACCCCTTCCCCCCCCCTCAGCGTCTTTTTCCCGAGTCGGCGTGCGACGCTCTAGATCGGGCAATTTCTAAGTCCCCCTCAGCCCCAATTTCCATTGTTGTCCTTCTTTCCATTGCTGTCCTCGGCCGTTTGCTTTTACTACACTGACGTGCCTGTAGTCTATCAGACCCCAGGATTCCACTGTCTCCTCTTCCCTCAGGGTGAAAAATCCCTCCTGATAGATCCTTGCTTCTCCATTTCCAGCTCCCAGCGCTCCTTTTTTTCCCTCATTTTTGACCACCTGCCAATCCCAGATATCCTTCATGATGAAACCTTGTCCCTCACGTTTCCGGAATAGTTCCGTTCAACATTTTCTTGAGTTTGCCCCTCTTCATTTCTTTTTGAGTCCCCGGGACCTTTTCGAGCCCGCCTGGTCCACCTTCGGAAAAACAGACTTTGCTTCTTGCCTCCTACTGACAACCGCCCTATGCCGTCGCCCCTTTTTAGCCCCCCCCCCGACGTCGATTCCCCCCTGTCATTTACCCCTCACATTATAAGCTAAGACATGCCACCCCCCTCTTGGATGAAACGGCGACTTAAAAAAATTCGCACCCCCTTCTCCTTCTAAACCCTTCTTCCCTCTTTCTTCTTTTGGACAGTCCTCCCCTCCTCTTGTACTCGGTTTCTTGATCCCACGGCGACTTCCGTCCCTTTGAAGAACCCCCAGTTCTTCTCGCACTTTGCCCTTCGTTATTCGTTGCTGCCGTACAGTGTTTCACAGGCCGCACGGACCTCAGTTCCCCTTCCCCTTCCCTTTAACCCTTTCTTTTAATTCTAAGATGTGAATACATTGCCCCAACTGATATGAGACACCGAACGTTTCTTGTATAGACTCCGCCCGCATTTATAAAGCCGTTCGTCCCCTTATATACCTCTTAGCGAACAAGGACCGAAGCAATTCGACGAGGACGCAGGTAGCCATGCCGCCCCCCTCCACCACACTAGCCAGAAGTGGCCACCACGTCCTTCCTTTTCGTCCTCCCTTTTGATAGGTCCTCGAAGCGTCAACTGTAGAAAGAGATGAATTAAAAGTTGCCTCCTGCTGCGCCTTGGCATTTGTCAGCAACGAGGAGATATTAACTCTACAGCGATCTAATCCCTTCCCCCCGCCGAGTGTTCTTTTCCTTTTCCCCCATGACCCTTCCCCCCGCGCTGATTCGCCTAGGTGAATCGGAATGCTTCCTCCTCCACAACGGTACCGGTTTTTTTCCCATCTCCCCCCCGAGGACTTCCTCTTTACGCCGTGACCACAGTTTGCTCTTCCGCGCCCCAGCATCGATAGCCAAACGTAAACTCCCCCCCCCCCTCCCCCCCCCCCCCCCCCCCCCCCCCCCCCCCCCAAATGAGAGTTCGTCCCCCTGCTCGGCGATAACATAATTGCCGACTTTTCTTTCTTTTCGGCATTTTGTTCATGCCGGTGTTTTTTTTTTTTTTTGTGGGTTGTGGCGCCCCTTGCTTGCCCCCCCTCAGCAAAGACGAGACACTTCCCCAAAGAAAAGGCAGTGTTCAAGCCCTCTTCTCATTTCCGCGCTGCAGTAGGTCGAGCTAAGTGAACAACCGACCCCCGCACATTCCAACGAAAAGCCTGACCCCCTCTTTGAACCCTAACGTCCTATCCCTTTCCCTAGAACAGCCATTCCAGAGAGCCATTCCCAAGAGAATCCCCCCACCTGGACAGTCACTTGGGAATGAGCCATCCGCATATTGTTTCTTTCGCATCTTTCGAGGAGGAATCCCCAGCAGACTCCGGCCCTCAGACTTGGCGCTTTCAAAAACCTTCTTGAGCGAGTTTGACAGTCCGCCCCCCCTGTTTTCCCGACGCCCATATATCCCTCGAGTTTCAGGCACTCCTGATCTCCTCTCGCTATTGAATTTACTTCCCTTTAGTCCTATTTTCCTCCGTAGCAGGTAAAGGCCTAAAGAGAAAACTAACTCTCTCACAACAGTCGTCCCCCAACCCCACCGGCCACCGCAGTTTTAGGAATAGGAACTTGGACTTTCTTTTAATGGAATAGTTTCATTCTCGCCTACCCGTATCTGCTACTTGAATGTGCAGCTTGTTTTTTCAAGTGCGCAATTCAGATTGAGATGACCCGCATCCCCCCCCCTATTCAGAATACCCCCTTGACATCTCCTCTGACTATGGCAGCTGACAAGGAGTGCTTTATCCGCAACTTTTCCCCCTCTGAGCGGGCTTTGTGATATAGTCCCTTCCCCCTTCTTTTTTATGTTTTTTCTTCCCCCCGAAGAACTCCCTATGATTTTGGTGCCAACTGCCTGGATTACGACTAGGTGCCTTTTTCACTGTCTCCTTTATCGACACTGACCCCGCCCCGACGGTCAGCTACTGCCCCAGACAACCCAAGGTCCCTTCTTCCAACTGTCCCCACGTTCATCCAAGGTTCCCTTAGGGCTGTCTCTGACCTCTATCTTCGTGGACGCGAACCTCATTCGAAAGGACCCGTTTTTGCGCCGGATTCCCTCACCATTTGTTCAACTCGGACCACAAATTTAAGTGGCAGCTACGTCCACGACCCCCCCTCCCTCCCTCGTCTTCCTCCCCTTTCGTTAGTGTTTGAAGATTTCTCCTAGATTGTAGATCAGCCTGCCGACAAACGGAATTCGGCAGAGATTACCCGTGCCCCCTTTCTTCCCCCTTTCCCCCGCAGCGTCGCCGCTCCTGAGCGTGCGCGCATCATCCGCCCCTTTCCCCGCCCCCCTTTTGCCGACAATAATTGCCACGATGCAAGTTTTTAATCCCAGACTTGAATTTCACTGCTTTCTGGCCCTTCCTTTGGTTGTTTTCCTTTCTCATACTCCCTCCCTTTCCCGTTTCTGCCCCCTCGAGCCAGAAGCAAGTAATACTTGGTCAAAATCTATCTGCCTTCTGAATGCAATCAGACAAAGAGAAGGTATCTCAGCACGGACCCCGCTCCTGAGTTCACCCCCCGCCTTCCCCCCCCCCCCCCGACAGATATTAAATATCAGACTACGAGCTCCCACGGAGATTGGCTGCCCCGAAGGTCCTCCCTTTCGTGCTTCCCCCCCTTTTTTAGACGACTCACAAAGAGACCACCCCCCTGCCCTCGTTCACGGTCTAAAAGGTCACGATTGACCAACCCGAGAAAAACTACAGGACCTTAAACTGTTTTTTCTTTACATCCCCGCGCGGCTTGAAAGGCATCTTGCATCTGCGAGGTATTCAGAGGCCCCCTGATTCTCGTTCCCGGGAGTCAGCTATCATAAACCGGAAAGTAGGATAGAGTCCGCATTGCCCCCCCTTTCTTTGAGCCGACTCGTCTCCATACGTTCAGCCCCGCCGGCAGGACCAGTTTTTTTTTTAGAGAGTCAGGATAAAGAAATCATTCATCGGTCCCCAAAGCGAGTTTTTTAGAATCAAGCCTTCGCCAGAAGGCGCCTAAGTACTCCGATCCTAGTACTCTCCCTCTTCCAACCCACCCCTTCTTCTTCGGCGTAAATAGCAGGATTTCGCGAAGATAGGTACTTAGAGGTGAGTGACCACTTTATGGCCCTTTCCTATCTCTCCGCGGACTGGGAAATCTAGTTGTTTGTTTTTTTTTTGGTTGTTGGTTGGGGGATCGAAGCATGAATTGGAGGGTGCCAACTACTACTACTTCTTTCTTTACTTTCCCCTTAAGGGAGATAGAAACCCAGCGTAGATAGTCCCCTCTCCCTTGACCTTCCTACATTATGCTTTGTGTTGATCTCCCCGCCCTTTTCTAGATAAATAACTGAAGTATTAAATCCAATAACCTTTTCTTATTTGCGTTTAAAGAGTTATCTCCAGTGTTATTCGTTCCCATCGCGACCAAATAACACCTCCCTTTGTCCTATGATAAGCCGGTATGCTTATCCCTTTCTTTTCAGTGAGGCAACAATCCTTCGTCCACGTATCGGACGACTTCTCTGTTCTGACGGCCAAAACCCTTTTCCTATTTTCTTGCTGCTTCCAGTTTTCGCGTTTACAAGTCTACTTTCCAAACCAAGCCCCCCACCCCGCCTCGCGACATTCAGAGTTTTCATTTTCCCCCTCGTTGGACGAGTCGGCCTCTCCCCTTCCTTTTCTTCTTTGACATCCCCCAAAGCTGCGGGGAAGGGGCGGTCAAAGAGTTCGGGCCACGACCAGACCCCCCCCTTGCCCCCCAAGAGCATTTAACTTTAACTCTGTCCATCAGGCCATGCTAAGTGGAGAGGTTTTCCCCCTGGTATGCAAGGGCGCAGTAGCCAGGCGAGTAACAAAATTTCTCAGGAACCTACCATTCGCCTTCTTGCCTGAAAGTAAGTTTTTTTGCTTCACAAGCCACTCATTCCCCCCCTTCCACTTCTTTCCCGAGACACACCTTCAGTTCCGTCGTTAATCCTCCAGTTTGCTTTCTTTAAGGAACGGTCACTGGTCCCCCTTTTATACACTTTTTACCTTCCATACCTCCCCCCCCACCCATCCTTAGCCCAGATGCACAGATTTCCCAGATCGGTCTGCCTTGACCCTACCCAGCAGCACTTTACGAATTTGCGAGCGAAAAGAACTACTTTGCGAGCCCCCCCTTCCCCCTTTTTTGAGACGGTGCCTTTTTTCCCAACGTAGTTCCCGTGACTCTTTTTCCTGCTTCTGAAACACCCATCTCTTTAGACGGAGTGGGAAGACTGTAGAGAGAAGTCCCGTTCATCCTTATTTTTTTTCGTTGTCCTTCCCCCCCGCAGTAGCCCGTTTTTTCGCAATAGACGGAATAAGTGAAGAATCAAATTCACCATGGGAACCCCCAGTTCGGCCCCGTTTTTTTTTCCCATCAGCGTACCCACGGACCATAAAGAGAGACGTTGGTAGACATCCCCCTCGGCTCCCGCGCACCGAGTAAGAAGAAGATTGTAAGGATGATTGTTTGGGAAGGAAACCCCCCCTCAGTATTTTCTCTTTTCACACTTTGTACTAGCCCCACCCCTCGAGAAACTCTCGTGTGTAGCGGTTAAATTTTGGCTTCCCCCGCCCTCCCTTTAGATGCAGCTCAATTCTGGGTCCAACCCCTTTCCTTTTAATGAGCTCCACCCTTTAAATCGATCGATCCAGGGCGATCGTAAAGCCCGTCCTCAGACCTCCCCTGTTTCAGATTATTGACAAGAGTCGATTTAATCCATCAAAGAGCGGAAAAGTTCCCTTTCCCCTCACTTTCCTTTTTCCCAATTTCCCCTGGTAGTCCTTGCATTTTGCCGGGAAAAAGAACTAACGCGGAACACCCAGAGCGGCCCCTCTTTGCGGAATTTTTTTGATCCATTGTGGCGAAATGCAGATTGTCCTTCCACTATTTTAATTTCATGTTTTTTTTTGTCTACCACTCCCCCCTCACGAACCCCCCCCCCTCCCCCCCCACCAACACATCCTTTTTCAGACGAGTCTTCGTAGAGTTCGACGGCCCTAGCTGGCCTTTCCCCCGCTAAGTCCCGCAACGTACCATTGACCTAGACACCTTTGATCGTTTATAAGGTTGTTTTTAGTAAACCCGGCTTTTTCCTTTCTGATTCAACCCTGCCCTTTTTAACGAGGACATGCCCATGATCGGCTCGCCTCCGCCCCTTCCCTCGCCAGCAACGAGAGAATTAAACGTGGCGGCTTTTTCATCATTTTTGTTTGACGCTGGACGAGATGCACAATCCCCAAGATACTACCCTTTAACCCCCCTCTTCCTAGAACCCCGGAGGCATGTATGCCTTAGGGCTAGTGCACCCTTCTTTCTTCCGGGTTATCCCCTCCCGTTCTACGCCTAATAGAAGGTGTGGAGTTCCCCTTTCAGTTCTTTCAATGAAGACCAACCCTGGCAAGCTTCGCTTCCTTTTTGAGTGAAGGGTCCTTTATCGAACCCCCTCCCCCCCTTAATGGTCGAACTCTGACCGACAATGCGGTCCAATCCTAAAGTAAAATAAGCCTCCCTCCTTTGCAACGTGTCTCCAAACTCATACCTCCCCACTTTGAGCCCAGCGAAATAGTAAGTCCTAAACTGCCGGACTCCTCCGGACGACCTCACTTTCATACTTTTTCTGCAGACCGCACCGCTCATGCTGGTTTTCCAGGTCGAACGCACGCAGCAAACAAAATACTAATCCCCCCGTCCCGTCCTTATGCAGGAAGCATAAACTCTATGGACACCATATTTGTAGACGTTCCTCCCTTTTTTAATATGGCATAAGGTCCCCTTACCTTTTTTTTTCTGTCGAGTCCACCCTTGACATGAAGACCCTCAACCTGTTCGGTGACATCCCGAACTCGTCCATCTTATTTTTACCTTTAAAACCCTGATTCCTCTGTGTTCTCCGGATATAAGTTTAAGGTCCCCTATTCTCAGCAAACTTCCCCCCTTTTTTTTTAGTATTCCACGTTTTCCTGTACCCAACCCATTTCCAAGACGCGCCCCCAAGACAAAAGCTGGCATCATTTTCCCCAACTCCCCCTCCTGAAGAGATATGCACGCGTAGCTGTTTAGCGCTTGACGGCGCTAAGGCCTTTTTCCGACAAAGTTTCTACCAGCGCGATTTTAGAGGATTACGCATGCGGAATCACAAAAGCTTGACGGCCATGACCCAGATAGTTACGTTTCCCCCTTCTTTCTCTAACTTCGTCGTTACCCGCCGCGCAGTCCCTCTTCCACATGTGTGGAAACCCGGAACATTGTCCCCACGCTCAATACGCCGGTACCCCTGTTTTCGCCAGCAACTCTCGTACCCCCACCTTTCAGGTGCCCTTTCTTTGACCCTTCTTCTCTTTTGCTTCCCTCCCCCCCCCCAGCACCTGATCTTCGTCGAGCGAGGAAACCGTTTTCTCTTCGACCCAGACACACTTCCCCTTCGTCCACGCGCCGCGCGGAGGGTATGGTCGAGTAGTTGCCATCCGAGTTATTCAGATGATTCTTTTTCTTTACCCCCAAGTCTCTCCCCACATGACCCCCACGTCGCCTCTTCCAGCAGCGCCCCAGAACATTCGCCGCTGAGAGCGTCGCCCCTCGTTGTCCATACACAATCTTGCCAAGACCTTTCACCGCCATTTTAATGCCCGTCTTACTTGACAACACCTCTATGATCCATCCGTCCTCGCCATACGAGAAAGCAGACAACTTTCAGCTGATCATCGATTTATATCCGCCTATAAATAAGAGACACATACGTCGAAATCCCCCCCCCCACCACCCCCACCCCCCCCCCACACCCCACCAATCCGAGAACCGGCTTCCTGAGACAGAAGCAAACTTTGAACCTCCCATACCCCCCCCCCCCCCCCCCCCCCCCCCCCCCCCCCCCCCCACCATCCCCCCCCCCCCCCCCCCCCCCCCCCCCCCCCCCCCCCCCCCCCCCCCACCCGTAGTTTCAGTTTTTTACCACAACCGCTTTTCATCCCCTTACTTGAATCCCTTTTCAATTTCCCTCCAGACATATTAAAGATTCCGTTTTCTTTCAACAACAGGAGGATATTTTTCCGAGCCCCCTTGAAATAAGCCAGATTTTTGCCTTGCGTTCTTTAAAGCATCGCCCCTCTTCAGGTTACTCCGGTACTTAGAAAAGTTAATAGGAAACCTGCACGATCGAAAAACTCTTTCTTACGCCTTAATCCAAAGCCTCACCATTCTTTCTTAATTTTAACTTGGAAGCGAGGAATAGCAGTAGCGGTACCTTTTTTGATGTGACGCTGAAGTTGACGTAGACCCTATATTCAAGATGAGACTCTACGGCTAGCGAGTACTTTTTTAGCCTGTCTCACGAAACCTATGCTAGCGAAAAGTTATAGTCTCGTAAAGATGAGAGTCACAGCAGTCTCTGGCCTTTTCCGGCTGAAACTTATCACAGAAGCTGTTTTTCTGCCCAAGTAGTGACTAGCAAATGCTTCTTAAATGAAGATGAGATGCAGTGAACCACCCCAAATCATAAGCCCTCTATCTTTCCAATAAACGTCTACTTATAAACGTACGTTTCTCTCCCCCACTTTTCCAAAGCACGTCTACCCATGATAATTTGTTCATCGAAGCACCTACCGGAGAAACTAGCATTTGTTCCCCCTAATGTTTCCACGAGTTTCTTTTTTTTTTGCCTCCTACGTGCCCCCCTTCGTACCTACAGTCCCCTGCGGTCTCTTTCCTCGTTGCGCCTTGGACAAGCAACTGTTAGTCGAACTGCCCTAGAAACTTGTTTTCTTCTCCCAATCGACGCCCTTCATCTCCTACTTTTTAAATACCTATATGTTGTTTTCCGAATCCGGTCGTCCAATGGAGTTCGAACGACAATGAAACACTGAATAGCAGAGGGTCTAACAGGTGATCCCCCTTTCGTCAACTGAAACATCGCCCTTCCCCCCGCCGTCCTCTTCAGTATGCGTACCGCTTCTCCCCTTCTTTCCGAACGCAACTTACCATAATGCAACGGTGCCCCTTTTCTCCTACCGCCGCGCTTTCGAGGTTAGCCTTTGTGCCCGTCCCTGTTTTCTCCCCCCAGTGGTCCTATACCTGCCCCAACGATTGTTTTAACCCAACTTTCTCCCCTCGTTACTTAAGTCATATAAGCAGTATTCCCCCCCCCAATAAGCGTCCTATTTCCCTTTTAAGAGCATTTGCCCTCAGTCCGGCCTGAGCGGTACACCCCTTTCAATAGTCAAAACGGTTTTACAAACTGCGCAATCTGTTATGCCAATAACAAGAGCCAACACCCTCGCCGTCCCCGGCCCTTTGATTTAACAGTGGCTGAGCCCTACAAAAGGCTCGAATTGTCGCCGACCCCATGGAAGAAAAACCTCTTCTCGAACAGTTTGTAGGGACCCGGCCCCACACGCTCCCCCCAATTCCCCCTTTCCCGAGACGTCCCCTACGTGCATTGAAAAGCTCAGCCCTTCTTAATTCGCGAAAGGAACCAGCGGCTTTTTTTTTTGCATGACTAGTTTTTGTTTTGCGACTTCCCCCCCCCCTGCGCCCGCTTCTCAGCTCTCCCAGGCCAGAGCCCCCCGTTCCCCCTAGCAGACTTAATCCCGAAAAGCGATCCTCCCTTTTAGTAGGAGGTATGCGAAACCCCCCCTTTCCGGCCACTGGCGTTGAATCGGTTCGAGCGGATCAGATCCGGCTACCCTTCCCATCAGGTCAATTTGGTCAGAATTTGATTTTTTCGCGCAATTTCCCGACCCTCGATGTACCGAGTTCCCTTCCCCCCCCGCGGACGCTTCCCTTTTAAATGGGTCTTTTTCCTTTCCCCGAGTCTCCTGCCCTCGCGAGATTGATTCGAGAGAATGACTTTTTTAGGACATTTTTCTTATGGGTCCCGATCGAAGGTTTCGCTATTGCCGTTTATGAGGATACTTCGATTTCGAAGACAATCATAGCCTTGTTACGCGTCTCCAATAGAAAATTCTAATGATCGATGGACTTTTTAGATTTTTTTTTCCACACTGCTCATTAGTTAGTTTTTAACTCGCGATTCTCTTCCCAACGTAGAAGCTACAGATATTTCACCCTCGTTTGGCGAAATTTTTTCTTGACGGCTCCCCTTTCCCTACCTACCCTAACCCGCCTTTTTAACTGAGTAAGACCGTTGCTGTTATATACCCCTATTCTGTCTTTACATGAGTAATTTCAGATTTTTCCTTAATTGTAAGCTTGGCCCCCACCAACCTTTCACCCTTATAGGCAGCTAGATCGTTGTTCATCTCACCCAAGGGTTTACTCGGGCAAGATTCGACACCCCCGCCCCGCTTTCATTTCGCCCTTTTGCCATTGTAAGAGACTTTTGCTGTTTTTTTCCCTGATTTGTACCCCCGGACTGCATCGAAAACAAATAGTCCATTGCGCCCTTATTACTTCACTCCCGACCCTCTCCGATCCCTCGGCCTCCTGCCGTTTAGCAGTAAAGTACCTACGGCCTGCGTTCCCTCAGCGTTTTCCGGGTGCAATGGGGTTCTTTACAGCTCGGCCGCCAATTACCTGGAACAAAGAGACGCTTCGCGTTTGATTACATAAATTCATATAGCTCCCAGCGACCCACGTGTACGCCATTTCAGGAACAACTATCGCGCTTCGGAACAAGCACCCCCGCGCGAATTTTGAATTACCTTTCCCAGTCCTACGACCTTTCTCCGTCCCGACAGCTTTGAAAGGAAACTTTACTACATCTCTTTTAGCTGGACCCGACGTCAACAAGAAAAGCCCTCATGACCTGACGGTTGGAACGTAGTCTCCCGGACGAACGTGTACTTCCTCACCGAAAGTGAGGATGCCTAGCCAGTAAAGAATAGTTGCTTCTAGCCCTTCCCCCTTTAAGCTTTTTCCCGCTGAACTCACCTTTTTTGCGAGCGTCAGTATGTGATGTCTACTTTTATAAGGACACCTGTTGTAGCCCACGGTTCTGTTTTAGTCTCTTTTTTTTTGGACGACAATTTCCATTCTCAAGAACAGTCAGACCCGGGCAATCCTCCGGGTGCCGACCATTACAGTGAGTTTGTTCTAGGACGCGTTTCGCGCCAGCGTAGAGGAAACGAATTCAGTGGTCATTGTTTATACCTAAATTGCGCACCCCTACCATTTACGGAAGTTGATTTCCCTCCGGGTCCTTCCCCACCCTAGTTTTAGTCAAACTCCTCTTTTCCTCGTTTCATGGTAAAGGGTCGCGATTTCCCGAGCACGTCACAGATTTACCCCGGCGCACTCATTCCCCCCCCTGCCTTCCCCAATTTTGTTTGGAAATCGATACTTGTCATCACGGGAGAGGTCCCCCCCCCCCCCCCCCCCCCCAAACAACCCCACATAAGGGTACTGCCTTATGCACCAGTATCCCTCGATCGACCCCTCCCACGAGCCTTTTTTCCCAGAGTTAACCGGCTTCCGCCCCTGACCCGACAGAGCACCCTAGTGATCCAGTGCAATAAGAGGAGGCCGCCCCAATCCCGTCCCCGGAATCCTCCTTTTTCTGGAGGCGGTTTTCTTCGTATTGTCTTAATATTCTCCCCTTTTTCCCCCTCATTCATCCTTTGTGTTTGTTGGCCGATCCACTCAGCCAACACGCTCACACCCCTTTTTTCCCTTTCAGCAGGATTCCTCCTTCCTGTCGCACTTGTCCTCCACGCCTAATTAATTCTTACCAGGGGAGGCACGTTCCTCTTGACAGCCTTTTGCTCCGGGCGGTTTTGTGTTGTTCTGTCTTGGCCATTGCTTTTTTTCGTGCTGAGACCGCTCAGTGAGGAAGCCCGCAAGGGACCCCTGTTTTTTTTTTGATGTTACAATCTCCCTTCTCCTGATCGATTTTCCCCCTTCGGCGAGTTCTGTCGCCTTAAAGGTTAGTGCGTACATTTTTACCGAATGTCCCCCCCTGATACGCCGCCCTCGCACTCCCTGACTTCGCCCTAGTTTTTTCCGTTCCCGGACATGTTTCAACGTTTTTTTATTCTCACCAGAAATTACTTTTTATTGCCGGCCAAAGTTTTGAGCCACGGACCACCTAGCTCTACGGCTGCGCTGAAATCTTATTACCCCAAGCCCCGTTGGTCGAACCCCCCCCCCCGATCCCCCCCCACGCACCGGACCTGTCCATTTCCGGCCCCCTTCCCACACGCATCTCTAAAAGAACAGTTCTTGCACACAGCTCAAGACCACCCTGCCTTTTCCCTCCACCTTACTCTCGTTTTTCCTCCAAACCGGATTACCCCGGCTTTTGATTGAATCATCAGCAACATCTATTTAGTACTCGCGGCTCACGGAGAAGGACTAATTTTTTTCGAGAGTGGCTTTTTTTTTTTTTTTTTTTTTTGAGGTGGATCTTAGCTCCGCCCAGGCCTTTTTGATGCTCCCTTCCTGCTCTCTAATCGCTGACACCCGATGCTATGTCTTTTTTTTTTAGACAGACTTCCAGTGTGTTTCCTTCTAAGTGTATAAACGAAAGGTTCTTTACATTCCCAGTGTGTTCCTCCCTTCGCTTTTTTTTAAACCGATCATTTCGAGAATGCTTTCCCTCTGTACAAAACGCACACGGCCCCCTACCGAGGTTTCCTTTTTAAGCCACTTTTCTCGACAAACTCTTTTCCGGAGGCCTAGCTTGCCCCAGACGCTTCGGTCTTCCCACGGAGTCGTCCGTCTCTGCCGGGTCGGTTTAAGCAGAAATGCACCACATTTATTCTCCTGAGAACCACCTCCTGCCTAGGAAACTTGAATCCGTCCGTCCGAGAACGACTCACCCTGAAGTATTTACATTCAGGAATTCGATCATTGTCTTGAACCGCCTTCACAGGAACCCCTCCCGACCGCCAACACCGTTGTTCGCACGATGGTGAGGGAGTCAAGGAAAGACGGACTCGTCTTAACCGTTCTTTTTACCGTTCAGGCCTGTCGAATGAAGAACTTACCAAGCGTTGAAGTATCCACGCACATACTTCCTTCTGTAGATTTTTCAGGCGCCAGTTGTTTGTAAAACATTCCATCCGTGTGACCGCATCATCCGAGGCGGTTCTTTTTTTTGATTTTTTCTTTGTGCATCTGTCTTTTATTACCGGACCTCATTTTACGCACCCCCCCCCCCCGACAAAACCGTTCTGACAGAATGAGGACCTCCCCCCCGCATACTTTGGACTGAAGGATTTTTCGTGTTCTGATTCACTCGAATCTGAACAGATTCCTACGTCAACCGACACCAGACCTATACAATGCAGTAAATTACCAAAGAGATATCTCCCCTCAATCACTCTATCCATCAAGGCCGAGCACCCTCTCGCCCCACATAGAGCCATCCTGCTTTGTCAGCTAGTAGTCCGTCTGCTTTCGAGCTCTTTTCTAGGGAGCACGCCTTATTCTCCCAACCAACGCTTTGAAATGAGTGCCCCGTGAGAAAGTTCCTTAAGCCCCCCCCAATATCCCTCAGTACCCCCCCTGTTTTTCGCCACCTTTCGAGCATCGACTATTAAGAAATTTCCGCACGAAAGAAAGTCCTCGTTAATACTAATCCTCTCTTTCCCTCGAAACTCTTTCATGATGATTTGCCCCCCAGAGCCCCCCAATCCACCTTCACCGCCGAGGTCCCTGAATAAGACGACCCTTGGCCAGAGAGAGTTGAACCTTTTCAGCTTTTTTAAATCCTTATATTTTACTCTGTTGCGGTGTTCCCCTTAAGAACCGGCTTCCCTCCAATCCCCATTTCCTATTCCCTTTTTCTGCCTACCAATCTACTGGTACTCTGTTCATTTGCGTTACTTCGTACCTTTACGTGTTACCCCCTGATGCTGTTCGTTCCTTTTCTCTACGGAAAGTCCCTGGCATAGAGCATGCTTTTAATTCACAACGCCATGCTCGCCTGCGTTTTAACAACTTGACCGGATTTCTAAACGTCTGTCTACGGCTTTACCAACTTTTCGCCGTATTTTCCGATTGTTAAGCAGATTGATGACTTTCACTTATCACATTAAAAGTACATGCGCAGTCTCCCTCCGGTTGTTTTGTCCTCGAGCGGCATTCATTTTCAGAGACTTTTTTCTTACGGCCAGGCGAATTTGAAGCCCAGGGAACGAGATTCTAATCTACATACGAGCACCTTTTTTCTTGTCGTAGAATGAGTACTACTC
>Ga0179593_1556268_pt1 | contig 13647 bp, 25 predicted proteins | sample CZODoug2_1_08_16_FD_185931 | JGI IMG/M metagenome (GOLD analysis project Ga0179593, IMG submission 185931) | Vadose zone soil fungal communities from Angelo Coast Range Reserve, California, USA - CZODoug2_1_08_16fungal (PacBio error correction) | ecosystem: Environmental > Terrestrial > Soil >... | reverse complement strand
ATCCAAACCTCTTCCGACATGAGATTCCCCACCTTTCCTCTAGTTTTTCCCCTTTGTGTCGGAGTGGCGGATCCCTGCCCCCCCCTTTTTCCCTTCCCCCCGTCTTTCTTCGGAACGCGTAGCCCCGCCCCCTCTTTCGCTCTCCTTGCTTGGACACCTTGTCTTGCTCCAGTACCCTCCTTCCTTCTTTCTTCTCCCTACCAGTTGCGCCTTTAAAAGGGGCCTCCCCACTTTTTCCATTTTCCAGGAGGGCCTTTCGTTCTTCTGTCTTTCTTTCCGACATCGTTCGAGTCCCGCCCCCCTCCGAACCTTTTCCCCCTTTACCGTCGGCATTGCGCCCGCTTTAGAATTTTTTGGATGAGAAGACTTCTCGTTGTCCCCTTGCGCAGCCAGCGTGCCGCACTTCTGGTGTCTTTTTCTTCTCTCTCTCTCCCCCTCCGTTTGTTGTTGCTTTCGATTTTCTCTTTTTTCATTTTAAGCGGGCAACTTTTCTTTCTGGTCGGCCTTGCCCCCGGTTTTTGCCCCACCATTGTTTATTACTTCTCCCCGCTTATAGTCCCGCTGGGAAGATTGTTTCTAGATATTTATCCTTCGTTCCTTTTTTGGCAATTTTTCTTTTTTTTTGGTTTTTTTTTTTTTTTTCTGTTTTCCCTTTTTTGAATACTCGCCCTTCTTTGGAAGTCTCCCTCCTCCCAGTTTCAGGGGTGGGTGCTTCTCATTGCGGACGGGCGTTTTGACCGCGACACTTGCAGGATTCCGACCCTTTTACCGTCCCTCGATCTCCCTACCCCTTTTTCCCCCCCACCCTTTTCCCCGAGAGGGTTTTTCGACCCTTTATCCAAGGGGGTTTCGGGTTCTTTCCCCTGGGCTTTATCGCATCCGTCATCCCCCCCTTTTATTTTCACTCCCAAGTACTTTGATTTTTTTTCTGGTTTGAAGCTTGTAGTCCCGGTTTTTTTTTCCCCCCCAGGGACATCACTTTTTCCAGTTTTTTTTTTTTTTTTTTCGCCTTTCCAATTTAGCCCCCTCTCCCTCCCAAATTCCCCCTTTCCAAGTTTCCAACGGAATGCCTTTTTCGAGGACTCCCTGCGGCCCTTTTCAAGATCCCTTTCTTTTTTTTAATTAGTCCCAACCCCCCTTTTGGTTGTCCTACCCCAAACCCCCCCTTCACTTTCCTTTTGGTTCCTTTTCCCCCAGGGGTTCCCTGACTCCCCTACGCCCTTAAACCACACGTTTTTCCCCCCCGTTCCCCATTCCCCTGGGGCGATGACGCTAGATTTTTTCTTTTTTTTTTTTTTTTTTTTTTTTTATGTTTCCCAATCTGAGAGGTCCATGTGCGATTTTTTTTTTTTTCCCTGTCCCCCAGTAGGGTCATGGGCCACCCCCCTCCTTTTTCCCTCTAAAATGTTCAAACTTTTTGGCGGATTTTTTTTTTACTTTTTTTTTACCTGCTTGCCTGGCGCCCGGGAAAACGACCCCCCTTCCCCTGCTTTTGGATTCTCTTTCTTTTTCTCCGCAGTTCCCCCTTTGTTACGACCGATTTTGGATTTTTTCGCTCACCTGTTCCTCCTTTACGTTTTTTTGTGTTTTTTGATTCTGATGTTTTTTTTTTTTGTTTACCCGTGCCCTTTTCATTTGTCTATTTTTCTGAACGTTTTCCCCCTTTTTTTCCCCCCGCAGATTTCCCACTTGAATTTTGGATTTTTTGCCTTTCAGTGCGTGAATCGGGCATCGTAGCCCCTGGGCTGGTCCTCTACCGGTTATGTAAATACCTTTTTTAAAATCTGGACAAAACCGTAGCTTCCCACCCAAGAGTTTCCCCCAACAGGTCGCTTACCTTTTTTTTCCCCTTAGACTTTTCTGTCTTCCCTTTTCCACACCGAATTGCCCCCAATTTTTCTTTTTCCCCCTTTAAAATACGTAGAAGGTTGTCCCCCCCAACATCCTCCCCCAACCTTTTCCTTTTTGATCGGTTTCCCCCATTTTTGAAGAGTTATTTCACCCCCATTTTTGCAGGTTGACCCCCCTTTTTTTTCATTGGTCTCTCGGTCCTTCCACCCCCCCCCCCAGACCCCCCCAACCCTTGAATTTAAACCTTTGATTCCCTCTTTTTTTTTTCAGTAGCCTGCAAGGTTTTCCTTTTTTTCCCTACCTGGTGTTTGGCGAGAGCGGCATAACCTTTTGGATTCTTTTTTTTTTTGACAACTTCCTCGAGGGAATTTTTTTTTTTTGCCCCCGTTTCGCTTCTTTTTTTTTGTAATCCTATTATCCCCCAACTTTTGACCCTTTTTCTGTCCCCCCCCCCAAGTCCATTCTCGTCCCCCAACAGTGAAAACTTCCCCCCCTCCCCGTCTGGGACAGAGTGGCTCCCTGGCTGGGCCAGCCCTTCTTTTCCTCCCATATATGATGGTTCACTGTTAGTTCAAATTTTTCCCATGAGATTGGTTGATCCATATCCCCTCCCTCCTCCCCCCTCCGTTTTTGTTTGTCTTTCTTCTGGATTCCCCGTTTCTCACCTTCGGTGAGTCCCCGGATACCCTCATTGCATAGATTTTCCCCGTTTTCCCCTTCGATAGTTGTGCCCGTCCCCCTGACGGAAATTACCTGTCTATGGAGTTTTTTTTTTTTTTCTCTGGGTCCTCTTGGGAAGACTTTTTTCTTTTTTCTTCTGTGTTTTCTTGTGGGGTTTCTCCCCCCTTTTTTTCTTTTTTTTTTCCAGATACTCCCTATTTTTTTCTTGTACCCTTAAAGGCCCTTTTGAACTGATTCCCTTTGTCCTGCGTTTTTTTTTCCTTTTTTTTCCCCCCAGCCCTTTTGGCTTGGTTCATGTGAAATTTTTTTTTTATGGTTGCGTACTGTTCCCGTTAAAACAGTCCCCCCCCCCCGTCTTTTCCCCTCCTTCCAGTTAACGGTCCGTTTGGTCTGTTTTTTCCGATTTCAACACCTTGCCCTGTCTTTTTTGATTACCATTTCCTCGGGCAATGCGATCACCCCCCTATGTGCCCTTTGTTTTGCCCACCTCTGTATAGGGTCCCTTTCCCCCTGTTCCCAGGTAGTTGTGGTCACTTTTGATATCAGTTGCGCTTTTTCCTTTTTTTAGGGCCCCCAACGGTTTCGATTGTCCCCCTTTCCCAACGCTTGTGACTACTTTCCCTCATTTTTCCCCGGTCTTATGGGTCTAAGGGAACCCCCCCCCTTCATTTTTTCTCCTTTTTTTTTGCTTTTGCCTGGTCGTCGATTGCCGCCTCTTCTTCCCAATCCACAATCAGTTTCATCGGTCTTTTTCTCCCTTCAAGTTCCTTTTCAGAAACTTTTCCCTTCATTTGTTTTCCCCTTAGACCCCCCTCCTTAACCCATTAATTCGTACAATGTTCTGCTTCACTTGTTTACCCCCATAGCCGTTCCGGTGCATCTCTTAAGTTTCTCTTTCCGAATACTTTCACTCCTGAACGCCTTTTTTTCATTTCGCCCCCCCCCCCTTCACTCCCCTTCCCCCCCTTAATTTCGACGCCATTGAAGATTTCCTGTCACCCTTACTTTTTTGCTTCAGGAACCCAGGCCTCCCCCCTGGTTCCCCCCCGGAACAGATGGCTGGGTGCTCTTTCAGCCTTCTCGCCAGTGAGCTCCCCTTTTTCCAAGACAGTTCCTCTTTTTTTTCTTTGTTTAAGTTGTTCGTCCTTTTTTTCCCATCATTTTTTCACTTCTGACCCGCTTTTCCCCTTTTTTTTGCATATTTTAGTCAAAAAACTTTTTTTTCCCCCACCCCCCGAGGACCTCTTTTTTCCTCCTCGGGAGGTGACCGCCGTTCCCCTCTCTTCCTTTTCCCCCCCACCCATTGGCCAGTGTTTTCGTGATCCTCCGATCCCTTTTTTTCCCTTTTTTTTTTATTGGGCGATCATCCTTCCTTTCCTTTGTTTTGGTTCCACTTTTGATAAAGGTACCCCCCCCCTTTCACCTTGCTGACCACACCCCAATTTATACATTTTTTTTTTCTCCCCAGCCCCCTCTTCCCCTTACGGTTCAGTGTTTTTTTTTTTTCCCTGGTTTTTTTCGGGCCCCCATTGCCACCCCCCTCTCGGGTTTAAAAGGCCTTTGCTCCAGCTCCGCCCTGCCGTGGCCTCCCCCCCCTTGATTTTCTGCGAAGAAACGGATTTTTTCTTTTTCCCCATTTTTTTTTTAAGGTCCCTCACCTTCCCTCCCGGTCCCCACCGGAGATGCGTTGGCCGACATCTTTTTCCCCAGTTCCCCTTTTTTCGATCGCCCCTCTGTCAAAATTCCCGTTCTTCCTTGACTTCCCCCTTGTCTCCTTTCCAGATTTTTGAACGAGAAGCGGCTTTTCTCGGACTGACCCCCTTTTTGGTAGGAGCCTTACCAGCAGCGGTTTTGCTTTTTTTTTCCCTCCTTTTTTTTTATAAACTCTTCTCTTATCTATTTTTTCCCACCTAATACCTTTTTGTTCCCTTTTTTTATTTCCCTCTGGTGTGAACGCACGACCTTTCTTCCCCCTTTGCATTTTCCCTTTTTTTTTCTTCTCCCGGTTACCCCCCCCCTCCCCCTCCATTATACAGATTATGCAGTCGTTTACCTCTTTTGACCCCCCTTCCCTTGATTTGGTGTTTTTTTTCCCCCTGAGTTCGTCCTTGGTCTCCCTCTTTACCTCACTTTTTTTTTTTTTTTTTTGGTTTTTTCTTACTCCGTTAAGAGCTTATTGATCGCCCCCGGATTTTTTCCCAGGTTTTCGCAACTGGTTTGGCCTTAGAAGACCTTGGTCCCCCCCCCTTTTCCCGCGATCAGTTTCTTCAACGCCTGCTTCCTTTTTTTTTTTTTTTGTTTCCTCTGAAAATTCTTCCCCCTCTTTGTCTTTTTTTTTTCACTTGATCGCCTCCCACCCTCTGATCTTTTTCCCCACGTAGTGGACTTCATTTGTCTTGGGACCAGCTTTTTTCTTTTTTTTTCCCCCCCCAGGAATCCCCCCTTCAAGGGAGTTTCCCTTTCCTCCTTTTTTCCGATTTTTTCTCTCCCCCTTGGCCCATGGTGGTTTTCCCCACTCGACTTTTTCACGGTCTCCACTCCGGTAAAGCGTCCCCCCCTTTTTTTTTTTTTTTTCCACCACCCCTTTTTTCTACAAATTTCTTTTTACCTTCCCCAGGTCCCCCAAGCTTTCCCACGGATTTTTTCCCTGACGAAACCACGGCCACCCCTCACTTTCGGCTGGCTGCTTGTCTGGCCTTTTGAAGTTTTTTTTCTTTTTCTTTTTTTTTAACTCGCTTTCTGTCCCGATGTGAGAACCCAGGTTTTTTTTACTTTTTGTTTTTCTTTTCGCAAGGTGTTTTTTACCGGGTTCAAAAGGTTCTTGGCCTTTTACCTCTTCCGGGGCCCGTCCTTTTTTTTTGATGTTCAATCTTTCGTAGGAGTTCTCCGTACTGGTTTTTTTTCCTTTTTTTCTTTTTGTTGTCGGAAGGAGTCTTTTGTCTTTCCCCTCCCTCCCTTGAATTCTTTCTTTTTGCCTCGACCCCCCCTTTTCTTTTCCCCAGTGTTTCCTGCTGGAAACGGGTAAATTAGCCCCTGCCCTTTTTTCATGATTTTTTTCTTTCCCCTGCGAGCCGTTCCCCGCCCCTTCTCGGTCCCTTACCAATCACTTTTTTTTTCCTGCCCCCCCCTTTTTTAATCGGACCCTCTGCCCCCACGCCTGGTGGCCCCCCCTCTCCACGCGCCGGGTTTTTTTTTTTGCCACTTGATATTTCCCCGGCCCCCACCCCCCCCCCCTACCCTTTTGAACGGTCCAGGCCACCCCCCTTTTTTTCCTTTTTGTGCACCCCCTCCCTGTTTAGCAAAATTTTCATTTCCCCCTTATTTTTTACGCTGATGCCTATTCCCTGTCACTTTCACTTGAAGCTCTCGGTCCTTTTCACCCCCTTTTCCCAAACCCGTCACAAGTACACGACTTTTTTTCAACCTTTCTTTGGCTTTTTTTTCCCCTAATTTGAACAAGTAAGTAATCCGACCCCCTGGGTCGTGCTTTTTTTTTTTTTCCGCGGCACGTAGGGATATCTTTCCCCTTTTGTCCGGTAGTTTTTTAAAATTTCCCCCCCCCCACTCGTTGGCGTTTTATCGGATTTCGTGCCCCTGATTTTCTTTTTTTGCAATTTTTTACAAGGCCAGCTTTTCCACACCCCTTTTGTCCCCCTTGTCCTACTCCGATGGGAAAGTTGGAAGTATGTTACTCCCCACTTTTTTCCTTTTTTTTTTTTGAGGGGGGGGGGGGGGTCGAATTTTCCTCTCCCCTGCCAGGGGTTTTTTCCCCCCCCACACAGCCTTGAGAAGGGTTCCCGGCTATATGTTCATACTAATCCGTTGTTGTTGTTTTTTTCTCTTTCCTTGTCACCCCGTCTTACATTGTCTTTGCTCCCACTTCCCCACATTGTTTTGACCCATTTGCCCTTTCTCTCTGTTTTTTTTTCCCTATCGCCCTTTGGCTGTTTAGTCCAGGCTTCCCCTTTTCCCTCTAAGTTTTTGAACTTTGCCCTGGTGTGCCTTCCTCCCCCTTTGTTTTCCGGGTCTTCATCTTTTTTTTTCCCTCGATCCCCTAGCTGTACACCTTAAAACTTTTTTGTCCCCCGGACCTTTTCGGTTTACTTCTTCTTGCACTTTTTGGCGCGTCTTTAACTTTTTTTCTGCACCAAGTAAGTGCTGAGTCATGTTTTTTTTTCCCGGTTCCAACCCCCTTCTTACCCCCTGATTCAGACAACCCAATGCCCCTTTCGTGTAAGGTTTGGAGGTTGTAGGTTGTAGTTCGCTCCCCTTTCCCCTTGGTCTGAGAATGCTTTCTCCTTCGGTCAATCTTTTCCTCCCCCCCCAAAGGGACTCCCCCCCAATGAGCTTGTTGTTTTCTCACCCCCCCCCTTTTTTTTTTGCCCCCCCACCGTCTAGTTTCCCTTCCCCCTTTTCCCCCCCCCGTCGTTTTGGTTCTTTTCTCCGGGAAGATAAGGTTTCCTCCCCGTTTTTTTGTCTCCCCTCCGGTCCCATTTTGGCGTTTGACGTTTCGGAGGGCCGAAAAACCCTCTTTTCTTTCCCCACCCCGATTCTCCTTTTTTCTTCCCCTTCCCCGCTTGCTAGTCAACCCCAACCTTTTTTTAAGTTTCCTGCTTTTCGAAACCGGTTCCTTTCCCCGGCCAAAACCTTTTTTTCTTCGTTTTCCCCCCCCCCGACTCCCCATTTTTGAAACACTCTTCTCTTGGCCTAAGTCTTTTTTCACTCGCCGTTTTTTCCATACACCTCTGCGCACCTCCCCTTCCCTTCCCTGTTCCGTCGTACCTGCTGGCACGCAAGTTGGAGTTTCCCCCTTTTCCTTTTTGGGTTCGATCCTCCGGGTCCCCTGCTTCCCGGGGTTCCCACACCCGGTATTTCCCCAGAATGTTCAACTTTTGATTTTTTCACCTTTGAGTCTTTCCGGTTTAAACCGTCATTGTTAGACCTTCCCTTGTGCATGGCGATGAGTACTTTGACCTTTAACCGTTTTCGGGACCATTTCTTGATATGTTCCCTCCTTCTGAGATTTCCGTGGCAGGGTCTTTTAGTTTCCCCACATTTGTGGACCCATGATTCCCTTGTCCCTTTTCTTCACCTGTGTAATTATTTGTGTGCCTCTTATTTGTAAATTTTACCCATGCAAAGTGGATTCGGCGAGTTTGTCCCTCCCAGGCTCGCTACAATTTACAGGGATTCCAATGGGTGGTTTGTTTTCTGAACCCCCTTTCTTTTCCCCGACACCTTCTTCCATCCACCCTTTTGACTTCCTTGGCTCGGGATTCGATACAATGACCTCAATTCCGCGTGATTAGGGTCTTTTTAACGGCGTCGTCCCCATCTCCCCCCCAAGTGAGGTGAACTGTATTTTCCTCAGGTATTTTCCTTCCGTGGTTATCCCTCCCCCCCCAGTCTTCTTGTTAAGAAAACACCTCCCCCGTTTTTTTCCCCTAGTCTGTCGAAGATCTTCCCTGTTTTTCCCCGACCTTCGATTACCCCGAGGAGCTTTCTTGACCCCAAATAACCTCTTCCTTTTTTTTTTTTTTTTTTTTTTTCTGATACCTCCACCTGAGTTTCAAAGCAATTTTTTTTCCTTACCTGACTGACCCCTTCAGGTTCGCTGTTTTTTTTACCCTCTCAGTCTCTCACTTTGCGGTGCTCCCCCCCAGATTTCTTTCCTTCCTTTTCTTTGTTTTTTTTTTGAAGATTTTCTTTCCCGCCCTTTTTTAAGTGATCAATGATGATGGTCTGGTCTCTATTCCTTCACTTCGCTTATTTGCGTACGCTTCCAGCTCTCCACTGTTTTTACGATGTTCCCTGCCGCTGTCCCTTTTCCAATCTGACTATTTGTTTTCCCGGCCCCCTTCCACTTTCTTCCATGCGCGCCTTTTTAAGGATTTTCCCCTTCTGTTCCCCCCCCCCTTGGTGTTCGGAGCCCGGACCGTTCTCTCCCGCTTATCCAGGTCTTTCCCCTGTTTGTCCTCAAGTCTTTTTTTTTTTTTTTCCTCTTCGCCCCCGTCACGGGTTGTTTTTATCGCATCCTTTTCGCCAATATCCCCCCTTTTTTTCCCCAGTAGTGTTATTTATTGTTTCAGATGGACGGTTTTACTCCACCCCCAACCCCCCCTTTTCTTGACCTTATATAGCTTTCCTGGGACCTCCCGACCCTGGCAATTTTCCACTGGACCCAACCGAACTTTTTTTTCTGCACCTCCGGCAAACTTCCTTTTCCAGTTTTCCCCCCCCCCCCCATGGGACATCGTTGTTCCCCCCCCCTTTTTTTTTCCCTTAACAATTCTTTCGAACTGTCTTTTAAAGGTTTCTTCTTCAATGATTCCCTTTTTTTTCTCACCAACTTGCTCTAACTGGTCTCGGCGTTGTCTTTTTCTTTTTGCGTCGGAATGCGGGACGTCCACTTTCTCCCTAGTGGCACGCGTCTTTGGATAAACCATTTTCACGTTTCCCCTTTTGGACCTTGGGCAAGCCCCAACGAAAACTTTTGTTCTTCTCCCCGAACCCCTTTTTTACTCCGCCCCAAGGCGCGGCTTCCTTTTTTTTCTGTGTCTGAGTTTTTTTTTTTAGTTTCCTGTTTCCTTCCCTTTGACAGTCAAACTCTCTGCCCGCATGCCTTCTTCAATACTTAGTTCGTTGGTCTTCGTCCATTTTGTCGACAGTTTGCGCCCCGTTTTTGGGTCTTTCCTCAACCCAAAAAAAACCTGAGACCCTTTATTTTTCAGTTGTTCTTGGCGATTCACTCTTTTTTGGAAATGTAGGCCCCCCTTGTACTTCTAAAACCCCAAAGGTTTCCCCCCGACCCCCCGGAAATAACCCCACAGCGTTTTGGACAACCCCCGTCCCCCACCTTTCCTTCGCCGGTTTTTTTTTTCCCCATCTTTGTGCTGAGCCCCCTTGTCCCCCACAATGGGAACCCCTTGTTTCCCCCCGGCCTGCCTCTTTACACGTGCTGTGGGGCCAAAACCTTTTTCATTGGCGGCCACGTCGTTTGTCCTTTTTTTTGACGATTTTTCCCCCAGTTTTTTTTTGATTTTTTTTTCCCCCCCCGATTCACCCTTCACCCTTCCCTGCCATTCAAGTGTGTCCCTCCCCCCCCCCCGCCCACCCCCCGGTTACACTCCCATTTCCTGGTGTGACGTTTTCCAAAAACGTCCCCTTCCCCTCCCGTTTCCACGGACCTTTTCAGTTTTTTGTGAGCACTGCGTGCCTATCCCCTCCCTCGGTCTTTTCCAACTTCACAGCCTTCTTCTTTCCTTCCCCCGACTGTGTTCGCCATCTGTTTTCCCCAAGCTTTTTGTCTTTTCCCATCTCCCCCCCACTTTCTTGACCCCCCCCACATACGCCCTATGTTTTTTGCATTCTGTAAGACAGTTTTTTCGTTTTCCTGGGTCCTCTTTCCCTGATGCTGGCTTTTCGTTTTTTCCAACCGAATTGTCCCCCGGTTCTTTATCTTTTCTTTTCCCCCTATCTCCGTTGTGGTTTTTTCTCTTATTTTTTTTTTTTCCCCACCTTCTTCCCCATGCCGGTTTTCGTCCCGGTTCACCTAAAGGGAATTTTTTTTTTTCTTCCTTTTTTTTTTTTTGTTTTTCTTTCTCTTCTTTTTTTTTTTTTTTTTTTTTTTTGTTTTGTCCCCCCTTCTCCTGACCGCTTTTTTGTTTTCCGTGTCTTTCTACAGCAACATTCCATAGTGTAAGTGTCCCCTGACACTTTTTGATTTCTCTTGGTCCTCCTTTTTCGACGGCATGGGCGTTAACGCCCGCCCCCCTTCTCACCCCCCCCTCCTCCCCTCCTTGTTGGTACATTGTTTGACAACCTTCCCTCTTTTTTTTTCCACGAAGAGTACCCCCCGGCACACCGTTCCGTGCCCCATTTTTTCAGTCCCAGCACAGTCATTTGCCCCTCCCTTTCCCCACAATTGCGGGCCCCCCTTGAGGAACCTCTTTTAATTCTCGGTTACTGTTTTTTTTTTTGGGTATTTTAGACATCGTTAAATTGCCATGGGCGACCCCTTTCCTTTAAGTTATTCTTGTTTAATCCCTGACGGCTTTCTCATGCTTTGTTTTTTTTTGCTTTCCTTTCTTTTTTTGAAAAACCGTCTGTTCGTAGGACTTCTTTTCACCCCTTTTTTTTTTCTTTGGTTGTTTTTCTTTGATATAGTGTAATCCATTTCGTTTTTTCACCGTTCTTTTTTTTTTCCTGGGTGCAAAGCTGTGAGCTTTCCTTTGTACTTTCGGCGGCCTCTGACTTGTAGACGAAGTTCTTTCCCGTAGGCCTGTCCGGTAGGCATGATGCCCCCCTCAAAATTTTCCTTTCCCCAGGCTCTTTTTCTTAAGAAGTTCATTTCCCCCCGCCCACCCCCAATTTCTGATTTCTAGCCCCAGACCTGTTCTAATGTTTCTTCTCCAGTATTATTTCCGTCAACAGTGTCGCCTTTTCCGTCCCCTCCCCTCGCTCCACTGCAGAGAAATTTCCCCTCCCCTTTCCTGTCCTTTGGTTGCATTTTCAAAGGTTTTCCTACAGTCTTCTCCTCCACTTGAGCCTATCCCCTGGTCCCCATTCCTTCCTGCCCAGATGACCTTTTCCCACACCTTCAACGCGATAGGAGAGGTTTTTCTCTCCCTGTCTTCAGCCCTTCTTTTACGTCCTATGAGTCAAGGTTGCCTTTTTCCCCCGTTTTGTATTATCCACCCCTCCCATTGATTACAATCTGAAGTCATATGTCCCCCCCCCGGTTAGTGGGCACAGGAATTTTTTAGGTCCCTGGTGTCCCCTGCCAGCTTTCCCTTCTTCCGTTTTTTCGTTTGCCCGCCCCTTTTTTCTTGGTTTCCCGTGTTGACCAACCTGGGGCCCTTTTGTGTCGATGTTTTCTCTGACCGTTGGGCCCAGGGTGTCCCTTGATCTCAGTTCTCCTCATTTGGTGTTGGTTGAACCTCCCTTTCCTTCTTCCCAGGCGTCCTTTGACCATTTTTTTTACCCTCCCAACTGACGGTTATCGTTTTCCTCCCTTTTTTTTTTTCTCGTTTGCGATCCCTGCCCCAATTTTTGCCCCCCCTCCCCTCCCTTTTTTTGTTTAACGACTGAGAGCCCTTTCGTCCCCTTTTGTTCCACGCACCAACAAACTGGCTTTCTCCCCCCTCCCTTCTTTCCGACTGTTATTATCCCTCACCTTTCATTTGGGGGCCGCAACTTCCCAGTTATTTTTTTGCCCGTCGCGAAGCCTTCCTAGCAAAGTGGCCGTCCCCCTGCCCTTTCCACTCACTCTGCCTTGCGTGATCTTCGTACCTCTCCTACAGACTGTTCAGAAGCCCCAAGCTGTGTCTTTTTTCTGATTCGTTTCCCCGGGGACGCTATTTCGTTTTTCCGCCAGCAGCAGGTGAGCCTTCCCCTTAGGTTAACCCGGATCGTTTTTTTTTTCGAGAGATCCTCTGGTGACCCCTTCATTGTTGCAAACTGTTCTGTTGGTAGGCGCCCTTTCCCCTTTGATCCCCCTTCCCTTTTCCTAATCCCCCTTTTTTATGGTAAGGATTGCCTTCCTATTTTTTTTTCGCATCGTGCCTAGTTTCCTGGCGACCCTTACCCGATGTTCTTGCCGTCCCTTTTTTTTGACCTCTCCTTTTCATCGCTCCGTCTTTGGCTTTTTGAGGTTCTAATTTTCTTTGAAGGTCTCCAGGAACGGCGTGACCTTCATTTTTTTTCCTTCTTTCCCCTTAACTTTGGTGGTGGTGCCTGGCAGAGCTTTTTTTTTTTGTTCGGACCGATTAACTTTGTCTTTGCTTTGCCCTTTTTTACCTTTTTTTCCCCCGACCCCCTCTGATTTCCCCCCCAATCCCGTCTGGATTTTTTTATTTTTTTTTTCCTTACCTTTTTTTCTCCCCAAACCCACCCCCTAGGTTTTCCCCGTGGAGTTCTTTCCTTATGAATGGGACCTTCCTTCCTATTTTCCATCGCCACATTGCCGTTTTTTTTTGTCATAACCGACTTCCCTGTTGCACGGCTGTCCCGACTTTTTTTGTTCCACGCTTTCTCGTTTTTTTAACCCCTTTGACTTCCCCAAAATGTAATGCAAACCCCTGCCCGGACCCTTCCTTATTCCTCCCCCCCCTTTTTTTTTCCCCTGGGACTAACACGTTGCTTTCACCTGCGCTTCCCGTTTTTCCCCGCTGATGTTTTTTTCCTGCCTGGACGGCTTCCGTCACACTTTCCGCCCTTTGTTCGATGTTTGGCGAAGTTTCGTCGGGTTTTCAGCTCACGTCTGGTCCAGGTTTTTTTTTTCTAAAACCTCTCAAGTCGGATTTTTGCCGCGAAGTTCCCCCTTATTTCGTGGCCTGGCCTCCTTTTTTTTCCGTGCTTTCCTTTGCTTTTCCCGGTTGAGCTGTTGGGTTTTTTGGTTTGTTTTGTTTTCCAAGAGTTTCCATTTCTGCCAGCCTTCTGAACCCCCTTTTTTCTTGTTTTGCTCGAACCGCGTTAAGTTTTGCCCCGATTTTTTGACCTCGACCCAACAGCCGATGGAACGTTCTTGCGCGCTGCTTCTCGAAAGTCTCTTCTGGTTTACCCTTTCAAGTTCTTTCTCCCTACCGTCAACTCTACAACCCAGCAGGTGGTGTGACACTTTTTTTTCCCTTTTTTCCTGCTCTTTTTTAGGCACATTTCCATCTTTGGACTGGGAACAGGTCCCCGCCCCCGAACGACTTTTTCCCAACCAACTCAGTGTTGCCCCTTTTTTTTCCTACTTTGATGATGTCCTCTACCCCTGCCCACGCCAAGTGATTCGGTCATCCAAAGACCGTGCCCTCCGTTTGATTACTCTGCCGCATTGGTGAAATTCAGTTCTTTCCCTTGTCCTAGTTTGGCTTTCTCCGCTCGGTGATGTGCATATCTTAGTCCATTCTGTCTACCGTTAAAGGTCGGTAGTTTTGTATCGATTTTATTTTCCCCAGACTGGAGTGCGCCCATTTATCCCCCCCCCTTTCCAAGTCTTTTTTCCTCCTCACCCCTTCAACCTGTCAACCCTTCGCTCTTTTTTTGGCCTGGACGCCGATCCCTCTTTTCGATTCATTTGGGGCGTTGGGCCTTTCTTTTTTTTGTTTTTCTTTTGGTGGTACCCTT
>Ga0179593_1387477_pt1 | contig 13647 bp, 19 predicted proteins | sample CZODoug2_1_08_16_FD_185931 | JGI IMG/M metagenome (GOLD analysis project Ga0179593, IMG submission 185931) | Vadose zone soil fungal communities from Angelo Coast Range Reserve, California, USA - CZODoug2_1_08_16fungal (PacBio error correction) | ecosystem: Environmental > Terrestrial > Soil >... | reverse complement strand
CGGCTTCATTTGTGGTTTGATGTCAAACGCATGGCTTTCCATGATAACATTTTTTTCTCACCTTTTTGGCATCGTACGGCAACCGACTCCCACCCTCCTGGCGCATCTTTTTATCCCAGGATAATTCTGGTGGTCTACCTGAGGAAATGTCTCTCTTCCCCCCTCTTGCTCAATTCCTGGGCTCGGCACGGTTGGTTTTCTCCAACTTACCGTTTTTTTCCTGTCTGCTCTTTACCTCGGTTGTCTGTTTCCTTGAGTCGTATCCGTTCTCTTCGTTTTTTAGCAGCTGATCATTTTTTTGTAGTGTTACCCTGTGATCTTTCTGACGTTTTTTTGCTGCCTGTTCCGTCTTTTCTCCTTTGCACGGTTTTGCTCGTGCCACCGATCCAACTTAAGAAATCCTTTTCTCTTTTTTGGCAACCCGGTTGATGCATACTCCATTTATTTTGACTCTGCCTTTTGGTGCATCCCAGGGTCCAAGAGGACGCGGCCATGCACCTCCGTCCCCTGGCTCTCACAGTGCCCTGTGTATGCCATGTGGGACGTGAGGTTTGCGTGTCACTTGCTGCCTTGTCTGCTCATTTTCTTTTCTTTGTCTTCCAGCAGGTTGGTTTCCTACAAGTTCTGATTTTAACGTTTTCCTAAACCTAACGCTATCCTTCTTTTGCCCGCGTGGTTCTGAACTTTCATTGCTTTGGTTTCTTCCTTTCGTTTGTTTCTCCCCGTTGGTGCAACCATGGCCGTCCCCAGTTTCTTCGGTTGACCCCTTTTATTCCCCCCCACTTTTCCCCAGCGTTTCGGAGGATTTTTAAACATCAGTAGGCTTTAATCGTAATAGCGCCGTCCTCCCCTTTAATTTGTTCTATCCTTTTTTCTTAGCTTCGCTCCATTTGTCTCGGGTAACTTTTTGTTTTCTCTCCTTCCGTACTGTGATGGTCTATTGGTGAATCTAAGGAGAACCCAAACTACATGTTCTGTTCCACTTCCTATGCCCCGCCCTGACCTGCATTCTCTTTTTCCATTCTGGTTTGGGCTTTCTTTTTTTTGACGTTTTTTGATCGCGCCCTCTATTCTGTTTCCCTTTTCCAGCGACGGCACTCGTTCCCTTTCTCATTGAATTTACGACCGTTTTTTTTTTTCCACTTATCTACGGTCAGGGACTCGAAATCTGATGTTTAGACTTTTTCTGACCACTCATTGTTCCCCCACACGGCCCCTTTCCTCTTAACCATTTTGCTGTCAATTTTACGAAACCTTCCGCCAGCGTTATCAGTACCTTTCGACGGATTTTGAAACCGCAGGTTTCCCGCCCTCTCTCCTCATTCACCGCCCGTTTGGTTTTCCGTTTTTTTCGGTGTGGAACTGGGCGCCAGCTTACGATATGAGCATGGTTCCCCTTCGACCCCCCCCCCACAATGCTCACTCCTTTCAGCCTGCGGAATTTTTGATAGACAATTCCTTGAACTGTCTCGACCTTTTCCCCCGATTGGGTCATTCTGTCGGCCTTTTGGATCCCTTCAGTCAATCCGTATGTTCTTTCTACGCTGGGCAATCCGCCGCTTTCCTTCGTTTGTCCGCCTTTTCATGGGCATTTCCACCCAAGTGAAATCTGGACTATCTGGCGCGTGGTTTTCTCTTGAAAAGCATTCGGCGAACCGTTTTCGTTTTTTTTCCCCTGGTGTTCCCCCTTCCATCCCCCTACGATATCATGATAATTCTTGGTCTGTTTTGGATCTTTTCCCTATTGACTCCGAAGGCGGAAATGCTGGGACAGACTTTTTCCCCATGTCTGCCAAGGAGGTTCAAGGCCAATTTTCCTTGCTTTCTTAGGCCCACTTGGTTTCCCGGTCACCGGAAAATTTTGCGCCCTGACCGGCTTGTTAGGTTTTTTTGTGGGCTCGGCTTGCATCGTTGCCGTTGTCTCCGCCACATTGCACATGGCGCTAAACTGAGCGCTTTTCCTTTCCCTTGAGCCCCGACAACCTTTAGGATCTTTAAAAAACTTTTTTTGTCTGCCCTGCCGACCAGTATTTTTCCTCTTTGGAAACTCTTTCAAAGCGCAGGGATCCTCTCCTCAATATATCAGTTGTTTTTGACTCGAGTCTCCTTTTCAATAAGTTTCCACATTCCTCTTTCTGGCTTTCCGTCCCTTTTTCTCCCCCCCTGTGTTTACCCTTTTCCTCTGCGCCCTTCGGCCGTCCGGGGCGAATGTTGTCATGGTTTTGCGATCAGCACCGGCTGATGGCAACCAGGTCCCCCACAAACCACAAAAAAACACTCCAACACTCCCCGCAGCTCTTCCCTTTCCTTACCTTGTCGACCTCTTCGGTTGCTTGGAGCCTTCACGCCCATGAACCTTTCAGTTTGAACCAACCCCTTTTGGCAGAAATTGAACCCCTTTTTTTATTGCCTCCTTCTTTTTTAATTCCAGCATCCGCATTTCGCCAAATCCGTTCCTTTTTTTTCTTTTGCTTCTTTAACCAGAGGTCCGGCTTACGCCACTTCGGGTAAGACTTAGCCTGCTTAGTCCTCCCCCCCCCCCCCCTCGAGCCATTCTTTACCCCCCCTTCTTTCCCTGGACACTTGACATGTCCGTCGGCACGACTTTTCCTCCGGAAAAGGATTGTCCCCAGCTTCGCAAAAGCATAATCTTGTGAAGGTTCCCCCACTTCTTTTCTCTCTCCCCATCGTGGTCCACATTCGTCGACTGTGAATGAATGGTCGTCAAGTTCGCCTTCTGAAGTCTCTTCTCAGTTTGGGTCTCGCCAATCATTCGTATAGCGTCGCGCATGGCGCCCACTTTCCAACAAAATCGTTGACACTTTCCCCCCTTCATCATCACTCGCGTTTTCTTTTCTCTTTTCTCTGCCTTTTTTGCGTATCCCGCTCCTGGTACGCGCACGTCATTTGCACGCTGCTTTTTTTCCCTTCTCATGAAGATTTTACCGCGACAGGAGAAGGGGACTTGTTGGGGGTCACCCCTTTCTTCTTTCTAGTCTTCTAAATTCAGATTTCTATTCATGCCGTCTTCCTGAGTGCTGCCGAAACTGTTCTGTTTTTTACTCCTTTGATCTTCCTCTGCGCTTTGCCTCCAGGGCAATACTTCTCTTCCCGAGATTCGTAGAAACTCTCCTCAAACCATCTTTTAATTCTCCTCAGTCTGGGGGTATCTAATGGCACCCCCCTGTCCGGCCCATTTATTTTTCTCTTCCTATCAAAAGCTCCCATCCCTAACGTTTCTCCCTTTTCAGAAGCCCAGCGGAACAGAGCCACTTTAATCTCAGCTAAGCCCAACCTTGATACCACCTTTTCTTTCCTTCGTAGTTTCTTAAGCGTATTAGATCCACGCCGGAAGGTCAAAATCGACTCCTCCCCAGGCTGATTTGATATTAACCACCTCAATTCTCAATGGAAGGACATTGTGACCCGTGGATGATAGTCCCCCCCCCCACTTCGCGCCCCCTTCCTTCCCGTCTTTAAACGCGGGCACCGAGGCTTTTCGCGTTAGGGGGAGTACCCCCACCCTTTTCAATCGCGCCTGTTTTGTAGAACTCTTTCTCCATCACGATCCTGTGATTTTCTGCCAGGCGCCCCCATTCCTTCCGCCCTCACGTCCAAGTTCTAAAGCTTTGACTCCTTTTTAAGATTGCCGGATGGCACCTGGGTGCTCGCTCTTTTGAACCCGAGCACTCTTGCAAATCAAATGGGACCGTGCACCGTTGGCCAAAGCATGCTCAATTGCGAGGTAATGTCTGAATTTATCTTGCACTTGCAACGCCCCTGGTGCCTTACTCCGGTGTACCAGAAAATTCAACGATGCATCCTCTTTTCCCCTGTCCCCCCTGATTTCCAGATGCTCCAGACCGTACTCCGCTCCTCCCCCTGAAGATCAGGCCTCCAGCCCCCCTCTTTATTCAGAGCTTTGTTCAACACTTTCTAGTTAGCAGGTCAAAACCCATTGCCTTTGTTAATCCATACATCTCGTTTTACCTCGCTTCCAGTTCCGGCCACCCACACAGCCCCCCCCCTTTCTTGAGAAAAACATATCTGTTCCCCCCTTGTGTTGGAGTTTTTTCCTATTTCCCAGCTTGTCGGAAAGATACTGAGATTACTTCCTGTTTTTACCCCATCCTGACACAAAGAAGTTTCATTAAGTCCCCTGCGACCTTTTTTCAAATGCTTGCGAAATTTCCGATATCGTCCCCTCTGACCCCCCCCTCCTTGACCACATCCCGCCAATGAGCTCATCTTTGGGAAGCACCTTGAAATTTTTTGGGTATATCATTTCTTCCGAAGTCATAACAGCATTCCCAGTATACCTTCCTCGTCCCCCTTTTTTGTTTGATGCTAATTTCCCCCTTTTGGGTTCCTTACCGGTTGATTTCTGATTCCTTGAGGTTGCCATGGCTATCTCCCTCATTTTCCGCATTTTCTTTTGTTCAATCCATCCCCCGTTCTTTGCAGGTAGAACCCGAAAGTCTCGATCGTCCTCCGATATGTCCTTTTTTACGCTTTTCCCCTCGACAACTGCCCGGTACCTCTTTTTCGATACCTTTCCTATCGCAAACAGGTTCAGGACACCTTCCCTTCCACTCCGACAGGTGATTGATTCTTGACAATCCCTTCCGGCTGTTTTTCCTACCACCTCCCGCGCTGTTGCAGGGCGCTATCCACAGCTTTATTTTCCTACTCCTGCAATCCATCTAGGGCCTCTCTTGACCGCGAGTAGTTCGTCTCCAGCGTGGGAATTTTTTCCTGCGTCCTTGAAACGTGCAACGCGCTCCCATAGTGATCTTTTGAAGCAGTCATCCCCCCCGGCATCCTCCGGGGCCCGGCTTCTTTTTGGGTTACCGCTCTCCGTGACTGGGTCGTACCCACTTCTATTCCCTGATGGGGCCGTTTTCTGCATGGCGTTCCTGACTTCCCTCTCTTTGCGGATGAAGGCCCCAAACTCCGTGTTTGTTCTTTCTTATCCTTTCGTATCCGGCGCCTTTCGATCTGACACTCATGCGGAACCGGCCCATCGGGTATTCCCCTCCCAGGTTGTCCTCCACAGTAATTACTTTCCTGAGTGTTAGCCACCTTCATCTCAATATTTCGTTTCTGGCTCTACCTTTTCATTTAGTCCGTTCTCCCGTTTCCATTTCGCTATCGTTTCCTCCCTCAGTAACTCGCGCGCGTCCCGACCCTCGTCCCTCTCTCTCCGTAGCATTTTGTGATCTTGATTTTTTCGTTCGAGTGGCCCGCTGGGTTTCTATTCCTTTGCCTCGCTGTGCGTGTTAGTATTCATTACATGCCCTCAGGAAGTATGTTTTTTTCAGAGAGTCAATCTGGAACATGGATTGCTCTGCTCTTTTACCTTCCCTGCTAATGCGTCTCTTTTCTAGTGATCTGACCCATGAGTGTACTCCCCTGTTTCCCCCGGCCCTTTTCAGCAATTCACTATTTCTTACGTCGAGCCTTTCTTTCTTGTTACTGTCTTCACCTTGTTGTCCCCCCCCCCCACCCCTTTTTCGGCCAACTTCGTCCCTTATTCTCCTTCTCAATCACACTAACCGGGAAGATGGCCTTTAACAGGTTTATAGGGCAAACTGTTCAGTAAGGATCCCTCATTCCCGAGCCCGATTCTGAATCCTTTCTATTCTTTTTTTCTGTCGTCTGTCTGTCCCGGCCCTTATATACCCCTCCAAAAGTTTCTTTTCCAAACTGTTTAAACCAGCTGCCATCGCCTCGTCTATTCGATGTTGAGGTATTTTGTGCGTTTTGGGGCCAGCTTTTGCTTCTATCGATCGTGGGTCCATGTCGCCAGCACATTTGAGGGAGCGCCCTCCTTCAACTGCGTTGTTTTTTTTGTGTTCCACAACGCCTTTCGATCTCCGATCAGTGCATTTGGGAATTTCTCTTTCCGGGAAACCCGCGCAAACAGAAAATTGCCGTCCTCCCTCTTTCATTTTTTTGGTGCTAGGAAATTGCCTCTTTTTTGCTCTTATGGAGGAATTTCCTGTTCTCGGGGTCGTCAATGGGTTTTTACTTCCCCTAAACTAGTTGTTTACTCATCTGCTTCACCGCGTTTCGTCTGCTTCTTTTTTCTTTTGTTGGATTTGTTTGAAGGTACTTCTTCTTTCGTCTTATTTTTTGATCATGGTTTCTTTTTTGCATCTCTGTCCCTATTCTTCGTTGTTAATGGTCCACCGGACCTGGGTAGAAGTTCCCACGGAGTTGCTCGTGCAAGATCCTTCATGCCGTAATTCCCCATTGTTGTTTTTTGGGTTACCGGGTGATGGCCGAGTCTTCTTTTTCTTCTTCCTTCTTTTGTTTTACAGGGTCACATTGAGATTTTTGAAAGGTGACGGAAAAGGGTGCTTGCTCACTCTTAACACCTGTTTTTCGCTTTTTCCCAGGTTTGGGATGACTGTGCTCATGGATCCTCACCTCAGACATGGACCTTTCTGGCATCCCGCGGTGTGTTCCCACAATTTTTTTCTTCCTTTGATGTAATCCCCCATCCCCGGTCCCCCTTACTTCTGTTGCCGGGTTTCTGAACTCATCCTTTTTTGCTCCTTTCTCCTTCTGTCTCCCACGTGTACCCCTGTATTTTATCATGGATTTTTATTCTTTTGCGTTGTTGGCTCTTCGTCTTTTTGCCCCTTCTGGCGTTGCTCGTTTTAACTAGTCCCGCCTCGACCGTCATCAAAATTTTGTTATATCCTCCTTTGTGCTTAGCCTGCGTCAATTTGCTTGGTCCCCTATTTTCTTTCTTCGTTAATTTCCCCGGTTTTCTTTTTCCTCGCGAACACCCTCCTGCCTCTTGTTAGTCGGCGAATTTCTGCTGCTTCTACCTTTTTTTCGGGTCTCTTTTGAGATGAGAGCGCGAGATCTGGCCCTTTCTCCCGCGGAAGGTAATCCACCCTCAGAAGTTTTCCCTTACTTCCCCCCCCAGTTATTGCCGATTCCAATTGCGCGCCCCAATCGGCCTTACTACCTTCCTTAGTCCAGCGACAAGCATTCGTGTTCCCCCCCCTTCCCTTCTCCCCCCTCAACAATTTTTTTTTTCCACTTTTTTCCCTCCCCCTTCCGCCCCCAGCGTTAATGGTGACCGTGGTTTCATAGACGGTAGTGAACCGCAGCCTGTTCGACCAAGAGATCGCCACGCTTCGTAGTGGTTTCATTTATTTACCGGTGTACCGCGGTTGGTACCTTTTTCCCCACTTTCTACGATTTTGAGAAGATGTGCGGCTGAACCCCCCAACTGATTCACCTACGAGGTTTCGCCTTGCGGAATTGTTTCTCTTTTTTCCCCCTTCTGTCGACTTAATTGATGGGGTCGTCTTTCCCTCCTTCCTGGTCCTTCTCTCCCCCCAGATTAGTTTTCTACCTGCTGTTTCCACTTCCCGGTCATGTTTAAAGTCGTGCCTGGACGGACATGTCATTCCAAAATGGTCCTATTTTTATTTTTTTTTGTTTTTTCTGAAAGCTCTCCTTTCAAGTGGCAGTACCCGGACCTCGGTTGAAACGGACTCCCATACCACGTGATAAACGTTGAGTTCCCTGGGTGGGCGTCGGACTACATCGACCTCTCCTTGGTGTTCTTGTGTCCCATTCTTTTTTTTTCCCTCAAAAAGGGCAGTTTTGCGTTCAGGCTCCCCTGAACTTTAACGTTTCTCGTCCTTTTGCGCCCAGACCGGAGTGGTAGCTTCAAGTTTGTGGAGTTTTTTTTTCTTCTGAAATCGTTGCCCTTTGGCTCTCGCACTAAAATTGCGAATACGGCGCGTCCTTTCTTCCTCTTTCGTTTCCCTTTCCCCCAGTTAGGTCGTACCACCGGTCGCCTTCTTTCTTTGCGATGGTGTTCCAAAAATATTGCCACGAGTGGATCCTTTCTTTTTTCTTTTCCTCTCCCTCCTTTTGTTTGTTTCTCCTATCCTGTTCTAAGTTTCCCCGAGCTTTGTTTTTGCAGGGCGACCGGTTGTTCTCCTAATTCCTTTTTTTTCTCAACCTTGGTCAGTGGCACGTCGCGCTTATTCGTTCGCCCTTTGTTGTGCAATGGTTGGCCCCCGATCCCCTGGGCAACTCTTCCTCGGTTCCCCCCCCACTCACAATTTCCCACGCCTTCCCTTTCGTCCCACCTTTTTTCTTGACCCTTTGAGCCACCCTCTTCGGTGCGTGGAGCCTTTCCAAACTTACATTGCAGTGTTCACCAATACCGTGCAGAGCATGGACACCCTGTTTTCCCCATAATTTTCGCTTGGCTTATACCGCCCTACGCCCCAATTACAGACCCTGCCTTTTTTTTATTCACTTGTCTTTTCGTCTGTTCCCCCCGCGTTGGAGGAGACCACTCCCCCGGTTTCTTTCTTCGGCTTAGATAGTGACCCCCTCTCCTCCCCCTCTATTTAATTTTTTACCTGTGTTCCCCATGCACTTCCGGCGGCCGACTTTGAACTTTTTGACATTCGTGTTTCCGTCTCCAACTCCTCCCTTTCTTTTTTCTCCGTCATTACATTCCGCGTTCACGCCGTTCCCCCCCCTTTAGTGGAAATGCGTGACCTTACTTCCTGGTCGATCCCCTTCCTCCCGTTGAAGCGGCGGAATTGGGGTCGCCTCCCTCCCAGCTTGTCTCGCGGGCTCATTTTTTCCGTCCCCCTTGTTCAAGACCCACGAGGGTCGCCCCTACCTCCCCCCTATCCCCCCTGCTCGCTTCTCGCCTTCCTCTCTACCCGCCTTCGGCCTTTCCCCCCTTTGCACCGTCCCCCTCCCGGCCCGACCCACCCGGCTCTTTGTGAGTGGTATTTGCTTGTCGTTTACAAATCCTGCATCCATCCGTCCTGCCTTTTCCTTCGATTCTAGTTGGGTCCTTCCTGCGGTTTCCTCCGGCGATTGTAGCTGCCTTTTCCCTTATGTCATACCCGCTTTCTGCGTTTGCCCTTTACCGTGCACAGTCTTTCCAGCATATTTTCCAGTGACAGGGAAGCTTTTTTTGGGATGCTTTTCCTCTCTGCGTCTACCCTTTCCAGATTTCCTTATTCCTGCTTTCTTCGCCGCCCATTTTGTAGCGGTTGGCCGAAACTGTATGAGTGAACCCTTTCCTTATTCCTCTGCGCTGGCCCGTTCATCTTCTCTTGATCCCCTTGTCCCTTCTCAACATGTCCTCCACATCCTTTCACATCTCCTCCTCTCGTGACGCTCTCCTTTAGACCTCTATGTGCCCCCTTTTTTTTTTTCGCCGGCTATAAGACTCAGGAATGTCAGGGCAGCAGAACAGAGGCCCCGTCTCATTCGTTTCAGCGACGCTAAGCCCAAAATGTGTCTCCCAAAATTTTTAGTCGTTCCGCGATATTACTCTTCCCTCCTGAATGCTGTTCAAAGCCGCCCCCCCCCTTCAGCAACCTCTTGATTTTATATCCCCCCCCCCCCCCCCTTCCCCTCATTATCCCTGTCCTGAGTGACAACCGTGTATGATGACGCCGAAAACCATTTTCTCTCAACCGCACCCTTTTCCTCTTTCCCTGACCGCTTTCACCCGAGGAGTTTGGCGCGTGTCCGTTGGTGCATCACCAATTGCCCTCATCGCCCTTTTTTTAAAAAGTCTCTCCATCACGATCATTATAGTTATGAGCGGCTACCCCGCTCCAATCCTTACCCACAAGTTCCTCCGGTGCATGGTTTCTGCGCCACGTTTTTACTTATGGTCCCCCACTGACCGTCCATCTTTTTAAACTGTGCTTCGAGGCAGCTTTTTTTCAAATAAATGAAGCCTTGCAAAAGTTGCCAGATTTCCTTCTCTTTAACTTTCCTTTCTTAAGTTGTGGCACGAGCCCTCCTTTGAAACCTGACCCCATTCTGGTGTAACGGCCCTCTACGCATATACTTGCCTCCCGAGGGTACAACAATTACAACAGTCTTCAGAGGCTCCATTTTCGCCGGAAGCGTATCCCAACCGAGCCCTATTCCAATTGCAACGTCTTCTCAGCTTTCAGATTAAACACTTTAGAGGGGATGCGCCGGTCCAACCACCTTGCGGCCCAGCATGAATGGATGGAGAGCGGCCAGGGACGATGGCAAAACCCTCCCCAACCCCACAGCTGTTGGTCGTCCATTGCGCGGCAATTCTGTTTTTGATTTTTTTCCACGTAGTCTGTTCCAGTTATTAAATCTGGTCAGTGATCGCCCTTTCTTTTGACCACAGCAGACCCTTTTCGGTGTCGCCTAACTCTCCCTCCTCAAAATGCTTTCTCCGGATTCCAACGATGAGCCCCAGCCTTTCCCAAAAATCAATCTCCCTCCCCTCTTCATCGTTGGAAGCCCAGTTTCCCCTACTTCTGGGTCTCTCCTTGCCGTTATTTCTTCATCCAGCTTTCCGGTTAATCGCTTCGAACTTGATGTCTTCTACGGCCAATTTGGGGTGTCCCTCTTGATCAACTTTTCTATTGCCGCCTTACCTTGATTCTTAATTCCCCTGAAGCAGTGTATTTTGTTTTCCACTCTCCGTATCTTCCGACCCTAGTTCTCTCGTTCATTCGTTCTCTTGTTGCAACCCTTAAGGACGGGTAACTGACATTTTTATTTCCCCGCCCTGTTGCGCTTTAATAGGTTGCAGGACCCTGCTCGGTCCCCTCGATCCTTGATTCTCTCTCTACCATACGCTTCTTTTTCTCTCAATTTTTCCTTAAACTCCGCGCGGGCCGGTCTATCCCTCTTTTTTTGACTCCGTGCCAGAACCCCCCTGCTCCCTTTATTTTGTTCAGAGGTCAGTGCTCGGTGATTGACTTCTGGGCTTACCCCCTTCGCCTTCAACTTGCCTTTAAGGCTATGATGTCTTTTTCCGAAGGCCCCCCTCCCCCATGAATCCTTTGGCAGGATTTTGGCTACCCTGGACGGGAAGGGGGTACCACTGTCAGATCCCCTTCTTTCTTTTTCTATGGCGTTCACTCCTTTATTTTGATTAATTTTGCCGAAAAGTCGCCTCCTCTTGTTGTTTTTTTTTTGATCTTGGAGGCTCAGCTTCCGTCTCTATTCCTACTTCCCTCCCCGTCACCAGTTTACCCCCTTCCTTGGTTTAGACGTTTATTGGAGCGGTTTTCCTTCCCATCCTTTCCGGGCAACTTTCCTGGTTTTTTTCTTCTTACCCCTTCGACCTCTGTCATACCGGGCCTTCCTTTTTCAATGTTCTTCTCTCCTTTTTTTTGTGGTTAAACTCTCGCGCGCTACTCCCTCCCCCTCGTCCGTAGTCCCTTTCTCTGTTCTGCTTCAGGAGTGCCTGTCGTTCTTTCTTTTTCTTTCATCCCTCCCCCTCTTTTTTGTGCGTGTGTCTCTTTCTCCAATTTAAGCGGCAGGCCGTTCTTTCCCGATCTATTTTTCAATAAATTTAGGATGGAGCCTGAGAGTAGCAGGTCCTTTTCCCTTCCCGTAATTCTTCGACCTGATCTGATCAGAAACATTGCCTTTGTTTTCCTTGCCCCTCCTTTTTTTCAGGTTTTTTGCCCCCCCTCCGTCCCTTACCCTCTTCTTCTTACTCTTTCTAGACTTGTTAGGTACTGCTCCAAGTGAAGTGGGCCACCAAAACAAGGGCGTGCCCCACCCTTTCCTTCTTTTCTTCTCAATTTTCTTTGTTCCAATCCCTTTGAGCATTTTCCCAACCCAATTTTGGCCGTAGCCTCCCTCCCTTCCCTCGCCGCTTTCGTTTGACTCCTCTGGCAATGCTTTTTCATGTCTTTCTTTTTCCCTTGGACGATCCTCCAGTGTCCCCTTTTCCCCAACTTGATTCCGCTGAAGCGCTTTGTGCTTCTTTTTGCGTGGCCAGCGGTTTCTTCTCTTCTTTTCCCTTGCAATGAGGGCGGAAGGTTAGGATATCCCCTGCTTTTTTTTTTTACCAGACCCTTTGTGATCCGATTCCCATTTTTGCATCTCGGGCAAACCACTTGAATGGTCTTATTTTTCATTCCTTCTTCCCTGTGGGTTGCCGCGGAACTGTCCCGTTTCACCGTTTGGTCTGGCCAATGTTGTTTCCGTCCGTTGGGTTCTTTCCTTCAAGATCCTTGTCGTGCGCTGATCCGTTGTATTCTTTTCTTTTTTCTTATTTTCTCGGCTTCCTGTCATGATCAGGTTTCTTTGGTTCAATGAATGATGCTTTTAGATGAATGGCTCGACTGGTGGAGCTGGCCCCCTTCTGATGTGCAAAGAATCAATTTCTTTTCTTACTCGCAGTGACACGGTGCAAGGGATTTTCCTCCTTGCATCTGCTGGTTTTCGCACCCGTTCCTAGGATTCAAGTGACCCCATTTCAACTGTTGCTTGACCCCCTGCGTCCTCGTATGAACTGTTCTTGAGTTTTTGTCTCCGCTGAATTTGCCTGCCTCATCACCTTTAGCCTTCAGTTTGATTTCGCTCCGGTGGTATAAAACCCTGCGATGATTCCACGTTTTTTGCCTTACCCTCACTTCTCTTTGCGTTTCCTTCCTTCCCTTCCTGGATGCTCCTGGCTCACGGTGGTACCATGCTTCTTTTCATACTTGGTTATGGATCATTACAGTTGTCTTGCTTCTTACCTTTTTTTTTCTTCATCGTCTTTCGCACTCACATTTTTCTCTTTCACCTGTTGGGGTAGCTTGCGATATTGCTCTTTTACCTTTCTTCTTTTTTCCCGTTCGGATCTGATGTCTTTATCTGTTTGACTTGGAGAACCCTTCCATATCTGGACTGCTTCTATGATGAGTCAGGTGTGTTGTATTTCTTCCTTCCTGACGCGAGATCGGTCCTTTCCCTTGAAGATTTAATCCTACTAGGTCGAACCATCCTCGTACTAAACATCTTTCATTCCCTCCGTAATTTCCTTTAAATAGAGTTTAGACGCGCTGACAAGAATTGAAACCCCCCCCGGCTCCCTTCTCCTCAAATGTTCTCTTTACAATTTTTATACCTTACAAAACAAAAACCGGCAGAATATGCCGTATTCGGTTCTTTTCAGGATGTCCCCTCTTCACTTCCGTCCCCACAGACCGACGGTCGTTTTATGATCGGCTCCGGTGTTCCGTGTGGTTGTCCTTGCGCACTTCTCGAGCATGCAGACGCTGGTTTTCTTTCCCCCCCCATCCGCCTGCCCTTTCTGTTGATTGACCCCCTTTTTTCGAAATAATACGCTTGGGCCCTGTCGTGAGACTTTTGACTCTGCGTCCCACACTCCGTCTTCTTCGCTGTGGACCTCCCTTTCTTTTGTCCTTCACCTCCGCCGGCCTTTATTTTTCCCCCTTTCAATGAATCTGGCTTTGTTTTAAACAAAGAGTGTCCTCGTCAAACGTGCGTCTCCTTCCATGGTGGGTCCCATACTCATCCACGAAAGGTTTTCTTCCCTTTGGACGTGGGTTCAAGCGGGACAAATGTCTTCAAGTGTTAACTGATGATGATCCCTGAGTTTTTTGTCAAACTGAAAGGGCCGTTCCGTGCATTCTCCTGCTCCTCCCCTTTGTTCGTCCTTCCTTCCCATTTTTTTAAAAGTCGGCGTTGAAAGTTTCTTTTTTGTCCCTTTTCTAATAGTTGTTGGGTGATTTCGCGAAAACATTGACCACCCTGGCTCCCCTAACTCCGGCGGACTTTCATCTTCCGTTTCTGACCCAATTGGATGTTTTCTTCGTACCACGGTCTCCCTGCCGACCC
>Ga0179593_1360669_pt1 | contig 13647 bp, 11 predicted proteins | sample CZODoug2_1_08_16_FD_185931 | JGI IMG/M metagenome (GOLD analysis project Ga0179593, IMG submission 185931) | Vadose zone soil fungal communities from Angelo Coast Range Reserve, California, USA - CZODoug2_1_08_16fungal (PacBio error correction) | ecosystem: Environmental > Terrestrial > Soil >... | reverse complement strand
TTCCCCTCGGAATTCCTCTTCAGCCCTTGAGCTTACTAGGTGTCAAGTGCCGAGGGCGCTCGACCCGGCGCAGCGAACAACAAGGGGATCCTCCCCCCCCCCTGGGCCGTTCCGGCAGGCTTCTGGAATTGGATTCTTTTCTCTTTAGAATTTTCCTCTCCTTCGCCCGGGAGCGCCATTCCTGACATGGTTTCCTCTGCCATTTAAGTCCTTTCCCCCCTGGACCGTCACGTCTGAAGCGGTTGGGGGGAAGAATGGAAAGCTCTGGGGTCTCTTCCCCCGTCTCCCGTGTCCTTAATAGGATTCGAAGTTTTCCATGGCCTGCTCGCAAGGGTCATGCGGTCTCCGGAAGAAGAGAAGTCAGAGATCCCTTTTTTTCCTCAAAAAAAAAAGAAGGAGTGATTCTATCCAAGATTGATGACCCCCGCTTTTCCCTTCTCGTGTTTTTTCCATTACTAAGCAGCAGGCCCGAATGTCGGGCGAGGAGAGCGACCTTCCCCCCCTTTTTTTTTGACGCGGAAACTCATTCCTCCCGGACGGTGACCTCTTTTTAGAAGCATCCGGAATTCAGGAAGAGACCTCTAAGGTTATATCCCCTCCACCAACACCCCCCCCCCTTACCCCCCACCCCCCTCACCCCCCCACCCCTCCCCTCCCCAATCCCCCCAACTGCCCTCCTCCTTCCTCTCCGTCTCCCCAACCCATCCATCCCGTCCGTCCCTTCCTCCCCACCTCTTCCCCCCTCCTCCCCCGCCCGTCATCACTTCCACACCTCACCTCCCTTTTCAAATCTACCGGCATTCCTCCTACCCTCATCGTCCCCACCCCCTCCTTCTCCTCTCTATAATGCCGACTTCCACGCCGCGCTGTCCTTGCCCCCCATCCTACGCCCTCACTCCTCCCCCACTAATCTCCTCCCCCCTTCTCTCCTTACTCTTCCCCCCCCACAGACCCGCACTCTTCCGCCTTCAGCCACCCCCCCTTTTGTTTCGCTCTCGACCACTCCCCCCCCCTCTTTCTCCCTTTCCCCTCTCCCCTCCCCCTCTCTTTACTGGGGGCTCCCTAGGCTCCATCCGGCTGGAGGGCGGCCCTCTGTCTCCAATTGCGAACGGAAGGTACTGATGGGTCTTCGGTAATAGCACTAGAATTCCCCCTCTTCAGTCCTTTCGATTTTCCTTTTCCATTAATGCATGAAGCAAGCTTGTGTTTTCTCCCCGCCTGCCTAATCTTCATCCATCTAACCCTAAGAGCTGCTGCCGCTGATGAAAGAGGAAGATATGAAAAGTCCCCCCCCTTTTCTTGGTTTCCCCCCCCCCCCTGAAAGAGGATCGAGCTTAACCTGGCGTGAAGGAACATCTGGGGAACTCGGGCTTGGTATGTACTTTTCAGGCCACATCTCTCTGGCTAGATTAAGCGCGGATAGGTTGCTGCGAGCGAAATCGGACCCTCCGTCTAATAACTAGATTCCCCCCCAGGAAGTGCGACGGTCCAGTCTCCTTTCTCCCCTGCCCTTCCTAAGTGGGACCCGCTGCTGGCCAGATATTGAGATGGTAGGACCCTCTTTCCTCTCTTTCAATAGAACACTCGCCAGAGGAACTATTTACCCCCCCCGATTTTTTTGCAACCTTTAGACGGTACCTTTTGATCTTACGACACAACCCCCCCCCCCCCCCCCCAAACCCCCCCCCCCCCCCCCCCCCCCCCCCCCCCCCCCCCCCCCCCCCCCCCCGACCCCCCCCCCCAAACCCCCCACCCCTTGGGTCCCTGGTCTTCTACTAGACGGTCCTCCTCCTGCGGCGGCTTCGGCTTTCAACCGGATAAGAGGTTTTTTTTTGTCCCTCCTCTCCCGAGAGTGTTTGGACCGAAACTTTGCTCCTTGAAACAGTTCCATTTTGCTCGCTCCCGGTCGTTGTGATTCGCCCCAGTGCGGTTTCCATTGGGTGTGACAGCCGAAACAGCCACCTGCGTCTGGCCGTCCCGTCCCTCCACAACCTTTTAATTGGCCCCCTTAAATAGTTCTTGGTCAAGGGGGCCCTATTTCAGATACTCCACCCATTTCCATTTTTCCTACCTTATCTGCCCTCGAACGAGGAGAATACCACCCGACCTCCAGGAGGTGGGAGGATCTTTCGGTTCGGAAAGCTCATTAGAACAAGCCTCAAACGAACCCTAGAGAGACCATATACGCTTTCTAAGGATCAAGTGCCACTCTCTGCCGATAAAAGGCCCTACCAATATCATTACCGAGGATTCCGCGCGCTTCCCCTTCGCCCCCACCGGCGCTTTGGTTTCTTGTAGAGACAGTTTCCTTTGGCTTTAGTCAGATAATCCTTCTGCCCCCCCCCCTTTTGAGTCCGAGGTGGAGGGCAATTTAGTGATGGTTTTCTTTAATCAATGTGTAAGAAGGTTCCCTTAGCCCTTTTCTCCTTTCCCACTTTACCGCCTCTCGTCGAAACCCTCCCAGCTCTAGTTGTTGTGAAGGATGCCCTTTAGAAAGCGCCTACATTTGGGATCCCTCCAGAACTCACCCATGGGGACCTTTTCGGACCAACCCCCCTTTTGAACTGTCCCGGCCCAGAGGCTTACCTTATAAATCCGACCAAGTCTCTTTTCTCCTGAGGGGTACCAGAGAGTGCTCAAACGATACCCCCAATACCCCTTTCACCCCCACCCCCCCCCCCCCTTTCGAACCCTCAATTCCCCCCTGCCCTGCGGCCCCCCACTCGAAGTGCACCAGCACTCATTTCCGCGAAGTAGATTAAAAGACCCCTTCCCGATTTTTAGGAAGAACCTCTGATCAGACCAATACAGGTTGCTTTTTTCCCTCCCCCACAAGGTTAACAGCATAAGTTTCATGCCTTTCCCCCCGTTTTCTCGTCCAGTCCCCTCGTGGTGGGCTGTTCACCCCTTCCTCCCCGTCCCCCAGTAATACTCCCCCCCCCCCTCCCCCAGTCCAAGGGCACAGCGTTTGGCGCCAGTGCAGGCAGAGTCCCTCTTCCGCGGGAATACATCGTCCTTTTTTTTGAACACTTCCAATTGCTCTAGAAGGTAGGTTCCCCCGATCCTTTTCATGGGTAAGGTCCTTCAAGCTCTCTAGTTCATCATACCCATCCTTGGTTTTTGAGAGATCTTATGATGACCCACGCCTTCTCACCATTCACGTAACGGCTTTTTACCTTTCGAGGTTTCCTTTAAAAAAAGATTTGTTTGAGAGAGTCGTTTGGCTTAAGCCTGCTCCGGAGTAATTGTTGCGTTCTTACCAGGTTTTCCTTTCCTTTTTCGGTGGCATGTTTCCTTGCCCGCCAGGCCGTGATGGTGAACGACCCCCCCCTTGGTGGAAATGATGAAAACCATGGCCTCCTTTGAACTGGTCTGGCGTTTCTGAACTCCCCTGGTGGGCGGCGAAGAACAAGGTTACTTTGATAGGGTCCCTTGGCTTTGACGGAGGGATTGTCCTTTCCTCAAGCACGAGGTCTCTCGACCTTTTTTTTCCCCCCTTCCTTCTTATGCAGAGGCGGTCACTTTTTGGTTTTTTTCTCAGGAATGGTGGTGGTCAGCGTTTTTGTGCCCTCTGTGGGATTTGTGGGCTCTTTGGGGAGCCTTTTCCCCCCCCCCCCCCGACCGGTTTTCCCCCATTTGATCCGCGAGGTTGGCTTCGGTTAGACTTCCCGCTGGCACGGACGATTGGATTGCACCGGGTCTTTTCTTGTGTCCTCCTGGGCCCTTTTTGCTTGGAGCTTGACGGCTTTCCCCCCGTTCCTGAATTTGCAGGCTACCCTTAGGAGCAAGGTGAACCTTTTAGACGAGGTTTTTGGTTCCTTCAGAGCTAGCGCCGGTTTTTTCCAGGGAGGAAAGTTCTATCAGGCCCGGAAAGACATGGATTTCCCTTTTTACATCCGCCCCTTACAGGCACTCCCTTGTACCCTCGCAACACGAGTCCTCCTTTTCGCAAGGCTTGGTTAGTTTTGAGATACAACTCGCCTTATCAGACACGAAATCCTCGCCCAAAGTAATCTTCTGGCAGCCGTCCCGCTGGACGCGCTCGTCTCCTGGGGGCTCCTTCTTAGTGGTTCACTGATGTTTTTCCTGATTCTCTTTACGTTGATATTTATTTAGGTTTAGGCCTTCCTAATCGTTTCGCTCTCCCCACCGCGCCCCGGCGACTCCCCCAGATCCGGGAGTGGAGAGTATCTTTTTGCACGGGTCGAAGCGGACCATCTTTCCGGCCCGCAGCCCCCCCGTGAGCGGGAAAAGACTTACCTCCTTCCTTTTTTGCCCCCTTCCTGTGTTTTTACCCTTCTCCTTAATTACTCAGCGATTTCCATGTCGCGCGTTCCCTTTTAGCATCCCCCCCCAATGTTCCTCACCACCCTGTCTCTATCGCTTTATTTATTCGGTTTGCAGCGCGAATCTCCCCCTTTATGTCACCCTCGTATCGCATTTCTTGAGTCTCTCCAACGAGGATTCCCTGCTTGTTGACATCATTTTCACCCGATTTTTATTGCGAAGACCCGGCAGGTGCATGTTCCTTCTTTTTAGCCTGTTCTCCGTCCTGAAGAACCGATTTCACATAGGGTACCCCCCTTTGATCCCGCGTCTTTCTATTACAGTCCTCAAGAGGTTGCCAGCTCATCTGGAAAATGGCGCCCGAAACGGCTGGTCTCTTTTTTCAAAACTTTTTACTGAAGCCCGGAAATTCTTCCTTGGAATCCCCGTTTTTTTAGCTCTCTCACTTCTCTCTCCCCTTTTTTCGCGGGCCCCGAGAAGTAGGCACGAGAACGTTAACCCTGTTCTAGGCCCTTTTCCGATGAAGGCTCGATGGGACGGTTGACTCCTCCTAATACGGCTATTGGACAGTTGAGTCCCCCATCCCTTTGTCCTTCCCACTGGGCCTCAGGCCTCTGGCAGAAGAGTACCCTTTCCGGACGCTGTGTATTGGTGGCCGACTTAGTTCCCGGATCTTCTTCTCTTTTTCACCCCCCTTTTTCTGCCTTATGTCGGTTCTTGTACCCTTCAGCAAGGCGCGCCTAGGTTCTTACCAGCGGAGGGGTATATGAAATTTTCTCCCAGCCCTTAAGTTAGGAAATGAAGCAGATGTTTCCCTCCCCCCCCTTAAGGAGGGATCCTTCATCATTCTGAGCAGGCGTCGTATATCCAAGATGACAGGAGACAGGAGCTCCCTTCTTCCTTCAGTCAGCGGCGTCCACCGGGACTTTTTAATCTTTAAGGAAGGTTTAACTGTTGCCCTTTTTTCCCCCCCAGGCTTCCGCTTGAATTTGGCCCCCGTCCGAAGATTCCTTTTTTCGCAAAGAGCTTTTACTTCTTTTTTCGTCTCTGCGAGTGAGATGAGTAAGGTCCTTAAGACCGCTGTGAGAATCCCCCTCCCCCCCCCCGATACAAGAACTCTAGAAGCAACGGGTCGCCCCCTCCCGGAGAAATCTCACCCCCCCCCTCCTTTCTCGCTGCTGCTCCTTCCGGATTTCATGGCCCAAGTTTTGATCGGCAATTCCTTAGGATAAATTCTTTGACTGGCCTCTTCTCCTTGAGAGAAATTCCTTCCAGTAGAAGCCATCATTTTTCATTTTCCCGACCCCTCTTGAAAATGAGTTGGAATATGCTCTCTTCCCCCTTTTGCTTTGCGTTTTGGTTTTTTGAAATGGTGCTCGAGACCTAAGTTTTGTTACCCCCTCGTATAGGCGGTGGAGTATTTGCCTTCCGTTTTCGCTATCCCTATTCTTCCTAAGATCCCTTTTTTTTTCCTTCTATCCTTCGCATCGGACTTGCCCAGCACCGAAGAGTTCTCTGTGTGGCAATCGCTTTTAAGGAACAACCTCATTCGAGAGCATAGGGCCAACCCGGGGCCTTCCTTTTTCCCCTTCCTTTCCTCTTTTCCCTTTGCCTTCCCTTTTTTAGCGCCTTCCAGTCTCGACTTTTTTTCGCAGGAGGCTCAGTCCTGTCTGGGGAAGACTCGGACTGGTATTTTCCTCCTGGTTGACCAGAGTCATGCTTTCTAAGAAGAGAGCCCCCGAACTTTTTTTGGTTCTCTGCCATGTGCAGATTTTTTCCCTCTCACGAGGATCGGGCCGTGTGAAATTAGTCCTTTTCCCAAAGCTTCTTTTTTTCTTACCTCGGGCAGCATCTCTCGCTCCTATCCCCCCAGGTGCAATGCTCCGCCGGCTCCCTGTGCATCTCTGACAGCGGCGCGGCCAACCTCACGAAGAGACTGTTGTTACCTTTTCAATGCTCTCCCTTGGAGAGGGAGTTTAGGTGTCTGCCATCTCTCCAGCCTTTGAATAGAATGAATTATCCCCCCATACCTGCTCTCCCTCCTTTTCTCAGAGTGTTTCGATTCGGCTGGAGGAGGACAACTTTCCTATTCAGAAGTTAGGGTATGTTTTTGCTTGTTTTATAGGCCCCAAATGTTAACATTCAGTGCCTCTTTAAAGAGACTCCCTGAATCCTCGGGGTGAATAATCGATCTAATTGACCTTCCTTCCCTTTCCCCAGCCAGGCCAAAGACCAAAGCTGCCGGTGAACCGTTTCGTGCTGCAAGATTCTCTAGTGGTTGACCCCCCTTTGGGTCGACCACCCGGAAGGATTTACTTCCCCCCCCCCCCTTCCCTTGACTTGAGGATACCCTCGTCCGAGTAGGCCCCTTTCACAAGCTGTAGTAGGCGAGGTCCTAGGGGAGCCTCTTTCGAGAGAGAAACGAGTTTTTTTCCTATAAAGCCTGTCTGCCAGATCAGGGACATCCCTTTAGACGGAAGCCTAAGGACCTTACCCTTTTTCTCATTTTCCTCTGGCCGGTAAGGCACTCGCGTAGATGATACTCGCCATCTCCTTCCTTTTAAAGCTTTACCCCTTCTTCGACGGAGGCTACTTCCAAAGTAAGGGCCCCCTCTCCTTGTTTCGGCGAAACCATTACCGGGGCCTCCATTCCCCATTCCTCCCCCGGTTACTATGGCCCCACGAGTCGGCTGCCCTTACCGGATTTTGAACGCCCTTTTTTTTTTGCAGAATATGATCGTTTCAAGACCTTTTTCGAGCTGCCTCAGGAACAACTTTCCCTTCATTCCCTCGCTCTGCTCTGTGATGGCGTTTCAGGGTGGGCGAAGGCAAACCCCCCCCCCCCCCCCCCCCCCCCCATTTACCTGGTAAACTTCCCCTTCTCCCCCCCGAATTGGAGATGTACCTTAATTGCCCAGTTCTTCCGTTAGGTTTGATTTCCGGGGTTCGCATTTCTTCCAATGCTGTTCGAAGTTATCTCCCGCAGGCCTTCAATAAAAGAAACTCAGGTTTTTGAGTCAAGGAGCGGTTCGCAGAGTTCCCGTCTCCCCCGCCGCCCATGCCCCCTCTTCAGACCTGAGGACAGGAGAATTACCCTCAACCTCGCTGCGGGCCGGAATACACCAATTTCCCAGAGCGTATAGAGAGAGAGCTCTTTTTTCTTTTCGACAAAGTTTTTCCCATCCCCCTTTTTGTCTACGCCTGCGACAAATCGATCACCCGTTACCCCCTTGCTAAGAGACAACCCCTTCGTTTTTCTTTTCCGCATGCATTTAGTCTACCCTCTGCAGCCTAGGAGCCCTGTGAGAGAAGTTTCTTTTCCTTTCCCTTAAACCAGGCTCTCGTCGACCCAGCTCTATTTTTTTATGAGGTTGGACTGAGAGGAATTTTTTGTTTCTTCAGCTTTTGTCCTCTCCCCCAAACCATGGCGAACAACAAGAACCCCTTCTTCCCTGATGGAACTTTCCCATTTCCTCAAAATCAGCAGCAAACTTTCTATGGAGGACCAGTTTGAAGATTTTCCCCAAAAAGCCCTCTCCCCCCCCCTCCCACTCGCCATTCCCCACAAACCCCCAGTTCCTAATCTAAACCATCACATATAAGTTTCGTTTATCCCCTCCTCCCCTCCTCTTTTTGCACGAACGCCGTCACCCACGCCGATCCTATCCCCCCCCTTCTTTATGAGAAGAACCAACATTTTCCCCCGCCTCCCTCGTCACCTGAGCGAAGCCATTTTTTTTTGATTTCCCGTCAGTAAGGTTTTCCTCCACCTTAACCTTCTCTCCCCTTTTCCCCCTCTACTGGTAGGCCCTGACGCACTGGCTTCACATCCCGTTCAAGTTGGGCCGCCAATAGAGAACAGAGCCCCCGTTGTTTTTCCCCCCCTTTATACAGCCTCCTTTTTCCCTAACTCCGTTACGGTCCCAGATGTGCTCATTCCCTTTGAATCAAGCTTAAGCTATTTCTTTCCCCCCCCCCCCCCCCTTTGTTGTTTGTTGAGAGAATTGCGGCCACGTCACCATCTCCACCTTCAGGAAAGCTTTTCGAGGAGGCTGATGACCCAACGGATTTTGGGGAGAGCTTAGAATTTGATTAAGTGAGGTGACCCCTCCTCTTCTGTTCTTCCCGACCATTCCAGAGGGTGTTTCCAGGTTTTCTTTGGTGACGGGGATCTTCGGAAGTGATTTTTCCCCCCAAAAAGGCGCTTTTTGAGTTCCCCTTATGTTACGCGGGAATTTGGTGTTCAAACTGGTGGGGCGGCGCTCCCAACCTTGGAGGGGGATAGGGATCTTTCTTTTTTTGTGTGACGGGGGAGGCAGGAGCTCGGCTGTTCTTCCTCCTCCTTTTTTCAGATAAGGATAGTTGATGAGATTTTCTTGGTGTCTTTTCTGGTTCTTTCCATGTCCCCGGTGGAGCAGTGGATGGTGTACTTTTGCCTTTTTTTTTACGCGTGGTTAACATTTTTGCCGAACATGCTTAAGTCCTTATGGCGGCCTTCTTTCTTGCGCATTTTGTATTTTTCCCCCTTCTCGTTCCGCTTTTAAGACCTTTTTTAGGTCGCCTTTCCCTTTCTTTTTGACTTTGCTCCCGCTCGGTCAGTCTTTTGCTTTGCCAGTAGCAGGCAAACTCTTCCCCTCCCCCCCCGAGTCGGTTTTTAAAGGACCTCACCCCTTCTTATAGAAACATTAGGCAAGCCTTCCTCGCAATATTGATCAACTTTCATGCCCCCCCCGGAAAGCCCCATGGCCCCCTCAGTTTCTCGTTTCTCTTTTTTTAGCCTTTCGGTGTCTCGTTTTTCCAATTTCTCCGGCCCGCGACCCCCTCACATGGACCGAGAAAAAGCCGCTTCTGCCGAAAGCCTCTCTCTTTTTCTTTTGTATATTTTTTGACAATTTTAAGGGAAGTTTATTTTTCTGCCTTTTCTCTTCCCCCTCTTTTTGGGCGGGCGGATCGCGTTCGCCCCCGCTGGCGACTCCCAACGACGAGGGAGTGATCCTCTTTTTGTCTGATCCGGTGACAGCATTGGAGGACTTGAGGAGAACTCTCCAGGAACCGAACCTATTTTTATGGGAAAGGTACGGTTTTCATTCTCCCCCGAGCTTACGAAATTGAGATGTGGGATTCCGGTACCGGCCAATTTAGCCTCCACAGGTTTTCCGGCCATCACATACTAGAGATATGTTTCCTTTCTTTTTTCCGAGAAGTACATTTTCTGGGACCACCTCCCAAAGGGGAAGTTATTTTTTTTTCCACGAAGGAAAGCAGAGAGTTTGAAGAGGCTCGCAATGGCCATTTTTGACTTGAGTCCCTTTTCCCCCGTCTGTTTTTTCTTCGGCTGACAAGAGAGTTTCCCAGGTCTTCTCCTCCTTACGACTATCTTGAATTCATGGTCCCGCTTGACGCTTTCTACTTTCTTCAGGCGTCCCCGAGGGTTTAAAGGCGCCATCGAAACTGTTTCTTCAAGAAAAGGGAATTCCCCCCCCTTTGAAGGAATGGTCAGAAAAGTGAAATTTTCAAGAGTTTTTCCTTCCTGCTGCTACTCCCTTTTCTTTTCCGGAGAGCTGTTCGTGAACCATTGACCCGGCGCCCCTAATTTTGGCCCTTCTCCTTTCCAAAGAGGTGGCAGCAAGTTTTCCCCCCTTGGGGAATCGAGATATTTCGTCCAGGTTTTTTTGGAGAACCCTTTCCAACAGTATTCATTGCCCCATTCTCTTTTCCCTCCCCTTCAGAGCGGCACGGGGCACCCTTCGCTTTTTAGGTGAGCTGGATGACCTTCCCTTACTACTGCTTCAAAAATAAGGACTTCGGCTGGCCTTTCCATAAGGAAAGTAGCCGCGGCCTTTTGTTACCAGCGAGGTTGACCTGGAGACATCAAGCCATAAAATGTCCCTTTTGATTGAGATAGGGCCCGACATTATAAGATCTCCCCCATATTTGATCAAGTATTAAAGTGAGGAGATTCCCTTTCTCTTTCTTCGCGCGGCTGCGGCACACGGATGCCCGTCCCCCTCCCTCAGGTTCCCTGCTTCTGTGGATGTAGGGTGACCCACGCGTAATTGGAACGCGCTCTCAGGACCAAAGGAGGATTTAATTGTTGCCTAGGTGATGGGTCTTTTTTTTCTCCTCCTTTCTCTTCGACCGTATCTTCGATCAGGTCAGTCCCGCCTATCAAAAGAACTTTGCCGTTGTTTGTTTAGTATTTCTTTTGCTCAGACTTTCCACCTCTATGTGGAATTAACCCCCCAACCTGAGAGTTACCGGCTTTCCTCCCCTCTTTTTCCCTGTTCACTGATCCGGAAAATTTAGTCTCCCATGCAGTCCCTTGCTAGGAGACGAGGTATTTCGACGGAGAGCTAAGCCAATAGCCAGACTGTCCGGGAAAAGAGGCCAATTTTTTTTCCCCCTATTTCTCATCTCCCATTTTGATGCAGGTTTGGGCCTGGGCTTGCTCATGGACTATACCAATCTCCCTCTTATCTCAGGGCGCGTTCTCTCGCTTGATCTCTTTTCTTCTTCTTTTCAAGACTTTGTTGTGGTTCTTTCCGATTCCCTGCCTTCTGTTTCCCCGCGTTTCCCCCCCGAGATTGACCGATTGTGGAATAGAATTCTTCTCCTGCTTGAGCCCTTGGAAAACAAAGAATTTTTTGTATAGGACAACCTATTGCTTTTCAGGTTCCCCAGTGTGATTTTTCCCAGGATCTTTGGACGCAGTTTCTTTTTGCGCAGCCAGGCCTGCTGTCCTGGTTGCACTCGGAAATTTCCTTTCCCATTAAAGCGAATTTGGCTCCCTTTTTTTTTTAAGCAGTTTTGGGGCCGCCGGCCGATGGAGAGATCCCCCGTCTCACACCCACTTGGCATAGGATGTCTGCGGGACATTTCTTCCAGAGGACTTTAAGAGGACACAGTTCTGAGAGTAAAATATCACCACTTTCCCCTTCCCCTCCCTGCCTTAGCGCATAGAGAAGCTGGCGACCAATTTCCGCTGCCGCCGCGCGTTTCCAGTAATAAGCAGAGAACTCAAATTTTTTTGGGAGCACTTAGGGCTAGAGAACTCGCCGGAAGAACCTAATACATACCTTCCCTCTTATCCCTTCCCGTGCTCAGTCGAGACCTGATCCTCAGGCTGTTCGTTTCTAAATGACCCCCCTCCGAGACGAACTTAATGGTTTTTTTTTTTTTTTTCTCATAGAACCACTTCTCTTTTTTACATTTCCAGTCTCTATTCCTTTTACCCTCGATAAGAACCGCCTATTTTCCTCCCCCCCCCCTCCCTTCCCCAGAAGGAAAGAATCGATCCCCCCCTGGGCTAAACTCCCTAATTTTCCGGTGCAATTAGCTTTAGAGACGATTGACCCCCCTGGTTTGCTTTACCACACATGTAACTAGACGAGTTCCCGCGCCCCCCCCTCTGCCAGCGGACCCAGGGTCGAGGAGGAGAAGGCCCAAGCGTAGATAGGGAGGAGTAGAGATTTTTTTTTCATTTCTTTTCTTTTGTCAGTCCCGGAGGCGCCTCTGGGTTTATTCTTTTTTCCCCTTTCCCTCTGTTGAAAGCGCCCGTCCGCCCCCTTGACGGTCCCTCCAATGGGTTATCCTCTTCGGATCTTTCGCAACTTGAGACGGAATTTCCCCCTTGAATTAATGCCCCCCGATTTCCCTCCGAGTCTTGGCTGAAGCATTTCAGGTCCCAAGCGCTGAGCGCCGACACCGAAAGGCCCTCCTCCTAGAATACTCTTAGGCCAGATTCTTCCTCCCCAAGGTCTAAAGGAGGGCCTCAAGCCCTCTGCCTACTTCTTATGTCTTTTTGCCTAGAACTTTTCTCGCCGCCGCGGCAAACCCATAATAAGAGTTTCGCCTTTTATGGCGTGAATTGGATTCGACTCTCCTCATGGGCCCACATCTCTTTTTTTTTTAGGTGGCAGACGGTAAATTGCAAATCAGCGTTAGAGGTTTCAAGTTCTTCCTCCCCCCCTTTCCCTTTCCACATTTTCGCCTTATCGAAAGGAGCCTCTTTGGAATTAAAATACCAGAGGCCCTTTGGGACTCCTGGAGGTACCCCCACGAATCAAAGAAAGAGAAGCGCTTGGTTTCAGAGAATCGTATAATCTTTTCCCTTCCCCCCCAAAGCGAGCCACTCGAGCGATTGCTTCGTCCTCCCCCCCGACTATTGAGGAGAGTGATTAGGTGTTACCCAGGTAGACCTCTCCCTACCGTTAAAAATGTTCCTCCTTCAAAAGGGTGAGCCGGTCTTGACCCTCTTTTTTTTTTCCCGAGTTACCATCGTGCTCTGTTGGCTTTTTTGCCTACTTGGTGGAATAGAAAGATTCTCCTTTTGAAACCCCCCTCTCGCGTTCCCAGCCATCTTCTGTCAGGACATCTTGGTTTTTTCTCCTTCCCTCCAGCTGCCTGCCCCCGACGCTGGGAGCAAGCTCCCCGAAATAAACCTTTTGCATTTTTTCCACTAAAACAAATGTATAATGGTCGTTCCCCCTTTTTATAATAATTTATAAAGACCCGACTCCCCCCCCCAGATTTACTTTTCTCTTTGGGTTGATTTCCTTCTTCATTTTTAGGCATCTTCCCCTCCCCACTTCCCCACCTGCCCAAGCGCAGCGAACACAAAGGACTGAATACTCTGCCCACGACCCTAGCCCAATCCCTGATTTTATCAGAAGATCGTCTTGATCCACGCTTTCTCCCTTCCCCGCTGAGATGAGGCTGACGCCCCCGTCACCGACCCCCCCCCCCATTTCCGAGAAAAGAAAGGTTTGGTTTTGGGTGTGGTTTTTTGTGTTGTTGGTGTTTTGTGTGGGTCTGTTTTTTTTTTTTTTTTTTTTTTTTTTTTTTTTTTTTTTTTTTTTTTTTTTTTTTTTTTTTTTCTTTTTTTTCTTTTTTTTTTTTTTTTGGTTGTTGGGTTCCTTGTTTTTGTTTTTTTTTTTTTTTTTTTTTTTTTTTTTTTTTTTGTTTTTTTTTTTTTTTTTTTTTTTTTTTTTTTTTTTTTTTTTTTTTTTTTTTTTTTTTTTTTTTTTTTTTTTTTTTTTTTTTTTTGTGTTTTTTTTTTTTTTTTTTTTTTTTGTGTTTTTTTTTTTTGTTTTCTTTTTCCAAAAAAAGTTTAAAATTACCTTGAAAAGCTTTCCCCCCCCTTTCCCCATCCAGTAGCCGCCCCTTGTGTCAACTCCCACGTCGGGTGATCGCCGTCCCGCCCTCGCAACCTCGGAAAGGGACCCCCAAGTCTTACCACATTCGTTTCCATTCACCGCACTTCATATTAGTCTCAGAAACCGGCAAGTTCCTTTTTCCCCACTCCATCCGCTCCTATCCAGAGAGTTTACGGGCGATGTTCTCCTTTCTTGGCCGGTACGT
>Ga0179593_1322155_pt1 | contig 13647 bp, 11 predicted proteins | sample CZODoug2_1_08_16_FD_185931 | JGI IMG/M metagenome (GOLD analysis project Ga0179593, IMG submission 185931) | Vadose zone soil fungal communities from Angelo Coast Range Reserve, California, USA - CZODoug2_1_08_16fungal (PacBio error correction) | ecosystem: Environmental > Terrestrial > Soil >... | reverse complement strand
TCATGGCTTGTGGGGGACTCCCCTTTTGTTGTACAACTTCGTGAAAATCTCCATCCGACCAATTCCGCTTTTTTTTTCACAGCAGGGGGAGTTCAAGGGCGGACACGATTGTTCGCTTCCCCCTCCCCTTCTATTTCCCCGCTCCCCCCTTTTTTTCCCCCAACCACGGCCTCGTGCGGCCGTTCATTAGGTTTCCGGGTTTTTTAAAACCTTAGACCATCATTGAAAGAATTCCTGGCCTTTTTCGTTGGAACGGATTTGATCTCAGGATGTTTTATGGAAACTCCCCCTAGTCCTTTCTTTCGTCGACCCGCCACGGTTTTTTGCTCTAATTTCCAGACACGGTTCTGCCGCGAAGGGCATCATTGATTCCTAGCGTTCGACACCAGGTCTGAGGTTTTTTCCCTCCCGTAAATCGAGTGTCTCTATTAGAGAACTTCCTGGACTATATTTTCGCTTGGTCTCGCTTCTTTTCCGCATTTCGTCGCGACATTCTTCGTGCGGATCTATTCCCTGACCTTCCGTCGTCGATACGCGACCCTCTGGTATGAGGCATTCCTTTCCTGGTGAAATGATTCAGCTCCTCTTCTACACACGGAATGATCACCCTTTTTGTCCCCGCATTTGTCGACGATCTTGCGCTCCTCCCTCCTCGACTTCTGGTATTCTTTGGTCCATCAGCTTTCCAGCGGTTCACGTCTCTCTTCCGTCGATCTTTGTCCGCTCGTTTGTAGATAAGATTTTTACGTACCTTTTAATAACTTTTTTGCCCTAATTTCCCCGAAAAGACAATGTTCCGGCGCAGCGATGATGGACCCGTGCTGACGGTTGCGTGTGACCTGGTCGGCTGTGACGCTTGATCGCCACGCCTTTCCCCCTGTCCCCCTGATTGCGCCAGAGACTTTGTCCTTTCTAACCATCAAACTCATTGTATTGAGGGTCGTGTACAGATTTTCCGTGACATTGGTTTTTTCTGCCGTCTACTATCTCGACTGATTTTTCCTTCTGTCCATCTTCGTTTCGCGCAGAGTATTCCCCCCTATCTCTCCTTGGTCCTGCCAGTCCGCCGTCACTTTTTTTTTGATGACTTAGGCCTTTTATTTCGTTGAGCTGCTTTTAGCGGCCGATATGCCTACTCGAAATTTTTTACTGGGTTCTGAGCCGAATTAAAGGAATCTGGATAGTTCCGGTAGTCCGCTCCTCTCGAGAAGCTATAGTTCGCGTCTTTCTCATGGTGCGTTAGCCCCGCCCCCTCCCAGGTAGCGGCATTCTTCGCCGATGTTCTCCTTTACGCGATTCCAGGCGCATGGGCTTTGTTCCGGAGCCCTTGATCTGCGTTTTCGAGTTTAGTCGGCCTCCTCCACCCCCCGTTTCGAGCGGCTTTCTTCGTGACTGGCTCCCCCAAGCTGTTTTTCTCGCACTCGGAATTGAAGCGTTGTCTTGGGCGGCCAGTAAGAGGAAAAGGTGGCAGTTGTTATCCGGTCTGCCCCGTAGCGACTTTCTGTGTGCTTATTCTTTTGTAGCGTCGAGGTTTGACCTGAACCGCAGTTGTTGAAGTATTTCACAAGTTGAGACGGCTATCGAACCTCTGCTTTTACGGTCTCTATTTATCGCTTGGGATAGGCACGACTAACGTTTCCTCCTCCTGATGATGACGGTCCTCTTTTTTTTCCTCAAATGTCCGAAGGGCTCTTCGCTTTTCATTCTTAGGGGAGGTTCTTTCGAGATCTCTCGTTCACGGTCTCAAGTACGCGCCCTTCATCTTCTTTCCCTGAGTTTCACGACAAGTCCCTTCTTCGGGCTATCGCCCATCCCTTTCTTCTCTTCACGAAGCTCTGGCGACAAGTCCGGAAATTGTGTTGATGTCTGACTATTCAGAAGGAGGTTCGATGCGACGAGTTCTTTCTTCTTTGTCTCCCCTTTTCCACGGGCGGTGCGCGATTTCTATCCTTCGTCACGTGTCCCAGGAAAGAGCACCTTTTTTTCCGTACCTAGCGGGAAGTCCTGGCGAGGTAGCTGCGCCTTTTTCCTTCTCTCTACTGGTTTCGACATATGTATTTTCCAGTCCCCCTGCCTTGTCGCTCCGCGGTTCTCGCTCCGGTGAGCATTGCACGGCATGGCGCGCTTTACGCTTGAAAGTACCTGATCCTTTTGGTGAACAATTTCATCGATGTGATTCTCCTTGATTCCATTTGAAGTTCTCGCCGATTTTCTGTCTTTCAATCTTTACCGGCTCGCTGCTAAAAAGAGATTTCGTCCGTTAACTGTGTATTTTCGAGGCTGCAGGACCTTTCGGGTTACTCGTCCTCGCTGTCCTATTGGAGGCGCATGTCTATCCCCCCTCTTCTCCACGCACTCTTCTCGCCTGGGTCCTTTGCCTTTGGTCCGGCGCAGCTTCCCCTTGCACGGCTGTCGCAAGTAGACAAGGTGTTCCTTCCCCCTTGCCCTCCTTCAAGCGCTGGCTTATCTCGATTGTGTTCGTTATGGACAGAATCCTCACCGCCTTATTGGACCCGACCTCATGGGCGGTCCCCGTTCTTCGATTCTGGTTTAGTTGACTTTCGTGCAGCGTTCTTTTTCTATGAGCCGCCGATTCCCTGTTCCCGATGTGACCTTTTTTTATCACCGATTCAACGTCCCCGACCGCACCTTGTTTTTCGTCCTGACTGCCTTTGCTCCTTCGCTTTCATCCAGTCTTTGCATAGCCGATCGGCACGACGTACTGTCCTTTGTCTGCTTGCTGAGAGGCTGCCTCTTTGATCTTTTTTTTGACTCGTTGCTCTATCCGATATACGCAAAACAATATGTGTTTCTGCCCTTCGGGAAGGGTTACGGTCTTTTTTTTACTGGTCCAGGCCTGCGGCTCCCTGCCGTTCACTGGGCGAAGCGAGTGCAGCAGCACAGTTTTTCCCCCCACTCGTCCACACTTGAGGACGGCCCCCTCTGAGAGGTTGATTCTACGACCCGCCGACGGGCGCTCGAAGAAGCACTTTTCCCGCAATTTTATACCGTTTTGGTCCCGTAAGGAATGTCGCGTGACTGTAGCTCAGACGAAGTCCGCCTCTCATTCGGGCTCCCGCCTTGTTCGGGCTTCTCTGCTTATTCGGCCCTCCCTTTCTTCACCCTTCTCTGAGAGGGCGGACCAGACATCCCCTTCTTACCTCTGGTAGATTCTGAGAGAGTCTCCCAAAATTCTTTACCCATGACTACAGAGGGCCGGCCAGCACGCCTACGAGTCCTTCCGCGCCACCACGGCTTTTTTTTCACCGGGGTTTTACGGAGTTCGCGGCACGCTGACCTCTTTCCTATTGATTATTCAAGTAATGGGCTCTTCCATTCATTTCACATCTTGTGAATGGAGGGACGCTTGTTTGCTAACTGTAACGTTTTGCGCGGAAGGTCAGGAGAGTTGCGTTTTTCCATCTCTTTTAACCACCTGATCTTCGGCTCAACCCTTCTTTCCTTTTCCTCCTCCCTTCGCGGTGTCTTTTTTGTCCTCCCTCCCGTCCTCTGGTGTGGCAGTCGCTTCATTCGAAGAGAGTTGCAGTCTTGCTGATCGTAGGCTTTTATCTGTAATTGTTAGGTGAGATCGTGCGTTTCCCTCAAGTTCCGCCTCCGGTCGCCGGCTCTTCTTCGGCCTCCCGCCGCCAGGGCTTTCGGAGGGTACCAGGCCGACCTTTTAGGGCGGCGAGACGGCGCATTTCCTTTGCTCCCCTCCTCTTTCTTTTTTCGCTGTGCGACCCGGCTGCGTGCAGTGCGTTTTTATTAGGGTTACCTGCACACTTGCCAATGAGAGAGACCCTTGAGTCGTTACGCCATCGCGATGGTTCGCTTCGCGGCTCCCCTTTCCACCCCGGTTCCGCTCGTCCGTGTGCGATTCTTTCTTAGAGGGGCCGGGCTCCTTGGGCCAATATTGCACTGATTTGATTGTAGACGTGACTGATCTAATCTCTAGGAGATGATCTCCTGAGCCCGGCGTTACTTGCGCGCTTTTGAGGCGCCAATCCTCGATCTATCCCTCTCTTTTGTGCCCTATGGGTTGCGGCTGCTTCTCTGTCTTCTCTTTCCTCTACCCTTCGCCTTAGGAATTAAGTCAGGTCAAAGGAGAGGCTGGCCCAAAATTAGGTTTTCAAATTTTCCGAGGACGGTCGTTATGTCGTCCGATTTCCCGTCCTGATTTTGGGTCGCCGACGTTTCTTCCTGGGCCGGTTCTCCAGACGGTTGCTTGCTGTTCTCCCCGCTGCCAAGTTTTACAGTTTTTTTGACCCATTGAACCCCCCTTACGTGTTTGTCTGGCGCCCCCCTTTTCTCCGCTCGGTTTTAGACGAGGAGCCTCCGTGACCTTTCTTCTTTCTCCTTCTGGCCTACCAATTCGCGCCTTTTTTTCTTTTCCCTCTTGATCGGACGCGGTTTTCGTTTAGCATTACTGAAAGCTGAGGTCCGTTATTTTTGCTGATGTTGTTTTTTTCTCGTTCTCCTGCGTTGTCGCGTCCTTCCCGTCCTGCGGCATGTCCGCCGATCGAGGCTTGTCCTCCCCCCCCCGAGCAGAAGTTCTAGTTTTAGATCCAATGCGTTTTTTTCCGATCGCCTGTGTTAAGATGGCGAGATTATCCCGTTGTCCGTGGAGTCTTCGTTCCGCCACTCCCTCGCTGACAGTGCTCGCCTTGCCTTTATGTTCCTGAGCCGAATTTTTTTCCCGAAAAAGGAAGTGTAATGGCCTCCACGGTTGAGTAGAGTTTTGAGGAATCGTGGTGAATAGACGTTCCTCCTCTCATTTTCGGACTATCCCTCCTCAACATGGGCTCTCTCCACTTCGTTCCGTTCCGGTCGGTAGCTTCGACGGAGAGGTATAGAGCTAATTATGATGCCAGTGCTCTCGAAATAGGGTCCCAAGAGTTGACGTTGCCTTTCTTTTTTGCTTTTGCTTCTTGGGCGCGCGCCGGTGCTCACAGTCTCCCGCGCTGAGATGGTTGAACCCCCAAGTTTGTCTTAGACTTGAGGGTGGCCTACACCTCCCCTGCGGAGGTGGAGTATAAGCGCTTTTGCTTCGCCGTCGTTCGGGCAGCCAAGAGCGATGTTTGTTGTCCGGTCGGTCTTTATCCGCGCACCGGCCGTGTCACCTGTCGTCGTCCCCTCCTTTGACTTCCTCGCAATCTTTGCTATATCATACAAAACAGTCTCGTTTGTGCGGTCCACCAGAGTTCTTTCGAGCTAATATGAACCCTTTTCTTTCGATCGAGCCTCTTTTCACACTGATCGAGGTCTCTTCGGGCGCATCCCCACGCCTCGCTTGCGTTCACGTGATACAGCCCTATTTTTTTTTCTTATATTCCTTAACCGATCGTATTGCTCATCGCTAGCCCTTCTCTTCGATTTCGGCGGCCTTGTTCCGTCATCATCTGCTGATTCCTTATTTCGTTCTTACTAGTCGTTTGAGACGATTTTAGATATCTTTTTTCACACGGGTTTTTTGTTGCTCTGCGCTTCAGATCGCCTCTGTAACCCCGCCCTGTCTCTTCTAGCGCAGTTGAACTTTGCCTTTTTTTGTCCTTTTCTCTCCACCCGCTCCTGGGGCGGCGTGTTTCGCTCACGCTTTTTAGTGTTCTTCCGGTTCTCTCGACGAAATGGGTTTTCCTTCAGAGACGACGGGTCAGCTCCGCTGTTGACGGGCCTGGTAAGAAAAGCTCTCTCCTGTCGAGCGGACCGTCGGACCCGGTTAAGACGGCCTGTCGGTGGCTTGGTGGCGGGCTGACCCATAACATGATCTTTTAAGCAGTCCCCTTTTTTTCGTCTCGCTCTGATAGAGTATCCTGTGGTGATGTGCTCCACCTTTTCCCTTTGCAGTCCTCTGCTACCATTCCCTGAAGCCTGTCCTCCATCCTCGCCGGCACGTTTGCTCTTCTTGCCTTCAAGTCCGTTGAGATAGGACAGATGCCGGATTCCACTTGATCAATCGCTGATCGTCGAGCTCTGCCCGCACCGTGTGCACTATCTCCCGCCCAGCACCCGTGTAGTGATGATTGACTGCTTTTTTTTTGCCCCGCTCCTGTTTTTCCTCGAATCCGTAATCCTGTCCTGTGACATGTTCCACCCCGTCCACCTCGCTTTGCCCGCATGGGCCCCCTCCGTGGTCGGGTCGTTGACCGAGTTTCCTTTCTTCAGTGACAAAGATGTTAGTTCATAGTATTACGCGCGGCCCCGCTGATCCGCTCTCGATGCCCGATTTCCTTTCGCTTTTCGGGCGGATCATTCCCCTCGGATTTTCGGAACAATGATGTATTTCTGGTCTGCCTGATCGGCTTGAAGAGTTTTTCGCTTCGGTTAGTCAAGTCAGGGAACCGATTCCGCTCCCTCGGGCTTGCGTTTGCGTCGTCGTCGACTTTTTCTCCTTCTTTTCCCGCCCTGACAGGGCGTCAGCACTGCTTTCGGACAAGCTGGGCTCGTTCGGCCTGCGATTGTGCTCGAGGCTCTGCCCTCGATTACTTTTTCCCACACGCTTTTCGCGCCCGATCGGCTTCCTTTTAAGATTTTGGTGCTGCCGGCGTTCGTTTTCAAGCGAGTCTTTTTCGCTGTTTTTTCTTTCGCAGTCCACGAACATGACTCTTTTCATTGAGAAACGTTTTTCGAAATCCCCCATCCCTCTCGTTCTTGCTGTAATGAGGTCGGCTTATGCCCTCAATTTTCCAAAAACTCTAATGTTGCTTGTTTCCTTTTATTTTGGGCTGGAGCTCATGCTCCGCTGTTTACTAGGTCGCCCAGCCTTTCTTCATACCTTCGGCGTTCCCCGGGCGGTTCTATCTGGGTTCTTCTTCTTCTCTCGTTTGTCACAAAAATCTTCGGGCTTCCATGGGCATCTCTCATCTCCTCCGATTTCCAAATTTTTGCCGACAGAGGAATCTTGTGACCAACACCTCTCTTCACACTCTGTCTACCTCCGATCGCCCTGGGTTTCGCCTTCTTTTTGTATTCCGGGTTTTTCTCCTCTTTCAAGCTTGATCCTCCAACCAGTTAAAAACCCGTTCTTTTTCGTGTGGATCGGGTTGGAGTTATGGGCATTCAAATGCCGTACTCGGAAAGCCCTCGTTGCGCTCCCAGTTTGACTGTGGATTTTCCTCTCTTTTTTTTTTTTTCCTTCAGTTTCTGCCAACTCTTCTTTGGGGTCCTTTTTCATCAAAACTTGTTTTTGGTCACTTCTCGGCGCCCCCTCTCGTGCTCGCGAAGGCTCCGCGCTAGTTTTTTTTTCAGTTTGAAGCAGTCCCTCCTCTTTGATTGAGCCCGCAGGGAATTCCCGTGTCCCCCTTATGTTTCTCGTTCTCTTCCTTCCGCGTCTTTTAGACCTGGTTTTTTTTTTCTATAGTTCGGCCGGCTTTTTTCCGAATGCCCACATTTTGATATGATCGTCTTACTTTTTGAGCCTGTCGTCACATTATGCTCCCCTGTTCGCCCCTTTGCACGTCTTGTCGACCCCTGAGATCTCCCATCCCCCTATCCTTTCTCCTTAGGTACTGCTCTCGTGACTGAGTCTCCTCTTTTATAGTGATCGATCGCGTCTGCCTTGTGGTTTTAGATCTTACCCTTCTTTGTTAGGTATCTTTCCACTACCGTGTGGAAAAAATCTTACCGTCCCGCCAAAGTCTTTTGTCGCAGAGATGCGTGCTCTGGTGGAGTTTTTTTTTTAGTATCTTCCTCTTCTTCCTCCCATTCTTCCCCTTCTCTTTTTGCGCGTCATCCCTCTAGTCACATCACCTAAATTTTCTTTCTTTTTCCTCTAAGCTCTTTTTGGGCCTTTCTCTGACTGAATCGCTATTTTCAGACCATTGTTCTCGCGTCGAGAGCGGCTCCTCTTCCCGCGGAATTTCTCAGTATGCTTTCCTTCGGGCCGTCGCGTTCGCCCAGCTTTAGGAGATTTTATATTTTTAAAGTTCCTGGAAATGGTGTTTGAGCTCCCGCACCTGGCCACCAGTGCTCTGAATTTCGCCTCTCTCGCGCGATCGTAAATCCCTTGGTTCTCGTCGATTCGCCCGCCCGCCACCAGGTAGATTCTTTTTGCCGAGTTTTAGTTCCCTAAGGATAGGCTGATTTTCCGGGCTCGGATAGGCGTTTTTTTCTCTTTTCGTGGTTTCTCCCCCCCCTCCCGGCCGCTTCATGTTATTCGATCGCTCCTACTCGTCCAGATTTTAGGAGGGGTGAGATCAAGTACCAGCAAACCTTTCTTTCGAACTTTTGCTCGCCTCGCGTTTACTTCTGTGTGTTCGAATCGTCTGGTCCCTCCCTTTCTTCCCCGGCGCAGTTGGCAGGCGTCTGAAGTTTTTTAGAACTGTCTGATAGAGCGATTGAGAGACCCTGATGTGACAGCAGGATGATTCATGGTCCCTCTTTTTGCCCCGCCTCCCGGCTACTGGCTGCGCTTTTTCTCTCGCCTTTCCGGCTTGTGGGCAATAGCCAATGCCCGACCCTTTTTTTTTTCTCGCACCGTCAGCCGATTTATTTTTTCCTTGCGGATCGGCCGACCGAAGAACTCGCTATTCTGGTCGCCGCTCTTAATTCCTGGTCGCAGCTCTCTCGCTGTGCGCGCCCCCCATTCTTTTGTGTTCATTCCTATGCCAGAAGTAGGGTATTTTAGTTTGAGAGGTTTTCTCTTTACCGTTTAGATTTTTTTCTTCAACGTCAGACGTGCTCGATAGGAGCGGGTCCCTCTCACTCCCAGGAACCTCGCTCTTGGGTCTTACAGACCGAGATTTTCCTGATCTGTTTAGTAGCTCCCTAAATACCCCTTTGTTTTGAGGGTTTTCGCCTTTCGTAGGGAGCCTTGATCGACGCTCATTCACTTTTTAGCTCCAGCTTTTGCCCTCGGTGAGCGAGCACCGGCCTGGCTCTCCCCTTTGCATCCGTGATTTTTTTTAAAGCTGGTACAAAAAAGCTGTCGTTAAGGCGTCAGCTGGTTTTACTCCGATTTTTCTCCTCGCCGTCGCCCAGGTAGCGGTCGTCCCATCTGCCGTTTTTCAGCGCGGTTAGAGATTTGGTGGAGTAGGTAGTAGGTTTGTTTGTCTGAGTTTGTAGTTTTCTTACCCACTTATTTCCTATACCCTCCTTATTTCGTTCTTAGCCCTTATTGCCTTCCAGCTTATTTTTTCACGCAGCATGCCTAAGCATTCCTTTCTGAAGTTTAGACATAGCCGGCTCCGCCTTCTCTTTCACCTTTATCTCGTGGATGTCTCCTTTTTCCGGCCCCGCATATTCCATGATGGTGAAGTACAGATGGGAGGAGTTTTATTCTATTCTGATATTCTGAGGCAGAGACTTGGCATGAGCGTAGGGAACCTGGCCTCCCTCCTCCTCCTCTCCACTCGCCCAATGACACATTTTGTTCCCCATTCCACATTGTTGTTATGTGCCTTTTTTAGTCGTCTCCAAGACGTGGACTATAAAGCCCCGCGAAAGTTCTTCGAATTGGTCTTTGCTTTGCGCAGAAGGAGCGCGCCCGCGGTTCCTTCTTCATGCACCTCGTTCTCCGCCCAATCGCTCAAAAAAATATGTTTCTGGTATGTTCAGGGCAAGTGCCCTTCCCTTGTCTTGTTTGTTCCTTCTGTGGCTCTTTCAACGTGGCTGGTCTCTCCGTCGCTTGATTAAGCCGGCCAGCCAATTAGATGCCACTACCCTGACTGTATAGCTACGACCTCCTGTCCGGCGCGCCGACTTCCCCTTCGCTTGCGCGCATTATTGCGCATCCTTCTTTCCTTCCTGTTCCCGAATAGACCGAGTTTTCTTCTTTAGCTCGAGAAGCCCTAAAGCGAGCCCCAATAGGTTTCCTCGCTTAGAGGGTATCTCGTTTATCTTCCCCTCCCCCTCCCGTTTGCGGCAATTCGCCGTGGTTTTTCTTCTCAATTACGTCTCTAGATAGAGAACCGGGCTGAGAGATCAGGCTGCAGATTTTGTCCCTACGTATTGGCGCCTGGTCTTCCCCGCTAGAGATGTTCTGCCTTCTCTCGTCAACTCGGAAGGCGCCATCTGAAGCTTTGCGTATGGAGTTCCAACGCCCATAAATGGATCTCCCGGTAATGCATAGTGTGACGTCGGCTTTCCGGGGGAAAGCACAGAAGGCACGGCCGCCTTTGGTTTCGCGTCTCGCCGCGCGTTGACCCACCTACTCTTTTTCAAACCTTGCCGCCAGTTGCGGAGGTTTTCCGGGGTTGGTCCGAGATCGAGACGCCATGGTGGTGTCGGGTTAGTCTCGCGAGTATGTTGGTGCTGCTCGTCGGCTCGCCCGATATCTTGTCCTTTTCCTCGTGTTGTTTTTGCGCTCTGTAGCTTTCACGTGCCGCGTTCTCCTGATGCGTCCCTTCTCCTTTCCAATTGTTGTCGGCGATTGACTTGTGGACTATCTTTCTTTGATATTCTATTCCGCGTTTCATGCGTTTCGGTTTTCAAGGAGCGTCCCGACACGCGCCTGACGGCCTCGCCGTTCTTCTGCTTTCCCCCTTTTCCCGCTTGCACCTCTCTGCGCCAATTACGGGAGAGAGGCACGGTTTTTTCCGCCTCGAAGGTTCAGCTGCCGTTAATTAACCCTTCCTCCCCAGCGTGTGCGTAGACCTCTAGTCTTTTGGGTTAATGGAGCCATTGGATTCACTCTGTTAGCCTGGATTTGTCCTCGTCTCCTCGTTCGCCGCTCTAAGTCGCAGGCGTCTCGACAGGCGCAAAGTTTTTGTCCTGCGTGGGGGCGCCGACTGACTCTATATAACCTGCTGAGTTTTTTATTTTTTGCTGGCGCTTCGAGGTCGTTCTTTGTTCTTCCCGCCTCGCTGGCTCCCTTGACAGTCCGTTTTCTTGCGCAACTTTTCGTCACTTTCGAATTCTTCGTTCGGCCGTTCTTGGTTCTTCTCTCTTCCCCGCTCGATGCCTCCCACTTGTAGAATTTCGATCAGATTTGCCCCGCTCCCCCCTTGGTTGCAGGTTCCGCCCCGGATTCAATGGACCCTGGCACAATACGTTCCGTCCCTTCTAAACCTGCGGGCGACCACCTATTTTTGGTTGTAATAGCCACTTTTTCAGAGAGCTGCCCTTGTATCCCTTTCAGATTGGAGCTCTTTGGACGGACGACCACTCACGGTCTTCCCTTTCTTTGGGGGGTCCCCTCTCAGTTTCAGTTACGCCCGGTGATGGAGAAGTTTTCCTTTCGACTCTTTTTGAGCTGAGATTGGTGGAGTCCGGTGGTGTTTTCTCGTGCTCGGTTTTTGCGGCTTTTTACGGCGGCTCATGTCCTCCTTATCGTTCCTCCGCCCCGCATATTGGAGGATGCTTTTAGTCACAGCTCCTCTTGGGATATGCGTGTCTTTCTTTCTATGAGAGATATCCCGTCTTTCCTTGCCAGGTGTTTTCTCCTTCTAGTGCTACAGTGCTCTGCCTTTCCCTGGACAACGAGGGATTCCGTTGAAGCCCCCATTTTTTAGCGCGTTGGACTCGAAGGCCGTACGAATAGAAGTCGGGATCGTTCTTACTTTGAATATCCCTGCGCCTCTCCTTTCTCCTGCGTTCCCCTTTTTTTGCATGAAAATCTCTAGCTTCTTCAGACATCATCGCTGGTCATACCGCGCCTTCGTCCGTCCGAGGATTTTTCTCTTTGCCTCGACGTTAGCTATTGCCGTCCCTCCCGCCAATCGTGTTGACCACCGACGGTTTTTAGTTGCTGCTCCCTTCTTATGGATCTCTCTCTTTCATGCTCGCGCGCCCGCTTGAGCGACCAAGTTGCAGGGCTTTGCCCTTGCCCGCCGACGATACTTGTCCACCCTGCCAGTCTTTGGTTTCGATGCATAGAGAGATGTTCCGATTCGCTTTTTTTTTCCCCCATCGTTCCCTGTGTTCGGTTCTTTCTCGCCTCGCGCCCCCTGTCTGGTAACGTTCGGTTGCGGGAAGATAAACTTTCACAATTCCTGACTGTGTAGGTTCAACACACGGCCTGTTTTGTTTCGCGCACCGATTTGTCGAGCCTTACGTACAGATTTCTTCGCTACTTTTCATCCTTTCTATGTCTTTTATTTTTACTCTCCCCCCCCCCATGAGCTTGTTAGACCGTTATCACCCGTTGCGCGGCTGTTCTTTTATTTTTTTCTGCAAGCGCCGAGCTTTTGCTAAATTTCCAGACTTTCGTGTTTTCCTTCCTCTGACCTGTAACTGTCTTTCTCCCCCCCCTTATTCGCCGCATTATTGACTTTAAGCCTGTTCGATCGCCGGCTCCATTTTTCTTCTCACCTTTGGCCGATTTGGCCCGTCTGCCCGCGATTTCTCGATTCAACGCTCGCCTCGGCGAGCCCATAGAAACTTTTTTTTTTTTCCTTTTTTTTGCCTTGCTCACCCCTGAACGTTCCTTTTTGCTTGAGCTTTACTCTCTTCTTTGGATTCCCTCTTTCATTCTCCTCTGGGTTTGTCAGTCTCCCTCCTCTTTCATTCGCGGCTAGGTAGGACGCCTTCTTTTTCTGAGACTTCTCGCTTTTTTTGAACCCGTTGTACCCTTGTCTCCTCTTCCTCTCCCTTTTTAGTTTTCTTTTAGGAGGCTTTCTCCATGTATAGAGATCGTCTACCTTTTTCCTGTACCTTCTTTCCTTTATGTGCTTTCCAACCACCCCCTTTCCCTGTGGTCACGATAAGAGTAATCGACCAGAATGGCCCCCGCGGTCACTTTTTTGAGAGTTCTGTCCTTGCTATTCACCTGTTCTATACGATCCCGCTCTCTCTCGAGGACTTTTCGCCGCCCACTCTCTCCTATCTTGAGCCTCTAGGGTTTTGCATCTTTTCCCTCCCTTCCGCACACGTTCTTGATGTCCGAGTTTCTGTCTTCCGCCTACATCGTTGTGCCAAGGGGGCGCTCTTCGTCCTTCATTCTCCGACTTTTCCACCGCCCCCCTTTCCGAGCGCGCCCTCATCTCTTCTCTCCCCCCCCTTTTTCTTTCCCCAGTTTCCGACCTGTTCCGCCGCTGACAGCACTCTGGTCTTAGATCTTATCTCATCTCCCGATCGATCTCGACGCGCCTCTGGCTGTGCGCTTTCGCGTCGATTGTTCCCATTCCCTCTTGTTGTGGTTTGGGGTGTGGCATGTCTTCTTACATTTTGGGAGAAGGAGTGTTTTCTTATGATTTCGATGAGCGCCGGACGCTCAATCACCGACCCATCGTTGTGGTCGTCGTCTCTACGACTTTCCCTTTTTTTGCCCCTTACTCCCGCGCCCAGGTCGCGTCTTCCCTTGGCCTTTTCCCTAGACCTGGCGCCTTTTCGTGGCGAGATGATCCTTCCTTTCTTCGGTATTGTCGAAAGCGGCGATCGGATTTGCTGAAGCTTTTTTCTGCGGCGGCGTGGCACGTGAGATGTTGCATGTGTTCGGGCGCTTCGCCGGCCGCCCCTGAGGTCTTTCTTTAGAGTAACGCCCTTAGGAAGAAACCATTTCAGAATTTTCCGATTTCCTTGCTGCATTTCTTTTTATCCCAGTGTCCCCCCCATTCCTGCCGGGCGCGCGGCGTTCGTTTTCTTTGGTAGAGCGCCCATTTAATTGTTTCTCCTTGCGCCCAGCCTTACATGTCCCCTTCCCGACTAGTGACTTTTCAGTCTTTGGAGGTAGGCTTTTCCTTCCGTTGTTTTCCACGGCAAATTTGAGACTGC
>Ga0179593_1650917_pt1 | contig 13648 bp, 14 predicted proteins | sample CZODoug2_1_08_16_FD_185931 | JGI IMG/M metagenome (GOLD analysis project Ga0179593, IMG submission 185931) | Vadose zone soil fungal communities from Angelo Coast Range Reserve, California, USA - CZODoug2_1_08_16fungal (PacBio error correction) | ecosystem: Environmental > Terrestrial > Soil >... | reverse complement strand
TTTCTCCGAGTAGCTCCATGTTCTTTTTTTTACTGTTCCGGCGAACTGGGGTAAAACCGTTTTTCCCGTCTTTCTCTGTCCCCCCCCCCGTGGGATTTTTACTTATAGGCTGTCAATTAGAGCGAGTAAGTATACGTTTTTCCTCCCCCCACCTTCTCCCTTCCCATGTTCCCTTTTCTGAGGCGAGGTTGTGTCTTTTCCACTGGGTCCTCCCCCCCAACGATCCTCATGTTCGTGGATGCTGCTTGGGCCGGAGACGGTGTTATCAATACAGTCCACTTTCACACCTTGCCCCCTTTCTTTTCGTTTGCCCTTCTCCGTCACTTTTTTGTCATATCGCGTCTTGACGGTCACTTTGCCCCACTTTTTCCCCCCTTTTAAAAAGTGCTCCCCGAATAAGGTGAACGTTGACCCCTGCTTCTTCTTGTTCCCCCCCCCGGTTTTTTTTCCTCGAAACCTTTAAACTCGCGTGCTTTCTTTTCTAACCTTTCTTTTTTAGGAGGTTGGCTCAAAATTTCTCTCTGACCCCACCACACTACAACATGGAAACTTCCCCTTTCTTCGGCACCGCCCCCCCCCCCCGCTGACCCTTCTTTTTTCTTTCTTTCGATCTTTCCCTCCCTCACTCCCCGTTCTGAGCACCTTGGTATTCACGAGAAGAGCTTGACCCTTCCTCCCGGCGATCCCCTCCCTCTCTGCGATTCCACCCCGGGATCACACAGTTCACGATCCCATTTGGGTTCCCCATCTTGACTACACTTCACAGACGATGTATACGTAAACCTATGGCACTACTTTCCATTTTCTTCCCCTGTGATTGAACCTTTTTCTTTCCGAATGGACCGTTTCCCCGTGTCTAACCCGCCATGGACCCCTTCAGCTTCTAGTCTTGATCCCTCTTTTCTCTACCGCAATAAGGTGACCAAAATCGATTACTTGTTCAAGTCGTGAACTTCCTTTTTCCCTCCTTGTTCTTGATCCTTGTTTTCGTCACTCGGAATAAACGCCCCCAACCCCCCGCAATCGCTTTGGTTTCCAGGGGACCCAACCACAGCGGTCTTACCTCTCTTTAGTCCCCTTCTCTTGTTTTTTACCTGCCACTAAATAACGGCATTGTCCAAATAGTCCTTTTCTTTCTCCCCCCTTCCCCTTGTTTTTTACTTATCAGAGCCCAAAACCAAGTCTTCGTTTCTTTTTTCTGCGACCCCTCCTTTGGCTTTTTCCTATCGAAAAGGACTTCCTCCCCCTTCCTACATTTTTTCCACCAAACTCCCTCTTTCATCATATCTCACTTACCGTCGCCACCCACAGCTCCCTGCGCCCCGTCGTGGGTCTATGCTTCAGTAGGCTTCCTTTCCCCCTAATACCTCTGTAGATCCGGTGAGATTTTCGATTCGTTTAAGATTTTCCGTTACCTCCTACATTCTTTTGGCGTCCCCCCTTTTGCTTTGCTGACCGCTTTCTCCATGAGATGTTTGTGATTTTTTTTCTTCTTGAGCCGCTTTCCTCTCTGAAGTTACCTTGACTTAATGAGCGTGTAGCGGAAAGGAACCGGTTCACCCGTTCCTTTTTTTCACTCCCACCTCTTTTGTGGGTTCTGACCGCAAACCGCTTGTGGGGATCTCTTCCTAAAGTTGATTTTCTTTTCTTTCCCTTCATTTACCTTGTTTTGTGACGCTCCCCAATACACATCACAGAGAAATATCCACGCCCGCGGCTTGTCGCAGGTTTCTTTCTTGTGTTGCCTTCTTTCCCGGTTCTGAGAGACAGTTCTTCCAGTTCTTATTTTTCTCCTCCCCACTTAACCTTCTTCTTGCCCCGGGAAGCGGATACTCTCCGACTCTCTAATGAGAGGAAAGCGGTCCTTGCCGTTTGGTTTTTGGTTTTTTTTTGGGGGGGTTTCATCCCCTCTTTGCCCCTGGCCCAAACGCTCGCTTACTCCTTCCCCCTTTCTTGAGAAACTTTAACGTCCGATCGCCCTCCCCTTTTTTTACCATGGTTTAACGCCGCCGTCTGAGCCTCTTTCCCCCCCTCTTTTAAAGTGGTCTAGCCTTTTTCCCCCTCTTCTCTTTTGTTGGAGATGGGTGAAAATCTTTGGCGGATGACTTCAAGCTGGTAGGGTGGGTTTGACAGAATGCGTTTCTCTGTCCTGGGTTCGACCCCCTCTTCCCGATGATCCGAAACTTGGGAGCCTTTGGGCTCGCTTCTTCAACAGGATCTTCTTTTCGCCTCCTAGTCTTTTGAGGATTGAAATGCTGTTTTGACTGTTGTCCAGTCCCTGGGTCGTTCTGTATATTCTGTCGGTTTTTTGTCTGAACCCCTTTTTTTTGCGACTGCTTCTTCTTTTTCTTCCAGATGTGTTAGCCCCCCGGCGCTGCCTCCAGTACTCTCTAGGTTCCTTTCCTTCCTTTTTCTTGGCCCCCTTCTAGAATCCTGATCGGATAAAGAACGCTTCCGTATTTTTTTCTCCCTTTGGCCTTCATCTTTTTCGCCACGGTTTTGTCCCCATAACCGGGCAGGAATTGAAGTAGGTTTTAAGTAGACTGTCTGTTCGATGTCAACTTTCGTCTTGGATGGTCAATGTTGATGGTCCTAGCCATCCTCCTCACTTATTTCCCTTTCTTCCAGTTCTCCGGCTCGTAGTTCCCTTCTTCCCCCACCATGGCGGCGCCTTCCGCGGATGTGACTGGCCATCGGATCTCGCAGCGCCCCCCCTCAACCAGCTTCCTCTTTCTTCCCTTCTTTTTTTCCTTCTCTTTTTTCATACACTTACAAACGACATTGTCTGCACCTTCCCCACTCCCCCCTACTCACTTTTTTTTCGGTACCAGACCTTCCACTGTAAAATATCTGCCGCCACTGTTCCTCCTGTTTTGTGTCTGTTTTTTTTGCAAATTTTTACGCGATATTTTTTTTCCTTCCCCCTCCTTTTTTTTTCCCCCCGGCTTTCCCCTTTCGGGTCTTGTAAGGTCACTTGTTATTTCCTAAAACTCGGTCTCCCTGCCCCTCCCTCTTTTTATCCCCCCGGTCTCACTCCCTCACACCTCGCCTCCCTTTTATCTTTCTTTCATGGTCTTCCCTTTGGGTATTTTCGCGAACCTTTCGAACTTCGCTTGACCAACAGCCGTACCCCCACTCCCTCACGGAAAGGGGTTTATGCCCCCCACTGTTTCCCCACAGTCTACTGGGACAGCAGTTGCCCCCACCCTTCTTAGCTTTTTCGTCATTCCCCCTCCCATCCTCCTCTTGACGGCGATTCGAGCAATCAGTTTTCCCCCCTCCCCCTTCCCGGAGGAAAAATTTTTCCCCCCCGTGTGGTCAGCAGCTATTTTGCGACCATGATTTTCCAAGGTCTTCCTTGGCCTCGCGCGAATTTCCTGATCCCCCCCCCCCCCAAACTCCCCCTTTTCCCCCCCATTTCAATTTCACTCCCAATGCTGATCATGGCGAGCTGTCTTTTCTTCACTATTGGTTGAAGCCACCGTACGAGCCTTGATTAGGAGTGAAGGCGTTCCCACGTCAGTTTCTCCTCCGTAACCCTTTTTCCCCCCACTCATCCCCCTTTCGCAGCCTGGTTTTTTCCGGCCGTCACGGTGCTCCTTTCACTCGCTCTTTCCCCCCTCCCTTGCACCACTCGTGGTTGGCCCGACTTTCCCCGCGGGCTTTTTCCACCATTTTCCTTTTTCTTTGTACCCATTCGGCAAACCATGATTGGCTTTTCCACAACCTTGTGTTTCTTCTCACCCTGCCCCACCAATTTCCACCCCCCCTCATTCTGTTTTTTTTTCTTTCCCATCGTAGCCGGTTTGCTGTGTCTTTCTTCGCATCGATGGCCAGAGCCCGCACTTTCGTTTCCCCCTTGTCTTTTTTTTACCCTTTCTATCCGATCCGCCCCCTATGGCTCTTCTTTCACCCCCCAGTTGATCCTCCCCGTTCACATTTTCAAATCAAAGCGGCAATACTCAACAGAAGATGGCTACATTACATTGGAACTCCCTGAACCCTCCCGGGTCGACAACGAAGGGTTTCCTTCCCCCCCGGCCCGATTTGACCCAATCTTTCTTCTTTTTTTTCCTAGCGCGTTTCTATCGGCAATAAGGGACCTGGGCCACCTACGATTCCACTGTCCTCACACTTCCTCCCCTTAGATCTTTCGGTCCAGGCGTGTCGCATTCCCTTCAGAACCCCCCCTCCCCCCAATAGCACTGGTTGTTTCATTGCCCCCCGCTCTTGGCTTATGACGTCTGCATGGCAACTTCGTAAACAGTCGTGATTAGCTACCCAGTCAACCTTGAGCGATTTAGCGAACCAAGGCTACCTTTCGGCCGATAAGTTTCTGTCAACTAATCCCCCCCCCCCGACCGTTCTTTTTAAACCAAAATTCACTTCTCCGACCCTGAGATTTTTCCCCCGTCTTGCACAACCAAGCTCACGCCTCTGTAAAGCCCGTCCTCTTATGCTCTCCAGGCGGTTCTCCCTCACCCTGACCCCTTTTCTCTTTATTTTTCGATCGATTAGCAGACGTTTCCAGCAGTAAGCGACAGCCTCCGTTCGGTACGGCGTCTCTTTTTCAAATCCCTCCTCAAGGATTCTGACGGTAGCGAGGAGCGCTTGTTTCTCTCGATCTCCAGATTTACTACCCCTTTGCGGAAAGATCCAAAAACCGGACTTCTCACCTTTACACGTATGGCCTCCACGAACGCCGGCGAAACGATCCCAGAGGTGGGCTTTTCTTCCTCAAAGTGGTCTTTCTCTTCTCTAAAGTTGTGTTTGTGAGGAGGTCACAAATAACATCCCTTTCTAAATATCCGACCGCGTCTTTCGTCGTTTTTCTTTTCCTTTGCATGTCCTTTTAGTTCTGTTGGAAGAGGTCCTTAAGCGAAAGTTCATTTCCCGCCTCTTCCTTGAATAATGCCCTGACCGGAGAAACCGGGAAGCGTCTACTCTCCGACTTCACATCTTCATTCTTCCTTGATGCAGCACCTCGAAGGTACGCTTCCCAACTCTCCTTTTCCCTGCTGTTCGAATCCCGACGCCCTGATACCGTCAGGATTCGACAGTCTTTGTAACAGTGGGCGACCCGACCTGCTGAGAGACTTAACCTCTTTCCATGGGGCTTCCCCCGGAGGTTTTCGGGAGCTGGGTGAGCGTTTTCCCCCTATAGGTTGACGCGTTCCCGCGGTTTTGGGTGTCGCCCCATGAACTGTAGAGACGTTCTTTTTGATTATTTGCGCCAAGCTTTCTATGTACTCCACCCGAAACCTTAGCCTTGGTTTTTTCGTTCTTCCTCTGGCCGTGTTACTTGCTCTCACTGAGTTTGACCTGCGGATAATGGGCTCAATAACGCCTCATTGCGAGAGGTCCCTTCGTTTCCTCCCCCCCTGGTGAGATTGCTGTTGTTACTTTATGCCGTTTGATTCAGCGTGACGAAACATCCAGCGCTGCCTCCCCACTTGTCCCTCTTCCACCCCACTCTTGCCCAGGGATATGCCCGGTTTAGCTAGTTTGACACAGAAGTTCCCCGCTGGGGTCCACTCTTCCTGTGGTTAGCCGGTGCCTGGTCCATTCGTTGTTTGTTTTTCTTTCAGGATTGCCCCATTGTTGACGAGCATAGTATGTGGCCTTTTTTTTTCCTTATCTTTGCACTCAGCCTCTATGGATCCCTTTTTTCTGTGCGAGATCAAGTTATATTGCGGGCTCGGACGCCCTTTTTTTCCTTAAGCCACCCCTTGGCTTCCCAATTTTTTTTTTTTTCCCCTGGCCCTTCTTTTTTCCCCCGCAAGAAGCAGCGCCAGCAAACTTGCCTTTCCGCGTGTAATGTTTCGTCATTTTTCGAACTTTTAACATCTTTCCCTGAAAATTGTCGACCCCCCGTAACAGCCAATCCTTCCCTTTTAAACCTGCCCCATGGGGAACAAATCTGCCGTTCCCTTTCAACTTTTTCGGTTTAAAACCATTTTTCCAAGTTGAATAGTTTGCACGTGACCGGTCAAAGAACTTTTTCCTCCTACGGACACCTGAAACCGGCTCTTCCCCCACTTGGCACTTAAGTTTCCTTTTCTTGATTAAAAAATGATCGCCCGGCACTCTTATCTCACTCTGGTCTTCTGCGTGGGCCTATTCTCCACAAACTCGCCTGATTCCTTGAGTCATGGAACCCTGGAAAAACTTTTTTTTTGGACCTTATAGTCCATTCGCCTTTACCTTTTCCCCTGATCCCCTCCTGAAATGGGTCGCACAATGGACAGAGTCTTGACCAACACTGTTGACCTTCGCCGTCCCGCCCCATCATGCTAGCCAGAGCGGCCTTACTCTTCTACTATTGTTGTTGCTTCTGAGATTTCTTCGATCGATTCGAGCAGGATGTGGGTTCCCTCTTTATTCCCTCTTTCCCCCCAAGTATTTAAGTGAGTACCAGTTTTTTACAGGATCGTCTTTTTTGTCCTTCCCCCGAAGTTCATAAAAAACACTTACCCCCTTTCCCCAGCTGATACCGGAGGCGAGTTTTTTCTTCTAAGCCACACTCCCCATGCCTCGCGATTTTCGTGAAGCCTTTTTCGACCTTCCTCCTTTCAATACCTCAATGACACCAACTTGCCATCGCTTTCACCTTTTTTCGGAACTATCGCGTTTCTTGACTTTTGACCTTGCCCCTTTTTTTTAAGTTTTTTCACGCAAACTTTCTTGATAACGCGGGCGATATTTTCACATTTCTGGATCTGGGTCCCTCTCCCCTCCTTGATTGGGTTCCCCCCCCAATTTTTCCTTGTAGGAGGTTGGTTCCTGAAAAATTTCCTGACACCCCCCCCCTCAACTTCCATTTCTGTAGAAAGACCGACCGCTCCGTTTCCTTTTTTCTTTTCGATTTAGTCCAGCCCCCTTTTCGCCGCCATTTTAGATGGCCTTACGAGCTAGTAACGTCCAGCTTTTCCCCTTTTTCTTGATCCGCGCACCTCACTTTGACTTCCAATTTCACAGTGGCAATACATTCCCTTTCCTTAAGTACACTTCTGCCTACTTTCAATCCTGATAACCGTTCTCCACTGGGCGTCCCCTCACGACACAACTTACGCCGTAGTTCTTTATTTGATCTTATTTAACGTCCAATAAGGCCTGCGGCCCCAACTGATTCCCTTGTTCCCCCCTTCCGACCCTTAAGTGGTCCTGATATGGAGGCTTTTTTTTCGTCAGATGAATTCACCCCCGGCCTACCCCAACCGCAAGTCTACCCACGGGTTTTCTTGTCCCCGACAGCGAATTATCCCTCTTCTCAATTGATCACATTCCTTATGACGTCTTCCACTGGCCCCCCCATTCTAATTTCTTGTCGTGCCCTCCCCATAGTTTTGCTTTATACTACCCAACCAAGGCTACCCTTAGGATACGGAGAATCCCCTATACAGCTTTCTTTTTTTTCGAAATCGTGCGTGGATTCCATTAATGGTGAACCCAGTGCTCGACCGATCCCGGTCGTCCCAACCCCTCCGACCGCGGGAACTGCGTTCACAAGTTCACCTTTTTCTGTAATTCTACGGTCGTTCGCCCACTGTCACAGTCATGTTGACAGGACCCCTCCTGTTAGCAGTTGCTTTCCAGCGGAGTACGGGAGTACTCGCGGCGTTTGGGATTCAATTGCTTTCCATCCTTAGTTTTCCAGCTTCCTCAATTTCTGGTGCTTTCTTTCGTCTCCCGGTCTTTCTTGCAGATCTTTTCCTTCGTATGCACTTCTCTCAGGACCGCTTCCCGGAAATCTATACCTTTGACCTCGACAGTTCCCCCCCAGTTTTCCCCACTTCTTAAAAGAGGGTATCAAGTGTTTAATATATCTTCCCCCGTTGTTGTTGAGATACCCAAATCACATTCCCCTCGGAGAAATATCCGCCCGCCCTTACGATCGGGTCGCCGTATCCCAACCCCCTTTTTTGCCCCTTTGCAAGTTTTTTTCCGAGGTTTCCTACGAGCCCTTCATGACTCTTCCCCTTTTAAGACCCAGAATTTTGGAGGTATTAAGAGGCTCCTCTCCGTCTTTTGTATCAAATCTCATGTCGTACTTGTTTTTTCCCCAGCCCTCCCTTCCACCGCTGCGGTCTTTTTTTTTTCTTTTAAATAGATCCCAAAAGCTCCCGTCGTACCTCAGTCACTTTGTACCCTGGGCGAACGCGCTCGAATAGTCCTCCCCCCCCTTTTGATTCTTTACCTCAGGGTAGGGCTTGTTGTCCAAATTTGAGGCGGCGCCTTTGAGTGTGGTGTCGCCAGTCTAGAGCAGTTATTTGCCTCTTTTCTCCCCCTTCCTCTTATCTTTTTTTTTTTTTCACCGACGGTAGCTTTTTTTCTCCGCGCCTTTCGATTTGTGCGTAGTGACCGCGGCTCAATGGGCAGGTGTCCAGACGTCATCACGCCCTTCCCCTTTTCTTTCTTGTCTTCCCGCTGTTTTTCGGTTGGGTCCTGAACCCCCCTTTTCCCCTTTATTGCTGCCCTCGTGCCGAAACCCGCCGTGCCTCCGAGCGAAGTTTCCCTCCTTCTGTCCTTGAACAAGGTTATTTTGTCCCCCCCTTTCCTTTCTCCTGAGATTTTTCTTTTCTCTTGGTCCGCGGGCCGGTGTTAGCGGTGTTCGTTTCTCCTGAAAATTCAGGGTTCAGGATTACATGAAGTTTCCCTCTTTTTTCCATCGTCTTCTTTTTTTGAGTTAAAGATTCTTCCAAGTTTTTCCCCCTTTCCTTCACTGTTGCCTCTTCCTATTGCTGATCGGTAGACTGGCTTTCCTGACCGGATCGTAAGGCCCTCCCAAATGGAGGCGAAACTAACTCTTTGTTCTTTTTCCCCTGTGCTATGTCCCCCCCTTTCTCCCCCAGAACCCTCAGCCTTTTACGATTTGGTTCATGGAAAGTTTTTTCCTTCTCTCAATATACACCCCTACAAACGAATGGTCGCAAAGTAACAGCCCCCCCCTAGTTTCGGTTCCCCTTTTCACCTCTCAACCTTTCCCTTAGAATCGTTACTGTTTCCCCCCTTCAACCTTTTTTTGGTCCCAAAGCGCGATATTGCCGCTCGCCCGGACCGGCCTTCCAACTTCTTTCACAACTTTTGGCTTTTTTATATAAACTTCGTCTGCCCTTCCCGAAGTCTATCTATCTGATTTTAGGCTGGTGTGGGGCTTCCCTATTGAACTCCCACCTCCTCCCCTACATGATTCAGCTTTCATGGTCATTTTTCTAGGATCCGGCTCCTCCTACCCCGTGAACTTTACCCATGCCGGACAGAGCGACCAACACTGTCCAGTAAGAAGGAACGTTTTGTTTCCCTTTCCACGATCGCAGTCAATCTATTTTTTCCCCCCTCCCGTTTTTTTTTTCTCCCTTTTTTTTCTGAGCCAAGGATGTGGGCTACCCCTCGTCCGGAAACTGGGTCCCGTGTTGTTAAGTAAGGTTTCCTTTCCTCCGGCGTCCTAGGGATTTGTACGCTAGGCTGTTTTCACTTTCTCCGTCCTTTCGATCCCAACCATTTTTTTTTCCCTTTCCTTCACTCACTTTCGAGCGTCAATGGGTTGGATTGGAGACAACAACTCGCCTGACAGCGATCTTTAGTCGGGTGCCTTGCTTCCGTACCACTTACACACACAAGCTTCTTTCCCCCTTGGCCTTAACGTTTCTCGGGCATCTCTTCTTTGAACCGTTGCAAACTTGACAGGGGAACCAATCACCCTCACTGCCGACCCGTTCCCTCCTTCAAAGGGACGGGTCTTCTCCCACCGAACTTTTTGGATTTACCAAGTTTTCGTTTGTAGATGTTTTCTTTGAAACTCTCGATGACCCACCATCCCCATTCCCCCTCCCCAGTTTTTCTCTATAGTCGAAGATTGTCCGGTTTCGTGCTTTTTTCCCCTGGCTTTTTCGTTTCCATTGGCTCTGCCTGAGGTCAGAACGGAAACCAGGTCTATCCATACCGCAATATTGAGCGTCCTCTCGCACCCGTGATCCCCCTCTTTTACGTTAAAATTTGGGCAATTCCCCCTCTTCCCCTTTACCCTCAACAACCTGGCCTACTCACCCATTCATGAAAAATTCCACCCCTGCGACCTCTGTTCTTTCCACCGGGCTAACAGGCAGCAGCCCTTTCTTTTTTTTCATCTTTTTCTCCCTTCCTCCGGCCATGTTTTCCAAAATCCGATTACCTTGTTCATTTCCAGGACCATTACGTGAAACTCCCGGAGGCAGCGGCCGGCGCTCAAATCAAGTTTTCCGCCTCCCTCCCTTTACCTTTTGTTCCTTGACCATCGACCTATTCCCGCTAGCAATGTGTTCACAATATGGACTTGTTTTGATGACGTCTTTCCCCTGGCCCTTTTCCCTCACAAATAAGTCCGTGCTAGCCCCCTTTTTCCCTGCTTCCCCTCTTCCAACCACGGTAAAAGTTTGTATTTACGGCGACTTCCTCAAGCCTTCTTTTTGTCGCCAAATAATCCTCCCCCGCTCTCCCACCCCACCCCCTTTCTCCCTAAGCCCTATTAACCCGTTTCGCAAACAACCTAAGAGGGAAATTTTTTTTATCCCAATTTCACTTTGCAAGTCTCTTCGTCGCCCCCCACTTTAAAGTTCTTCTCTCCTTCCTTCCGATCGACTTTAGGCTGTTTTTTTCTGGCAGTGCTTCCCGGCGAGTTGGCTTGCAACGACCGCAAGGACCCTTCCTCATGAGATGTGAGAGTCTTTCTTCTCTTTTCTACGATTCCTATTCCCAGATTTCAATTTCTCCGGACTTCTTTCCATTCTCCCTCTCCCTCTTCCGGCCCACAAATTTTGGCCTACGACGGCCCACGAGCAACCGCGGGGCGGGACAAAAAGTGGAGTGATTTGGTCTTCTCTTTTCCTCTCTTTGTGTTTCAGGTTACCCCCCTCCCACTTTTTTCCCGCGTTTCGTTGTTTTGTCACCTTTGTTGCCTGTGCCTCGTGGCTCTGAGATTCGGTTGGAATCGGTGCGACAGTTTATACGCTCCTGTCTACTCATACTCTAGGAAACCGGGGTTGACGTCTCTTCGACTCGTCCCCTTTCTCATTTTTTGTCTCCCCCCCCTGCGGTCGGGATTTGCAACAAATTCGCCCCTTCCGACCCGGCACAAGCATGTCGTACTATCCCGTGTTCCCCTTAACTCCCGTTCCATCGCGGCAAACTTCTCTTTTCCCGTTTGCGTCCCTTTTCTGCTTCCGCCTTAACCCAAATTGAGGTTCTCCAGTTCAAGCTTTTGAGCGGGTTCTAAGGGTCTCCTGGGGGTTGATTCATGTGTGGTGAGAACTTTCCGGTCTCATCGCCCCCCTCCCTGAGCTCCCCCGGATGAAGTCGCCGTCCCACGAAAACGTGTAGCCTTTAGCTCCCATCGAAGGATTGCGTTTGCGCGACCACGACTATCCGCTGATTTTCCTTTCGGCCTTCCTCATAACTAAGGCCATCTTGGAACTTGGAGCGGTATATTCGTTGGGTCATGGAACCCCGTTTTTTTCTTTTTTTATTGGCTGCCGGGTTTCCTTACTACCTTCCTCAGAATCCCCCCTGTTCCTTGTACTTTTCCCCCGGTTCGGATTGGCAGGGCATATTGCTTTTTTATAGAAGTTTTTATCCTCCGCTCGATTTACCTTTGTTTTTGTTCTCTTTGCCAACTTTTTCTGTCGCTTCTTCCCCCCAACATTGTTCAGGACTGCCTGAGTCAGCACTTTTTTAAGTAGAAAGAGTCTGTTGTTCGAGTTGTCTTGCGCTTTAGGTACCCTGAACGGTGCCCTTCTTTTCTTCCCCCTGTATTTCGCGATATTGCGGTCCCTTTCTGCACCCTTTTTACCCGGCTGTAAGGCCCATGGGGCAACGAACTTGGGCTGGCCACGCTTCTTTTCTCCGCAGCGCACCTAACCCGTTCTCCTCTTTTATTCGAATGCCTGTTTTTTCATTTTTTTTTCCTTCCTTACACCTTCCTTTCGAAAGACCCTCCCTCACTGAGTTCGGTTTTTCCCAGATCAACTTTCAATGGTGGAAAATAGCCCGTCCTTTCCACTTCTTTCTTTGTCACCCTTTTCCCTTTCTTCCCTTTCCCCTCCCCTATGCGACACGCTGTCAAACCTTCTTTGCAAACATAGGTTGGAAATTCAGGGACTTTTCTGTTCCCTAGTTCAGGCGATCTCCCCCTTTTTCCGCGGTTTTTTTTTTCCCCCCTCTGTCCCCCTCCCCACATCCTCCCTATCAGCTTTGTTTCATGGAAATGGACCTTTTGGGTTCTTTTTTTCGGACCCTATTAGTTCTTTTTCTTGAACTTTCCGCCGATCCTTCCATTGGGTCCCTTTCCTCTGCTTACTAAACTACCACCATGTGGAACACCGTTTAACGCAGTTGTCCATACTTTTTTTTTCGTGACTTTTCCATCCTTTCCCCATCCCCCTTCCCCCCTTTGATTCTCTTTGAGACACTTATTTTTTGGTACAACTGAGTGGAGGAACGGGGGGTCCACCCGTTGGTCCTACGCTTTTTTGACGCCCTATTTCAAGTGGCTGTTACTTCCCTCGCGAGACCTTTTCTTTTCGCCCCCCCCCAACCCCCTTTTTTTTTTCCCCCCCTTCGATCCCCCCCCCCAAGATGATCATGGAGGCGTGTGAGTTTCAATATTTTCTCACCCCCCAGTTTTACCCTCTTTTTGTATCGTTTCTTTCAGCCTAATCCCATTACCCCCCCCCCGAAGGGTCGTTGAAGCGGTTTTAGGGCTTCACGGGCGCGCTTTCAATTCCTGCTCTGTTGATCAAAGTTGATCCGGGACAAACCTTTTGGACCCTCCCCCTCTTCTGCATTACGTTCCTCTTTTCCCCCAACCTGCCCTTTCTCTGGTAAATAAAACGAAAACAATAAGTGTTGTTACTTGGACCTTTTTTATGCACATTATCGAGGACCAAAACACTTACCCCCACTTTCTTACGCCTTCTCTTCTTTTATTTTTCTGTCTTTTTCTTTCGCATCCGATGTTTTTTCACAGACGCAAATTTCTCCAGCCTTGGAGACTGGCCTTCATTTAGCCTTTTTCTGATCCCGCATTGACGTTTGATTCGCTTCCCCCCCTCATCTCTTCCGTACATTGTTTTTCCCTCCCAAGAGGTTCCAGGAAAATCGAATACGATGTCCTACGTCCACATTCATCAACCCGTGATTCACAGACAACGACTTGACCCTTTGGCCTACCACCTCACATGGACCACTCCCCGGAGCGTCTTCTCGCCTCCCCCCCATAGGACCTTCCCCAAATCCGATTCCCGTTGACAGGACCCCTTTCTTTATTCTCGGTCTTCGCTTCTTTCCGCGGAAGCAAACCGGTACCAAACGCCCCACCGGGGTCCCTACTTCAATGTTTCCCCCCCTCTTCCTTGCGATTCGTATTCAGCAATTTCATCAGCACAATTCGTGATCGCTCCAGGACAACCTGGTCGAGAGAGTTTCCAACCAAGGCTAACTCGGGTCCTTTTTTCGCGGCGTTCTTTTTTCCAATAAGACCTCAAGCACTGTCCGACAGGTCATTTCTACACCCACAGCCCGCGTGATTTCCAATGAGATCCCCGTCGCCAACCTCAAACGACCGCTTCTGCCGGAGGTTTTTTCTTTCGTCCCTATTTTCTTTTTGTCGTCACAA
>Ga0179593_1565160_pt1 | contig 13648 bp, 23 predicted proteins | sample CZODoug2_1_08_16_FD_185931 | JGI IMG/M metagenome (GOLD analysis project Ga0179593, IMG submission 185931) | Vadose zone soil fungal communities from Angelo Coast Range Reserve, California, USA - CZODoug2_1_08_16fungal (PacBio error correction) | ecosystem: Environmental > Terrestrial > Soil >... | reverse complement strand
CTTCGCTAGCCGAGAGGATGCAAGAGGGCCTGGCTGCCCTTTTTTTTTTCTTTCTTTTTTTTTTTTCCTTCTCTCTCGAGAACGGGCAGGCTCTTCTGTTAGCCCCCTTTTTTTTTTCTTTTTTTCGCATGCAGCTGGAAGGCTGATTTTTTCCGTTGTTGTGTTGAGAGATCTCCCTCCCTTCCCCCTTCTTTCCAGCGCACCGCTTACCTTACAGTTTCCTCCTTCCTCCACAAGAAGGGTGATCCCCTTCCCTGGCCTGACAACAGAAAGAAGGCCTCTTTCCCTCCCCCTTCCGAGTGCATCCACGTTTCTCTTCTCTTCCCTCTCAACACTTTTTCGTAATGAAAGGGACGGCGGGTTCTTGAGTCGACCGAGTTCGGGCTTTTTTTCTTTTCCGGTCTACACTTTTTTCCTTTTTCGCGAGACTAACTCCCGGGGTAGCCTCTTCCCGACAAGCGCCGGCCCCCAACATTCCCCCCCCTTCTCTTTCGCAGGGTCGTGCCCTCGCAGGGAGCTGACCTTTTTCTTTTTTTCCAGGACCCCGGCTTCTCCCCCTTTTCAAAAAAAAGGGACCTTCCTCGGAGGAGACTGCTTTTACCCCCCCTTTCCCTTTCCCGGCATTTTAGACCTCAGGCTGTTCCCCTTTTTCCTCCCCCGGAAGGGATTATTCCCCGCAGTAAAGGGAAGGACGCCGTCCTTTGCCCATTCCACCGGATTTTCAGACCCACCCCCTTTTTCGGAACCCTGAAAAAAATTTTCGAATGAAGAGCACTCCTATCTCTCCTTCCACGCCTCAAATGCCCCCTCCTTTTCCTTTTTCACAAAAAAAAGAAAGACCGCGTTTCCCTTTTTCCCCCAGTGTAAGTAGTTCATTAAAGAAGGTCCGATGGCCCCCCTTTCGGAAATACGTCCCGATATTCACCTCCCTGGGGAAGGGACCCTCCCCCAAAGAAAATGGGTCCCCTTCACTATGGAGTAAGACACCACCTTACCCTCCTTTCCCTTGACCGTCCCCACTTAGGTCCCACCTTTTTTCTTTTCTATGGAGAAGACACCCCCTTAGAACAACAACGAGGGCTCACTGCTGGTCCTTCCTTTCCCCCTTCCTACCGGGGGACATTAACGGTTTCTTTTTCTTTTCTCCCCTTTCCCCAGCAAGTAGAGAAGAGATCACCACGAGAGACCATGTATCTTCCCCTCCTTCCTATAAGCAGGCACTCTTCGTTTCCCTCTCTTCTTCCGCCAAGCGAAAACCCCCCTCGGAAGAAAGCCCCCTCCCCTTCTCCCTCCGTGAATTCTAAGCCTTTTTCCCCCTCTTTCCTTCCTTTCTTGATCAAGAGAACCACCGACGTATCGCGGCAGCATCGTCCTGCAGTTCGGTCCCTTTGTTTTAGTTAGTTTCCCCTTCCGTAAGGCAAGGCAGAGCCTTTTCACGGAGAAGAGGGTCGCCAATCTTCCTCCCTTCCTTTTCCCCATCCCGCCCCCCAAAACCTCTCTTTTTCCTCCCCCCCCCCTCCAGCAGAACGGCCCAGCTCCCCCCTTTTTTGTCCAGATATCAGGCTGAGGACCTTTTTGTCGCCTATTTTTTTTCCCCCCCACGCCCTCCCCTTAACCTTTTCCCCGGGGATTGAAATATTCCGGTTACAAAGTAAAGATCCAGGAGTGACGCTTTCCCCCTCTTTTGACGTTCATCGTCTTTTCTTCCTTAGTAGTTAGAAGTTCTGGTAGAGGGAAGCCGATTCCCTTTCGCTATTCTCCCCCCCCTTCCCCTTTCCCCCTGTGAGAGAAGGCAGGCCACTTTGGGAACAGGGAGGAAAAGCCAGGATTTACTTCTCCTCGTCTCACCAAGTTCCCTTTCCTCTTTTTCCGAATAGGGAGAGGCGTTTTTTTCCCCTGCGTTCGGGAAAAAAGCTGCCTCCCACGCCTCCTCCTTTCCCGCCCTTCCGCCTCTTCTTTTTTTTTTCTTTTCCCCTTTGGTGAGGGAAGGCCGGACCGCCGACGGTTTTTTCTTGCATGAACGGCGCTTCAACCACCACCTTTTTTTTTTTCTTTCAATTTCCTTGCTCGCCCCAACCTTCCCCTTTTTTTTTCTTCTTCATTTCCCGGGAATTCACGTCCCCAGTGAGGAATAATGCCCGCTGTTCTTTTTTCCCCCCCCCATGGTGGCTCCGCAATACTCTGTTCTCCCCTTTCTTCTTTTTTGTGGAAAAAAGACCACCCGTTCTTTTTCGACAGAGGCATGCCCGACGGCCCCTCCTCTCTCTTTCATCTCCGTTTTTTTTTTTCGTTCTTCCTTTTTTTTTTTCCTTCGGGAAGGAGATGGAGTCGTTGCCTTTTTTCTTCAACCGATCTCCAAGGAGGAATGGGCTACTCTCTTTTCCCTTTCACGAGCCCATTTGTTCCTTTTTTCTCGAGGTGATAAGGGAACGGAGCCTCCTCCCCGCCAGGAAATTAAAGAACCGCTTCTCTTCTAAGTCGCCGTTTTGCCCGGTCTTTTTTTTCTTCCCCACCGCGCGAAATGGAGAGACCGGGGTCTTTTTCCCAGGGAGGGAGAGTGAGGAAGCTAAGGCCGTCCTTCCTCTCTTCGCCTTTGACCGAACTCCTCACGCATCCTCCCTCCTCCAATGTGGAAGAGGATAAATAATCTGGGTGGAATGGGGTGAGAGCGTAAAACCCTTTCCCTATATACGGGCGGGTCGCTGTTCGCCTCTTCTCCTTTTCTCCTGCGGAGAGCCCCGGGCAGGAGGCGGTTAGTGACCCCCTTTCTCTTTGATCCGGCCCGTCCCCTTCCCCTCTCCTCGGACGTAAGGAAGCGCTCGGGAACTCGCCAGCGTCTCATGGGCCCCCTTTACCTCTTTTGATTCCCCGGGGAAAAAGTGGTTTTGGTTAGAAGTCGAGGTGTCCTTTTTTCCCCCAGTTTAGATGTCCTATCGCCTATCCCCCCAAAGATGCTCTGACGTAGACTTGACATGGGACATTTCCTTTTTTTCTTTTGGGGCTGATGTTTTGAGTTGACTCGGTCTCCTTTACTTCTTCCCGTAGGGGGATGAAGAAGATGAAGTTCCACTTTTTCTGCCATCCGGGAGATGGGTTTTTTTTTCTTTTTGACCTGGCTCTTTTTTTTGTTTCTCTCGCTGTTTTTTTTTTTCCTTCTTTTTTCCGATGGAAGAGAGGCAGCTTCTTTCTGTGAGCGGTGGCCGGGATTGCCTCCTCTTCTTTCTTCTCTTTCCAGACTGGCACCCCAAACAAAAAGGTCCCCCCCGTCGTTTTCTGATGATCTCCTCGACCTTTTTTTTTTTTTTCTCAATTTTTGTGGAAGAGATTGTTTTTGTTTTTGTAATAAGGAAGACGAACCTTCCCCTTCTTGATGGCGGGTTCTGATTCCCCTCTCCTTTCTTCTTTTTTTGGTAGAGGGGGAGTTTCTCTGTTTTTCCTTCCCCTGCTGATCGCTCCCCCGCCTTCTTTATTCCCCTTTCTTTCGGGGAGGATAAGGGACTCCGCCTTCCCTGCAGAGGTTGCGTCCCTTCTTTCTGGTTTGTTACTTTTTTTTTTCCAAGACGGTTCTCGCGGAAGAGCCTTGCGCTCTCTCCTTTTCTTAATTATGAGCCACTTTTTTTCCGGAGGGTTTTGCGTGACAGACGTCTTTCTTCCTTCCACGTCTTTTCGTTCCCTACCCTTTTCGGTTTCTGTTTTTGGCTATGCGGAGTAGGAGGGCGCGGTCCCTTTGACCGTGGTGGAAGGGTTTCTGCCCTCTTTCCTTTCCCTTTTTTCCGTCGCCTTGAGCGCTTCCCTTCCTTATAATAGGAGGTGAAGCCTTCTCCAGATCATACGAGGATGTGGCCCTCCTGTTTCCCCCTTTTTCTTTTACTTTTTCTTTTCGCCTAATTTCATCTTCCCTTTCTCTTGCAATGAACGGAAGTGTGGTTTCGCCAGACGCAGAAGTTCTTTCCCCCCTCAGCCGATGTGAACTTTTCCTACTGATGAAAGGAGGGGCTAGACGCTGCGGGGAGTTCTCCTTCCCTTTTTTCCCTCCCCCGATTGGTCTCCCTCTGAGAAGAGGGAGCCATCTGGCGCGCGGCCGGGATAACCTGCCTCTCCCGCCTCCCCTCGAAATCTCCTGTCTCCCCTCCTCTTTTCTTCCTTTCCTCTGCCCAGTGGGTGTTCAGAAGAAGGCGCTCCCTCTTTTTCTTTCTCCAGGGCTGCCAGGGGCTGTCCTTGCTTTCTGGTTGGTCATGGCCCCCTTTCTCTCCTGGCAGGAGATCAACCAGGCTGTGGCTTTTTTTTCCGCGCTAAGCGTGGACTGCTCGGGGTTCCTCCCCCCAACCCCCCCCCAACACAACATGGCCGGCTGGCGGTCTTCCCCCCCCTCCGTTGTTGTTTTTTTATATCCGTCCTCCCTTTCTGAAGCGCACTCTCTAGCGGGAAGGTGCATTTTTCTTCGCCACATCCTTCTCTCCCGTCCCTTTCCCCTCTTCCCCCCCCTGTCCTGAAAAAGAAGAAGGGTCCTTTCTGCCCGCGTGAATAATCCGATCGGCCCTCCTCCTTCGGAGTCCCACACCACTTGGCCCTCTTTCCTTGTTGGAGAATGGGAACGGAGAAGGAGTGATTCTCCCGCGGGAGGGCGGGTTTTCCCTCTTCTACAGCTAGACTCCGTTTCTCCTCTCTCTCAAGAGTTTAGAAGCCCTCCCTTTTCCCAGAGAAAGACGGAACTTTTTTTTTGCTGCCACAGGTTTTTCCGCAGGTCTTTTTCCGCAGGGAGATGAACCGGTTCTTTCCCTTTGGCGCTTTTGCAACACCCACTTCCCCTTTTTCCTGCAGAGGAGAGATGAGCGTCTTGGAAAAAGAAGACATGTCTCCTCCCCTTTTTTGTCCCACGACCGCTTTCCTTCTTTGCTTAGTAAAAGAACGCAACTCTTTCCGGGCACCCCTTCCTCAAAGGAGAAGGCCTTCCTCCACCCGCGGGAAGAAAAACTTCAACCACTTCCTGCTCTCCCAGACGCCTCCGACTTTCTTCACTTCCTCAGAGTAGTCCTTCCAGAAGGGACAAAACAAACAGACCCGTGCCTCCCCTCCCTTGACCGAAGGCACCCTTTCCTTAATGAACAGAAAGGTCCTTGAAAGCCCGGAACCTCGTCCCCCCACGGTTCACCCTTTTTTCTGAGGAAGAATCTCCTGGGCAAGCGAAGCCGTCCCCTTCCCCTCCCCTCCACCCCTTTAAGGCCCCCCGTGACAGGAAAAAACCCACTCTGCGGGAGCCAGAGGAAGCCTTTTTCCCCCATCCCAATCCCCCCCTTTTTCTTCCCACTCACACCGCTCTTTGGTGGAATACGCGTGGGCGGACGGACGGTTGGCTGTCTTCCTTTTATCAAAGACACAGCCCTTTTCTTCTCTCTAGGAAACAACCCCGGGTGGTTCGCCCTTCTTCCATGGTCCCTGTATTCCTTCCCCTTCGGCAAAGCCACGGCCACCTTTCTCCCGGGGAAGCGAAAGCGGCAGTCTGCCCCTTTCCCCCCCGCCACACCGCTCCTCCTAAAGATCGTCCCTCCCCCCCTGAGGCCTGTCTAGGGGCAGGGGAGCAGGGTCGGGCCTTTACTTCAGCGCTTCACCTTGCACTTCTCTTCCTCTTAGAAGAGTAAACCTGCCCCCACAGAAAACTATCGCACCGTCTCTTTTTCTCTCCGGGGCATCATGACCGCTCCCCTTTCCGGAAAGATGTGGGCTAGCCATCCCTTATGCCCTTGTGGCTTCTCTTTTCCTGTTTAACCACTCTCCGCCAAAGGGTCCCACTTCTTTCCCCCTCCCAAGGGAGGTTCCCCTGAGACGCGGCAGAGATGCGGCGGTACCCTTTGGGAGTTCTATTTGTTTTGTTCACGGTCGCCCCGGTTTTTTATCGTTGCAAGACACCTCCTTTTTCCTTCTCCTTTCCAAGGGAAAGGGGGGTTTTCCTTCGGGCCAACGGAGCGCACGCTTTTTTTTTTTCCTTTTAAGCTTTTCAACTTCCGTCTCGTGATGGAGAAGAGTAAAATCTCCCCTTCCAGCTCCCCTCCAACTCTTCCCCCGTCCCGTTTTGTCTCTTCTCCTCCCTTCGAGAAAATGGAATCGGGAGAAGCCTGGTTGGGTGCGGGCAAGGCCGGGACCTCCTTTTCTCCCTGCTCTTCCCCAAACAACCCCGTCTTTTTTCGAGGGAAATGTAATGGAGGGAGACCTTCTTCGGAGCATAGTGCCAGTATCAAATCCCTCTCCCACCAGTAGCTTATCTGCTGGCTTTCCTTCTCTTTTTCTTTTCAGAAGACCTTCCCGGCCGCGTTGCTCTTTTCCCACACGTTCTTGGTTTCCTTCCCTCCCCCGAGAAGGAAAGACTTTTCCTATATCTTCCTAATAAGAAGTTGTTGTTGTTTGGCTATTTTTCCTTTCCCTTGCGGGACGGCTTAGTCGTGCCAGTTTCCACCCCTTTCTTTACCCATTTCCCTGCGGCATGGCAGCAGAAGATCTTTCCTTTGCACGGAAAGAGCAGTATTTTCCCCCTTCTTTTGGAGTCGCCTCTCCGGCACTGCCGCTGTTTTTTTTTTTTTTTTCTTTTCCTCCCCCCTGAAATTGCAAGAGTACACGTCTCTTGTAAGGCGCAGGTTAAGGCTGTCTCCCCTCCTTCTCTTCTCCTTTTTCACTGCGCTGCCCCTACATTTTTTTCCCTTCCCTTCTTTTTTTCTTTTTTTTTCCTCATTCCGGAGAAGAAGTGGCGTCCTTTTTCCCGCCGCAGAAGAGAGACTCTCCACTCTTCTCCCTCTACGTCCTCTTTGTCGTGTCTTTTTCATTCCTTTTTCCCTTTGCGAGAATGACGGCCCTTCCCGGGCCCGTGCATTGTTTTTTTCATCCTAGCCACGTGCCCATTCTTTTTTTCCCCCCTCTAGAGAGGATCCTTCTGACCCGCAGAAAGGCGACGGCCTCCCCGTCCCCCCGCGCCTTTCCTGGAAACTTCCCCCTTTGATCGGTATTTCCTTCTTGACCTCCCAATACAATTCTTTTTTCCTTTCCTGAGAAGGGTTAGAAGTAGTATCCACAAGGGCATCAGAATGATATTATGGCGAGCCCACCTCTTCCTTTGAGTCTTTTTATGATTTGTACCCTTTTTTTTTCTCGATAGGGTTCCTCCTTTGATGTTCGATGAGTTCTCTTCCCTCTTGGAGACCTCTTTGAGCAGCTGCGCGTCTTTCCCCCCCAAGGGGATGCTTTCTTCATGCAGTGATCAATGAAATAAGGGGAGGGATCCTTCTCCCTTCTTCCCCTCTCGGCCTCGTCTTTTTTAGCGGTTGGTGGCTCTTCCCCACCCCTTTTTTCGAGGGGATTAGGAAGGCCTTATTTTTTCTCTTTGTGGCAGGGGCGAAGCAGCTCAGGGGTTTTTTTCTTTCCTTCCCCTGATTGTACTGCATTTGTCTTTCCCTTTTTTTTTTCCCCCAAGATATGCCTCTGGCTCGAGGGTCCTCCCCTTTCTTGACTTTTTTCCCCTAAAAGGAAGTAAGCCCATTTTTCCCGGCCCGAGGAAAACGTGCGCTTTTCGTTGGTTTTCTCTTTTTCCCTTTCTCTGGAGGAGAGAAGACCCTTCCCGAAGGAGGAGAAAGGAATGGGGGTCCTCTTCCTCTTCCAGGTCCGGGTTCCATTCCTTTTCCTTGAGGGGAAGTTCGAGGGAACAGTTGTCCTCCGGCACCAGGAGTCTTTCTTCCTTTCTTCCGAGGAAGTTTCCTGCATAGGGACCGCTTCTCTCCTTTGAAATCCGGATGCCTTTCCTTTTTTCTTCTGTCGGGAGGGAAGAGCAGGTTTTGGTGTGTTTACACCTCCCACGCCAACGCCCCCCCCTTCCCAACGGCCTGTGGAAGACGGAGGGGGTTTTTTAGATGCTGTCAGGCTTTTTCTTCAGAGGAAAGGGGTGAACGTTTTTTTTTTCGCCCGCGGGTGGAGGGGATGTATCGGGTGGCCTCTTCTTTTGCTGGTCCTTACGGTAATTTCTTGTCTTTTCCTTTCAAGAGAATCGGCCCTTTTTGCTAGACTGAAAGGTAGGAGTGGCCGCTTGCCCTCCCCCCCTTCTCCGCAGGCTCTCCCCGCATCCCTTTTGGACAAAAGGGAAAGAAGTCCTTTCGACAAAGGTCAGCTCCCTTTTCTTAAACTGTCTCCATGTCTTCCCTTCCCAGAAGGAAGCTTTCTTTCTTTTTCCTGTCGCACGAACGAGGCTTTTTTTGTGAAGATTTATTAGAAAGGATGGCTGGCAATCCCCTTCCCTGTAACCCCTCCCTTACAACGTTTCCCTTCCTTCGGAAAAGAAGGAAGAGGAAGTCCCTTTTCTCCGCCGCCAAGGAGCTCGCAGAGAGGATGCACGCTTTTTTGTGGCCTGTTTTTTCTTCCTGTTGAGCGGCGAGAACGGTCTTTTCTTGGCGGCCCGACGGATGTCTCTCCTCCTCTCCTCGTGCTCCTTCTTCAGGATGGGGGATATCTTCTTTGGGTTGAGAGAGATCCTCCATCCTCCCCTTTTTCACCCTTGCAAATTCTTAGCGCGGCCCTTCTCCTCCCTCACAGAAGGGGGATTCCTTTTTTTTTTTTCTCACCTGGGAAGGAACAAGCACGCATGCCCTCTCTCCCGCGTGGCCCGCTGTCCGAGCGCTTTTCTTGGCTTTTTCTTCAATGCAGGAGGCGGTCCCCTGGTCGGACGGATCTTCCCTTACCCCGGGCCGTTTTTTCCCAGAGGAAGGGATCCCCCTTTCTTGCCGCCATCCGGTGCGAGCTTCCCTCCCGCTCGAACCCCCTTTTTTTTCTCCTCTCTGACTCCCCTCCGCGAAATACCCCCCTGATTAAGCGTCTCCCTTAGCGAAAGTTAAGGGTTTTTGAGATGACCTTTTTCCAGTCCTTCGTGATTCTTTTCCCTTCCCCCCAGGACAAGGGCACTCGTGCGGAGCGCTCTTTTACCGCCATCCTTCCCCCCTTTGTCAGGAGAGCCTTTTCCACCAGCCCGATGATATTCCGGCCATTTTACCGCCTCAGGAAAGGGAAGTTTCCTTTTCTTTCGCCAACGGAGAAGGAAACCGGATACCTCTCGGGCTACTCCACATCCCCCCCTCCTCAGAAGCGACAAGAGACTCCGCCAAAGATATAAAGATTCTGCAGGGTGGAACTGCCATTCTTTTCCCCCCAGAAAAAGAAAGAAGCCGAAGAAAGAATCCCGTTCCTCCCCATTTAATTCTCCCCCCCCCGATTGAGGAGAATGTTTCGTTAACGAACCCTTGTCTTTTCTCCCAGTTCCCCCCCATTTGCAGAATATTTTCTTACTATGAAGTAAGAACACATCGTCCCGTAGATAAAGTGGATTTTCCCACTAGGTTCGACGCTCCCTTTCTCTCCCCCTCCCAAATAAAAGCTCCCCCTCCCTGGAACCCCCCGAAAGCGGTCCCCTAGCTCCCCCCCTTGCAATGGGCTTTTTTCCCGGTTAGAGGGACTTGTCTCCAGCTAACAGCCCTCCCTCCCACCCCTTGCCAAGATCCCTTCCCCTTTATCAGAAGAATTAAGGTTTGCCTTTTTGGTGCAGCCGCTGTGACCACTCTTTGGAGCCGTCCATTCTCTCTTTTCCTTCAGAAGAGCGCCTTTCTGGCGGAGCAGATCCAGCGCCCCACCTTTCTTTTCTTCCTCTCTTCTTCCTTGAGTACTTTCTCCCTTTTTTTTTTCAGGGAGAAAGGGAAGACGTAATTTTTCGCGGTGAATCACCCTGCTTCATTGTCTCCCCCTAGCGCGTAACCCCCTCCCCCCCCCCACAGAAAAAAAAGTTTTTTTTTTTTCCTTGGGGAAACAACACTATCTACCTTTTCCATACGTTTTTGCCCCCAGCTCCCCCTTTTTTCGAAAAGCTTTGGGTATGCCCTGGTGGCGTGGATTGCCGATTTCACCTGTCCTCCTTAACCCTTTTTTCTGAAAGATGTGAAGCCACTTCCGTACAAGTGAAAGACTTCTCTCGATGTCCCTCTTCTGCTCTTTTCTGCAAGGAGGAAGTTTCTTCCGTAGATTGATGATGGTCTTCCGGTGACATCTCGATTTTTCTCCCTGAATGGGAAAAATTCTCCCTAGGAACTGTAAAGGGGAGAATACTCTTTCACCTCCCTTTTTCCCTTTTCCCTTTCACAAGAAAAGACGGTCACGCGTTTGGATCCTAGTAAAAATAGCCTCTTTCTTCTGCGTCTGCTAGTGCAAAGCCTCCTCCCTCTTCCCCCGCAATATAAGAAAGGCGCGTCCCCTTCTCTCTCTTCCCGCGAGGTGGGTGAGGGCAAGGACGACTACTCCCCTTTTTTTATACCCTCTCTAACCAAAAAACACCTTCTTTTTTTGAAAGTTTAATGGAGCGGCGTTCCCCTTGACCATCGGATAGTGAAACGTATCAACTGCTCCCAGTGATACCTTGATTGTTCCCCCTTCTCCCTTTCCCTTAGATGGTGGAACCCTCGGGGCACCGCCTCTTTCTCGTCCTGCAAAGATCAGTGCATCTTCTCTTTCTTTATTTTCTTTTTTCGCGATGCACTTATGGCCTTTCCTTTTGTCCCAAGTAAAAAAGGGTGGTCTGGTCCCCCCCCCTTTCCGTCTGGGGTGCTGACTACGATGTTCGGATGAGCCCTATGGCATTTCTAAACTATGGTGCAAGTGCATCCCTTATAAGGGGAAATCTTTTTTTTTTTTTCCTTGTGTTTCTTCTACGAAAGGAAAATTGCCTCCTTCGTGTGGTTCGAATCTCCTTTTCCTTCTCTCTTTGAATGAAAGAAACCACTCCTTCCTTCCCTCCCTATTCCAAGTTTAGCACGGGCTCTCTTCTTCTACTCCTCGGGCTGTCTAAAGAATAAGACTTCTCCTTCCCACGGTACTTCTATGTGGAAGGGATCCCTTCACTCTTTTTTCTCTAATTTGAAGAGGTACTCCTCCCTTTTCGAAGGGATGAGAACCGTTCTACTTTTCCACCTTTTTCCCAGTTTGGGCTGGAGTAGTGCACTCTTCTTCTCGTGACAGTCATCACTTCTTCCAGAAGTAAGGAAGCTCTTTCCTTGACCCTGACTATCTTCTCATTTACCCTTTCCCCTCCCTTGGAGATGAAAACTTTTCCCCTTTCCCCCTTGGTAAGGAGGAGAATGTAGCCTTCACTCTCAGCCGATATGTCGATCCCCCCTTTTTAGATGGGAAGTTATGAATTGACATTCCTTCCCCTCTATTAGTTGTTTATTGGGGGAGGATGTTTCGCCTCTGCCATACAACCTGATCCTTTCATCATGTTTTTTTCCTTTAAATGGAGTACTGCCCTCTTTTTTATCTTTACTTAAGGAAGGAGGCATGAGCGCTGGTCTTTTCGCTTATTGAATTTTGCGGTCCTGCTGTCTTCCCCTCTGTAGAGAGGTGGAACGGAGACTTCCTCCCCTCTCTCCTGTTCTCGGCGGAAGAAGCCCGTTTCCCTTTTCCTTCTGCGGATGATCCCCCCTTGGAAGATATGGTTTCCCTTTCGTTGAATAGCGATCCTCCCCAGTGGCTCTCTCCCGGTCCCTCCTTCCTCCTCCAAGGTGAGGAGGAGGACGACTTTCGTCCTTTAGCTGGTTATCGTGTCTTCTCGGATGGGAGAGCCCTCCCCTCTTTTCTCCCAGCCAGGAGTGGAGAAAGGACCTCTCTTCTTCTGGTTCTTGGTAGACCGGTTCTTTTTGAGGAAGAGCATCCTTTCCCATTTCGCGGGCAAGTGGCTGTGTGTTCCCCCCTCCCCGTTGTTGACCGTCTTTTCCCTTTCGAAGAATAGGGACAGTTCTTTTTCCTGCAAATAAGGAGAAGGGTTTTCCCTCCCGGTTTCTTTCTTTTCTTCTTGGTGGGGATGGTTGTGCCTTTTCTTCCTTTCATGACTACGGTCGGGGCGTTCCTCTTGAGAGAGGGAATTCGTCTCCCATTTTCCCCTCCCTCCCTTTTTCTTCCAGCGGTGGAGGTGATGTACCTCTTCTCGCTCTCCCTTTTCCCTTCGGGAACAGTTTCCTCCCTGGCCGGGAATTCTGCTGTGTAAGCAGCGGTCTCCTTCTCTCTTTGGGGGGAAGCTTTCTTCTCTCCCTCCTCTCTCAGCTAGAAGAGCCCTCCGCATGCTCTAAGTGCGTGGTTTCAGGGAACTCCTCCCCCCCCCTTCCGCAACGCCCTCATCTGCCCAAGGCCCCCGAAACCTTCCTGTTTCTTCATTTTCGTTAGCAGGCTCTTCTTCCTTTTTCCCACCGGTTAGAGCAGATTTTTCTTCTTTTTTCGAATGGATCCCCGGTCCCCGCAATCGGTAGAATCTCCCTCTCCCCCCTCCCCCTCCTTCCGGCAGTACGAGCCGTGGTGTTTTTCTCCTTTCTTTCCTGACTGGGCTTCCAATGTTTCCTTGTGCAGGCAAAGGTGATATGCCCCCTTTTTCGGAGATAAAAAGGCTGTGGCGTCACCCCTGCTCCTGTGCGAAGAGCGGCTTCCAGATGGACGGCTCTTCCCTTCCTACAATAAGTTTACCCCCAATTCCAGGACAGCTTTTCCCCCCCTCACAGCATAGGAAAAAGCTTCTCGCTTCCCCCTTTTCTCCATAAAGTAGTGAAGCTTCTCCCGAAGTAAAATGGCTGCCCCTCTCAAAATGGAAGAAAGGAAAGCGTTTCCTTCCTTCCTCCTCGAGAATTGAGGAGTCCTCTCCGGGGAGGGTAGAATTTTTTTTTCCTCGAGGGTCGACCGAGGGCGGGCGGTTCTTTGATAGGCCTCCCCTCTTGCGCCGAGCGCTCCTCTGCCTCCGTCCCTCCCCCTCCCTTTTGCGCAGACAGCGGGTCCTTTCCTGTTGCGCAGTCGCCAGTCCTTTTTCCCCCTTTTCTCTTGACCGGTGGAAAGGAACTTCTGGAAATTGGGTCCCCCCCCCCCTGCCCGGGAAGGAAGGGCCGCTCTTGAGCGCGAACCATTGCGACCATGGAAGGCGCTCTTTTGGCAAAAGAAGAGAGGAAGCTCTTCCTTATACACTCCTCTTCCTCCAAAAAGGTCCCATAAAGAACTTCCCCCTCGAACCCTCAAAACACCTTTTCCCCCTCATTCCCTCGAATACGACTACGCATATCCTTCCCGACGCGGCACCAGTCCCAGGCCGAGCGCCACACACACCAGCACCCTCCTCTTTTCTTCCTTCCCCCCAGCCGTAAAAAAGTGGATACCTTTTTCCACACCCCCGGAATGCTTTCGTCCGCGACGGTAACCTACCCTGTTCTTTTTTTTCACCTCCCCCCCCTCCCCAATGGGCAAGCTCCCTCGCAGTACGCCCTCTTTTCGAGACAGTAAGTCGCTCCCTTTCCTTCCTTGGCGCTACAAATACTGCTCCTCTTCGTTCTACTCTGCCACCCGCCTACCCACCCCCTAAGGGGAGAAATTTGGCTCTTTCCTCCCCTGTGCGGAAGGACGGTACGGCTTCTAGGCGAGCACCCTTTCGAGCAGCGTCTTCACCAAATGCAGGCAGGATATTGCCGCATCACTGTTTCCGCGTCGGACGCCTCTCCCCCCCCCTCTTCTTCCCGGAAAAAGAGCACCAGGCCCCTCTTTTTGCACGAGCGGCAGAGCAGGCTCCCGCTCCCCCCTAGCGCGCGGCAGGCCTAAGGGCCGTAGT
>Ga0179593_1264568_pt1 | contig 13648 bp, 19 predicted proteins | sample CZODoug2_1_08_16_FD_185931 | JGI IMG/M metagenome (GOLD analysis project Ga0179593, IMG submission 185931) | Vadose zone soil fungal communities from Angelo Coast Range Reserve, California, USA - CZODoug2_1_08_16fungal (PacBio error correction) | ecosystem: Environmental > Terrestrial > Soil >... | reverse complement strand
CTTCGAATTGCTGTGAGAAGGAGACGCGTATTGCGGGGTGGCCCCCTTTCTCCCTCTTCTGCTTGTTTTCTAATCTTATTTCCCCGTCCTACGTTCCTCCCTTCTTGAACCCTGTGTTCGGCTTTATTGATCTCCATCCGTCTCCTTTCGCTCTCCGTTTGCTTCCCCCCCTTTTTAAATGTTTTTCTCACATTGCCAACCGTTTTTTTTTCCCTCCAATCCACCCTTATCCCTGTCCGCGCAACTCTACGATCGCAGCCTTTCAGGCGGTGTATATCACTTATTGACTTCACTTCTCTTGAACATCCCTAGCATTAGAGTCTTTTCTCCTTTGTTTCTCCCTAGTTGTCGAGCCAAGCGTGGTTAAACGCACAAGCGATAGACATTCCTGCTTTCCCCCCCTTATTGCCTCCAGCTTTAATACTCTTCCTCTTACTTTCAACCCCCCCTACTATTGTTTTTGGGGAAGTATATATTAATGAGGTGTCCACCCTCCCCCTGCCTTCATATGTGCAGCTTACCCCAACTTCCTTCTTGATCATAATTCCCAATTGAGTTGCATCATACCTACTACAGCAGCCTATGTCTACTAAAGTGCCTTGATCTGCCGTCCCCAACATTTCTCTTTACGAAATATCTTATTCTGAACCACGGGCCTTTCTTGTGGTTTTCGTGGCAAATTTTTTCCAATAGTTTTTATCCCTTTTAGAAACAACTTTTTTATTTTCCCCCCTTTTTTGGTACTACCCCTAGGATTGCGTCAGTGCAATGATTTCCCTCCCTATCCTAAATAAACGACGCAACAAGTAATAAGCCGAGGCCAGGACGAATGGCAGCGTCATTACCTCGTATCCTCTTTCCACGTCTACCCACCTCAGACGGATTCCCCCCATTGCACCCCCTCTTCTTCGTCCATTTGATTCAGTTGTTTATTATCATTTCCCCCCTTAGCTTGCTTCACCTGATGTTACCTTTTTCAAGCCACTTTCCATCACCTCGAGAGACCGTTTTCCCTGGTCCTTTTCCCTTCTTATACCTGCAGTCAGACAAGAGCTCAAGCTTGAGCGCTCACAGAGTATTTCGCAGATCGGTCGTTGAGCTTTTAATTCCCCTTCCCCTTCCTGTCCGCTTTTCTCTTGGTCTTTTTTTTTGTTCCCTCTTCCGCCCCCTTTGCTCCCCTTCATTTTCCACGTCCAAATTGCAACAATAATTTCCAGGAAAATGCCCCCAACCCAGTCCCTTCGGTCTCCTCCGGACCCCTTTATCCTTTGAAGTTTTCTCTTTCTTTTTTTTCCTCTGAACTTAGGTCCCTCCGGCAGAGTGTTTTCTGTCTGCCGACTACTTTAGCCAGCACTTCTGCCACTTTCCCTGCCTAGCTTTTTTTAATTTCGTCGCTGCATTTCATTAATTCCTGTCCCAATTCTTCCCTCCTCCTAATTGCGCCTGCATACGGCTACCTCCTCGATGAGGATCTCGCTAACCGTCTGATGACGAGTGAGCAACCTCCGCGCCCTATTCTCTCTTTTCCCCGTTTCCCCCTTCTTAACCATTCCCCCTTCTCTCCCCTCCGGTTTTCTCTTTCTGGCTTATAACTCCACCAGAATGAGCGCCGCATTTGAGGAATCGAGACTAATCCCTCGCCGCAATATTTCCCTGCCCCTCAAAATAGGTTCATTTCCTTTGCCCCCTTGCAGTCTTTCCCCCTTCTTTTCCACCATTCACGTCCTGAAATTGAGAGGAGGCCTATAGATGATACCGATTTTTGTTCGAATGGTTTGGCATTGATTCTCCTCCCCCCCTGCTCCCCCCCCCCTTCCTCTAGATCTCCCCCTCACCGGATGCTTCACTTTCACTTCCTCTGGCCAGTTGAATTATTTTCGCACTATTCAGATATAGATTGCCTCCCTAATATGCATTCCTTAGACCCAACGTTAGTTGCTCTTCCCCTTCCTCTTTCTCCCTACCTCAGACCTGTCAACCCCCGTCTTTTCGCTTGTATGAGTTCCCCCCCCCCGTTCTGCCCATTGCCCGTTAGGAACATAGCAGCCAATTTATTTTTCAATAAGCCGTTTTCTTCTCCTGACCGCTTTTTTCTTAGTTGTCCTCCACCCTCCAAAGTTATCATCCCTCACCTTTTACACGGTAACCGGCCCGAAGGTTCCAAGTTGGATAGCGACCTTTTCATGTTTTCTGCACCCCCCTTTGTTGCACCTTTCTTTTCTTCCTGATCGTCACTTTTCCCACCTACTTTCTTCTCCTCCTCCCCTTCCTCATGCCCTTTGATGAGTTTCTCTTCTCCCTGAGCACGACTCTATCCAGCAGTGCTGGCTCTGCCCACAACCCATTTCTTCATGACCCCTTCCCCATTTTCTGGCGCGCGGCTTTACTTTTCCCCCCCATTTCCACCGGCCTCTCCTGCTTTCCGTATAGAAGCGCGGTACACAGTGCAAGGCAGGCAAGTAGAATTCGCGTATCCGGTTTTAAAACCCTAATGCTTCCGCCCTGGGACCTTTTTATGTACCTCCCCTTTTTCCTTCCCCTTTCCCGTCTAAATAATGATGCAAGCTTTCTGTATTTCTCCGGACTTCTTTTTTTAGTTTTGAGTGGCGCATTCTGCGATTACGGTGACCCCCCCGGTTTTCCCCGCCTCACTAGGGGTCACCCTCTAGGCTCGTACGTTAATTTTCTTCCCTCTGTTCCGTGCCCTTAAGCCGTGGCGTGAAAAGACTTCCAACAGAAAGTTTTTTATAAGGCATTGTATAGTTTCCCGTATAGTTTTTCGGCCCTTTTCCCGTCCTTCTGGTGTCTTGCACGACCAGGGACATTTTTTCCCCCCGACCCATTTTTGCCCTATGCCATTCCTTTCCTTTCCCTCCCTCGATGGGATTTGGGGGAATCCGCCTGTCAAACGTTCTGTCACTCGGCAAAGTTTCTGGGTTATTTTCCTCGTGTCCAATTTGACGAACGTTAGACTTTTACTGCCCCCCCTCCCCCTCCCTCCCGTTTTGTCCCGCAACTGCGTTATGTTGCCACATCGGCAACGGATTTTTGCTTTATGCTCCGTTGGTTCCCTCGCCGCCTCTAGATTTCCGCCCCTTTTCCTCTTTCGAGGTCGGACATCATAGCCTTTTTAGGTTCCTCGAAGTCCTTCTCCTTTTTTCTCTGTTGTGCAGGGTTTTAACCAATGATCAGTTATTATAGTAAGTTAAAAACCCTTGCTTGTTGCCTTTTTAAGCTACGTCTCTCTGTTAATCAATCGTTTTGTTTGATCTCTCTTCCCCCCCCCCCCCCTTCCCGGTCTTGGCTAACAGTCAAGGTTTTAACTACCGTATTTCCCAGTTTTCCCCCGAGGCCCTTTTTTTTTTTTCCCCCCCTATCCCCACCCCTGAGGCTGTTTGTCCTTGAGAGATAAGGGGTGGGATGACCAAAACTTTTCGAGGTTAACGATTCAGTAGGCGCCATACTATTATTCGACTTTTACACCTTCCTTCCGATCTCTACGCTACTCCGAGTATATCACTTTTTTCTGCAATCACGTCGCGCTTATTTTCTTAATTTCTTCTCGGTGCAGAGCAGGTAATGTTCATGACGTTAATTGCACTCATTACGACCGTATTTTTTGAAAACTTACTTTGCGAGTCTCGATTATATTTTGGCCCCTCTCTTTTTCCTTCCATCCTCTTCTTCTAACAGGGTTTTTTGATGGACCTTTTTGTGCGGATCGTAGCTCTCCTTCAGACGATTAAACAGTGTGTCCAACCTGCTGAACGCAGGCCAATAAAATCCGGACCACCCTCTCCCCCCCTAATTAGTCCCGTAACCCGCTGTTTTCTGACCGCTTTCACTAACCCCCCATTCTTTACTTATGACCCTGGGGCGCGGTTCTTTTTTTGCGCCGGACTTCCCAATGGCTGTGTCACCCTTGGCTTTTACGTTTGTTTCCCATTTCTGAGTCATTTGTCCCACTCCAGCAATCTCATCAAGATCAAGAACATTGGACCGGCGGCGCAACTATGTTTTACCGTTTGACTGCGGAAATCCCTTTTTTTTTATCTGGAAAAGCCTTATTTGGTACAAGCCGGGGCACGAAACTCCCTTTCTGCTGTCCATTTACATTTCCTTTCCCGCCTTTTAACCCAAAGACCTTTATTTTAATGAGACTGAAAGAGCTACTGAAGCAACCGCCCCGACCGCAGTTCACGGTTTCTTCCCTCTGTTCTAGTTGGCAGTCTTTCACTTTCCCTGTATCAGGCCTCCCCCCCCAACCCCAAACCCCAACACACCCCCCCCCCCCATAGGACGCGTCCAGTGTCCGGTGATGGGGTAGATAACATCGATTAAGATTTCCAGGCTTAGAAGCTGTTCTGCGCCTTAAATTTTCAACTCTTTTTTCCCTCCCATACCCACCTTCAATGGCTCTTCCCCCCCAGAGTGCCCCACATTTCCCCCCCCCCCCCACCCCCCCCCCGCCTCCCCCGTCCTGTCTAACCCCCCGGGGGTGGGTGGCGATACCTAATGCCAACTCGTCTTCGCTTACCCCACTTCCTCTTTTTCTCTTCGTTGGACCCTTCCCATACTTTTCTCTTGCCCTTTTGATTGGTGGCATGAAATGTTCACCCATTGACAAGAGAGTGGGGACCCCGGGAGTTGTCCGGGTCTCAATGCGAAGTGCCTACCTCCCCCCCGTTTTCAATCCTTCAGAGCCCTTTTGGCGTAATATATGGCCGATGTTTCCGCTGCGGCCGGTGAAGGCCCATCCTTTTTTTTTTTTAAATTTCCCTTCTCCTTGCTGGGTGCTCGTTTGGTCTTTCCCCCCTTCCATACCAACCATTCGAAACCTGTCTTTAAGGTTCACCTTTCTACCTTCTACTTTCTTCATTTTCTTACTGGCCGCTTTGCTCTTCATTTCCCCTCTTCCCCTTGTGTGCTGGTGATAGTTAGCCTCGATTCAACTCTCTTTTGAAAGTCTCTTGAACCTCCTTTGTTGATTCTCCCGGATCTCCTACCGACGGTCTCGCCTCTTTCGTTCTCCCTACCTAGGTGTACCCCATGACACGATCTACTGGGACTGAAAAGCGGGCGTCCTAACCTTGTAGCGATATCCTGCTCCTCTTCTCTGCGGCTTCGTAGCCGTCCCTTTGAATCTCCGACTCCCTCTCTCCCTTTTCGACGACCGTTGACGGTATGGAGTGAATCAAAGTAGCGGCATCTGAAAGCCAAACAACTAGGTCCGGTCTCATTGACCTCCCTTTTCCCTTCTCCCCCCCCCACTCAGACTTTTTTTCCCTAACCTTGATGCCTGTTTTTCCTCTCTGTTGATTGCATGTGCCGCGTTATTGAAGTGATCACTTGTCAGTTCCTTTTCTCTTCCCTTCTTTCCACTCGAAGACATATTTTCACCCCTTTCCGCATTCTCTCCCAGTAGAGGCCGATAATGTCAGCGCAAGGCTCGCCAAAATTATTTATGTCCGTTGCCCCTTTCCTTGCCTCCCTTTCTTTAGGTTCCTGCGTACTTCTCCTTCTCCCTGTCCCCCCCCTGGGAAGAGGCCTCACTGTTATAACTTCTTACTCAGCACTTAGTACGTCTCGCTTTCCTCTTGACGAAGCATCTTTTCGTTTACATACGGTTCTTTTTGAGTGCAATGATGGTCAAAGAATAGCAATTCATTTCCCCCGTCTTCTCTTCCTTTTCCTTTTTCTTCTTTCATGCTCAGATCTTCTCCCCCCGAGTTTCTACCCCCTTTCTCTGCTGATTTCTTGCACGTTGTTTCTAAGCTAAAACCCACTACCGAGTCCACCTCCCTCTTCCGCAGGCCTGCCTCCTTTGTTTCTCCTTCTCTGACCTTCACTTGTCTTCCAGATCCATAAGCGTTTATGATCTCTTTTGAATGGTACCGAGGTGTGGAGCAAACGCGTGTTAACTCCCCGCGTCTATCCGAATGCTCCCCCCCCACAGTATGTTGCTCTTCTCCCAATTCCTTCCCCTCCTCTCTTTTCATCCTCTAGTTTGAGAGAGTGAAGGAACAGCAAGATTCAACTCTTTTTGCTTAAGCTCCTCGTGAGTTCCCTTCCGCTTTTTTCCTCCAACGACACCTTCCAACCTCTTTTCGACTGCTTCTCTGTCTCCATCTAATGGTGAATGAGAGAAGGATGCAACTCGGCAGGTCTGCGGATTAGGGGTTTTTTCGCGGATTTCCTTTTTTCTCACACCCTCGAAATGTCCTCCACGTCTGGGTTCCTATCGGGCGATGAAGATCATAAATCAACCCCCGCCCCTCTCGGATTACCCGGCTTTTTCATCGATTTGGCTATTGCGAAATGTCAACCTTTTTTTATTAAAAATCACACGTAGCGGCCCCCCCCCTAGTGATTCCAGTAAAGCCGCAAATTCTCTCTACTATCTTTGCGTTTTCCATCTTTATCCAGTGACTCGCTTAAATCTTTCTTCCGGGAGAACTGGAGTAATTCCCCGAGAGCCTGTAGGGGTCCAGCTGGGCCAACTTTTTCCATCCTTTCCTTCCCACATGTACAGATTTTCTCCCTTTTCGCGGTCAACCCTGATTTCCTCTTCCGCGGTCCTCTCTGATAAGAGACGCGGAACTTTTGACTTTTTCCCCGATGCTCTTGATTTTTTTCACAGATTGAACACCTTCCCTTTTGACCCACTTTGCCTCACGTTCCACCGGATTCTTATGCAAACGATTTTGACCCCCCCCCATTTTCCCCATGTGATTTCCTTTCGTGAGTTTTGAGCCTTTGTATTGGACTCTTTTTTCTTTCTATTACGCTAATTTGAGCAAGACTCGACCCCCTCTTGTCCCCTCTTCTTTCGTCCCCCTTTGATCTCCTGATCTCCTCCTTTCCCAGACTATTGATATTCTGCTCCCTCAGTGTAAGTTTTTTCTCTCCCCGTTTGGACGCAATATTTGATAAATAGCAGCCAGGTAAATGTTTCTTCTCAAACTAACGACAGCTTGGCAAACTCCTTCTCCTTTCCTTGGTCTTGGACATCTCGTCGTTTACCACTTTTTCCGAGTTTTCTGTGCCATATTTGTTTTGAGAAGAATTTAACGGCGCCCCCCCCAACCCGGGGATTATGGGCCCCCTTGCCTGCCGCCAGTTCCCCCGGCGTCCCTTCCACTGCCAACCTCTACACTTTGAGGTTCGGCTTTTGCACCTTGATCCCTTTTTGGTTTTCGACTTTGGGGAAAGTCTCACGAGAAAAAGGCAACGATACGCATGAATTTCGGACACCTTTGCTTCCTGGACACGGTCCCCCCTCCTCTTTCCCTTGCTCTTCATTGCCCTCAGCGTTGGTTGTTTTAGGTTTTGGTTTATCCCCCTCGTCTTCTCCTCCTATTATACTTATTGAGATGTAGGCACTTCGATTATCATTCCCCCCAAGAGACGTTTTCCCCCCGCCCTCGCGTTCTTATTGACACAGTTCCCCCAGATTCAACCTTCGAACTGTTTTCAAACGGAATACACGTGAAGCCTTACTTGAGTTGGGCAGTGCCTGTGAGGCTCACATACCCTCACTCTCTGTATCCAATCCCCCTTCTTGTGTTCTGGCTTAACTCCTTTTTTAACCTGTAAGATCTTTCTTTTCCCTTTTGTGACACCTGATGGAAAGGGGATTAAAGCCTCCTCCCCCCTAGATCTCTTTTATGAACTCCCTCCCCACCTTCCTCCCCTCCCACCCCATGCTCGCGGTTCCAATATCACGTACAAGATTGCTTTATCGCACACCTTCGGACCCAGAACCCGGGATAACCTTTCGGCTGGGGGCGGTTCTTTCAATTGAGGCTCAATTGATTCTTCATCTTTGGTGTTAGAATTCTTCCCCCAATGTCCACGTTTCTTCCCTTGTGCCCCTCCCCCCTTCCCTTCGGTTCGTTCATCGTTCCGGACCTTTCCGCACTTTTTCCCCCTTCATTCAGCCGCAAAGAAGGTGAGATGGGTCTTAGATTTTTTCTGGTAGTTCTAAGCTTCGAGAGTACGTCTCCCCCCCCCCTTTTGACCGCGACTAGTTGCCCCCTAGAATCTTCGGCAGTTTCCTTCCCCCCCCTTTGTTGTGAAGGCTTTTAGACCGTGATTAGGGTTAACGATAGGTCTTTTCACGAATGCATTTTTAGAGATTGCCTGTATTTTTTATTCGGTCGTGACCCTCCCTCCTTTTTAAAGCCCTGTTGCGAACTCTTTTCTCCGAGTTCCACACCAGTATTTCCTCCCCGGCCAGCCAAGATGATATGCGACTTCATGTCTCCTATGTCAAAGTAATCTCTCTCCTCCGGCCATTTTCCTTTTTCATTAGTCACGGTCGTACCATTTTTCCTTCACTCACACTTTTTTCCCTCTCTCCCCAGAAAATTGGGAATCCCAAATTCTGTGCCAATTAATACTTTTTTTCTTATGCTCGATCTTCGACTTTGTCAATGCTTCCCCATTCTTCTTCCTTCTCTTTCCGCCGGTTTTGCATCCATACTTCCTCTTTTGACCGCAGTAATCGTTTTTTGTCTTCGGGTTTGATATGACACATTCCGATATGACGGTGTTGCTGTCGCAATTCTCTCCTACTAAGTTTTTTGTTGAGACTCGATCTCCCTGGTGTTTTTTCCCCCCCCCCTTTCTTTACTAATTAATCGAAGTGTCAATATTTTTTTTTGAGTTTCCCCCCCCGATACAACCTATGCGGGTTCTTTTTAAGTTTAGGCTGGATTTTGTTAGAGGACTTTTATAACGCTTCACGGTTGAACTCTTTATGTCTACGATGGACAACCGCTGCATCCCCCACCGTTTTTAGCATCTAATCCTCCGACGTTTTTGAAACCGCCCTTTTCTTTTGGTGACCCATTTGTTCTCCTTCTCTCGCTTTTGTTACATTCAGTGTCCCCGTTTAAGGAAGGCCCCACAACTTTGCCGAGTCTCGAGATAATGGGATCCTGATTTAATCCTCATCTGATTCTGCTTTTTCTCCTGAATTCCTGTTTTTTTTTCGGCTGAGCTGACAGGTAGTGCCCGTTTTACGTTCATCCCACTATACGGACCCTGCTCTACAATTGAGTACAGGCGTCCCTCACTTTGAGAAAGAACCACTCGGTCTACTTCCCCCCCAGTCTACAGCGGGTTTCGAGATTCTCTTCTTCCTTCCTGCTCTCTTGGACACTGCACGTTTGTGTAGTTTTAAATCTCTCAGTCTGCGAACCTTTCCCCTTCCTCATCGTCATGGCCTCAATGAGAAACCCATGTTGAAGTTTTCGTTCATTTTTTTACAGACAGTTTTCTTCGGAAAGCCTGCTTTTTTCCGAAAATCCTTCCCTCCCTTATGCTTGCAAATTTCCCCCCCGGGACATTGTGAAGCCAGAACCCTCTGACCACCTACATAGAGAGAGACTCTAAAGCTCCTGCCCGCCGCCACCCCTAACCGGTTTTTCCTTTCCCCCCAGCAATGGGTTGTCATTGCAAGACACCTTCTTTATTCTCTACTCTCTCCAATTGTTGACCCGACTGTGTTTCGTCTTTGGTTTATCATACTCATATCTATTCTGATGAAAATTGCGAGAAGAAGAGGCCGCAATAATTCAATAGGGGTCAAGCCCCAAATTTTTTCTCCCCTCCCCATTCTTTTCCCTGTCTTTCCCCCCCCCAGTCACTTTGGTCAGCTTCTTTCTTCCGCCTGACACTCGTCTTTCTTACCCCACTTTTTTTGTCTTTGGCCTCTCTTGAGACGTGCCTTAGTGTTGGCAGAACTTTTTCCCCCCCTTCCATAATCTTCGGGGGTGACTTTTTTGTCGGATCCAGCTATAATCACAATAACGTGGCCCTTTGCATCTCAAGAGGGAGGGCCTTCTCCTGAGTGTCCACGCTTACTTTCTTTCCATGCGTCAGTGAAGTTGCCAATTTTCTCCCCTGCTGTCTTCCACTTTTCCTTGTCTATTCCTTTGGGCTTCCCCGGGCCCCCCCTTTAGAACCACCTGAGTCTTTTAGCTCATACCTCCTTACCCTTTTCTTCATTTTTATAAATCGATTCCCCCCTTGCAGTTTCAAGGGATTTCCCGCTTTTTGTTGTGGGGGCCGTTTCCCCTTTTCCTTCCTCGATTCTTAAATCCAGTAATCCGACTTTCCCTTTTTGTTTTGAGACGGATCGCCATCAATCGGTCTTTCCGACTTCTTTCGTTTTAGTTCGACCTAGGTAACCCTTTTTCCGCGCCGGGCGGCGATTGACCTTCGTGAGTTACTTTCGATATCCTTTTTTTCCTCCTAGGGGGATCCCCATTAGTTCGCCTTTGGACAGGCCCCCCCTCTGAGATCACTTGGTTTACTTTGCCCCAATTGAATCTTGAGTCGAGTTTAAACTAACTTACCTCAGCAAAACTCGGTTCCTAGCTTCCCCCCTCTCAGTCCCACCCACCCCCCCTTAAGGTCCCCTCCCATTGATGTTTTGTGAGGAGAGCCCCTGATTTCTTAATTTTGCCTCCGTTATGCCTTTGTACGTACCTTACGGCAGGCCAGTTGGGCTCAACCCTCAATTCCCCTGTTCAATTAATTTTAAGCCTTCTTCAAGAACCGAGGATGCGGAGGACTCCCCCTTGTCATCCTCCAGGATTTCTCCCATCTCTTGTGACTTTGTAATTTGATGGCCGGCCTTTACTTCTCTCCTGCGCGATCGTGATCATGACCCCTCCTTTTTTTCCCCATTCCCCCCTCCTTTATCAGAGCCCGGGTACCCATCCCGACCACCCTATCAGTTTTTCTTTTTCCGGGAAGCAGTTTTTTGGAATTACAATAAGGTATGATTGCTGTTTGATTCTCGTTCCCGCGACTCCCCCCTGAACCCTTTTTCCCCCTTTCTTTCGGTCAGTCTTTGGACTGACTCCTCCCCTCATTCAGTCGCCGTTGCCTCCCTCGTGGACCAAATTTTAATTGCCAACGTTTTCTATTAAAAAGCATTCCGTCCGCGCAACTCCTATCTCAGCCCTTGCCTCGTTTGTCATTCCCCTCTCTCCTCCCCTGAGATTTAGAAATTCTTTCCGATTTTAACCGGTTTTACCCCCGCGCGGGAACCTCCCCCGAGGAGCTGTCCTCGACCCCCCCCCCTATCTTGACCTGTTTACTGTCTCTCTTTTCCCACTTTTTTTTCTTTTGTTTTTGAGGAGAGCGGACCCATGCCGGCTGAAAACGCTCAACTCTCTTTGTAAAGATCCTCGTTGCTTTTTTCCGTTGTCTCCAATAGTCGAGACAGCGAAGCTCCTCTTTTGGGATAGACCACCCATATCATTGACAGGCATCTTTCCCCCGTAAAGGCCTCCAACTTGATTCGTTTCCTGAGGCTCTTTTCGCTGACATGTGAATTTTTTTTTTCTTTTTTTGAGTTTTTTTTGACGAACACCAACTCTTGCAATTTTTGCCCCCATACACTTCTTTTTCCCGCCAAGTTCTGCGCGATTCTTGCTCTATTCCTCCGACAAAGACTTTTTTTTATAGGAAGAGGCACGCGTATGATGATTACCTACCGCCAATCCTATTCATGTCCCGGCCCCCAATCTTCTCCCGTCCCTTAATAGAGTCGCTCCTTGCGGCCGCTTAACTTTCGTGAGCCCTGCTTCCTGATATTTGGGAAGAGTACTGCTCACGACTCCGCCTCAGAACGAGGCCAAAGGGCCTCCCCTCCTTCCTTCAACCCCCTCGCCCCACTGATATTGGGCGCCTCTCGGATTTCCGCCCGATTGGTGTGTTGCAGTTTTGAAGAGCAATGCCGTGAATCCGGGCATTGTAACGTTGATCTGGCTTTTTCGTTGAACTCTTTTTCCCTAACATTAATCGTTTTCCCCCGTGTTACCGAATCCACACGTTTTCATGCCACATGCAATTTTTTGCTGACCAAAAGCTCCCGTGAGTTTTTCCCCTTGGGCTGGAGTGTTTTTTTTTTGAGATTTTTCATGGTTCATCGAGTTGTTTCTACGCCTTTTTTTTTCACGGAACTCTTAGTGTGGCACCCGGAGGTAGTGATCCTCAAGCGACTCCTGTCCCTTTCGCCCCTCCCGAAAACGAACTGGCTAATGGCTCTCGCCTGAGATCGTTATTAACTCCATCCACCTCCGCATTTTACTTTTGAATGTCGAAAAACAGGCTTCTTCCATCTGTGCTTCTTGTCTTGTTCGATCGTTTGACCCCCCCCCTTCTCTGAGCATCGACCGTGAGAATAGATTTTTTAAGGATTCGGCCCATCCACACCCGGGCTTTGTTGAAATGCATGAAGTCCCTTGGGTTCATTTTTACCGACCCCCCTTGCGAAATTTTCTATTAGCCGCCTGACTTCCTAGTTGGCCTTTGCTGTGGCATTTTTCCCCCTCAGCACTCTTTAGATCCCCCAGGCCTTGCGCATGTAATGGTCCAACTTTCACGACTCTTCCCCGGGCATCGGTCTCCCTAATGTCTATGCATCTCCTCTCCCCGTTATTGAATTTTTCTTTTATCCCGCACGAAGAAACTTTTGGTCAAAGAACTATGCAGTGTGGTTGACCCAATTTCTGCCCCCTGCCTGTCCCCTTAGATGTCTAGTTTCTCCCCTTCCATAGTTCTTCTTGTTTCTTAGTTCTTTCTTTTTCCCCCAAACGAGTCTGTCTTTTAAATAAATTCTGGGTAACAATTTTCCCCGTGGATCGTCGTACCCTGGATGATGGGTTTCCCCTGCGTTTTTTTCCCCCTGCTGGACTCTTGTTCTACATTTTCGTCGAATCCGACCCCCTTCAGCTTTCCCCCAAAGCGCAGTTCTGTATATCATGATTCTCCCTAAATCTTTTATCATCCTTCTGTCCCCCACCCCCTTCCTGGAAGAAAAACGGTTAACCGTGTCCCCTTCTTGACCGGTCAAACAGGCACTTAGGAGGTGGTCCTTTCTTTGTAGTCTTGTTATGTCCCCGTGAAACTTGGGTCGTGGGTTGTTTTTACCCCCCCCTCAGTCTTTCCGAAGTCAACCTACTTTCGTTTTCCTCTTAAACCGTCATGGGGGCTCAGAACATCCCTTTTCTGGAGGTTCGAGGGAGATTATGCTCCTTTTCTTACTTGCTCCCAAGGTTGCGCAATCTTGGTCCCCCCTAAGCGTGCCGTCGGCTCTCTCTTCTCCCCTTTTTCGCCGTTTTTCAGTAATTTAGTCCGATGGTAGTGACTTTAACCGTCCTGGTCTAATTTCAATTTTTTTCCGTATCGTTATTTTTTTTTGAAGGTGGTCCTGGGACAGTGGAATTCTTCTCCCTGTCTTTCCCCCACCTTCCTCTCGCCCCTTCCTCATACAGCTGCTTCTGACACTATGTCAAAGTCATCTTCCTTCCCCCGTGTTCTTTCCTATTTTTGTTCCAATTCAATGAACCGTAAAACTTAAGGGCCCGCTCCCGTCCCGTTCCCCTTGACCCCCCCGAATCTGTTTTTCGTTCTGTTTGATTTTCCGGGTACTGTATTCTCTCTCTAGTAATTTCTCCTTAGAAATCTAGGATGTAGCTAGATAGGCGGTCTCTGCTTTTTGGCCTCAACAATCCGCCTGAAGCCTTTGCACCACCAGAGTTCCCTTTCTGTTCTGGTTATCGGTACAAGGGCCTTGGGAAAAATTTATACGTCCGTTTTTTACCCTTTTCTGTCCCGCACCTCACCG
>Ga0179593_1519823_pt1 | contig 13649 bp, 17 predicted proteins | sample CZODoug2_1_08_16_FD_185931 | JGI IMG/M metagenome (GOLD analysis project Ga0179593, IMG submission 185931) | Vadose zone soil fungal communities from Angelo Coast Range Reserve, California, USA - CZODoug2_1_08_16fungal (PacBio error correction) | ecosystem: Environmental > Terrestrial > Soil >... | reverse complement strand
CAGCCCCTTCCCCGGCATAAAGAGCGAGCGACCCTTCTTCCCTTGCAACAGACCGCGCTTCGATCAGCCGTTTCCCCATCGCGGACCCCCCTGCAGGCCATGAACTCTCTCCTACTCTCCCGCGCCCCTGGTTACCCTTTTTAGGCGTTAAAAGTAAATTCCATCTTTCTCCATCGAGTTAAGATAAACCCTTTTCCCTTTGAGGCGCTTCCCGAAACCTCCCCGCCAATCATCTAGGCCTTCTCTCAGAACTTTTATCCTGGCATCTTCCCCCGGCCTCGTTCCCTTTTCTTGTGCGGCCAATCTGTAAAGACCGGTCTCTGGAAAACTTCTCTTCCCGATCGAAGGGACTTCCCCCTTCTTCTTCCGATTTACGCGCTCCCTTTTTTGGCCATTCGAATTCCGCGTCTGCGCTCATCCGCGGCCCCCGTAATAGCCATGTTGCGTCTTAGGGCTGACCTCTGAGTCGCCTTGACTGAGGTGAGTTACTTTTTGCCTTTCCCCCCCCGTAGAGGACCTGCGACTTCTTTACCACCCGACCTTCCCCGTCTTGAATTATTGGAGGAGATGGCCTCCCGCCTCTTGGATGGGCATCCCCTTTGCAGTTGAGGGAGATGGCTCCGTCTTCTGTCCTGAGCCCGCTCCCTTGATACATCTCCGACGCCTCCCTTTTTTTTTCGGAGGATAGAGATTCGGCGGTGACTCGGGTCGACCAAGACCCTTCTTCTCTCTCTCCACAGATTCGGTTTCCCCTCCCCAGGATCGTCGCCGGTGCTACTTCTTGCGTTACGGCCCCCCCTCCCCCTTACGGTTGCGAGGTTAACCCCCTTTTTCCTTCCGTCGTCGGATGAGAGGGTGTTCTTTGCAGGGTGTCTCCGGACGACTGTAGTTTTCCCGGTAAAGTACGTGTCCTATCTCTCCCAATCGTATACCCTTTCCCTTTCCCAGAGACTGCGCTGCCTCCGGATAGCGAACCAGCGAGGCCCCTCCTCACTTCCAATTTTTTTTCCCCCACAGGCTCCCTTTTTCTTCCCTTAGAGCCGCATCTTGGACCCCGGTCTTCCCCCGCCCTTTTCCCAACTGACCTTGCTGCCTCCAATTATTCTTAGAACCCCCCGATAGACTGTCAACGCCTTCTTTTTTTTTAATAATATACGTTGTGGGTGTTTCTGATCTTTCATCTATAGTTTTTGTCTAGCGCCCTTCCTTCGCGGGAAGGGGCAGGCCCCTTTCTCTTTTTCCGACTCGTCAACCGTCACAAGCGCTCACCCTTGACGAAGAAGACTGTTTTTTGGACTTTGTTTGGCAGTGCTGTTCTTTTTTGCGGGTTCGAGCCTGCCTCTCAGCAGCAGGAAGCCTTTCCCGTACGCCCTCTTTCGTCTCGAGGGACAAGTACTTGGTTTCGTTCGTCCATCCATCAATTTCCAAGAAGAAAAGACCGCAGTAGAGCTTTCCCTCCTCCACCTGCCCCCCAGCCCGACTCCTTGGAGACCTCCTCACCCACGTCTCCAAGACGCCCTACACGCTCTCTCCCTTCCTTTTCGTCCGTCACAGGATCCGAGCCGGTAAACTCTCCTTTTCTTTGAAACTTTTCCCCTTTAGGCCCTACTTCGTCCTTCCTCTCCCGGCGTTTAGCAGAGTGGACAATGGAGCTTTCCTTCCCAGTGCGGGAAAAATAGACTGCCCGAGAGGCATCGACTGCTGAACTCCATACGATCGGTCCTCGATACCCGTTCCAGAACCCCTTGGTCGCAGTCTCCCTTCCGTGAGCGTGGTCCTATGGCGTGTAAAATTCTTGGGACACCCCCCCTCCTGATTCGCCTCGCTTTCCCCTGATCAGCCCCCCACAACTTCGGGTCATGGCCCGGCTCCTTTCCAGACATCGGACGATGACGAGCTTTTCTCACCTCGCGCTGCCGAGTGGATCTTCTTGCCGACTTTCTAGAACCGCGCTCGTCCTCGTTGATACATACGTTGTCGTACGTGTTTTCCGCCCCGACCGGTCTGACCAGATTTTTCTCGGGGCCCCGTGGAACGAGGACGTTTTTTTACACGGGGTGGAATTGTTCTCCTTTTCCGTGGTCTTCCTTTTCTCATGATGGTGGCGCCTTTCTCGTCCCTCCCTAGACCGGGTTGATCTGACCCCCTTTCGAGCAGCTGAGATTTACCCTTTTCCCTCCCAGCCTGAAGCTTCCCTTTCCCGTTTGAGCCCCCCTTTCTTTTTTTTTGATCTTCATGGCCGTTTGTTCCACTTAGAATTTTGGCGAAGGTTTTCCCCTTGCGGCTGCTCTCCGCTTATGCCGGGGTTGCGGAGAGGCTTCTTTATGGCGTTTGATACCTTTGTTGTTGGAGATATAGCCCCAGTCCTCATTAGTTCCCTGACTTTTCGTCCCGAGGCGATCAGGGCAGCCCTATCTTCCCCCTCGCGCACAGCGAGGAAGCGGACGGTTTCCAACCCGAGCCCGGCCATGAAGATACGTCTCTTTCCCCCCGGTCCCTTTTCCTCGACTCTCATTCTTGTCTTTTCATCCAGCTTCGATATTCCTTATCCCCCAGGATACGGATGAGCGCGGTACGCGGAAAACCTTGTCCAATCCCGAGCCCCCCCTAAGTTTTCCTTCCCCTCCATGGCTCTTCCTCCCCCATTCCCCCCCCCCCAAGTGTATAACGGAATAGTTACACTTTTCCCCTGGCCATCTGTCCAGAACGGTAGGGCGTCTTCCCTGACTCGAAGTCCTCCCCTTTCTTTTCTTTCGAGTTCTTCCTGATGTACTCCTCGTGGGAAATGTGAGAATTTAGTCGAGCTCAGGATCCCACCTTTTTTTCCACGAGAGAGGTCTCAGTCGTCATTCGAGAGGGAGGCTTTTCCATCCTTTCTTTTTTTCGTTCCGGGTGACGCGCCCATCGATGCCCGTTATCCCCCTTTCCCCATGCCGCCCGCGCTAGGTATTTTCTCTGAGAACAACCCCTTCCCGTGTAGTCGGAATTTTTACGCCTTCCAGGATCAGGCGGTGCAAGCCTCGCTCCGACTTCTGAGGTTTCCGCACTTCATCGGTCCCCCAGTGTACAATATACGACTCTTCCCCGCGTGCTCGTAGGCGGAGATTAGTTCTACTACCCAGCAGGCCTTTCTTCTTTTTTCCACGGATCGGTTACCGGTCTCTTTGACTCGGTATAGGGGATCTTCTTGCCGAATTAGTGAGGTTTCGGGTAACGGCGACTCAGTTCTCTTTCTCTCTTGTGGCGTGGTGGGAGGGTGTTCCTTTACGTCAGCTTATTCCTGTACGTGGGTTGTGATCTCACCTTGGAGTTAGAGCCCTTGTCGTACGGTAAACGCCTCTCCTTTCCCCCCGAGGCCTGATGATGGATTCCCTTCTCTGAAAACTTCTCCAGCATTTTTTTCACGCCACCGGTCTTTTGACAGGTCAGTTCCCTTCTGTGCGTGCTGAGCAGTTTTTTCCTGAGACCCCCATCTCAGGGGAGGCCCCCCCCATCAATCCCTCCTTCCCCCCCCTCTACCGATAGCCTGACTGATCCCTTTTTGTGAGACCTGCTATCGTATGAGTTTTTTGGTGGTCTAGCGACGTCTCCCCCTTTCGCAGGGAAGGGGCCCGCTTTGTCCTGTATGCTCCCCTCCCTTCCTTTCGGCTCTCGGAGGTTTTGCCTCCGCCCCTGGCGCGTTTGGCTTCAAAGGGCGCGACCTGTCTAGTGCTCGCTTTTCCCCGATTCCTTCCAGCAGAAGGACGCGTTCTTTTTTTCGGCGTTCCCTTACTACGATGGTCCTGCTCGAGACCCTTCCTTTTTTTACCCGCACGTACAGGACCGCCTCCATTCCCTCTTTATGTGCCTCGCACCCCCACACCGAGCAGCGACGACTTTCTCTGGTAACCATCTTCCCCGATACACGACTATATTCCCCAAGGACTGAAATAAACGATATTGATCCCCCCCCCCCGTTACCTCCGTTCGACCGTCTCCCACCGATCGGAGTAGTCGAACGTTCCCTCCTCAGCTGGGTCGCGAGGTTCCCTCCCGTAGGCCCTACTCTAAGGCCCTTTTTCGGTCTCCTTGGGATGGCTCCTCTCAAGCCATACATTAAGTCCCTTTTCCCCTTCGCTGTTCGATCGGACCCAGCCTGATATGCTTCCCATTCCCGAGGATTTTCCATTATCCTCCCCCTCTAATTACACGGTACTGTTGGACTCTTTTTCTCGGCGCGGGGTTCTCGTGTAACTATACGGGTTGTTCGCCCACGCGCGTAAGCAGTTCCTTCGCGTCCCCCCCCCCCCTTTTCCAGGAAAGGCGACATTTTTTTTCAGTTCACCGCCTCCATAGGCGATGACGAGTTTCTCAATAGCAGGGCCGCTGTTGTCTCGTGCATAGATTTCCACCCCTTCTTTCCGCGTACTCGGACCGTCCTTTTTCCCTTGTGAAGTATTTTAGTTTTCTTTTTCCCCTCCCAGACCGGTCGTACAGTTTGCTACCTTTTTGTGGAAAAGAGGAAGGAGTGTTTTTTTGGAATGGCAGGGAAGTCTTTTCCTGACTTCCTATGATGGTGGCGATTTATTCCCCCCCTCTCCGGATCCGGGTGATATGTCCTTCCTTAGGCCAGGCTTGAATGGAAGTTCGCCTACAGCAATTAGGTTCCCGGCGCGTCTCTTCCCTTTTCCCTTCGGCTGGATCTCATGGCCGGGCAGGTTTTTCCGTCTGTGAGCGAGGGGTTCTTTTTTCTGAAGAGCGGCGTGTGCTTTTTCCTTCTCGGAGATAGTGATGAAGAGGGATATGTTCTTTTTATATTCTTTTCTCCCTCCTCCCAGGGGTTGTTTTTTTTTCCCCTCCCCTAACATAGGCCCTTCCCTAGTTCCTGAAAACGCCCTCGGCGGGATCGCCATCCTACCTGCGAACACCTCTGGATTTCTCTCCCCTTTGCCATGAAGATCCGCCCTGCCCCGCCCCCCCCCTTTTTTCACGAGCGCGGAGAAGGTAATCCCCCCCCGCGAATCTCGGACTGTAGGAGTTACCCGTCTCTGGAGAGAATCCCCCCCCCTGATGGAGCGCGGTCTCAGTTTCCCCAGAGCAAATTAGTTCGTCCGATCAAAGCCCGTAAGACCTGTCTCGGTCCTCAAAAAAAAGGGTACTAACGGCCTCGTTTCCTTTGCACGGTGTCGTTGCATTTCTTTCACCCATTCTGCACCGCCTTCCTTTCCCCTGATGTAGCGGGAGTACGAGGTACGCGTTTTTATTGTGGGTCATGTTTTTTCCTTCCTTCTCCCCATTTATGAGAGAGCTAAGTTTCATTCCAAATTTCCGCGAGAGGTAGAGCATTTAATCGCCGATGTGCCGGCAGGAGTCTTCATTGTTTCTCCTCCTTCCTGTGAAGCGAGTCGCCTCCGCCGTTCTCCCCCTTTCCCCCATGGGCCGCCACCGCGACTCTTTTCCCTGCGACAACCGACCTAGTCGGAATCTGTAGACTTTTTGCCCTTCAGGCTGCCCGCCGATCCTCGTTTTACGGTGATGCTTTTACCCCCCCCCTTTCCCGTCATCCCCCTTTCCATCCCGACGCCGCCCAGCGGGCTCTTTGTCCGTGAGTAGTAGGATCTTCCTTTTAGCCGGACGGTTTTCTCCCACGGGAACAAACAACCCCCCCCACTTTAACTCTGCGTTTAGTTAGGAGAGTGGAGGGTCTTTTCTCTTTTTTTTTCCCTTAGTGAGAGGTGAGCTTCGTCCTCTTCTCTTTCAGTCGGAGATCGTGGGTTCTCGGTCCTCCCCTTTACGAAGTTCTTGAGCACGGTCCCTTTTTTGTTCCAACCTGGTTCCCTTCTAACGCGACCATATGTTCTTCTTCACGAAGAGCCTGCCCCCTTACCTCCCTATGCTGAGAGTCCCGCGAGCCCCCTTTCTTCCCCTCGCGAACGTTCACGCCATGCGGATTGCCCCGTCCTTTTTCGTTGCGTTATTGAGGAAGGTCTTCCTTCCCTGAAGAAAAGATCCGGTTCCCTGCCCTTTTTTCATTTCGGCAAAAAAAAACTCCCCCGCTATTTTCTCCAACCCGTTTTTTTTCTCTGTCAGTCCTCCCCCCGTAGAGTGGTGGGTGTCGAGTCCGGTGCTTCCCCCCACGGCCAATCTTCCCTTTTGTGTCCGGCCCCGGCTTTTTACTCTCTCTTTACTCACAGCTGCGGCTCCTCCGCTGAATGAAGCCCTCCTGTGCTCTTTTGGACCTTCCGCGAATTCCCCTTTTTCGCAGGGTTTACTATTTGCCCCCAGGCACCTTTTTAAGGACGATTTCTCTTTTGCTCGACGCGATATAGGAACTGACTGGTGAAGCTTCTGACCCGGTCCCCCGTCGAGCTGAACCCGGCCCCCTTCGCTCCCAGCCACTCGACGCGGAGCGCCCGGCACCGCTCACGAATTCTCTTCCCATGAGCTAAAAGAAGCCTACTTCCCGGCGTCTTTTTCCTCCGAAATCGTTCCCGGTTTTCCTTGACTTTTGGTCTTACGAGTCACACTCTTTCCCCTATCCGGACTCAAGAGCACGCTTTCTCCTTTCTGGAGATGGACACCCTTTCGGGACTAACTCCCTTTAGCCCGCTGTTCGTCTTCCGTTTGCGTGCTAGGACCGTGGTAATCCCTTTCCTATTAAGAATTACCCGGCTTTTCGTTGGCTTTTTCGAGAGATGGCGTCTCTTTTAGCCCAGCTTCTTAGACCTCGGTTCCCCCCCCTTTTCCCCACCTAAGGAAAGGCGCCGGGTCAGGCCCGTCAGACGACCTCCCCTTTCATGGCCTTTCCCTCGCGCTGGTCCGCGTTTTGTTCATAGATGTTCCGACTGGGCCCTCCCTCTTGATCGAACCGAGCATTCTCTTCCGCACGCGAAAACGGGTCTTCCTTTCCCCCTTTTCTCTCTGGGACGATTGATTTTCTTTCAAGATTGGCCCTCTTTTCTTGGCGGGAAGGACATTTTTTTTTGGGAGCCTTATGCGATTTTCTCCTTGTGATCGATGATGGTGGCTTTTGCTTCTTTTTGGTAGAGACAGAGATCTTAAGGGTTGAATGCACGGGTAGATCCTCTGTGAAAGACCCCATCCTTGATTTGTGTTTGATGGAAGGCGCCGCCCCTTTTTTTCATTAATGTTGTTTCGGTTTTTTTCCTCCTTGAGTGATCGATGAGACGGTTGATCTGTCTTTTAGCAGGCGCGGGAGGTGCATTTTCTGCTTCGTGATTGCCGATGTGTTTCCTCTTTTTTCTCATTTTCCCCCTTTTTTGTATGTTGAGCTTTTTTCAAGCCCAAGTCGCCGCGCAAGAAGCCCTTGTCCACCCGCCCGCGGCGATCAGCCAAGCCCCTTTCCGCGCCAGCTCTCACAGCGCGGAAGCTCTCCCCCTCCCTTGCAATGACCCATCCTCCCTTTCAAAGAGCGCGTGGGCGCGCGTTTCTCCCCTCTGAAGCTCAGTTGCTTAGTTCCCCTTTCCCGATGATCGATCTGACCGACTTCCCACCAAGGATAAGGCTGTAGTCCTTCGCGAAACTCCCCCCCCATCATCCTTTTTCTCCCTCGTCAAGACCTGGATCGGCCTTCCATACCTTTTTTGTGCCCCACTGTGGCGGCCATATGCTGAAAGACGGTTTCACCGGGCGGAAAAATAATCGGTCCCGTCCCGGGAGTCTCGGTTCTGTTTTTCGTCGAGCAATGGGTGGGCCCCTATTAACCCTGCGACTCCTAGGACCCTTCTTTACGCAGAAGATAGTCCTTACTCCTTTTGGCGGCGAGTATTAGGGCTGAACCGCCTTTTCCTTGCCTTAGTTTGAGTTAAGGGGTTCTGCCCGGAGTCTCTTCTTTTCCCAGTAGAGGGACACGACCTTTCCTATTCGGTTATCATTCGTTTTTTTCCCCCTTTTGGTAAGTCGGAATTTTGTATTTTTTAGCACAGGAAGAATAGGGATGGGTCCAGTTAATTCCCCGGAGGTGCCTCCGGGAGATGCTCTTTTTTCTTCAGATGAGGTACTGCAATCCCCCCTCAAGAAAGCCCTTTCTGGGAATCGGCGGGGCCTGTATCCCTGGACGTTTCAGGAAAGCTCCCTCCAGAGACGGTTACCGTTCTGCTCTTTGGGACGGCTAGTCGCACCTTTTCTTCTCTTGACGCTCGGCCAGTTGGAGGTAAGGCGCTCCTTTTTTTTTTTCGGGTGGCGTGGTTGCAGTTTCGGGACTACCGTGGTAGCTCCCCTGTCTGTATTTTTTCCCCCCCCAAAGTGAAATTGTAGCTCTCTTTTCATTTTTCCCATATCGTTTTCTGCGGACTGCTGCTGAGATTTCTTCTCCCCAGCGAGCAAAGAGCAGCAACCCCCCTTTCCTCCCCCCGTCACAGAAAACTTTCATTCAAGATCCTTTCTCCCTCTTAGAAGGTAGCCGCGTTTTTCCCCTATCGGGTTTGTTCCCTACCGAGCTTCTAAGACCCCCCCCATATAAAGATAGCTTTGGCCTTTCCCCTTTTATATCCTTTTTTTGTTGAGTGAGTAGGCTTCTTTCTAGGTAGAGTGTGGTTTTCTCCTCTAGGTTCCCTTGTCCTGTGCCAGTTTTCTCGCCCAGGAGCTGTCGGTCGTCCCTACTTCCTGCACATCTCCCTTCCTTGCCCGCCGCAATGGCCTCCGGCGTGAGCAATTTTTTCCTCGCGGGTTCCTCGGCCTAAAGCAGCCTTCCCTTTTCTGTACTCTGGAGGGACTTGCGTTTGCTCGACTCTTTTCCCTTTTCCAGCGTAACCCGCACGTACTTTCCTCCCTCAACCTTTTTCTGAGATGAAAAGGAATCCCTTCCCTTCCCCCCATGAAAAACGAAATTCATCCTACGACGAGGAGCCCCCCCCCTGAAGTAGGTGCCATTGGAGTCCCCCTAAGCGTATGATCGGAGCGTTCCCCCCTCAACGGAACGAGCAGATCCCCCCGCTCGGGTAGTAGCTCACTTTTTCCTCGTACAACGTCCGGCTGGTCTTTTTTTCCCCTTAATCTCCCCCTGGCCCTGGTGAGGGCCCAGTTTTCCCCACTGGAGGGAATGTTTTCCGAGTCCTTGCGGGACTACATCTTTTCCCCTTCCCTCGAGCATAGCCCCTCTGCACCTTTTCGGCCATAAAGAGTCTTCCTTTACCCAAACTCTCGACCCCCTTTTTTAGAAGGCTATAACTACGGCTCTTGCGTCCATGGAGTTCTCCCGGACCTCCCTTTTACTAGAGTAACAAGGAACTTCCCCCCCCATTCCAATTTTGGTTTTTTTTTTAATTCTTTCTCCCATCGGCGATGACGAGCTGCGCTCTTTCGAGCGGGGGCCCGAGTGGTCTTCCGAAGGCCTCGACCTTTTTCCCTGATCGAACCGCTCTCTCCTTTTCTGAAATCCCGTTGATTCTTTTTTCCCGCCACGACCGTCTGTAACCCTTTCTTCCGCACCGTGGCCGGGAACGAGGCCTTGGGAGGACAAGTGGGTTTTTTTTTTGGGGGGGGGCTTTCCTTTTTTTTTTTCTGGACGCTGGCTCTGTTCCCTTTGGCTCCTCTGTGGCGCGGAGCCCCTTTTTCGAGAAAGCGATCAGCTTTTTTTTCTTTGATTATGAATTTTCCAGCCGGACCTTTTCTTTCCGGAGATTAGAGGCTGATGTTGAGGAACTTCTCCCCTTTACGTTCTTCAGTCGTATTAAATGTTTTGTCAAAGTTCTCTCCCCCTATGGGAGAGATGGCGACGGGGGATCTTTTCTGATCGCCGCGCGTTGCGGTGGGTTCTTTCTCGCGGCGTCTTCTTTCTCTCCCTTTCTATTTTCATAATCATCCGTTTTTTCGATTCCCTGATAGCACCCGCCACTTCGCTCATTCCGAGCGCCGAGCCGCAGACAATGAATCTCTCTTTTCTCTTCAGCACAGCAGATCCACGGTTTTTTTTTTTGTCGCGACGGTGGCCCCCCCCCCTTTTCAAGATACCGGCGCCGCCCTCCTTTTCGGTGCTTCCCAAAAGCACGCTCTCCCTCGGAGTTAAAAGCAATTCCCCTCTTCTGTACCGCTTTCAGAGCAAAACGATCTTTTTTAGCTACCTTTTTCGCGAAACCCATCAATCGTCCTTTTCCCTTCCAGGGTCAGAGGCGGCCCCCCCCCCCAAACACGTGATCTCCCTTCCCCACGGGCAACGGTGCGGAAAATCTGTCTGACCGTTTCGTTTTCTGTCAAAATCATAGGCCCTTTTTTCCCCCCCTGACAGTATTTTTTCCCTTTTCCCTCTGGTTAGAGAAATGGTTTTTCTTTTTTAAGCATGCTCTAGATATTTCCCCCCTTCCCGATGCGATTTGTAGATAGTAATACGAAGATGGCGGAGTCTTAGGACATGCACCGAATGGTACTTTTTCTGGTGACTCCCCCTTTCGAATGAAGTGTAGCACCCGATCCTTGGCAATGCTAACGAATTTTCTTTTTCTCCCAAAGGCCCCTTCCCGGAATTATTGTATTCCCACTTGCCGCTCGGGATTTTCTCAGAGGTCCTGGAGATGATCGTTTGGGTTTTTTGTGTTTTTTTTTTGTTTTTTTTTGTTTTTTTTGGGGGGTTTTTTTTTTTTTGTCTTGGATTCCTCCTAGTCCCCCCCCCCCTCCAGAAGCAGACCCCCTGATGTTGGTTTTTCCTAGCGTGCTGGCGCCCCCTTTTTTTTCCCTGTCTCGACTCCGATAGTTTTTCCCTATGATCGTTAGAGGACGGCCTCTTTTTTCCTGATCTTGGAGGAGTCACTCCTTTTAGTGATTTTTTTTCGGTACCGGCGCTACCGCGTCTTCTTTCTTTTTAGGGTGTACGTCGACTCTTCTTCCTCCGGTCCTGTACGTGCCTTTTTTCCTCCCAGTCCATGGTCTCGAGCGCTTGCAAGCTACATAGTCGTATCGCTCCTTTCCTTGAGAGGACGGCTCGGACCCCCGGTTTTCCTTCTGCCCATTCTTTCGCCCTCCCTCTGCAGTCACTTTTCCCGACGTGGTTGTCGGCTTGAGCAGTAGACGAGGTCCGACCAGCTCCGGGGTTTCTGCTGGTCATCCCTTTCTTCCTTAGAAACAAAACACCCCATTCCCCCGTTTCTATTTTCCTCATCAGTTTTCTCGAGATCGGTCAGGCTATATTTTCTTTGTGGGGTGGTATAGCGCTGATCCGTGATTCTCCCCCCTTCCCTAAGGGCCGGTGCCCCCTTGGTCTTCACTGCACGACAAGCTGCGTCTCTTTTCGGATGAAGGACAGCCGCCCCTTTCGCCGTTTTTTGGTCGTGAACGTTTTTCCCCTTGTGCTGCTCTTTTTCGATCTCTGACCTATAGCAGAATTTTTGGAGTGGACCGTACTCCCCCCCTCCCGAGTGCTCGACAGCCTGCTGAGTTGTTGACGCGTCACCGCTTCGCAAGAACGTCTTTCCCGGGTCGCGGACATCCCCCTAGCAAGACCGACGACGCCTGTTCTCCGTTTGTTTTTTTTTTTTTTTTTTTTTTTTTTGCTACCGGAGACAGCCTCCCCTTCTGTCCGGATTTTCTCCCGCGACGAGCAGTCAGCCTCCACGAGCGAGCAGCCCTACTCTGGTGTCGAGACCCTACGGCTGGGTCGTTTTTTCTTTCATCTCGGACAAACCCGAGCCCTTTTTTTTTCTCTTCGGGATGGACGAGGCTTGGGAATATCCTTTCATCCCCGCAGAGAACCTTTCCCTATCCACAGCTCCCTTCACCATCCCGATTTTTCTTTAGTCCAGTCAGACACCCTTTCTCATTTATATACCTCGGTCCCCTTTGGAGGAATGGATTTTTTCCCTACAGTTTGAGCCCCTTCTTCGCCTCCTCCGGTCCCTTTCAGGAAAGGACGAAAATTGGGTCATTCCGTCCGACCATCGTTTTTCCCCTCCTTTCTGCCTTCCCCTAGAGAGGTTGGTTGGGTATTCCTTGAGAGCGCTTTTTCTGAATGGCCCACCTTTTTTCCCCTTTTGTACTGGACCGCAAGTCCCCGCCCCCCTTTGTAGTCCCTTCGTTTTTTTTTTTCCCTTTTCTTTTTTACGCCAGACCTTTTTCCAGATTGGCCGGAAACAGTGGCCCCTTTTTCTTCGGAGTGGGAAAAGTGCCCGGGCCGAGCCCTTTTTTTTTTTTGGGGCTTTACCTTTTCTGATGATGTGGCATTTTTTTTCCCCCCGGTGAGTCGCTCCGAGCTACAGTCCTTATCCTGGTTTTTTAGCTGAAAACGTCTTGGACCTCCCTTTGATGGAACAGCCTTTCCTCCGTTGGGTCCGTTCGATGATTTTTGCGGCTGATCTTCATGTTCTGGGCCTTTTTCACCGTCGCGTACGAGATGTCCTTTATGGCGCCGTTGGATCGTCTGGATGATCTCGTCTGCGGCGCTTTCTTTCTTTTTTTTTGCGTTGCATATATATATATTACCTAACCTCCGTTCTTCAACCGCCTATCCCCTTTCCCCCCCTCTCCGCAGCCCTGACCGCCTTTCTCTTTTCAGCCAGAAGATAAAAGGCTTCCCCCCCCTGCACATCGCGTGACGCGACGGTGAAAAACCCTTCCCCAGATCGAGACTCCCCCCGTTTCTCCCCTGTAGCAGGTAATAAACATCACCTTTTACCTGCCCCCAGTACATTAAACTGCTTCTCCTCTCCCCCGGATCCGGCTTTTAGCGCCCTTTCGACCACCGTGGAAATACCTCCCCTCATCTCGAGCCGCCGCTTCATCCCTGGTCGTTTTTTCAAAAAAAAGTGTACCCTTCCCCTCCCCTTTTGAGGCCATTTCCCAGAATTTTTTTTTTTGACCCCTCCTAGAAGGGACGTCCGACCTTTTAGCGGTCGGGCCGACCTTCGCCGGTTCCTTTCGAATGTTTTTCTTTTTGCGCTAAGCATAAAACGCGGACTTCCCCTGATTAGAAGCTCCCCGCGCGTATTATTTCCCCCCCGAAGTCGCAATTGCTGAGTTTTTGCTTTCTGGTGAAGACGCGTGCTCTGCAGTGGTCCTCCCTTTTTCCCCCCCAATTCCTGCCCTTATGCGACAATTAAGTCCCTTTTTTTTCTTTCCAACGGCAGCCCCCCATATTCTTCTCCAGATAAGGATGTGCCCTCCTTGACCCAGCGGGAGCTTTTTTCTTAGGAAAGTCCCTTTTCCTGTAAATAACTAACATGTCCCCCATTCCCACAGTTTTTTTCTTTTTTCCTCCTGGCGGTGAGATTGGTCGACCTCTTAAGTGGTAGAGGAACGTATTTCTCCCCGATCGGTTACAGTCTTTGGGACGGATAGTCTCTTTTCCTTTTTTTTTTTTCTTTTAGACTCCTGTTTTCCCTCCCCTATGATCCTTTGTCACTTTTTCTTCGGCTGCTAGGGTGGCTTTTTGTAGAGGACGAAGTGTACCCTCTACGCGTTTTTGAGCAGGTAATGTCCCCCCTCCCCCCCTCGAGAGAGTGAGTCACCCCCTCCGTTCGTTCAACTTTTTCTTCACGGAGACTGCGATGACTATTCTAGAAACCGCAGTTTCTCTCCCAATGACACACCTACCCCCCCCTACCCCTTAGGAAGTAAGTAAGATTTCTTCTGATACAGGTAGCCGAGTCCCCTTCCCGATAAGGGCCTTTCCCCTGCTTTCTTTTTTCCTCGACTAGAAACCCCCCACTATAACGATAGCCTTT
>Ga0179593_1507731_pt1 | contig 13649 bp, 13 predicted proteins | sample CZODoug2_1_08_16_FD_185931 | JGI IMG/M metagenome (GOLD analysis project Ga0179593, IMG submission 185931) | Vadose zone soil fungal communities from Angelo Coast Range Reserve, California, USA - CZODoug2_1_08_16fungal (PacBio error correction) | ecosystem: Environmental > Terrestrial > Soil >... | reverse complement strand
CCTTCTCAGATTGCGCGACCCAGCTACCTCAGGAACCCTTACCTTCTTGCTTCCCCTTAGGACTTCCTCCTTTGATCGCCGTCAAGCTAGTGGTTCTTATCATGACTTCGCGATCGCGTCCTCGTTACGCCAGGGCAACCCTACCCTCTTGTTTATTCAACGATCTTGAAGCCCCAGATTCCGTAGATTCTGGTTCTGCTTTCTGGTGGGCCAAGCTACTCAATTTTCACCCTTTTCGCTTATCTCGATCAATCTGGAGAGCCGACCTCACGCAGATATGCATCGCCGGATTTGACTTCTCTTCTTAAGAACTTCCCCACCAATATCTATGATGTTTGCATCCTTTTTTTCCTGCCTCTACCCCACCCCCTCCCTCCCCCCCCATTCTCCCCCTACTCCCTTCTTCTCCCTTCCCCTCTTCCATTCCACCCCCCTGCCAGCCTCCCTCCCTTCCCCCTCACCTCTCCACCCACTTTTCTCCCCTTCATTTCTCTACCCTCAACCCCACCCCGTCATCCCATTGTCCCTCCTTTTCTCCAGCTCCCCGTTCTCCCGCCCCCCTTTCTCCGCAACAACTTCCCCTCCGTTCCCCTGCCTTCCTCCACCTCTCATTGACCCCACCTCTCCCTCCCCCGTGGGAACTCACTCTACACCTCTCTATTGCCCCCTTCCCACTCGTTCATCATTTCCCCTCCCTCGCCCATCCTCTCCCCCCCGTATTCCTTCTCTTTCCCATTTCGCCATCCAACTTTACTTTCGCTGCTACCCCCCCCTTTGCACTTCCAACCTCACCTCTTCACTTCCTACACCCACTCTTTACCCTATCACCCTCCCCCCCTTTCCCCCATCACTTACCATTCATTTCCTCCTTCTCCCTCCCCTGCTTCTCCTCGCTCTCTCCACCCCCTCCCTCTCACCCCTCCTCCCAGCCTCTTTTCCAACTCCTTTCCGCCCTCCCCATTTTTCACCTTTCCTCCCACCCCAACCCGTACCCCACCTCCACCATTCTTCCATTCCTCTTTACTCTCTGCCCTCCTTCTTCATCCTCTCACCTTCCCCTCACTGTCCTCCTGCTGTCTATCCCTCTTTTGCCCATCTCTCACCAATCACGAACCATTTTTGTTCCTTTCTTCCCTCCCCCTCCCTTTTCTCTTCCTTCCCTCATCCTTGTTGCATCCTCGTCCGATTCCCCCCCCCCTAGCTCCCATTTGCAGGCTCCTGACTTTCCTCACAAAGAGTCATCTCCCTCCCCCTAGAGGGCGTCGTTCACCCCCGACGTTTGAAAGGGGGTTTTTTGCTCGCGGCTTCTCCGAGCGATGGGCCCTAAATATATACCGATTGCCCACTTCTCGCTCGTGTTTTTGTTCTGTTATAGAGGAAATGTCGGGCTGCGCCACGTCGCGTAGTGGATCGCCCACTGCGTCCCCGCGTGGAAGGCGCTCGTTACGGTGCCTTCGCTTGTCTGCAAGGACAATGTTCCTCGTTTTTTTCTTGTCGTGAAGGATTCGGTACGGGCGTTGTATGGTGCTGGTACCGGTTGAAGATGGATTCGTCCGGCGGCGTTTTTGCCCTTGGTTTACGGGTCGTTAGGTCTTTGTCATGTTTCCCGCACTGAAGAGCTATCCTTTAGCCCCGTTATCGTCGCTTGTTGGCGCCCCTTGTTCCGCTGAAGCGATCGAATGCTGAGCAGTCGGTGTCCGTTGTCGCTGACCCTTCTATGATCCCCCAGTAGCAGTGACCTCGACGGCATGCGTTTATAACCGAGATCCGTAAGAGCCGTCCTGGCCTCTTGAGCCGAGCACTCCACCTCGGCCAAACTAAAAGGACCGTTGCAGACCTGCTGGCTCACCCGACAATGACCCCACACGGGTCCTGACTCCCCCCCCCCCCCTCCCGCCGAGTAAGTCCCCGAGTAGGTCCCGGATGACGATGTTTTATGCCATCCCTTTCCCTTCCGTATGCGCAGCCCGGTCTTCCAAGCCCTGGAAGTACCCTTCCCTTTTTTCTTGTCTTCGCGCATGCAGACTATATGCCCCGCTGTCTCGCGGCCATACCAGGATCACGGGTTGATGATCTCGCCCTCCCGTTCGAGCCGATCAGATTGCTGGTAGCCTTACCAGGCCCCGGCCCATTAATTGCTCTCTTTTCTGTTGTCTCGACTTGTTCAAACATCACAACAGTCGGTCTACCCTGGTGGCTCGTTCGTGTTTGGATTATGGGCGACGTGGCCGTACCCCACATCTCTTTTTCTTCCAGTTGTTGTTTTCTAGATCATGAGTTACGCCCCGGCCTCGGGCAGAGCCGCCGGAAACACTCGAACGAGCCCCACCGTCCCCGAACCGACCTTCTTGGTTCCATTGACATTCGCGGATAATCGCATTTCCTTGGGAACTATGGCTACGGGGGGGCTCTTAGGCCTGCCAAGGCCTTTCTTCCACTTCCTTCCGTAGCCTTGAGATTTGATCATAATCATCAACGTGCGTAGCCTTGAACGTCGCCTGGGATGCCAGCGTTCTTTCGCTCACTAGCCTAATTCAGGGCAGTACGTCAAGACGGGCGGGATTTTTTTTCTTTGCTTTATCCCCCAGCGTCCCGACAACACTTGCACCAGTATTACGGGAACTCATCAGTTCATGAGTATCGTTGTTATCTTCCCCCACTCCGATTTTCATTTAGACAGATTTTTTTGAGGGCTGCACAGTTCTTTTGAGTTTGGAAACTTCGGGGGCTTTTCTACGGCCTTCTTGAACTTCGAGCTCGGCTATGAGCTCGGTTGATTCAACCTCCATGCGTCCTCTAATGTCACAGCTTTTCTTTACATTTTCCTGCCCGCCCCCGCATTGTTCTGCTCAAGCGCATTCACGCTAGCGCTCTGGATCCTACATGTTTTCACTCGGAGCCGATCCCGTAGGGCTAGCAGAGTAGGCGTCTCCCGTTCTTTTTTGGTTCCCCCCAAATGACCACCGACCCTTTCCCCCGTCTCGCCATTGAACTGCCGCTCGAACTGCTCTTCCCTTCGCAGACCACCCTCCTCACCGAGTATTCTAGGCAATACAGACAGCGAATTTTTAGTTGAAATTCCCAGTGGTAGCAGTCCCGGCGAATTAAACAGACGCCCTTTATCAGTCGTTGCCTAGCTCCCGTGGTTCCAGAAGGAGAATCGCGCAAAGTTTTTTCTTTCCCCCAAAAGCCTACAGCAGTATGGCAAGACGTAGGTGGAATGGCTACAACCATAGTATCTTTCGCGTGACTCTCCCCCAAAAGATTCTTTTTTCCCCCAGTTGCACGCAGCATATACTGGCGATCCGGGAATTGCGGGTTGGTCCTTCTGCTTTTTCCTGCCGCTGGCTCGAGACTATGGTTGCCTCGGGCTCAAGTTGCCAGCCCGGATCAGATCGGGTTTTCTTACCGGTTTTGCTTTCCATTCTGATGGAATACGCTGCGTCGACGGTACAGGTGCGGGAGCGGTAGCCAACGATCCTGACCATCCAATCGCGCAATGTTGTCTATTGAGAACATGAGTAGCCGTTCACTTGTAGCACGTGGCTATTGCCTAGAGACTTTCCCCGCTAGTGAGCTCTGAGCCCAAGCTGAACTCCAAAGATCATTCAGGATATAGCGGGCCCTTAGTAAGCAACGACTCAGATTCATGCCTGGCCTTATGGAAGTTCAAGAGACTGTGATGCAGTGCTCTCATTTCCCGACCTAATATGTTGTGGTTCTTCTTTTCGCGCGATATGCTTCGGGCGAACAAGCCAATCTAACATTGTGTGTTTTTTCCTTTTTTTTTTTTCTTTTTTCTCTCTCTTTTCTTTTTCTCGAATCCCTCTCCCCCCCCCGATGGTTCAGCCTCTTCTATTGTTCTTCCTTCGTTACGTTCCCGCGTGTACTCGCTTACTGCGCCTGTGCACAAAGGGGGCTATCGACTGTTTTTTTCAAGCGTTTCTCCATCCTCTCCCCTCGTTGGTTTTGCGGGCCTGGGATGGTAATTCTCTTCCCACACTGTTACCCGTGCGAGCGACTTCGTTTGACCCGACTTACTGAGCACGCCCTTATACCCCGAGCTCTGATCGCCGCTGGTAAGTCACTGAGAGTCTGTGAGAACCCATTGAGAAATTTTCTCTTCCGATCCTCCCGATCCCAAACTGGCCAAGGAGAGCTTAGGAGTTCCGTAGGGCATGACGAGCGTTCTCTTTGGAAGATCCACCCTGCTGCGGTTCGCCAGTTCAACCCGTCTTGCCCGTATTGAGCGGCTCGTGCTCTGGTGTTTGTCTCCCCTTCCGTGATCAATTCGCACTGCGTGGGCGACACCTGAGATAACAGCAGCGACGGCGCCCGCCGTTTTTGGTTCTGAACTTTAGTTCTGCATGGATGTGCAGGGATGCAGAGGACTCTAGTTGATGGCTGTTGTTTTCTGGATAGCTCAATGTTAGGATTGCAGACTTTCCCAACGGGGATCATTTTTCTGTCAAATTTTTCTTTTTCAATGTTGGCTCAAGGACTCGAGAGCATCTTAGCCCCTCCTGGTAATCTGCGCTGTATCTTTGTCTGCCTTGATCAGGGACGAATCGACTGCGCGGGCAGCGGGGGGCGTTCATCGACGCGTCACCCCCCTGGAAAGTTCTCGTTCTTCCGTGAAAGTGAAGGTGAAACCTAGGATCATAATCTCCTTTACCCGTAAGCTCGAGCAAGCCTTTCCTATGCCAACCACCGGTGAACTGTCTTGCCTCCCCACCCCCGTGTCAGATCACACCTGACAAAATTCACCATTGCGGTTTTTCTAGCAACGATATGACAATGAATTGATGTAAACTTACGAGCTTTTTTCAGTTAACGTGCAGAGTGCTCGCGACATCCCCCTTGTCCTCCCTCCTAATGTGATACCCCTCTTCACTGTTTCGTAGTGCTCGCTCTCTCAGATTATGGAATCCGAGCGAGGTTCCTTGGATTTCCTACTCCTTTCTTCTTATATCTCCCCTTACCCCCCCCTCTTTTTTAGAGAAGCCTTAGTGACTTCTGGTAGCCTCCTAATCCCCGGCAGCCATAATGTCCCGAATCTTTCTGCGATTTTTTCCCTCTGCGGCCTTTAACCCTTTTTACCCCTATCGCTGATGTTCGTAGGGCGGTTTCGGCGTGCGTCCACGAACAGGACGTGGCCCCCTCCCTTCATCCCTTTTCCCCTCCTGTTTTTCCTTCCTGTGGGGTCTCACGTGGACGGTACCCCGTTCAGACGGCATAAAACGTAGCCCCTCCCTTTCCCCTTTCCAGATTTTTCTCATTTTGGAACGTTTGCGAGTCAAAACCAGCATCATATATCTGGACCTTCTGGCGCCCCTTTGGATGTCGTTCTCCCCCTTCCGTCCCTTCCCCTGACCTTGATCTTCGTAGATCTTCTTCCTTCTGGCGATTCCTCTCCCTCATCAACGAGCGGCGACTTTCTCTCCCCTTCTTCATGGAAGCGATTGCTGCCAAGCTCTCTCACTAAGAACTGCCCGTGTGGAGGGGCTTCAGACGAGGGCGCGACCGTTTTCTTTCTGATCGATTTCCTAGGTCTCGTTTCCTGCATTGAACTCTGGAACTTCATCGGCGTCCTTTCCCCGCATCCTTTGTTTTTCCGGACAAAGCCTTTGGTCCATTTAGCGCATCCTCTGCAAGAGTCTTGCGTTGAACTCCGTACCGGGCGTGTCTTCTTTCCTATATGAACGAAGTGTTAAAGTCGGTGATGAAGACGTGATAGTTCACCGCATTCCGCTTGCTTTTCCCTTTTTCTTAAGTTACTTTTGTAGCGCGAGAGCTAACTGCCGCCCCCTTCTTTTTTCTCCAGCTCCCTATTAGCGCTATGATGAACTGGCGGTCCCAAGGAGTCGCCTTCTTTCCTAGGTTTTTTTCGCTCTCCGAGTTTGGCGCCCCCCAAACTTACCCTCCCTTGAAGAAGTAGCACGCGCCACACTGCTTCCCATGCAATGCTGCGATTCACGAAGTTCCAAACCCCGTTTCACCTGGAGAGCAACTTAAGAGAAAGTCCCCTGTTCTCACCTTTGTTCAGGTGGAGACCCCATTTGCCCGCAGGTCCGGAAACCTGACCCCTCTAATGACCTTTCTCTGTGTTTGCAGCTACCGATTCTCCCGTTAACGAGTTTCGTCCACTCAACGCCAGGTGTTAGAAAAAAAAGTGGTTCTTGGGTTTGAGTAAGTTAAGAGTTAGGTGAACTTCCCCCCCCCCCCTCCAGCGGAGAGGCTGGCCGTCCATATTTGCCCGCCCTCACGCCGCTCCTTTTTTTTTGTCCTCCAGGTGGACTGTCGGGTTTCCTTTGCTCAGGAGCTCTTTTAGTGGCGGCCTCTCTGGTTTTTTTTTGAAACTAGTTAGATTCGTTTGACCAGCCCCCCCTTTCCCCCTGCAGACCTTGGGTTTCGTGTCGGTTTCGGTCCATTCTTTCTCGTTCCGCTTCCGATACATTTGTGCCCGATTCGATCGAGCCACCCTGCCCCACCTCGAAGAAAAGATCCCTCCCCTTCCTGTCTTCATTCCGATTTGAGACATTTACTCCGCCCTTTGTCGCCTCGTCACGAGATAAACCTGAAAAGCTCGCGGGTCCATCTTCCGTCCTTCTCTGCCCTCCACTCTCCTCATAATATAGACTTCGTCCTGAGGCGAATTGTTACTATGATTTTTTTTCCGATGGCGCTGAGCCGATACGCCCGAGCTATTCCTTTTTTCCTCTCCCCATGTTTTTTTTATGATCCGATTCTTGGCAGATCGCCCCGGAGCATTCAGGAAACCCCCTCTCTACATTTGCCTTCAGAATTCCTCTCGTCCCTTCCTTCGCCCTTGGGAGTAACTGGAATGAGCCGTGCACCAATAGAGATTGTTTCCTCCGTGATTCGTATTCGGGCGATGCTGCTACTTTCCTGTTTCCTTCCCCTCGACTTGCAACATAGAGCAGTCGATTTTTTCTTTTCTCATACTGCGAGGGGACAGGTGGTCCCCTCCCCCTCCCCCTTTCTTGAGATAGTCTTTCAAGTCTAATGACGAGACGACCTTTACTTCAATTTTCTTTTCCCTCGCCCTTTTTCAGTTATTAATTTGATTTCTGCGTCCACAACAATAGATGCCACACTCGGCAAGCTTGACTGACTCCTCACCTAGATCCATTTGCATCTTCCAAGGATGGCTCCTGCATTGCCCCCCCTCTCTCTTTTGGGGGCATCTCAGATTCCTCTTGGTCCGCCATTTCAAAATATTTGACCGTCAGTTAGCTGTGACTTCTTTTTTTCTCTTTGAAAGTTTGTCGGTGTTCAAATTTCCGAGGACGCTGTTGCATCCCCCCCCCTTCCCCCCTTTCTCTAGTCCCTTTGAACGGTGCTTTTTTCGCGGGTTACCCCAACTGGACATTCTAGCGGTCCCCTCGTATAGTTAAGAATTGTCGAGTTACCAGGTGATGGAGTGGACTGGAACTTGCCTGTACGTGAAGTGAGCAGGTCAAGCGGGGATAGAGCCGGTAGGTTTGTTTTCCTTTTTTTTTTTGCAGATGACTCTAGAGCTACTGAACAGATATCGCGCGCCTGGTGTCTACAGTATTCCTTCCCCCTCTTCTATCTCATGAGCTGAGGCACGTTGGGGGCGGTCTTCTCGTCTCCCACTGGATGAGGCCGCCGCGCGTGTCCCGAGACGTCCCTTCCCCTTTTTGTCATCTCTTTCTCCGCTTTGTCCTTAAAGGCCTGGGAGAGTTCCCAGGCCCTGTGACGCGCCCCGCCCCCGGACTCCCTTTCTCCCCCCCCTTTTTTTCGCAACCGAAATGCCCCCTAGATTGGGGCAAAATGCGATCCCCTTTCGATATTTAAAGGATATCTGGTGAAAGTTCACTCTGCTTATTCTCTGAGACCTCCCGTTTCTCTCAATTTGAGTTATTACGATCCCCTGGTTTTTTCGTGATAGAGAATCCTCTTGGTTTATCTCTCTCGGAGTCTCCCTCCGTACCACTCTCTTTTGATGCTGATCGACGTACAACGACTGCTTTCAGTCCCGAAAACACCACCACCCCCACCCCCCCCGTGAACTGTTTGGCCTCTCCCGTGTTATCCTCTCAAGAGAAGAATTCCTTATCCCCTCCTCTATGATGTCTTGATCGCGGAAGGTTCCACATGAAAAAGAAGTCGTGTGAAGGTTTCTTCTGTGGCTCTAGTTTTTTGTTGACCCTGTACGTTAGAAAGATCATACTCATCTTTTTTTCCTCCCTCGGGTTTTTTTTATTCTCTTGAGGTTTTAAGGTGTCCTTGAGCAGCAGCTAACCGGAAACGATTGACCTAATCTTCCTTCCTACTTAGTAGCGTCCTTTTGGAAAATTGATGTAGTAAAACCAGAGCAAGATGCGACTAATGGTAGGAATGAATGTATCTCTGGTTCCCCCGGGCGGCTCCTTTCAAAGTCCTGATCTTTCCCTGCTATCGGGTATTGACAATAACCCTCCAAAGAGACTTTTCGACCATTAGGCAGACTTGTCTGCTATCCCTTCTTAAAGATCTTGCACTTTTTGGGAGAAGTCCAGAAAAAACCGGTGTTTTCTCTTTTTCGAGACCTTCCGATGTCTTTAGACAAAGCCCCCGTGTTCACGTTAAGACCTCTTTATTCAGACTTTTACTCGTTTCCCCCGATTTTTAAGTTCCCATTTTTTAGAGGGAGTTATGTAACAGATTCTCGGACCCCCCATAGTCTCATTGTCCCTTTTAGAATCATTTGGTGGCTTTTTTCAATCCTTCTGTTTTTCTCGTTTTTTGAAATTTCTGCCATTTTCCTAGCCTTGTCCGTAGAGATGAGCTCGGCGAGAGACATAATGAAGTCGTCTTACTTGATTCCTCTCTTCATTTAGTTGTCTTCTCATTCAAGCAAATCCTTCTAGTCTGAGCGAGCGCATTTAGTTTCGCTTTGCATGCACCTTTTCCCGCTGAGTTCGTTTTCAGATTCATTTTTTGGCTAGCTCCCTCGATTAATTGTCTCCCCCCAATGACCACCCTCCTTACGTACCAGCTTCCCCTGCTCACTTCCCTTGATTTTCCTCCGATAGTCCGGGAAAGCACCACCCCCCTCAGTCTTTCTTTTTTTTTTCTCACCTCAAGATCTTTGAACTTCTTGAATGTTTCCTTTGGTTCGCACCGCGTCAGGGGCACCTCCTGTCTTTCCTTTTGTTTTTCCCTAGATCCCATTCCTGTTTCCTTTAGCAAAACGGCACTTCTTCTCCTTCCACCCCATCCCTGCTATTCTCGGGCTTCTGGTTTTTCGCACTCTTAGCGTTGACCCTTACAAAGCATAGGATGTCGTCTTTCTATCCAAACTTTGGTGCCCGCACTGCCCGAGCTTCTCCTTGTTCCCGTCCTCCATTGATGCTCTACATTCCTGGCTCTCCTCTTTTTCTGCTCCTCTCCCCATATTTTCTAGGAAGACTTCAGGCCCCCATCGGTTCTTCCCCTACCCAGGACGTGTTATTCGGTCTCTAGTCAAGGAGGATTCGAGTCTTCTCCTCCGGTCCTTGTTGTTTTTCTCTTTATTCCACCCTGCATTCCCCTCCCCCTCCTGAACAGACTACGTTCGATATGGGCTTGCTCTTTGCCTTCCTCTACCTTTCGCACCTTTCGCTTCCTAGATATTTCCGACACTCCCTTCTGGTCCACTGAATGAGATGAAATAAAATACTCATCACTTCTTCCTAGAGTTCCCTTCGCCCCGTCCAGAATGTAGATCGGATGAATTTCCGGCTTTTTTCTTAGACAGCTAAATTTGCGCTATATCTTTGCCTTTTGTTTGTTGAGGTAGATCTTCCTCTCTCTCTCTTCAGTTAGACCCTTCCCTTTCCCATCCTCTAGCTCTCCGTGAGAGCCTCTCTTATGAGTTAATATAATGGTCTATGACAAGCGCGATTGCCTTCTTTCCGTTACTTCCAGTTCGCCAATTGCTTCCCTCCTGTTTCTTGCAACGTTCAACGGAGGAATAGCGCCCCAGAGACTTCTGTATCTTCTAGGGGATGTGTTTTCATCTCCCCCTCCACTCACCCGTCGCCGTACCAGATCTTCTCTACCGCCAAATACCTCCCGCCTCCTGCAAGCTCCGGTGTCCGGACTTTTGAGTTCCTCTTTACCCATTTGTTTAGCCCGGCAGACTTCCTTTCTGATGACTCACCGCTCCCTTCCCCCTGGATACAAGAGATGGCCCGTGCAGTTCCCTTCCCCTGACCTTTTTCGATGATCCCCCTCCTTTTTGAGCTTCAAAATATTTATAGCAGCTTTCGAGCTAGATGATGTGTTTTAGTTAGAAGAACCTGTTTTTATTCGCTGTCTCCCTTCCGTTTTTGGAGAAAAAGGAGGCCTTGCCAGCCACCACCCACCTTGCCCCTTCAAAGCTACGCCCCAATCTTTCTCCCCTTTCCCCCTCCTTTCTAGTCCTCGAACCCCTCTCCCGGCCTCCCCTCATTTTTCTAATAGTAACCCGCTACCCGCTCCCCCCCAGGACTCCCACCTCCTCGTACCCCACCCCTCCGCCCTTTCCTCCCGCCTCCCCATTCACGGCCACACCCCCACTATTCTTTCCGCCATCCTCATTCCACCTCTTCCACGTAGCCGAACCCGTCTTTCTCTGGTGCTTCGCCCCCCAAACGCATCCCCACCTCTGCCTTGTTTACTCACTATTACCCTGTACGATTTCTAGCCCCCCACCACGAACTGCTGGAACCTACTTCGCTCCATAGTGAAATGGGACATTGCCCGTGACCCTTTTGTTGATTCCCGCTCCCGGGAATGGCTCTCGTCCTCGAGAAGGTGAAATGGTGATAAGGGAGGTCAAGGTCGGTTTTCCTTTGCTCACGCAGAAAACTCTGCTATATGATGAGCCCCGACGGTAATAAACTAGAGGGGTTTGACGAAAGTTCTTCAGTTTCCCTGCTCCTCTGTGATAGCTTCCAGCTTTGGTGCGAGCAACTGCAGATAGACCGCTAGCGAGTGAAAGCTTCCCGAACGTTGCCAGCCTTTCCACCCCGTCTTTTCCCAGATTCGACAAATGGCAGAGAGCGCCACACGCCATTTCCTCTAAAAGCAAGGAATGCTTGCATACCTTCCCCCTTTTCGTTGTCCCCCTTCCTTTATTGTAGCGCCTTCTTCCACAGCGCTGGTTGCGATCACCCATCGCCCGTTTCGGTCCCATGGACGACCGATGAGTTCCCTGGAACCCTCTCTTGTGCAGTCCGCTTGCCGAGGGCGCAAGACCTTCTATCCCCGTCGTGTCGTGCAAATATACACATGGTTGAGTGCTCGCGTCTGTTCCTCCTCTTACCGTCTGCTCTCTTTGCTCCCTCGGTAGATGTAGGATCGCCATCGTCACGATCTGCGCCGGACCGACTGCGGAAGTGGGTAGCCCAGCCTCGACACCTCCCAGGTCTGCCTCTGTGGATTTGCTGTGATGTGTAAACGACAAGAGTCTTCTGAAGGTAGGATGGTATAGTAGAGTAGTCCTTGCGCCGACGGCCTTAGTTAACGCCCTCTCTCTTCCCTCCGTTTGTTGTGGATCGATGGTTTATCCAACGTTTGTGCCTAGGGCGTCCGGCCGACCAACGAAGCGACCAATCCGACCTCCCCCTACCGACTTCTTTTGCAACGTTCAAATAGCATCAAGAGGCGACCTTGGCTGCTGGGTCTTCGCTGCTCCCCCGATGACTTTCCGACAGTCTATTCGGCGCTAGATTGGATATGTTCGATTCTCCTCTTGGCATAGGATGAACCGCGACTTCGCCTTTTCTTGTCATTAGGTTCGAATTAGCGCGGGCTCAACCGGTTGAGAGGCGTACGTCACCATACCTCTGACGTGATTGCTTGCATTCTCGGAACTCTCAGACTGGCACTATCTGCGGGACCTCCATTCGTATCAGGTAAGCGACGCTTTATCGGAACCCACCCGCCTCCCGGGTGTCCCCGGCACAGCCGTTGTTCTTGTTTCCCTCCCGTCCCCCTTTGTTGCAGAGAACTTCGTTGTCTCCCCCTGCCGTACCCTATCTGTGCTAGTGACTTCACCGATATGCCGTCGGTCACGTCTCTAGGTTTGCAGTTTGTATTCTACGGAAGACTCCACCGCTGACAGAGCATCGTATTTTCGCGTTCCTTTTTCCTGTTCCCAAGGTCATGTTACTCGGTCTTATAAGACTTTCGAGTTCTTGCCTCCCCCCCCGTCCCCAACGCTACCTAAAGTGTCAGCTTGCACTTCCCTCTCCTGATAGCCTTTCCCTCTTAGTCCAGACACCCCCACTCACGATCTCCCAAAGTTCCGAGACAACTGAACGGTGCTTTTTTTCAGGGAGCACACTTCCGTTTTTCCCAGTAAAGCTCTAGTATACGCTGGTTAGCTCTGGGCCGCCCGGTACCCCTTTCCTACATTCGGTCATCGATATTCTCTCCAAAATCCCCCTAAAGTAGCTTCTCCTTCCCTGTTAAGAAGTAGGTAACTGTCTCCCATAGTGAGCATGTACTCTTTTCCCCACACCACGCTAGTAGGGTTCACGGCCCTCCCTTTCTTTGAGCGCTTTTAATGATCGGGTAGGATTCCCCCGTCCTTCCTCTCGCCCTTCTTGGATATCTCGATTTTTGGTCGGAAGTTTTCCATTAGCCTCCCCCCTACTGCTCTTGTCCTCTGTGACTAGGTTTCTTCTAGTACCCGGTCCGTTTCCCTTAGTAGCGACGCCGTACAGGTTTCTTTTTTTTACCTGCACCCATCCTATCAGATCGTTTTTCCCTGTCTTTCTCCCCCCCTTTCTTTTTTTTGCTCCCCTTATTAGTGATTTGTCGCCCTGATGTTTCCACTAGTCCCTCTGGACCCCCTAGTTTTTGTTTTTCTCGCACTGTACACCCACCTTTCCTCCCGGTTTTCTTCTAGCCTCTTCGTCAGTTGGCCCTCGTCTCTTTTCCTGAAAAGTTTTTGGCGTCTTTCATTCGTCTCTCCCCTCCTCTTTCTCCGTGGTTGGCTCGCCCTCCTGCTGCAGATTCTTCTTTCGACCTCGCATCCGCCCTTTTCCTGGAAACACCTATCTATCGCCCTCGAAGTAAGGGCATATCTTCTAAGCAGCTGCCCTTTCCTTCTAGACTTTTTTTTTTGCAGCGAGATTGTAAGTGCTTCTCTTTACGCGCCGTACTCCATTGCGGTAATACGACTTCAAGTCTCGGCTAACGCGACATCCCTCTTCCTTGGATCTTTGTATTGTGGGTCTATTGCCCCCAATTTACAGTGCGCGTCCCTCTTACCGATCATCTGGTGAGAAGCCATCCCTAAACCTTTTTTTTATTCCTTTTTAATTTTATTCGATTTTTTCTAGCGTAACCCCTTTCTCGTCGAGCACTCGTGCAGGCTTAGCAATAAAAGATCCTTTATAGCAACGGATAGCGTGGACCCCTCCTATTTTGATCGTCACGTAGATTGTGAGCCTCCCCACGTTGCCTTGAATCTAGTGTGAGAGGGAGAAATTTCTCCCCCTCCTCATCCCCCCCTCCCTTCTTACTGCTCTCCCTTCCTCATGCTGTTCCCCCTTTCTTTTAGTCGCACTTTTCCCTGCGCCACTTAGCCCGCGCCCGAGTTTTTCTTGCTCCCCCCTCTCCGCAGACCTTCTGGTTTTCCCAAATCA
>Ga0179593_1349938_pt1 | contig 13649 bp, 21 predicted proteins | sample CZODoug2_1_08_16_FD_185931 | JGI IMG/M metagenome (GOLD analysis project Ga0179593, IMG submission 185931) | Vadose zone soil fungal communities from Angelo Coast Range Reserve, California, USA - CZODoug2_1_08_16fungal (PacBio error correction) | ecosystem: Environmental > Terrestrial > Soil >... | reverse complement strand
CTCTCTATCGGCTTACGACGGCCACGTTATTCTTCATTCGGGTTTTGCGATAGCCCCCCCCCCCCCCCCCCCCTTCGTTCTTTCCTCCGTACAGGATATCCCCGCCGATCCTTTTCCTCAGTCGGAAGCATTGTCGGTCGATACCCCCCCTATTTCTCCTTGATTTTCTTTTTCTTTTTCTCTTCAATCTTCCGGATTACTTTTAAACATCCCTCCCCTACCGGTAAGCCCGTTTTCTCCCCCTCGCCCCTTCCCCTCCTCCCTCCTCGTCACATAAGTAGTATGTCCCTACGTGAAATGCCTTTCCTCGGGCTATCCATTCTTTTTTCTCTTGAGAAATCCCTGTTTTTCCCCTTCCCATGGTTGAGCCCTTTGCCCACCCCTTTTTAGACCCCTAAACCTAAGCCCCCTTCCTTTTCCTTCTCCTGGCGCAACCGAAAGATGGGCACTTTTCCCTTTTCTTGCCCCTTCTCAACCCCTCTTCGCTAAATCCTCAGCTCCTTTTACGTCAGTCCGAGCCTTGCTTCTTTCCCTTAGCTGACCCTCTTGGCTAGTCTCGAAGCCTTCCCTTTTCCCATTACCCCCTTTTTCCCTCCCATTTCCTCCGAAGTAGACATCTTTTTTCTCTTTTTCCCTCTCCCCCCCCGTTCGTGTCTTCTCCCTCCTCCTCCTTTTGGACTTTTCGGACATCGTTTTTCCCCCCATCAATGACGCGCCGCTTTGCACTTCTGAAAGTTGTAAAAATATCGTCCTCGCGACCACCGTCTGGTTTTTTTTTTTGATTTACACTTTCTTTTGATGTTGAGACCCGCGTCTATCACATCTGCCGATCCCCAACGGGACGATTGGTTTCTTTGACCTATAGCCACCGTTTGCCTACTCTCATTTGCTCCCATGTTCCTCACCCGACCCTCACTCCCCTTTCCTCTTTCTTTCCATGTCACTTTTTTCTCTTGCGTCGACTGCAACCGTCCTCCTTGATCCCTTCCTATTTCAACCCCGAAAGACCAACCGATCCACGTGTCGCCTCAGTTTCGTCCCTTTTTTTCTCCCTCCATTCTATAGGCCCCCCTCTCCGTTGCGGTGACAGCGTGAGGTCTTGCTGATACTTACTTTTAAGTTAGCAAGTTTTTTCTTTTTGATGTTCATGCCCCCCCCCGTAAGTTTTCCCATCTTTTCCTCGCTAGAAGAGTTTGACCACCCCAGAAGCTTCTGCTACCCCTTTCTCTCTTTGAGGGATTGAGAGCCCCTCGTCGAACCTCCTTCAATGTTCCCCCCCTTTCCCACCTGACAGGAGCTCGCTCTTCTCTCCTCCCTTTTTCTCAGTTTTGTTATCGAGGCTGAGTCTTTTTTTTCCAAAACCTCGCTCCCGATTCCCTTTTCTCGATGAATTGCTCCCCTTCAACCTTGCTAAAGAGCATCGTTCCCATGGTCCCTTTGATTAAATCGTTGCTGTTCGTTCGATTTCTGTTCCCCCTCCTTGTCTGGTTTTCCTCCCCTCCCTGTCCTGATTAGGCACTTTTAGCACCTTTTTCACTTTCCCCTCCAGTTCTCCTTCGGGGTATACGTCCGGTTTCGCTATCAAGTATTTCTTTTTTCCCCTCAAGAGCCCGTATGTTTTACCTAGCCAGTGACGGTTTCTTCTCCTTTTTCCTCTAATTAGGAATCTTTTTCCCCCAATTCTATTTCTTTGCCCTGCAATCCCTATACTCTCCCTTCTCTCCCCCCCTTTTTTCTCCTGATTAAGGTGGATAACTCGACTCTGAGCCGGCCAATTACAGCGGTCTGTTCCTCCCTCTCCCAGGGGTTTTGTAGTGCTCTTTCCCCCCCCTCTCTCCTTTTGCCTTCTTTCCTTTTTTTTCTTCCCCCCCCTTTCTTCCCTTCCTCTTTTTTTCAGATCTTTCTGCCCTTACCCCCTTCTGTCCCCCGCCCTTCCCGTCAAACGCTTTTTTTTTTCCTGTAGATCCGGCAACATAGGTTCCCTTTTTTTTTTTGGTCCCCCCCCAAATGTTTCCTTTTTTCTTCTCAACCCGCGTTACTTTTGCGACGCGGAGTCTATTTTTTCCTCCTCCCTCTTAGCGAGGAGAATGACCCCCAGTCTTCACTTTTTTCTCTAACCTTTAAAAAATAAAAGCCCCCCTTTCGAATCTGACTCAAGTTTTTCGCGCCCCCCCCCTCCTCCCCCCCCTTTTCAATCCCCCCCCCACGTTTCAATTCCTTACCCCATTTCCTTCACCCCATATCTCAGGAGGGGCGGGAGAGTACTCGCTCTCTTGCCTCCGGCTCAAGCCCCTCTTATGGTATTCTTGACTCGTCTATTGACCCCCCTTTTTCTATGACAGACCCAGGTCTCCCTCTTCACCTCCTTCCGATGTACCTGCTCCCCCTCCTTCAGTAATGAGTTCGATTCCTACGCTAGGTCTCGACTCCCGACTCCTTCCTCTGATTCCATGTTGCTGTTCCCGCGGCCCTTTTCTTTTTCCCTGGCCCCATCCCCGATACTTTTGAAATCCCGCCCAACAACCTTCTTATCTTTTTTGATGGGAAATGAACTTCTTCAACTCCTTGTCTCCTTCCTTCCCTTCTTCCAGGCCCCGGCTTAGCTTTGTATACGATTTCCCGACTTTTTTTGGCCCCAACCGACCAAGATCCCGGTGGCAAAGGCCTCGACCGATCATCTTTGTGGTCACCTCTATCAACCGGGAAGGCGCGGAACCCTCTTCCTTCTGTGGTCTCTGTACCGGACGTTAATTTTTTTTAATCCTTCTCCCTCCTTAACCCAAATGAATTTTCATGGGGTTTTTTAGCTCGCCCCTTCCTTGGCTATTCCGACCCGACTTCTCCCAAATTCTTGTCTTTTGCACGTCGTTTCCCTTCCTCTCCTCTTTTCTCCCCCTTTTTTTTTTCGAGATCTTTTCTTCCCCAAGCCGGTGCCCCTCCCCAAAGGAATGATGTATTTCGTCCCTCTAAAGTGATTTCTCTGATACACCCCCCCCAGCTTCCTCTCTTTTGCCTTTTGCCCATTCTTCCTTCTTTCCTTAAGTGGTCCATTTAACCTCCTTAAGGCAGATTATTCCTTGCCTTAAGGTTTTTCTTACGTCCCCTTTTTCCCAGTAAAATTTTTCCTTTGCCACTGTTCTTCGTGTCTGTTGCACCCTCATCTCTCCATTTCCTACCAGAGGCTCTCTCCGAGATCAATCGTTTTCCTCCTTTTTGTCTCTCCCCGCACCCACCTTAAGGCATTTCCCGAGTTTTCCCCCCTCGATGGAGCATTTCCCTTTTGCGTTGAATGCATCCACACGTCAGAGGATTCTCTCCTCTATCGAACTTTGCGTCGATCGACCTCCTCCATTCGTTTCGGCCTCTTCACTTTTGATGTATCTTTCGACCCTTTTGCGTTACCCTACACCCTTTTTCAGCTCCTCGCCCGTGTCTGACCTTCTCCCCCACTTCTTCCACCTTTTCTCTCCCTTTTCCTCCGCCAGCCTCACTCCTTTCTCCTCTTTGTTGCCTTCTACATTATTTTTTTTTTTTTCTCTTTTTCCCTGTTGATTTCTTTTGGCCTCTTAGTTTGAGTTTCCTGCTTTTTCCCTCGATGTTAGGTTCGGTTTCCTCCCCTTTCAGTCTTTGTCGTCCCTTTTCTTCTACTCTGATGACCATTATCTTCCTCTCTTTAAAAAATTCTCTCCGTTGCATACCCCCCTCCGCTCCTTTCTGGTCATGAAACCTCATCGCACGCCGTTTTGATCCCCCCTCTTCGTCTTTTCGTTCCCCTCTCCGTGCAGGTAAGGGAGCGATCTGGAAAACGTTTTGTGACCAAAAGAGAAGTTTTGTCTTTCTCCTATCCGGCGTTCCCCTCCCTTCCTTTTTTCTCTCGCTTTTCCCCAAACCCTGTCTCTTCTTTCATGCCGCTCAGCTTGCTTTCTCCTTCCCCTCTTTTGTTTCCCCCTCCTAACCTGGACACCTGCTCCCCCCCTTTCGCTGTCTCGGGAGAGTAGCTTCCGGTCTGTCGTCCCACCAGAACTATCTTTTCCCCATTTAGTCTGCGTACACCCAACCTTACCTCTGTCTCTAACCCTTCCCTTTCTTTGGAGCACATACTGTTGTTGGTATTCACTACTATTTTATCGCGCCTCTCTTGACACATTAGTCCTTTCTTTTGTTCTGTCTCCCTTGATTCGATTTTTCCGACATCGGCCCTTTTTTGTTCTTCCCCCTGACCCTTTGGTAGCAGAATAGAAACTCCCCATCCCTCGGGAATCATCCTCCCTCCAATTAACCATTTTTTTTCGCGCTGTAGGGCCAGGGTTCGCCTTTTTTCCTCCCTTTTCTCTTCTGCCACTATTCGGGTTCTTTTGAACCTGAAGCCGCGTGTCGTTCATAACCAACCTCTCCGCTATTTCATAGATTCTTTTCCCGGTTTCCATAATTTGAGCATTCCCTTTACTTTTAAGTTTTACTCTCTTCTTTGCTCAATCCCCTCGATCAATGTTTCCCCTTATTCTTAGTGTTTTCCTTTTGAACCTCGAGCCTCTTGTCCTCCTTCTCTTCGGTTGGTTTTTTCTCTTTCCAGAACTCCCTAGGCAACGGTAAGCCTTAACTATCTCATCTCTGCCAGTCTTCTCTCCCTTCCAACTTTATTTATTTTTTATTTCTTCTTTCATCGCGTTCTAATTCTTCTCATTTTTATATGGTTTTAGAGTAGTTTTCCCCCCCCCCCCTTCCCGGTGAAGATAACAGTTGCTTCTTCCTTTTTTCCAGTCAATTGGCTCGATCGTACCTTAATTAACCTTCCCTTTAAGTTGATCTCGTCCTGTTGGGTTTTTTTTCCTTAAGCATAGCTCATAGTTTTCTCCTTCCGCTCCTTGGTAAAAGACTTCAATTTTAGGTTGGCTTCTCCCCTTCCCCCCTTTTTTTTATCCTCCTGGTGTCATTCGACAGCCAGAGTTTCTCCCCCCCCATTATTTTTTCCCCCTTTTTTTCTGCCTCGATTTCCCTTTTCCTCTTCCTGATCGTGCTCGTGTTGTATGTTTTCCCCTCTTTAACCCCTCCCCCCCTCCCCGCGATGGCCTCAGTCCCTTCTCTCCTTTTCACTCCTCACGGCTGTAACATGGTCCCCTTATGAGTTTGACGGTGAACTGTTTTAGTTCTTGAGTTTCCGCCCAAGAGCCAAGATTTCAGCGTCCTTCCACCTCCACTGCAATTCTCTTCTCCTTCCCAGATCTTCGCTTTTCCCTGGTTCTAGATGACGTTCGTTTTTTTTCCTTTACAGGTCCTTTTCCCCTTTTTTACCCCGGTTTCCCTCCCTTGAGCAATAGTTTTCCCCCGTCTGCTCTGTTCTTCCCCATTTGAGAAAGATTAACTGCTTTCTGTGCTTCCCTTCCTGACCCTCCCCCTCATACCTGAATTCCCATTACGTCCCTTACGGCCTTTCTCTCGTCGTCTTTCTTGCTGCCTTCCTCCTAGGCGTGACGTTTCTTTCTACTTTCCCTTCCTCTTTCCTCTCTGAAAAAGAGCTTCCCTCGTAGAATAGACCGCGCTGCGTAATCTCCTTTCCTTTTTTTTCCAATTTTAACTTCCCTCCCTCTCACGTCCTCGCCCGCCTGCCTGCATTTATGAATGAACTTTCTTCTTCTCCCCTAGTCCTCATCTTTTTTTTTCTTTTTTTTGTTTTTGTCTCTGGTCCCTTTTCTCGGTCTAGGCTTTTCGATTTAGTATGACTTTTGCTTTTTCTTTCGATTAGCCCTTCATGCTTCCTTTTCTTTTTTCAGGGCAGTAGTCGGACATCATTCGTTTATATCTACTTTTGTTTTTCCTTTGTTTTTTTCGTTCCCAATTTCTTTTCTTGATTAACTTGCTCCCACTCAGAAAAGGATCCCTGAATAAGGTTTCTCACTTCCTCCATCCCCTCACTCCGCCGTAGGCAATGCCGTCTCGTCCGTCGTCCCAATTGGACTTTGGGCGATCATCCTTCTGGTGCAGACAGAATTCGTCTCGTTATTTTTTCCCTTTCACATTTTCTGAAGAAACTTAGTCCTCTCGGCTGCTCCCATGGCTCACACACATCCTCTTTGGCATTCAGATTCCAGTTTCGGCGAAAACTTCACTAGATCCCATTCGACTCTTTTTAGTACTTTATTGCTGATTCGTTTGACTGCACCGAGTGGTCTTATGAGACTCCCTCGCCCCTTCACTGAAAGACCCCGAAATGAAGACTTTCTTCTATTTCTCCTTGAATATCCCTTCTCTTCCTTCCTCCACCTTCTTTTTTTTGTATTTTTTCTCACTTTTTGTCAACAACAGACGATCTCATAAGTCCTTGTACCCCCCTTTTCCCATCGCCGGCCTTTTCAACACCTCGACCTTTTACTCCTTTGTGTCTTCCCCTTTTGAGGGGTCTCCTTTCTCGAAAAGAGGGTCTCTTCCCCCTCCCCTCCTTTTTAGACCCGGTGACTCGCTTGACGCCGATCTTAGCTATTTCCTTTCCCACTTCCCAGAACTTCCCCTTTCTACTCTTCTGCGACTACCCCTTTCACAATTTACCTCTTTTTTTCCAGAATGGTTTTGCCGCCTCACTTCCCCCCCTCCCCCAGGTGTCCTCTTTTCCGGTCTTTTTCCGTCCTTCCCAAACCCCTCTATCACCTTCCAGAACCATTTCCTTTTCCCCCGATCTGTCTGTACATTACTATTGTCACATCGACCTTCTTTCCTCGTATTCGGATCTATTGCGACTTTTTCTTTCCCTTAGTTACAGGCTCCTACGTTCCCCCTCTCTTGATCGTTCCAGTTGACCCCCCCTTCCCCTTCCTTCCACTAGTTGTTCTCCTTTTCACAGCGGGTTTCCCCGTCTTGAGTCCTTTTCCCCCCCTCTATCTGTTTTTTGATGAGCGTCGCATCGAACCTTCCCCCCGTCCCTCCCCTTTCCACGCACATTCTTCCTCCTCTTAAGATTCCTTAAACCTTTCCTTTCTTTTTAGAAGGCCCTTTCTTCTTTTCCACCCTAGTCGCCTCTCCCCTCCTCTATTCCTCTGAAGGGACCCCCTTTGCCTACCTAGCTTGAGCCTTTTCCTTTCGTTCCTATGCCTTCTTTTTGATGGCGTTTATATCTCTCTCCCCCTCCTTTTCCCGGGTCCTCCCCCCTCCCCCTGCCCTATGTCGGCACCGACCAGCCATCCTTTTACCCTCTCAGATACGGTTCATGCTTTTCCCCCTTTTATTCAGAAGTACTTCTCTCTAATAGTCGTTCCCCCCCCCCCTGATTATGTTTTACTCTCTTGACGGTTTCTTCCTTCTTGTCCTTCTTCCCCTCCCTTCCCGTTGTCAATCCTTCTTTCTCTTACCCTGCCGCCTCTCCCTCTTTACTCGCTTCAGCTCCCCACTTCTTTGGCTCTCTTCCATTTGGCTTCCTCTCACTTAGAGCAACCATACTCCCAACCCCCGCACTCACGCCTTTTTCGTCAAAGCGCCGGTGTTTTTTTTTCCCTCTCCCCATACGCAGCTTCTTCCCTCCGTATCTCTGCTCCCTTCCCAAAAATTCTCCTTTACGGTAATCCTTTCGATCTTTTCATACTCCTTGACCTCGGGCCCTGCCTTTTCCAGAGGCAGTCTCCGGCACCGTTTTTCTTTTTTTTTTTTCCCCCTTTACTTTTTCCGGTGGGACGACCCAAAACGCTGCTTTAGGGCCCACCCCTTTGTCTAATTTGTTGGAACTTCCGCTTTTCTTATCGAAACTCTCCGAGGGTACCTAGACACGTCCAGTTTCCCCTCTGCCCCCCTAAACCCCTTCCGCCCCCCCAATACTTGGAGTTCTGTTGCCCTTCTTGAATCTGACCCATCTCAGCCACCGGGACACTCTCCACCACCCCCCGTTTTTCCGCCCCCCCTTTTCCACATTCCGGATAGTTCGTGGCTCCGAGACTCTCCTCTAATTTCCTTTTACCATTCTGTATTCCCTGGGCTCTTATCTTCCCCTTTGTTCTTCCCAGGCCCCAGGAGCAAATATCCAGAACCTTGTAGGCTACCCCCTCCGTGATCTTCTATCTCCTTTCCCTTCTTTTCCTCGCCTTCCCTCTGACTCTCTCTCTGCCAGTTTTTCTTGCTTTCCAAGCGGCACTTTCCCATTCCCTTAACTTTTGTTTTTGTCCCTCCGCACAACAATGCCTTCTCTTTTTTTTATTGCATTCCCCTTCTGGCTCGGTGCTCCGATCCTGTCTAGTCTGTTTTTTCCTTCCCGCTCTTTTTGTGCACGACCCCGATAAAACTTTTTTCCAAACGGGCCTTCACTTTTGTTCTATATTTCCCCGGCACACCTTCTCATCACATCCGTGCTGCCGCTTCGCCTCTCCCTCCCCCCCATTCTGGCATATTTACGGACCGCTTCACCCCCCTCACATCTGCGACAGTTTTCTTTTGCCGCTGTTTCACCTCCCCATTTTGTTGTTAGTGTGTCTCCGCTATCGCCTTGCGGGTTTCTCAGAGTGTGTTTGTCCTCAGCTGTAGCTGTCCGCTGTCCCTTTCTCTTCTTTGTGCGCCTTGTCCTATCCCTATTCCAGGTAGATAGCTGGCTTCCAGTGGATCGCATAGTAAAAGATGAGGCGGGGCCCCTGCATGTATGTCTATGAGGGAGCCGACACTAGTGACTCGAGCGGTGTAGTGTTTTTACGCGGACCTGCCGAGCGGGGGTTCTTTTATTCTTCTGGTTCAGGCGATTCTAGAAAGTGGGTGACACCGCGTCACTTTTTTATAGCTTCCGCCCAAGAGGAGGAAGAGTGTTGCCCTTCTTCGCATCCCCTATCATTGCTCCTTCTTTCGCAAGGGGTGTGATATCAGACTGTTGGTTTTTTGAACGTCCGCCTGTGTACTAGATCCCTGGCCCGAAACACGATTTCGCGGAATAGTGGCCGCGCAGTAGCTGCGGAGGAGGCTTTGCTTTGTGCGATCTGCAACGACCGTGGCTGCGGTGGGTGTTAAAGCTGCCCTTTTCTTAGAGTGATTAAGGTGAGTCTCTCCTTTTGATCCGGCGGCGTTGTGTGGGAGTGGTCTGTAGCGTTCCTCAGGTACTCACCCTGGAAGGGATAGCACAGAGCGAAGCTTAAGGCTCTGATAGTTCCGCGCCGATTTTATTTCGCCAGACGACGTCAGTAGTAACGGAGTGTTGCTGTTTAGGCCGGGAGCCTTTGGAATGGGATCAGCCTTGCACCGTTGCACCCAAGCGCATGGACGAGTTCGGTTTCTGACTATTGAACTACCTTTTATCGAAAGGGTTGAAGTGTGACTGGCCAGCGCGCACCTTGTTGCAACCACCGGAGTTCACCCTGCGTCCCCTTTTGTACGGACGATGGAGAGGCGAAACCTGACAGCTGAGTCGAACTTAGATTAGATCACTCGTAGCCGAAAGTGGGCAAGTATATATTTGCTCGCGAACAATGTTTTCACCCCCTGGACCTCCCCCCGTGTACTCGACTGGATGTTTCCCGTAGGTGAGGAGAGTGGAATCAAAGATGAGAACCAAGCACCCGCGTCCCAAGGAGTGTGCGTCCCAGGTGGAGCATAAGGCATTGTAAGTGATCGATGCTATGAGTGAGCTCCCAAGGTGGGGGGGGATATGGGGGAGTAAGAGTCCCGCGAGCTGGAGTATCTTACCGTTTCCGAAGAAAGAAAAGAATTCCAGTCTCCTCCTCCGCTATACGACTTCGGTTTTCGGTCAGGAAGTGTTGCAGGGAGGGGCTCACCCTGAGGAATGCTCAATACACTTACGAGAGAGAAGAAAGAAGAGAACGGGAGGAAGCAAATGTTCAGGGCATTTGCCCTCTTCTAACGGCCTTGTAATCAGTGTCGCCCATGTTTTTTGGCTGTCCCAGCCTTTTTCATTCGCGGATGAGACTATGGGTACGCTCCTGTCTTTCGTTTTAACGTCGCCCGTTAAAGGACTAAACCATTTCCGGGTGCTCTTTAGGGGATAGTGGCTAGAAGCCCCAAGTTGTCCTTTTTCATTCTTTTTTGCTCATCTTGTTTTGCTTTTCCGGTTTTTCGAGTTTGGATTCTGTTAGTGTCAGATTCAGCTTTCTGTTAGGAGTGTGAGTTCAAAGGATTTCGCTAGAACTGACGACTTTTTTTTCTCCCCCTTGTTCGATTCCAGGATCTCTGTTGAGAGCGGAGTGTGCAAAACAATTCTCAGCCGATACTATGCGCCCCCCAAAAGAGCCGCTCTTTGTTTTGCCAAGCCGCCTTAATCAGCAGTCAAGAAGTTAGTAGGGCAGAGACGATGCGGTGCCTTGGCTTAGAGGAGCTCGCGGACGCCTGCTTTGCACCTCGCCGAGTGCTCTTCTCTCTTCGGACCCGTTTTTCCTTTTGCTAGGTAGCGTTTTTGTCATTGAGTCCACGTAGGACAGCCGGTTTTTTCCCCCTGTTTGAGTTGATTTTTCCCAGACAGGCTACCCCAATCGAGACGGAGAATGGGCGGCCCCGGAAAGGCATTTCTGGTGTTTGTTTTGTTACTCGGATAGCCCCGCTCTGGATTGCACAAATAGTGTGTTTATAAGCGCAGGGAGGTCGAACGGGTCTCCACCCTTTTGCGCAGGGAGTCCCGGAGAGATCGCCAGCGAGTTTTGAGCGATGTTTATAATAGCGAGGCTATAAGGTAACTGGTCTTTAGAAGTCAGGTTTGTTCCTTCCAACTGAGGCCCCGCGCGTGTACACGCGCCCAAATAGTCTGGAAAGAGACCGCTGGGAGACGTGTGAGTGGCGACACCCCAGACGATGGTGCGTGAGACCCCTACAGCACTTCCCTGTATCCGGAACGCAGAGGTCTGGGACCCCCTTTGCAGGGACTATTGTTTTGAACAGGAGACCACAGGACAAGGGTCCTGTCCCAATCTCTTTGTAAGCACCTCAAGTTAGGTCCGCGAACAGCGCGTCTGGGGATACCCGGGTGTGTTGGCCAGCTTTGCGTTTCCACGCGCGATAAGGCGAGATCTCCTTTTAAGAGAAGACATACGTCCTTGCTTTCAGATGACCCTGACAAAATTTCGTAAAGAAGCACCCCATGGCAGTTCAGGCAGTACGCCGAACGCAGCCATCTTTTTTTTTCAAGCCCGGCTACCATTCACAGCTTTCTTGTGTCTTTCTTTTGTTTGTCTTGCTTCCTTCCCTTTTCAATCTTGATAGGTCTCTCTTTTGAACCACCTCTCACTCGCTGTCCTCTAACCCCCATGATCCCTCTACTCAGCTGCGTCGGCCTGCCCTTTTTCTCTCCATTGTCCCCGGGACTTCTCTCCTCCTTTTTTTCTCACTAAAGTACTATATGTCGCAAAGTGACTGATTTCCTTTTTCCCCCGCTCGAAACCACTCGAGCCCGTTCCCTTTACTTTTTTGGGTTTCCTCGATCCAATCCCTCTCGGCAAAGTTATTCGAATTTATTGTCATCTGCCAGAACTCCTGACTTCTTCTTTACTCCCTCCTTTAAACGCCCGGCGAGGGTTCCCGATCGTCTTCGTCTTACACTCTCCCTATTCACTTGTCTACTTGTCGGGACACTTGTCTCTCTTTTTTTTTTTTTCCCCCTTTCCCCCGGTTAATATCCCTTTTGCTTGGACTTATGTCCCCCCTCCTTCTTCCTGAGCGTATCCTTGCCTTTTTTCTTCTCCTAGCTCCCCTTCTTCCCCCCGTTCGTTGTCTGGTGTTGCAAATTCCTCCACTCCTCTTTGTGATTTCCTGCATTGTTCGGTCCCCCTCTCCCACGTCCCTTTGGTATCTGACTTTGATTCTTCCCTCGTCGTACCCCCCCATCCCCGTCGGTTTTTCCCCATCTCAAGCAGTTTCCGTCTCCCCATATCTCGGTTTTCTCGCTTTCCCCCTTCTCTGTTTCAATTCAGAACTTTGAGAGGTGTCTTTCCTTTCTTTTTAAAATAATCTTCGAACCACATCCCCACCCTATCTTCTCCGTCCCCTCGTGGCTCTTTCCTTCTCCGACATCATTGTCATTGCTTGGGTTACGGTGTTTCCGTTTTTCATTTTTTGGTGGATTCTTTCTACTACTTCCCGTCTTTCCAGGCGGCCTCCCCCTCACTGCTCGGATGATTCCCCCCCCTTCCTCTCCTTTCCTTTCTTACCCTGATGAAGGTTTTTTCTCTTCATGGAAGCTGTCCATGCGTCTTTTTCGGTGTGCCCCTTTCTACGTTCGAGCTTTTTTTCCCTCTTTAATTTTTTAGCGGCACCGTTGGAGAGCCCTCTTCCCTCTTTTTCGGTCTTCCTCCCCTCCTGCTCTCCCCCCTCTTCAATGAATTGCCAATCTCATTCCTCGACTCCTTCATTTTCTGACTTCCCGGAGTATGTGATGTTCAAGTCTCCGTTTTTTCATCGTTTATCTTCATGTTTATCAGGTATTAACTTTCGGCTTCGTACCTAACGATGAAGCGACCCTCCCGTATCTATCTACCTATTTTCCCCTCCTTCTTTTCAACTTCTTGCTTTCATAGTCCCCTTCGCATTAACTCAGCAGACTTCGCATCGCCCTTCAGTTTATCCTTATTTTTTCCCCACCTACCGGCTTCTGACGCGACCCCTCTATTTTTTTACCTCCCTCTTTTTTTTTTTTTCTCTATTTTCGGATTACAGAAGGCACCTGTCTCTTCCCCCTTCTGGCCGGCCCGGTTTCGATTTTTCTTTTCTTCGTGAATGAATAAGTTCTTTTGCCCCGCTCAAGTGCAGATACGGCATGCTTTTTTTTTTCTTATACGATTTCGCGGGCTTTCGTTTTCTCGCCCTCAGATTACATTCCCAAAAGCAGCACCGCCCTTCCCTTTTTCGCAAGTAGAAATAAAAGCCTCTCCTTTCCCTGACGTCAGCGCGTCCGTAAGTGACCTTTCATTTCCCTTTCTGGATATTCTGATTTGCGGCGACGCCAATTCCTCCTTTTCCTTGGTGCAGCTCACCAATTTTTTGACGAACCTCATCTCTCTTCCGCAAAGTTTTGAGTCCCCCTCCTCTCTGCCTTCCTTTAATTTGTCCGACAACACCTCCTCTATACCACTATCCCCAAGACCGTAAAGAGGAACGGTCAGGCCCCCCCCTCGAATGTTATGATGGTTTTTGCTTCATAGTGTTGTTTTTCGTCGCCCTTCCCTCTCCCCTTCACGTCCCCCCCAGCACAATTCCCCCTCACTTTTTGAGACGCTCCACCCACCCGGCGATGCCTTTATCCCTGCCCGCTTTTTTTTCTTTTTTTCCTCACAGTATTGGTAACCCCTCAACGCCCTGCCCCTGCTTTTTCCAGTTCGACAGTTTCACCAACTCCCCCCTAAGGCGCGCCACCGATCCTTCTTTTCTTCTCTGTGGTCTTCTTCCCCTCTGTGATGTGTTTCTGACACGAGCTCCCCTTTCCCCTCGGTCGGATACCCACCCTGGACAATTTTGAGATGTTGACCCCCCTCGATTGACCTCCTCCTTTTCTCTCTTTTTCCTCTCCACCCGTACCCTCCCTCCTTTATACTGTCTGCTCCCCCCTTGCTCCGAAACATTTTCACTCTCCGTCTCCGAAGGATGGAGCGACGTCCCCCACACACCCCTCCAAAACGTGAATCACGTGTACCTTCGTTCACTTCCTTCCCCCAAAACTATATCCTTTCTTTCCTCCCTTCAGTGTCTGCTGA